>Ga0068864_100001087_pt1 | contig 22776 bp, 13 predicted proteins | sample KBSSwiS72_FD_66586 | JGI IMG/M metagenome (GOLD analysis project Ga0068864, IMG submission 66586) | Switchgrass rhizosphere microbial communities from Kellogg Biological Station, Michigan, USA - KBS Switchgrass S7-2 | ecosystem: Host-associated > Plants > Roots > Rhizosphere > Soil ... | reverse complement strand
CGTATCCGTGCGGCGCTGCGGCGCGCGGCCCCGGTGGCCGCCGACGGCACCGATGGCGTGATCCGTTTCGGAGACGTTCGGGCAGATTTCGAGAAGCGCATCATTACTGTGAGCGGCGAGGAAGTGCACTTGACCCCCAACGAATACAAGTTGCTTCAGGTGCTGATCAAGCACGCCGGCCGGGTCGTGACCCAGCGGCAATTGTTAAACGAAGTGTGGGGGCCGCAGCACACCGAGCAATCGCAATACTTGCGCGTCTATATGGCCCAGTTGCGCCGCAAGCTGGAGCGCGACCCGGCCCGTCCCAGGTACCTGCAGACGGAGCCTGGCGTGGGCTACCGTTTGTCCCTCGATTCATGAGTGCCGCCGCCGGGACCGCCTAGCGGCCTCCCCTCATCCTGTCGATCAGAATCCTTGCCGGATTCGAAGGAACATGATACGGCGAGGTGCCACCACGCGCGCCGCAATGCTAGCCCAGTAGTCCCGTTAATCATCATTATCGGAAGCGCCCGCAGGGGCGTGAGGTCGTTCATTTTCAAGTTCAGCAGCACCAGTTCTTCGAGGTTCTGGCAGGTTTCCTGGCCGGCAAGCGATTTCACGCCACGCCCAGATAACGTCAAAGTCCTTAGTTGGGACCAGCTGTTCCATCGGCGCAGATTCGTGATCTGTACTTCAATCAAGCGCGCCTCTTCGAGCCGCGTGCAATCGCGCAACTTCGCCCACCCTTTTGCCGGACCTCGCAATCGTAGATATTCGAGATCATGCATTTGGCCAATCGCGTCAACTGGATCCCGAAATAAATCGGCACTTAGCCGGCGCAGTCCTTTCATCCGTTGCAAAGGGATCAGGCTTTTCACGGACCAGCGGTTCACCGCAAGTTTCCGCATCTGCTCGGCGGGAAGGCTCTCCAAATCAAGGTGATGCCCGCCCGCGCCGAAGCCTGCGTGAAGCGCAACCAATCCCGTAAATCGACGAAGAGTAGCGGGTTCCGGCGCCGGAGTGCCGAACGTAAATAACAGCTCACGAATGTTCGGGATTGACCGCGTCGCCACTACACGCGTTGACACGACCACGGATTCGACGGAAGGAATATCCGTCAGAACGCGCAGACCGCAGGTTTGCGCGGTTCGTGGGCAGCTATCACCTGAACATCGCCGATTGACACGGCTTCAATAGGCACAATCGGAATCGAATTCGCTCGCCGAAAACGATCCCTTCGCCCGTGGGACGCGGCTTCGAAGTCTTCGTATGTGTAGCGGACTACCGACTCCGGACGTTGTAATCGCGCCTCGCCTGGAGGTAAGGAATCAAGCATCTCTCTTAAAGCTATCGGCTCCTTTTCCGAAGCATAACAGGGTATTTCGAGCGCAAGGACACGGACCGCCGCGCCGCTCACGAAAGCAACTTGGTCAAAAAGACCTCGGGGTTCCTGTCGGCTCTTGCCATGGCTGGCGTTCTCTACGCGGTTGGGAAAATGGGCGCGATGCCTGACGCGGGGAACTGCCCCCTCTTGTTAGGAGCGACGATGTCATCAGCGCCATGATGGTCGCTGTAAACGTCTTATCTGCGGGCGACTATACACCCTAGTCTCAACCAGGTACAAACTCGAGTTCACATAGCATCTTCATAACTTCTTCACGCATTTTCTATGACTCTTTCAGGTGTTTCCCTCTAAGCTCTGATGGGCGCAGTCCCTGCCTCGTAAGTTTTACAATGCAGTTGTTTTTACCATTGAAAGCCGCTCCATGGGATGCGTAGAGCTTTAGTCGGGAATATCTTGCTCATTGTTTGCAGGGTTCCGCGAGCTTTGGAAGAAGCCTTGCACAGTTGATTCTGTAGTTGCAGAACTAACAACTACAAACTGAAATTGACCAAGGAGAACTCCCGATGAAAAGAGTCATGATCCTCTTGTCAATCACTTCCACGTTGTGCCTTGCGGAAAGTTGGACCGGGAAACTGCTCGACGCAACCTGCGCTGAGCAAGGCAAAAATAATAGTCCAAGTGCCGCCAGCGGACAAAGTGCCAAGGATATGAATGCCTGTACGCCGAGGGAAAGTACCACATCCTTTGCGATCCGGACTCGTGATGGACAAATCATCAAGCTGGACTCGACGGGGAATAAATTGGCCGCCGACACCTTCAAGTCCAACAGCAAGTCCAACAAGGGAGAAATGGTCATAACGATCACAGGGACTATTACCGGTGACACGGTTCAGGTGGACAGCGTCAACCCACAATAGAAAGCTTGGAAATAACGGGTGCACGTCCAGAACCCCCGATATGTCTCAAGTGTTCAAGACTTATCGGCCGCACGGGCTACCGTGGGAAAAGACGGCGCAGGCGCTGGAGACGGAGTCCATCTTGGGGACGCGGGCTTGCGCTCATTGCGATGCTCAGCCGGCTGCATGCGGCCATCCTCTAGCGGTAGCTTGCCGCTTGCAACTCGAACATACTAGCGTATCTTCCACCGCTTGCGATCAATTCGTGATGAGTTCCTTCTTCGTGAATCTCGCCGTCTTTTAACACCACAATTCGATCCGCCATCCGGACCGTTGACAGCCGGTGGGAGATTAGCACAGCGATCTTCCCCTTAGTGAGTTCGGCGAAACGATTAAAAACCTCATATTCAGCCAAGGCATCTAAAGCGGCCGTTGGTTCGTCGAGAATCAGAATGCCAGCATCGCGGAGATACGCGCGTGCAAGCGCGAATTTTTGCCACTCGCCGCCCGACAGATCCGTGCCGTCTTCAAAACGTTTTCCAAGCATTTGTTCGAATCCGTGGGGGAAGGTTTCGATAATGTTGCCGGCTCCACTCTTGCGAGCAGCCTCAGCGAGCCGCACTTGATCGCCGGCGTAGTCAATTCGGCCCAGTGTTATGTTCTCACGCGCTGTCATGTCGTAATGTACAAAATCCTGAAACACGACACCGATTTCGCGCCGTAGGGAATCTATGTCGTACTCGCGAAGATCGATCCCATCCAACAGAATCTTGCCGCTGGTGGGCTCATAGAGACGGGGCAGCAATTTCACGAGAGTAGTCTTGCCTTGCCCATTTTCACCTACAACGGCAATTCGCTCTCCTGCCCCAATTCGCAAATTGACGTCCTTTAGAACCAAACGCCCAGAGCCTGGATACCCAAATGAAACGTTACGAAACTCGAACCCGTCCCGAACCGCGCGCGGGGCAGGCAACGGATGCTCGGCGCTGAGGATCTTTGGTTTCACCGCGAGCAGTTGAAAAAGGTCCGTTAAAAACATGGCTTGATGCGCAATATCGGTAAAGCCCGAAAATACGGCTTGTACCTGCCGGCTGCACCCGGCAAGCGCGCCCGCCATAAAGGTCAATTCTCCGAAGGTTAGGCCGCCGTGTACCGTTCTGAATATGAGAGCCGCATAGACACTGTAATACCCAAGAGATCCAATCGCGAGAAATAGCGCTCCGCTGCGGACTCGACGCTTCGCCAGTTTGCGGTTACGATCGATTACTTCATCGTTGATCAAACTATATCGCTCAGAAAGATAGTCGCCGAGTTTGAAGAGTTTTAGTTCTTTCGCACTCTCTTTCTTGGTGCCAAGGTCGCGCAAGTAATCTAACTCACGACGTAAAGGTACCAAACTATAGGCCAACGCGTAGCCCAATGAGGCGAAATAGCTTTCGGCCAAGAACGCTGGCACGACCGTAACAATCAGCACAACGAACATGAGTGGAGAGAAGAGCATGACGCCCACAGATAAAGAAATGAGCGTAACGACTTGCTGGAGCGATTCGCCCAAGGCTCGCAGCATGCCAACGCGATCCGTGGTTTGGCACCGCGCGCGTTCGAGCTGGTCATAGAAACTAGGATCCTCGAAAGACTGCAGGTCTAGAGTCGAGGCGTGGCGCATCAGGAGCAAACCCGTGTACTTGGCAAATTCATCCGCAATTCGAGTATCCCAATAGTCCACAGCGCGTCCCAGCACGGCGCCTAGAACGACGATTCCGAATTCCGCAGCCAGAAGAACCCACAGCCAAGTAGAGTCGCCGCCGGGCTGCCGGATCGCACCGACGACAAAATCGACAATCATCTTCCCTATCCACAGACCCAGCACCGGCAAAAACCCTATGATTAGCCTGGAGCCAAGCTCAGCCGCCACCGTCCACCCCGCGGCGCGCCAAAGTAAATCGATCAATTTCGGTATGTTTTTCAATGCCCGCAGTTGATTTTGCCGGGCTGCCAGGTAACTATTCCAATGCCGTTTCATGCTGAGCGAGGGAACTTCAAGATCGTCGTCCGCCTATCCAGCCAGCATTAAGCAATTGCACAGCCAAGCTCCGAATCGTTAGAGGCTGCGGGTTTTGAACCCCAATGGCAGCTCAAAAGTACCTAACTAACGAACGACATCGCCCGTTGCGATACCAGTCCGGAAAGAGCACGTCGTAGGGTTCAAACACACTTGCGAGAGCTTGGCGATCTGGTAAGTAAGGGCGAAGTCGCCCTAATTTTCCGGGTCCGGGTTGAGAGTCGCGGCCCGGGTTACCGTTTTGGCTTTACGCCATCGTGAGTATCGGATTGTTGGTGTTCTCCTACCACCTGGTGCCGAAAACCAAGGGGCGGGTGCTGGAGGAGGTCGGGACCCGATCCATCACCGAAATCGGTATCCTGGCTTTAGTACGCAGCGGTAAAGCTTGGTGCCATCCCCGGAAGTCCGTACGCTGCAGACCGTCCACGACAACACTAAACTGGGATCGAGCGGAAAAACGATATCCTCTCCATTGACAGTTGCTTCTACGCTGGGGCCTTGAGCGCTTGCCGGTAGACTAAAGCTCATGGTGCGGTCAAAGATTGCGGGAAACGATTGCGAGATGACATCGCCGTTCGTGGTGTGAGTCACCTCGGCTTCCAGCAGAAATGTGGTCGTATCGGACCAGTTTCTAACTGTCACACCAACATGGCGGCCGCCGCCGGAGAAGGAATCCTTTTCGATCTTGGTAAAGGGACACGGACCCGCGATACAAGATACGCGGACGTTGTGGAATTCGCTATTCTGTCCGGCGTCGAGCGAAGCGCCCCCGACGGCCGCTTTCCATTTTCCATCGGGTGAGCAGGGACCATGACGATCGCACGGTACGTCGCCGGTGTTCACCACCTCGAACGTCTTTAACGCAGTGCCTGCGTTGACCGAGATCTCATTTCTGGTGGCGTACCGCACTCGAATGTCTGAAAGGATCATGGGCGAGTCCAAACCGCCATCGGCCTTGGGGTTGATGGGCACCATGCGGATTACATACAGCCTGTCCTGTAGATATTCCGAGATGTCCATGGGGCGGTAGTCCGGATGGCGGAGCCGAAGGGTGACCGTCTCGCCGATGTGGACGCCCGGCCGCAACTTTATATGGAACAGGCCAGCCGAATCCGAGGTCGCGGCGTCTTTCGATAAATCGCCGTCCAAGGAGACTTTCGCGTTTGCAACCGGAAATTGCTTCCCGAGGTCGGAGTCTTGTCGAAGCACTGCTCCCGTTAGAGACTTTGCCTCCCTGGGTCTAGCCAAAAGGTACCCGCTGATGGCTATCATTATGGCGGCGGCACTCATGGCCGCCCAGATCACTGGTTTCCGAATTGCAGGCATTTCATAGCCCATCCCTTCTATCCGATGAAATAGAGGGGAAACCCATTTCCTGTTCGCATCAAATTTTTGAAAACTTGTAGCGTCCTGGAAATCCAACGCATCACTGGTTTTGAGGGCTCAGCTTGCAAAATACCGATCCGCGGAGTCGCCATTTGTTGTCGCGCCGAAGCTTGCTGTGGGGAGGAGGGAGCGCCGCTCTCGCCTTTAGTCCGTGCTGGCCCAATGACATACGAGCTGCAAGCGTAGACAAACCCCTTGAAAAAAGCAGTCTCTCGCCGGCGGACCATCAGTTCCTGGAAGAGGTGGAGAACGCCAGCTTTTTATACTTTTGGGAGCAAGCGGATCCGCTTACGGGCCTGGTCAAAGACCGCAGCACCGTCAACGCCACGGGCAAAGGGCCTCCCAAGAAAGAGATAGTCGCAAGCATCGCGGCCACCGGATTCGGTCTCACCGCACTTTGCATCGGACATAAGCGTGGCTATGTCTCGCTTTCAAACGCGGGCGGGCGCGTCTTGGCCACTCTAAAGTTCCTTTCCAAAAACATGCCCACTCATCGCGGATTCTTCTACCATTGGGCCAACATCAATACCGGCGAACGAATGTGGGACTCGGAAGTTTCTTCTATAGACACGGCAATTCTGCTATGTGGAGTGCTCACTTGCCGCGAGCACTTCCGGTATCCGGAGATTACACGGCTGGCCAACCTAGTTTTCAATCGAGTGGACTGGACCTGGGTAGCGGAGGACACTTCTTTGCTTTCGCACGGCTGGACTCCCGAAATCGGGTTCCTGCCTTACCGCTGGGATTACTACAGCGAGTTGATGATCATGTACCTGCTCGGCCTCGGATCGCCCACTTATCCTTTAGCCCAGACCGCCTGGAATGCCTGGAAGAGAAAGACCTACGAATATGCGGGGATGCGGTATCTAGGCTCCTATGCGCCGTTATTCGTCCATCAATACGCGCAAGCCTGGTTTGATTTGCGTGGAATGCGCGATCAGCACGTGGACTACTTTAAGAACTCAATGATAGCGACAGAAGTTCATCGCCGCTTCTGCCTTGATCTAGCCGCTCAATTCCGCGATTACAGCGACGATCTGTGGGGCATCACGGCGTCGGATTCGCAAAACGGCTACGTCGTATGGGGCGGGCCTCCCGAGGTCGGTCCGATCGACGGAACGGTGGTCCCGAGCGCAACCGGAGGTTCCCTGCCATTCCTGCCTGAGGCGACCTTGCGGGTACTGAAGAACATCAAAAACCGCTATGCACCGCGCACCTGGAGCCGTTACGGCTTCATAAACGCTTTCAATCCGCTAAAGGGATGGTATGACACCGACGTAATTGGGATCGATGCCGGAATCACCATGCTCATGGCTGAAAATCTTCGTACAGGTTTCGTATGGGACACGTTCATGAGAAGCAGGGAAGCACAGCGCGGATTACAACGTGCGGGCTTTCACAAATACTCCTGAGACAGGGTGCAATGTTCCCTCGTTTCTGCTTAGTCGTCACGCTGAGCGTCGCCGTGACGCTCCGGGCAGCGCCAGCCGGGGACGTCGAGTCCCGCGTCGCCTCGCTTCTAGCTCGCATGACGCTCGACGAAAAAATCGGGCAGATGTCGCAATCCACATCAATGAGCACTCCCCTTTCCGACCAAATAAAGGCCGAAATCCGCAGGGGGCGATGGGGCTCCTTTTTGAACGCGGGAAGCCCTCAAGATCGGGCCGAAGCGCAAAGGATTGCTATGAAGGAAAGCCGGCTTGGAATTCCGCTCCTCTTTGGACGAGATGTGATTCATGGTTACCGCACGATATTCCCGATTCCTTTGGGGCAGTCCGCGAGCTGGGATGCTGATTTAATCGAGCAGGCGGCGCGCGTTGCGGCACACGAGGCATTTGCGGACGGAATCCGGTGGACATTCGCTCCCATGGTCGATATCACCCGGGACCCGCGATGGGGCAGAGTTGCGGAGGGCTTGGGCGAGGATCCCTACCTTGCAGGAATACTCGCCGCTGCCATGGTGCGTGGGTTCCAGTCAGACTCGTTGAGTTCGGCGGGCGCGATTGCGGCTTCCGCCAAGCATTACGTCGGCTACGGCGCAGCCGAGGCCGGCAGGGAATATAACAGCACCTGGATTCCCGAAGGTCTGCTTCGAGAAGTATACCTGCGTCCGTTTCAGGCGGCCCGAGACGCTGGCGTAGCCACCTTCATGCCAGGATTCAACGCGCTCAATGGAGTGCCCGCCACGGGAAACATCTTTACTCTGCAAGGGATTCTTCGCCGCGAATGGAAATTTGGCGGAATGGTGGTGAGCGACTATACAGCGATCCCGGAGATGGTACAACACGGCTACGCCGCCGATGCCGCGGATGCCGCCAGAAAGGCGTTACTTGCCGGTGTGGATATGGAGATGGTCAGCACAACCTATTACGACCATCTGAAAGCACTGGTTGAGAAAGGTCTGGTCGACCAGAAAACGATTGACGCTGCGGTACGCAACATTTTGCGACTCAAGTTCCAGCTCGGACTCTTTGACGAAAAGCCAGGAGTCCCTGCCGGCCTACACGCGACCGACGCATTGGAAATTGCGAAGCGCCTCGCTACCGAAAGTATCGTACTTCTGAAAAACGACGCGAATTTCCTGCCGCTCTCAAAGTCGGGCGGGAAGGTGGCGGTGATCGGACCGCTCGCCGATAGTCCGGTAGATCAGATGGGTACTTGGGTGATGGATGGCCATGCAGACGATGTGCAGACGCCGTTAGCCGCGCTTCGCGAGAAACTCGGCAGCCAGCGGGTCCTGTATACGCGTGCCTTGAAAAACAGCCGGGACCTCACCACGGATGGCTTCCCGGACGCGCTGGAGAAGGCCCGAATGGCTGATGTAGTTCTTCTCTTTCTGGGTGAAGAACAGATTCTTTCAGGGGAGGCGCATTCCCGCGCATTTCTCGGCCTGCCGGGTGCGCAGGAAGCCTTAGTCGATGAAATCGCGAAGTTGGGCCGGCCCGTCGTGACCATAATCTTCGCCGGACGGCCATTGACATTTCACGAGGCGGCCGTAAAATCGAAGGCCATCCTATACGGCTGGCATCCCGGGACCATGGGCGGACCCGCGATTGCCGATTTGCTATTTGGCGACGCCGTCCCCTCGGGGAAGCTGACAATGACATTTCCGCGGACCGTTGGCCAGGTACCGATCTACTATGCTCACCTGCCTACCGGACGGCCTGCGTCTGAAAGTGAGCTCGGGATTCCGTTGGGAAATCCCATAAATCCGGTCGGCTATACCTCAAAGTACGTGGATGTCGACTTCACGGCGGAATATCCTTTTGGTTACGGGTTGTCGTACTCGGACTTCCAATACTCGAACTTGCGAGTTTCCGCACCCAAGCTGCGCCCGAGTGGCCATCTGACGCTCTCAGCCGATGTCACGAATATCGGTACGCGCGAAGCGGATGAGACGGTGCAACTCTACGTGCATCAGGATGCTGCCAGCGTGAGCCGCCCGGTAAGGGAATTGAAGGGTATACGCCGCGTGCATTTGAAACCGGGGGAGAGGATAAGCGTCCAATTCTCCCTCACCACTCGCGACCTGGCTTTTTACAACCAACGGATGCAATTCGTGACGGAACCTGGGACGTTCCATTTCTGGATCGCTCCTGACTCGGTTCAAGGAACGCCGGGGGAGTTTACGGTAGAGTGAGCGCCTCTTCTAGCTGGTCCATCGATTCCCCGGCGATCCCCAGCGATTGCCCAGCGATTGCCCAGCGACATGTTGCGTGAAGGATGAGAGGCCGATCACTTCACCCAGCTCTCGGAAAACGCGAGGAACGCGCTGCTACTCTGCACCGGTCCTCGCATTTGCGGGTAAACGTTGCCGGCGGCCTTTTTGCCGTTAATGATCACGTCCGCAGCCTTCGCCGGAATGAAAAGCGAGGTGACGCCGAACGGGTTCCGCCCCCCGCTGTTCGCCGGCGTGTCCACCTGAAAAGGCTCGTAGAAATCGCGCCAAACCAATGCGACGTTGTACTCGGGCGCCCTGAAAGTCACCTTTCGTTCCGTCATGGAGTCTCCGGAAGGGCTGAACGTTCCTTGCCCGGAATCGACGAACTTCGCTTGGATGATGGTATAGGGCCGCGCCGTAAACGTGGGGTCGAGCATTGTCGTGATTTCCTTGGTAAGAAAGTCGTACAGCTTTCGGTTGTCGACAAACGCAAGGCGCAGGTCACCAGGCGACTTTCCGTCACCCGTGGTGACAAAGGCGATGTGCCCAGGCCCGGCCGGGCTCCAGATCAGGCGCCAATAGCTGACGGCCGTGAGAACCGTGCCGCCTTCTTTATCGAGCAAACGTATGCCCGGGTTCTCGCCTGTAACGTAAACCTTGCCAACCTTAACGCCTTGCTGAACTGTTATGTTCTGTGCCAGCGCGAGGCTCGGCAGCATCAAAATCGCGGTTAAACCGGTCATCCATATTTTTTTCATTGTCTCTTTCCATCCTTCGCCGACGAACCTTATCGATGTGCGTCAACTTAAATTTCAGGTTGTTTTAAACGGTTCGGCAGACCAGGCCGGAAGTCGCTCAAGCAGTGCGGTGTTCTCACAATGAGCAGCCAGACCACGCTTGAGCCCTCATGTATCTTGCAGTCTAACATTTGAACCGCACCAACTCATAGTTGGTGATATTTCGCGTTGCAGGTCGCAGCCGTAATGGAAAGCCGATGATGTTGGGCATCAATTCAAGCAGTCGTAAGCTGGCGGCAACCGCTTGAGATAGTGAGTTTGATTGGTGTGTAGGCCAGAGGGCGTGGTGGTCTGGAGACAGGGTGATCTGGATCAGGGCCGATGGGACAGCGGCGTCCTCAATGATGTGATCGATTCGATCCGCAAGTCCTCGATCAGCACAATCCCGGCTTTAGTCACCCCTCAACGGAACGTTTCACGTGGACCAACACCACAGATGGACTGGTGGAAATGGCCAGCACGTATGGCGATTAGGGCTTGTAGCGCGCCGCCAGGTAGTCGAGTAGGCCGTTGCGCTGCTCGGGCTTTACTTCAGCTCCCCATCCGGTCATCTTCGTCACTTCGCGATCCCATTGCGCGCGGGTGAGGTGTTGCTGGCGCATCATATGATCGTCATGGCAACCGAAGCAGGAGGCCTTGTAGCCCTCAGGATCGGATTCGGGTCCGGCGTCTGGCACGACGGCAGGTGAGCTCGGGCGCATTTTTGATATCGTGACCGGCATCGGTTTGGCGGCGTTGTAGAGATAGCCGTTGGGATTCCACTCCGGTGCGAGGGGCTGGGACCGGCCCGCCTCATTTGTAGCGCGCGACATCAGAATATACTCGCCCTCGGCGGCTTTCCATCCGAAGCTCCACTTGCGGAAACCATATTTCGTAAACTTCCCAGTGAACTTAGCGGAGGACCATGTTTTTCCGCCATCCGTCGAAACCTCCACCTTTGTGACAGGCGAGGCGTTCGACCAGGCCACGCCCTGAATGGAGACTACCCCGGGCGCGGCCCATTCGCTGGGACGAGCGATAACGGATTTCACGTTCAGGTCGGTTACGGGAATCATGTCTTTCGGATCAACAGCAGTGCCTGGCGCGATATGCATCGGGGGATGCCGGTACGCGGTCTTCATCCAGAAGCCGTCGAATTCGTGATCGAGAAGCTCAATGCGGGTAAGCCACTTGACCCAAGAGTCGCCGGCCCAGCCCGGTGCGATGACGCGGACAGGGAAGCCATGGTCCGCCGTCAGTGGCACGCCATTCATCTCCCAGGCAAGGAGCGTGTCGGGGTGTAGGGCTTTCGCGATATCGAGGGTGCGCCGGAACTTCGGCATCTTAGCGAAAGGCACGTCGGCGCCCTCGAGCAGGACTTGTGTCGCCCCAGACTTCACGCCGGCTTTTTCGAGAATGTCTTTCAGTCGAACACCGGTCCAGCGGGCGTTGCCGACGCTACCAAAGTGCCACTGGGCTCCAGCGACAGGAGGCTGGAAAAAACTGCGTCCGTTGCCGGCGCATTCGAGCACGCTCACCGACTCGGTATGGGAGAATTTTTCCAAATCGCCCAATCTAAGGGAAAGCGGGCGTTCGACAAGTCCTGCGATTTCAAGTTTCCACTCCCTAAGTTTGACCTGCGGAATCATGGTGTGGCAACGTACAAAAAAGTGCTCCACAGGCGTGATCTCGTCGATAAAATCGTCTATCGGCATTTCGAGGTCCTTCGGGCTAGGCGAAAGCGTGATGAGGCTGGCGGGAGACTCAGCTCCAATATCCGTTTGCGCGAGCAACGCCGCCGCACCTGTGAAGAAAAGGCGTCGTCGAGTGAATTTCATGATTTGAAGATACACCAGACGGCCGCATGACGTAGCTACCGATGACGCCCATTAGCGTGCGTATTCGCGGCAGAGTTGATCGCAGAGCCACATCCGAACTGCTCCTAGGTTTTGGGTCCCAAATCTTGAGAATTGGGACGGGTTCCAATGGACCGAAGGAGACGCATCGCGGGGAATGGTGCTGAACGAGCCAGTCGAGTTGACACGGAATGCGCTCGCGGGGGTGGTGAAGCAGGTGGGTCGATCGAATCTTGCTCGGCCCGAACCGCCGAAACCGGAATTTCGTGGCTTCGGCAGTTCGAACCAGGCCGAGGAGTTGTGCCTAGAAGGTAAATCGCGCGGAGACTTGAGCGCGTCTCGCGTTGGTTCCGTCCGGGAACCCGCTGGATGCGGTTCCATTGCCTACACCGATCCCGGCCTTGATAATGTTGCCGGTCGCGAAGTAAGCGTTGCTGACCACAGAAGTATTGCTGATGGTATTGAAGACGTTGAAGACTTCAAAGCTCAGCCCCAGATTCATGGCCTCGCGGATCGCGAACAGCTTGGTGATGCGCGCGTCCAAGTGATTGGTGGTGTCGATTGGGATACTGGAGCGCGGCAGAAACGGCACCCGGCCGGGAGCGCCGAAGGGCGTCACCATTCCGTTGATAGTGGTGCCGGAAGCAAGACCCGCGCCGCTCAGGCCGCTGGAAACGATGAGTATCGGATCGAGGTACTGCGGTGAGGTGGCGGTTTCGATCAACGATAGCTGCCAGCCGTTGGCCGCCATGTTGACGTATTTCGAACCGAAGTTGATCTTAGGCGGAGTGATGATTCCGGAAACCACCAGCCGCTGCCGCTGATCGAGAGCCGAGCTCCCTTTATCGGCTTGATAGTTGCCGTTATAGGTGCTGGCGGGCGGATCGGTGAAATATATATTCGAAGCCGCGCCACCTTGACCTTCATCGATGGAATGGGACCAGGTGTAGGCCAGGGTTCCGGTCATCCACTTGGAGGCGCGCTGGCGCAGCGACACCGCCATGCCGTCATACCAGAGACGCCCACGATTGCTCAGGTAGATGATGCTCGCATAGCGTGGATCGAGCTTGTTGGCGGCTAAATAAGTGGGAGTAGTGAAAGTCCCGGTTTGCACACCCGATGTATTTTGGATGTTGTAGGTCGCAGTACCAGTTGCGGGGCCGAGGTTCAAATCCTCGCGGGAGATGAACTGATACCCACGGCTGTGCATGTAGGAAACGCTCAGAGCGGTGCTTGCGCCGAACTGGTGCTCGACAGAAAGATCCATCTGTTCGGTGTATGGGGTGGCAAGGTCGGGCGCCGCGTAGGTCACGTTGGTGAGTCCCACGGAGCCCGCGAGACCGGTAAGACGGAATGGGAACACCGGGCCCGCTGCAAGCTGAGCCGGAGTGGCCCCGTTGAGCGTTCCGGTTTTCTGGATCACACCGTTGCGCTGCTGAAGGCGAATGACGCTGGCGGATGGGAGCCGCGCGTAAAAGATCCCATAGCCGGCGCGAACGACGGTTTTATTCTGATTGAAGGAATACGCCAGGCCGATACGGGGAGCGAAATTATTGCCTGGCTGATTCAGTTTGGCGGTTTGCGGGTAGTCCGGATTGAGCGGCGGCTGAGTGTAGGTGCTGTACTCGTAGCGCAGACCATAGTTCAGGGTCAAGTGCGGAGTCAGGCGCCAACTGTCCTGCGCGAAGAGAGCGTAGTTCACGACGGAAGCGTGCGTCAGCAGCGGGCCGAAGGACTCGGTAAATGTCTGCCAGTGCTTGCCGGTGGGAACTCCGGAGAGATCCTGCGCAAATGCGGTGATGGTCCCGTAGGTGTAGGAGCCAGGCCCATTGAAGAGAGCGTTCTCGGTATCGCGCAGATCGGCGATATCCAGGCCAAATTTAAATTGGTGCGAGCCTTTGGTCCAGGAAAGACTGTCGGCGTACTGAAAGCGATCCTCGCTGGGCTGCACGTTGGGCAGGTTGACGCTAACACCCAGGTTGCTCTGGCCTTGAACCGACAGACCCGAAAGAAGGCCGTTGGGCGGCGCGAGCAGCGGATTAATATCCTGTGCCCGGCGATCCTTGAACCAGCCGAAGCGAGCCTCATTGAGCATCGAGTTCGAGATGATAAACGTGTCTGAGATCCGCGCGGTGCGGGTTTTGGTGGTGATGTTTCCGTTGGAACCAACGCCGCTGCCGTTGGTGACGGCTACGGTGTTGACCAAGCCATTAGGCGAATCGAAATTCAGCAGGTTGAAGCTCAACGCCACACTGTTCCTGTCGTTCGGGCGCCAGTCAAGCTTGGCCAGGCCAAGATTTTGATTAGCGGTTCGCGGAACGGTTTGGAAGAAGCGCGCGAAATAACTCTGAGCGGCGGCGCACTGGGCGGGGGTCGCGGGCGCACCGCACTGTCCCACATAAGTAGTGCCCGAATAGAACTGCGGATTCACGATGGAATCCACGAGAGGGAAGTCGCGCCGCATCACCTCTCCATTGGCAAAGAAGAACAGCTTGTCTTTGACGATCGGGCCGCCCAGACTGGCGCCCGCCTGGTGGCGAGACTCGGACGGATTGTAACGGGCATAGGGATCGGTTGCATCCAGCGTGCGATTGCGGAAGAACCAATAGGCAGTGCCATGAAATTGATTGGATCCGCTCTTGGTGACGGTATTGATGACGCCGCCCACCGCGCGCCCGAACTCTGCGCTATAGCCGGAAGTTTGCACCTGAAATTCGAGCACGGCATCTTGGCTGATGCTGGAAGGAACGTTGGAGCCGCCAGCGATATCGATGCCCCACTGCTGGGTGACGTCGTTGCCATCCTGCAGGAACGCGTTGCCTCCAGGGACTCCGCGGAACGAAACCGCGCCGCCGGAGCCGTCGGTCACGGCGCCGGGCGTCAGGAGCGCGAATTGATCGACGCGGCGCCCATTAATCGGCAGGTTCTGAATCTGAGTGTTCTCGACTGCCGTGGAAACGCCGGATTTAGATTCCTCGATAAGCGGCACTTCGGCGTTCACAGTCACCGATTCGGCCTGCTGCGCGACGCTTAGTTGAACCGGGATGGTAATGTTCTGGCCCACCATCAGCTGAACGTTCTTTGCACTGTACCCGGTAAAGCCGGTTTTCGTCACCGTAACCTCATACCCGGAGGCGGGAGGCAGCGATGACGCAATAAAGTAGCCTTCGGAATTGGTGGTGATTTTGCGATCGATCCCAAGATTGTGGTTCGAGATCGTGACTGCCGCATCCATGATGAGGGCGCCGGTGCTATCGCGAACGGTGCCGCTGAGCGCAGCGAGACCGGCCAGCGACTGGCCATGAGCAGGAGCCGCACCCAGCAGCATTCCCAACAGCAGTAGAGTTGCTGCGAACACCGCACCCAAAGTTCGTCTCACGAACGGAGCGCCACGGTGGATGGTTTGAAGCGGAAAGCTTGTCCCCGTACTGATTGTAAGATCCATAGATTTTTCCCTTTTCTAAATGGCGTCGACCGCGGGGCCGAGGCCTCGCAGCCGAAAATACGACGACCGGTCAAAAAAAACGATCGTCAAGAAATGACCCCTTAAAATCTCTTCGTGGAGGAACCAACTAGTCGGCTGTCACCGGAGACGCCGTAAATGGCAAACGCCCGGAAGGGAACTGAACGGCAGGGATGCCTCCACCCTGAAGGAGGCTTTAATTCAATTCGGGGGCTAAGCTAGTATGCGGCGATGGCAGCGGCGTGTCAACATCACAGCTCTAATGGGACGAATCAAAAACTTTAATGACTGCGCTGCAACTCGGCCCGTAAGTCCATCCAAATGTTGAAATAACGCCACTCGGCGGGAGGATCGGCTTCCTGATAGTGGTCCGGCAGCAGAGTCAGATCGCCGGTGGATAGCAAGATTTCACGGACTTTGGAATTCTGCTCAAGTTTCGCGCGCATCGCTTCAACGATGATGCGAAAGTGCTCACCTTTGGTCTTCGACCAATAGGGCATCATGGCGCCTTCGAACGTGACCCAGTCGATCCCCATCTTCTTCATGTTTTCATATGCGGCGTCGCCGGCGCTCTTGGCGTCCCACGCCGTCATTTGGCCCACCTCTTCGCGCGAGTGCGGCCAACGAACACCGGGTGCTTTGGCGCGCGGATCGTCGGGGCCCTCGGGATACAGCATCATTTGCCAAAAGCCTTCGACGCTTCCGTAACGCTTGCCGCGATAGACGAAGGGCGTCGGCGCAAAGTTCGACAGGATGCCAAGCTCGTTGCGCTTCGAGAGAATCACTTGGCCGGGCTTGGCGGCTTGCGGAAGGATCTCCCAATCGGGCTTGCCGGCCTCGGGCACAGGGGTCCACCAGTGGCTGGGGTACTTGCCAGGTTGCTCTATAGTCACCTGGGATTGTGCCGGTGACCGCAGAATCACCATTCCGGCGGCGAACGCCAGGCTACGGAGCAAATGCTGTCGCGGTATTAGCATCAACTGATGATATCTTTCACGACATGGCCCGAGACGTCGGTGAGCCGATAATCACGGCCGGCGTGGCGGAACGTGAGCTTGGTGTGATCCAGGCCGAGCTGATTCAAGATCGTTGCCTGGAAATCGTGAATGTGGACCGGATTCGAAGCGATAGTCAAGCCGTATTCGTCAGTGGCGCCGTAAACCATTCCGGCCTTGACACCGCCCCCGGCAATCCACGATGAGTATGCGGCTGACCAGTGGGTGCGGCCTTCCTCGTCGGGCGAGGCGTCGCCGGGCTTACGGCCAAACTCGGTGGTCCAGACCACGAGTGTGTCTTCGAGCATGCCGCGCGACTTCAGATCCTTTAACAGGCCTGCGATCGGTTTGTCGGCTTTCTTCGCCAGCGGCTCATGCATGCGGATATCGAGATGCGCATCCCAATTGGTGTACTTGTCGTAGCCGCCGTCGATGATCTCGATGAAGCGGACGCCGCGCTCGGCGAGACGGCGCGCCGTCAGGCACATCCAGCCGAATCCTTTCTTGGTGTCACGCTGGAGGCCGTAAAGATCCAATGTGGCGTCGGATTCCTTCGATATGTCGAAGACTTCGGGCGCCTCCTTCTGCATGCCATAAGCGGTCTCAAAGGTCTTGATGCGGGCGGCAAGCGCGGGATCGGCATCGTGCGAGTCGGCGTGGCGTTTATTGAAGAAGTCGATCAGGCCAAGATCCATGTCCTGAATGTCGGCGTAACCGGAGCGGCCAATGTTAGGAATCGCTTCCTGCCCGGGGATGACGCGGACACCCTGGTGGAAAGCGGGCAGGAAGCCGGAATCCCAGGCCGCGCTGCCCGCGTAAGGAATTTCGGGCGCGAGCACGACGTAGGACGGCAGGTTCTTGCTCATCGTTCCAAGGCCGTAGCTTACCCAAGAGCCGATGCTCGGCCGCGCCTGCACGGTAGAGCCGCCGTGAACCTGGAGAATCGCCTGCGGATGATTCGGAATGTCGTTGTACATGGATCGAACCAGGCAGATATCGTCCATGCAAGCGCCTAAATGCGGAAAGAGCTCGGTGACCTGTGCTCCGTTCTGCGAATACGCTTTCGAAGTCCACGGGCTGGCGTGGAGGAAGTCATTTTTGTATTTTTTGTGGTGGTCGGCGGTGAGCTTCGGCTTGGGATCGAAGGTATCCACGTGCGACACTCCACCACTCATGTAAAGGAAGATGACGCGCTTGGCTTTCGCCGGAAACATGGGCGCTTTTGGAGCGAGCGGGTCGCCCACCGCGGCCGGCGTGCCCTCGGCCAGCATTTCATGCAACATTCCCGGCAGCAGCATGGAAGCGCTGGCGAGCGAACGTATCGCGGTGCGGCGTGAAGGGTTGAATGTCTTGGACATTGGTGGTGTTTCCTCCCGTTAGTCTACAAACATGAACTCATTGGTTGCGAACAGCGCCCGGACAAATTCCTCCAGTGCTTTTTGCCGGGCATCCGCGGCGGCGATTCCATGTGTTGCGTAGGCGTCAGACGCGGTTCTCAAAAAGCTGGCGCTTCGCTCGATCTCCGGTGCACTGGGAGGACGTCCGTAGAGAATCAAGAATGCTTGCTCGATGGCCTTGTCCGAAGCGGGGCTGGAAGGCAAGTGCTTCACCAGACTGGCGGCGCAGCGCTTCGGCAGATCGCCATTCATGAAATACAAGGCCTGTAGCGGCGTCAGGCTACTGCTGCGCTGTTCGGTACTGACGTTGGTGTTCGGACCATCGAAGAGAGTGAAATAAGTGAGCCGCACGGTGCGCTGAATCATCATGTATACACTGCGGCGGTCGCTCTCATACTTCGACATGTCGGGCGAGAAATGGTTTTGATCTTCCCAGTTCCACTCCGCCTGGGGCGGGAACGGATGCATGCCACCCGGCGTGCGGTCCAATAATTGTGCGTCGGCTAATAGAGAGTCCCGAATCTCTTCTGCGTCAAGGCGGGTACGCAAATGCCTCCACACAAAAGCATTGTCCGGGTCAATTTCCTCGTTAGCTGGGGAATCCGCCGCCGATAACTGATACGCATGAGAGAGCAAAATTTCGCGCTGGATGGCTTTGATCGACCAATCGCCGTCAATCAATTTCCAAGCCAGGTAGTCGAGCAGCGCCTGATTGCTGGGGGCCATGCCACGGCTTCCGAAATCGTTGGGCGTGGCAACGATGCCCCGTCCGAAATGTCCCTGCCAGATGCGATTCACCATTACGCGGCTGGTGAGCGGGTTATCCTTGCTCGCAATCCAGTTCGCGAGTTCCAGACGGCCGCTGCCTTTGATGTCGGCGGGAAGAGCAGAGCCTCCCAATACTTGCAGAAAGCCGCGGCGAACCTGATCCCCTAAATTTTTGGGATCGCCATAGTGCTGAATCTTTGCGTCCTCGGGCGTTCCTTCGCTGACGGCGTAGGCGGATTCGCCGATGTCGGGCATGTGCTCGAACAAATGCATGCGGCGCGCTTCCAGTTGGGGTAGCAGATCGTCATAAGTGCCGGGTAGCTTCAGGACCGCGTCAATAGCACCCTGAATGGGCTTTAGTTGCTGCTGAAAAATCTTCCAGTCTTCGCGCTTCAGGGCTTCAGGATCGCGATAGGTGAAGTCTTTCTGGTAGCGGACTGCATCGTCGCCGGGCTCGGCAAACTTGGTGCTGTGGAAAATGCCGTAGAGCGCATAGTAATCCGCGGTTGGAATGGGGTCGAACTTGTGATCGTGACAGCGCGCGCAGCCAAGCGTCACGCCGAGAAATGCGGAGCCCAGATTATCCACGGCATCGGAAACGTAGGTCGCTTTATTCTCGTAGCGATTGGTGCCCGCCAGATAGCCGGTGGCGATGATGTTCTGCCAATGCTCGGGTTCCGATTGCGCCGGCAACAGATCTCCGGCAAGCTGCTCGCGGATGAAACGATCGTATGGCTTATCGTCGACGAAAGACTGAATGACGTAATCCCGGTACTTGGCGGCTTGCGCAATCGGATAATCTCCGCCGCCGCCTGCGGTGTCGGCGTAACGTACAACATCCAGCCACATACGGCCCCAGCGCTCGCCGTAGGCTTTCGACGCGAGCAAGCGCTCAATCAGCTGTTCATAGGCCTTCGGGGATTTGTCGTCGAGGAAGCTTTGAACTTCAGCCGGCGTGGGGGGCAGCCCCGTAAGATCGTAGGTCACGCGTCGGATTAAAGTGCGCTTGTCCGCGTCGGCGACGGGCTTGAGATGTTTTTCTTCCAGCTTGGCCGCGATGAAACGGTCGATATCGTTGTGCGCCCAGGTTGATTTTGCCGCCGGCACGACGGGGCGGTCGGCGACGTGGAAAGCCCAGAAGGCCCGATCGGCTTCCGTGACTTGCCGTGCGGGCGTCGCGGACGCTTCCTTTGGCCAGGGCGCGCCTTCTTTGATCCACTGCTCAATGACTGCGACCTCTTCAGCTTTCAGCGGACCACCGGGAGGCATCTGGATCGCAGCTTTGTAATTGATCGCCGAAATCAGAAGACTGGATTCGGGATGCCCGGGGACCACCACAACGCCGTCTTTGCCGCCTTTCAGAACCGCCTCGCGTGAATCGAGCCGGAGACCGCCGCTCGCGCTCCGCGTGTGGCAGCTATAACAATTTTTCGCGAGTAGAGGCCGGACCTTGGTCTCGAAGAAATGCTCCTGTTCAGGAGTGATCTTTGCCGTGGGTGCATCGAGCGTAGGTGCGGTTGGAGTGTTCGCGATCGGGGGTGCCTCGGTGGTGGTTGGCTTCGGCGCCGCAGGAGGAGCCTCAGGAGTCTTGACTGTAACTGGCTCGGGGCTCGACTTGGCGGCAACGGACGCGGCGTCGGCTGGCAACTCCAGAATCCATTTCTCAATCGCAGCGATATCGGTTGCCGCAAGTTTCCCACGCGGAGGCATCTTGAGATCTGGGTTGTCGTATTGGACGGCTTTCAATAGCAAACTGCTCTCGGGCTGGCCGGGCACCACTACAGGTCCGCGGCCGCCGCCCTTCATGAGGGTCGCGAAAGAATCCATGCGCAGCTCACCGGCGTGACCGCCAAACGTATGGCAGCCGTTGCAATTCTTGAAGACGATGGGTTGAACTCGATCTTGAAAGGATGCTGCCGGGTCCGGAGAAGGAGCTTGCGCGCGCACGGAAGGTATCGAAGCAGCCAATACCAGCGTTAGAACATGAGTACGCCGCGCGAGACCCCAAGGCAGAGCGAAGACCATCGCCAGAATTCCTCCCAGACGCAAGAAGTTAGGATGCAAACGGGGCGAAATGGCTACGGGGCGAGGAAGGCGGCGGGGGCTTCAGTTGCGAGAGCACGAGTACTCTCTTAAGCAGTATGAGATTAAGGCGAATCGTTTGTCAACACCGCATCATGAGCGCTGCATCCAAGCGATCGCAAATGCTCCGCCTCGGCGCGCTTCAAAAAAATTGTGGGATCGAGAGCGATCTTCTGCTATATTCCCAGCATGAATCGGATCGTAGTAAATCTTTCGCGCGTCTTTTTGGTTTTATTGGCGGGCTGGGTTGCCTACACCCAAACATCCCACGGCCAAGGCGCGGATCTCAATATCAAAAAACTTAAGAACGAACTGTACGTCATCGAGGGAACGTCCAACGGCTCGGGGGACGTCGGGAATGTGGCTGTTTATGTGACCAGCGAGGGCGTGATCCTGGTGGACGACCGGTTCGCGCAGGACCACGACCAGATCGTCGCGGCCGTGAAACGCGTCACGAGTCAGCCCATCCGTTACGTGATCAACACGCATCATCACGGCGACCACACAGGCAGCAATTTGCGCTTTCTCGCCACCAGCGAGTTGATTGCGCATGCCAACGCGCGCAGGCACATGCTGGAAGGGAAAATGCCCGGTCCGCCACAGATTGCCTTCACAGACGAAACTTCGGTATTCCTCGGCGGCAAGGAAGTGCGCGCTATTTATTATGGGCGCGGACACACGGATGGCGATATTGCGGTGTATTTTCCGGCGGAACACGTGGTTCATTTAGGCGATTTAATGGCGGGAACCCGCGGCGTGACGAATCCGGTGGTGGATTATAAGAACGGCGGGTGCCTGCGCGACTGGCCAACAACCTTGGATGGCGTCCTGAAGCTCGACATCGATACCGTGATTCCGGGCCACGGTGATATCAGCACCAGGGATGGCCTTATGGCGCATCGCAATAAGATCGCTTCCATTCGCGATCAGATCAGCGGCCTGGTGCATGAGGGAAAATCGAAGGACGAAATTAGTCAATTACTAGTAAGTAAGTTCGATTTCAAGCCAATTAATATGGGCGGTCTGGATGGCATGATGGCGGAATTAAAGAATTAACGCGAAGGCGAAGCGCTAGCCTCGGCCATCAATTGCTTCAGTAGAGCGGCAGCGGCCGGATAGGCGACAGCTCCCCGCTCACGGCCCCCTTCGGCGATATCGAGCGCCGTACGGTTGCGTTTGTCTTTGGCATCCAGCTTGGCTCGGCGCTCCGCGAGCAAGCGGATGATATCGTTTGCCCCGTGCGATGCTGCTCCGTGCAGCGCAGTCCCGCCAGTGACATTCACGGCGTTGACGTCAGCGCCGTGCTCCAGGCAAAACTGAACCGCTTTCAACGAGTCGCTCTCGGGTACCTGGCTTTGCCCATATCTCCAACCCATGCCGGCAGCCGCCATCAGCGCGGTGACGCCGTCTTTCGTAGCAGCACGCGGATCAGCGCCGTGATCGAGCAGCAACTGCATCGCGGCGATGTCGCCGGTCTTAGCGGCCCGTATGAACGGGGTGGCGCCAGAGCGCAGAATGAGATCGGGATCATCCGAAAGGCCCCGGCCGGGAGTCGGCTTGGTCAACAAGGGGTCGACCTTCGCGCCGTGGGCCAAGGCGGCACGCGCTACATCCAGAGGACGAGTTTTGTCGGACTCTTGGGGAGCCGGCCGGGTCACCGACGGTTCCATCGTATTCATGTCAACTGCGGCGTAGAGCGCCGTGCGTCCGTATTTGTCGGCGACGTTGGGATCGGCTCCCGCCTCGAGCAGGAATGCGGCCGCATCGTAATGCGCGTTGATCAGCGCCATCACTAGCGCGTTGGTTCCGTCGGGTTCCGTCAAATTAAGATCCGTGCCGGCTTTGGCCATAATCTGCAGCGACGCCAATGCGCCTTCGCGCGCTGCAAACAGCAGCGGCGTCAAACCGCCTCGCGGACGAACAGATACAAGATTTCCGTTGCTCGGCCGCTTCTTCTCTTCCGGCCATTCGGTGGAGCGAGCATTCACATCCGCACGGGCTTCGATGAGCACTTTCACCACTTCGGCGCGATTTTCGGCCGCCGCCCACATGAGCGCGGTTTGACCTTTCCACGACTCGCGCGCGTCTACAACTGCGCCATGCTTGAGCA
>Ga0068864_100001083_pt1 | contig 22791 bp, 25 predicted proteins | sample KBSSwiS72_FD_66586 | JGI IMG/M metagenome (GOLD analysis project Ga0068864, IMG submission 66586) | Switchgrass rhizosphere microbial communities from Kellogg Biological Station, Michigan, USA - KBS Switchgrass S7-2 | ecosystem: Host-associated > Plants > Roots > Rhizosphere > Soil ... | reverse complement strand
GCATGCGCGTGCTCATCATCGACGACCATCCGATGTTTAGAGATGCGCTCGCCGGCCTGATGCGAGATCTCGATCCGGCGGAGGAAGTCACGTTGAGCGACGGCGGTGTTCAGATCCCGGGAGGAAGCGTGTCTTCAGTCCCCGAACCCGCGACGTTCGCGCTGATCGGTCTCGGTCTGTCCTGTCTTGGGTTGCGCGACGGCGCCGCGCGCACTGACACGGACTCACACCCGGCTCGCCCTGCGCTATTGCGGGCCGATTTGCCTTGTGAAGCACGCGAATTCGAAAGCTATGAAACGGCAGTCTGCAGATGCGCAGAGTATTGGATCCAAGACCATCCGAGAAAGTCTTCTCATTGGTAGGCCGTGTTGGGATCGAACCAACGACCAAAGGATTATGAGTCCTCTGCTCTAACCGACTGAGCTAACGGCCCGCGGCGGGAATCTTCGCACGAGGCGGCGAACGCCCCGGACCGGCCGACCTCACACCGGCAGGATCGACGCCGGGTCGTAGAAGAAGCGCTCGCTGGCGATCCGGTCGCCGCGCCAGATCTGCAGCGAGAGCTCGTCGAGCCGCCGCGTCACGCCTTCGTGCGAGGTCATGTCGAAGCGCCAGCCGATGACGACCCGGTCGCCATCGACCAGGAGCGTGGTCAGGTGCGGCGAGACCTTGCCCATCGAATCGAGCGTCTTCTGCTCGTGCGCGATCAGCGCCTCGCGGCCGACGCGCGGCGGGTTCAGGTTCTCCTGCGCGGTCGCGTCCTCGGCGTAGAAGTCGCGGATCGACTGCACGAAGTCGCCGGCGAGCACGGCGTCGACGAAGGCCTGCACCCGTTCGCGGCTCGGCATCGCTCCCCCCTTGCCTACTTCGAGCTGAGCGCGTTGCTCACCAGCCGCGAGGTGATGTCGACGATCTGCACCATGCGGCTGTAGGCCATGCGCGTCGGCCCGATCACGCCGAGCGTGCCGACCACCGTGCCGTCGACCTCGTACGGCGACGACACCACCGACAGCTCCTCGAACGGCACCACCAGGCTCTCGCCGCCGATGTAGATGCGCACGCCCTCGGCCCGGCTCGAGACCTCGAGCAGGCGCATCAGCTGCGTCTTCTGCTCGAACAGGTCGAAGAGCTTCCTCAGGCTGCCCATGTCGCTGGAGAAATCCTGGACCGCGAGCAGGTTGCGCTCGCCGGCGATGACCACCTGCTCGTGGCTCTCGGCGATGGCCTCGCTGCCGGCCTGCACCGCCGCCTGCATCAGCGCCGAGATCTCGCTGCGGATCGCGTCGACCTCGGTCTTCAGGCGCTCGCGCACCGCCTCGAGGGTCAGGCCGCCGTAGTGCGCGGTCAGGAAGTTGCTCGCTTCCTGGAGCTGCGTGCTGGTGTAGTCCTGGGCGGTGAAGATCACCCGGTTCTGCACGTCGCCGTCGGGGGCGACGATGATCACCAGCACCCGCCGCTCCGAGAGCCGCATGAACTCGATGTGGTGGAACACGCTCGGCTTCTTCGGCGCGGTGATCACGCCGACGAAGCTCGACAGGCTGGACAGCAGCTGCGCCGCGTTGGCGATCACGCGCTGCGGCTGGTCGGCGTGGAGGTGGGCCTCGATGGCGGCGTCGCGCCCGCTGTCGGCGAGCTGCGTCGGCTGCGCCGTGAGCATCGTGTCGACGAAGAGGCGATAGCCGCGGGCCGTGGGAATGCGGCCGGCGCTGGTGTGCGGGCTGGCGATCAGGCCGAGCTCCTCGAGATCGGCCATGACGTTGCGGATGGTCGCCGGCGAAAGCTCGAGGCCGCTGGCGCGCGAGAGCGTGCGCGAGCCGACCGGCTGGCCGTCGGCAATGTAGCGTTCGACCAATGTCTTCAGCAGGGTCTTGGCGCGCTCGTCGAGCATGGTTCGCAGAGGGTAGCAGGCCGATTTTCACCTGCGGAAAACGGGGTCGCTGTGGTGTAATCCCGCGAATGTCGACCCGCTTCCGGCACGCTGCGCTCGTCGGCAAATTCAACTCCGGCGGGATCCGCGAAGAGCTCGCCTCGATCGCGACATTCCTGGTCGCGCGCGGCCTCTCGGTCTCGGTCGAAGCCGAAACGGCGCGCAACACCGGCTTCGATGCCTGGCCCGCGCTCGATGCCGAGGCGCTCGGCGCCGCCTGCGACATCGCGGTTGTCCTCGGCGGCGACGGCACCATGCTCGGCATCGCCCGCCGCCTCGCCCGCCACGGCACGCCGCTGGTCGGCATCAACCAGGGCCGGCTCGGCTTCATCACCGACATCGCCTTCGGCGACTACGAGCCGGCGCTCGGCGCCATCCTCGACGGCGAGTACGACGAAGAGCAGCGGGCGATGCTCGAGGGCCACATCGAGCGCGATGGTGCCCGCATCTTCGATGGCTTCGCCCTCAACGACGTCATCGTCAGCCGCGGCGCCACCGCCGGCATGGTCGAGCTGAAGATCGAGATCGACGGCGATTTCGTCGCCAACCTGCGCGCCGACGGCCTGATCGTCGGCTCGCCGACCGGCTCGACCGCCTACGCCCTCTCGGCCGGCGGGCCGATCCTGCATCCGGGCATCGCTGGCTGGGTGGTGGTGCCGATCGCGCCGCACGATCTCTCCAACCGGCCGATCGTCGTGCCGGATTCCGGCGCCGTGGCGATCGAGATCGTCGCCGGCCGCGATGCCAGCGTGAACTTCGACATGCAGTCGCTCACCAGCCTGGCCCACGGCGACCGGATCCATGTGCGCCGCTCGGCGAACCGCGCACGCTTCCTGCACCCGCGCGGCTGGAGCTACTTCTCCACCCTGCGCAACAAGCTGCACTGGGCGTCCGGAGCGGTCTGACGATGCTGCATCGCCTCGCGATCCGCGACTTCGTGATCGTCGACGCCCTGGAGATCGAGCTCGGCGCGGGCCTCACCGTGCTCAGCGGCGAAACCGGCGCCGGCAAGTCGATCCTGGTCGACGCCCTGCAGCTCGCCCTCGGCGGCCGCGGCGATGCCGGCGTGGTGCGCGAGGGCGCGAGCCGGGCCGAGATCACCGCCGAGTTCGATGCGCCGACGTCGCTCGCCGCCTGGCTGGCCGAGGCGGGCTTCGAGGCCGACGCCGACGACAACGCCGGCCGCCTGCTCCTGCGGCGGACGATCGACGCCCAGGGAAAGAGCCGCGCCTGGGTCAACGGCAGCGCCGCCACCGCTGCCCAATTGCGCGAGGCCGGCGAGGCGCTGGTCGACATCCACGGCCAGCACGCCTGGCAGAGCCTGACGCGCGCGCCCTCGGTCCGCGCCATCCTCGACGCCTACGCGCAGGTCGACGCCCGGCCGCTGGCCGCCGCCTGGGCCGCCTGGCGCGACGCCCGCGACGCCCTCGCCGCCGCCAGCGAGAAGCAGGGCGAGCTCGAACGCGAACGCGAGCGGCTCGCCTGGCAGCTCGGCGAGATCGACAAGCTTGCCCCGGGCGCCGACGAGTGGCCGGAGCTCGACGCCGAGCACAAGCGGCTGGCCAACGCCCAGTCGCTGCTCGACGCCGCCAGCAGCGCGCTGGCCGCGATCTCCGGCAGCGACGGCGAGCGCGTGGCCGACGCGCAGTCGCTGGTCGCCGGCGCGATCGAAGCGCTCGACGGCGTGGCGGCGTACGACGAGCGGCTCGCCGATCCGATCGAGGCCTTGCGCGGCGCCGAGGCGCAGCTTCGCGACGCCGCGCACACCCTGTCCAGCTACCTCGACCGGACCGAACTCGATCCGGAGCGGCTGCGCGCCGTCGACGAGCGGATGTCGGCCTGGGTCGGCCTGGCACGCCGCTATCGCCGGCCGCCGGCCGAGCTGGCCGCGCTGCGGGCGCAATGGCAGGAGGAGCTGCGCGCCCTCGATGCCGCCGCCGACCTCGAGGGGCTGCGCGCCGCCAGCGACACGGCGCGCAAGGCCTACGAGCAGGCCGCCAAGCGGATCTCCGCCGCCCGTCGGGCCGCCGCGCCGAAGCTCGCCGCGGCGGTGACCCGCTCGATGCAGCAGCTCGGCATGGCGGGCGGCCGGTTCGAGGTCGCGCTCGAAGCGACCGAGGCGCCGCAATCGTTCGGCCTCGAATCGGCCGAGTTCCTGGTCGCGGGCCACGCCGGCACGACGCCGCGGCCGCTCGGCAAGGTCGCCTCCGGCGGCGAGCTGTCGCGCATCGCCCTGTCGGTGGCGGTGGTGACGAGCGAGCTCGACACCGGCGGCGAAGCGCCGGCGACGCTGATCTTCGACGAGGTCGATGCCGGCATCGGTGGCGCCGTCGCCGAGACCGTGGGCCGCCTGATGAAGCAGCTCGGCCGCGACCGGCAGGTGCTCGCCGTGACCCACCTGCCGCAGGTCGCGGCCTGCGCCGACCGTCATTTCGTCGTCTCCAAGCAAACCGGCACCGGCCAGGCGCGCAGCGCCGTCGACGCCGTCGCCGGCGAGTCCCGCGTCGCCGAGATCGCCCGCATGCTCGGCGGCGAGAAGCTGTCGTCCACCAGCCTCGCGCACGCCCAGGAGATGCTCGCTTCGAGCGCCGCGCCGCGAAAGGGATCGCGATGAGCGAGCCCGAAGGCCCCCGGCGCGAGATCGTTCTCGTCACCGGCATCTCCGGGTCCGGGAAGTCGGTCGCCTTGCACGCGCTCGAGGACGCGGGTTTCTATTGCGTCGACAACCTCCCGCCCGAGCTGCTGCGCGATTTCCTCCGCCTCGAGAAGCAGCAGAAGGACCGGCGCGTGGCGATCGCTGTCGACGTGCGCAGCGCCGCCTCGCTGCCGCATCTGCTGCCGCTGCTGGCGCAGCTGAAGGACGAAGGCGTCGCCGTCCATCCGATCTTCCTCGATGCGACCACCGCCGCGCTGGTGCGGCGCTTCTCCGAGACGCGCCGCGCCCATCCGCTGGCCGATCGCGGCGCCCTGGTCGAGGCGATCGAGCTCGAGCGCGAGCTGCTTGCCGACCTGCGCGCAGTCTCGACCGTGCTCGATACGAGCCAGCTGCGCCCGACCCAGCTGCGCAGCTGGATGCGCGAGCTGGTGCGCGCCCCCGACAGCCGGATGACGCTGGTGTTCGAGAGCTTCGCCTATCGCCAGGGCGTGCCGCTCGATGCCGACTACGTGTTCGATGTCCGCGTCCTGCCGAACCCGCACTACGTGCCCGAGCTCAGGTCGCTGACCGGCCGCGACACGCCGGTGGCGGTGTACCTTGCGGCCCAGCCCGACGCGGTCGAGATGCTGGAGCGCATCGTCGTCTTCCTGCGCCGCTGGCTGCCCGCATTCAAGGCCGACCAGCGCGCCTACCTCACGGTGGCGATCGGCTGCACTGGCGGCCAGCACCGCTCGGTCTGGTTCGTCGAGCGCCTGGCCGAACGCTTCGCCGAAGAAGCCGGAGCGCTGATCCGACATCGCGAGCTCCGCGAGCCCGACCCGACGTGAGCCGCAGCTTCCTGCCCGACCCGGCGCTGCCGCTGTTTCCGCTGCAGACGGTCCTCTTTCCTGGTGGCCTGCTCGAGCTGAAGATCTTCGAGACCCGCTACCTCGACCTGATGGCGCGCTGCATGCGCGAGCAGGCACCGTTCGGCGTGGTCGCGCTGCGCTCCGGCGGCGAAACCGCACGCGGCTCGGCCGGCGCGTCGGTGGCGCTGTTCGACGTCGGCACCCTGGCCGAGCTGATCGAGGTCGACAGCCCGGAGGCGAACATCCTGCTGGTTCGCTGCCGCGGCGGGCAGCGCTTCAGGCTGGGCACCACCCGGCAGGAAAGCGACGGCCTCTGGGTGGGCGAGGCCATCCCGGTGGCCGACGACCCGGCAGTCGCGCCTTCGGCGACCCACGCCAATGTCGTCAAGAGCCTGGTCGATGCGGTGGCGACGCTTTCGGCGCAAGGGGCCGAGCCGTTCCTCCAGCCGCACCGCTTCGACGATGCCGGCTGGGTGGCGAACCGCTGGTGCGAGATCCTGCCGCTGCCGATCGATGCCAAGCACCGCCTGCTGAGCCTCGACCCGCTTTCAAGGCTCGACATCGTCGATTCGCTGATGCGCGTGCGGCACACGCCGCACTGAGCGGCGGCCGCAGCCGGACTAGCCGGAGGCGAGCCGCTTGCGCAAGGGCGCCGGCAGGCCGAGCGCCAGCGCCTCGTCGATCGGAAACCAGCGGCCCTCGGGCCAGCCACCGGTCAGGCGTGCCACGCCGCGCGCCGAGGTCGCCGCCGGCAGGGTCCAGCGCAGCGGCTGCAGGTGCCAGTCGAAGTGGGTCAGCACGTGGACGAAGGGCGGCAAGGCCTCGCCCCGGCCGGGCCATCCCGCCGTTGCCGCCTGCAGCGAGGCGATCGAATCGAACTCCGGCAGGCTCCACAGGCCCGCCCAGACGCCGCGCGCCGGCCGCTGCAGCAGCCAGACCTGCCCGCGCCAGCGCAGCTCGAGCCAGGCGTTGTCGCGCCGGCTGCGCACGCCGCGTCGCGACTTGACCGGATAGCGCTCCTGCGTTCCCGCCTTCGCCGCGGCGCAGAGATCACGCACCGGGCAGAGCAGGCAACGCGGTGCGCGGGCGACGCAGATCGTCGCCCCGAGGTCCATCAGGCCCTGGGTGTAGGCCCCGATGCCGCGGGCCGGCAAGAGGCCGGTCGCGGCGCTCCAGAGCTCGCGCTCGGCGCCGGCCTCGGCAAGGTCGCCGGCGAAGGCGAGCACGCGAGTCAACACCCGCTTGACGTTGCCGTCGAGGATCGCCACCCGCTCGCCGAAGGAGAACGCGGCGATCGCCGCGGCGGTCGAGCGGCCGATGCCGGGCAGCGCGGCCAGCGCTTCGCTGCTGCGCGGGAACTCGCCGCCGTGCTCGGCGACGATCACCTGCGCCGCGCGATGGAGGTTGCGTGCCCGGCCGTAGTAGCCGAGCCCGCTCCACAGGGCGAGGATGTCGTCGAGGCTGGCGGCGGCGAGGGCCCGCACGTCGGGGAAGCGGGCGACGAAGCGCTCGAAGTAGGCGAGCACGGTGGCGACCTGCGTCTGCTGCAGCATCACTTCCGAGAGCCAGACGCGGTACGGGTCCTTGCCCTGCCAGGGCAGGCCGTGGCGACCGTGGTCGCGCTGCCAGGCGACGATCCGGTCGGCGAACCCGGCCGAAAGGCCCGCGCGGCCGCTCAAGCCTGGCGCTGCATCGCTTCTTCTTCGCCCACCGGAACGGCGTCGTCGAAGAGCGGAAGATCGAGCGTGGCCAGCGACGGGTCGGTGGCGAACGGCGCCACCAGCGCGTAGTCGCGCAGGCCGGCGGCCAGCTCGCTGGTCCGGGTCTGGAGCTCGACCAGCCGCTGGTCCTGGGTCTCGATCTCGTCGATGCGCAGCTCCAGCTCGCCGGCGGCCGACTGGATCTTCTCCAGCGCCTCGCGGCGCCGCTTGAACGCCTTGCGCCGCTCGCGCAGCTGCGAATCCACCTGCGCCGAGACCGCCTTGTTCCAGAGCTCGAGCTCGCTGCTGGCGTTCTCGAACACGACCCGCAGCTTGGAGATCAGCATGCGGCGGAACTGCTCCATGAACTTCGGTTGCGCCAGGCGCAGCGCCAGGGTCAGGCCGAGGTACTGGACGTAGTTGCTCTCGATCAGCTGCAGCTCGCCGGTGAAGCGATCGAAGTCGAGCGCCTTGTTCTGCGTCAGGCTGAAACCGAACTCCGCATTGAGGCGGCCGAACGAGGCCGAGAGCATCTCCCGGATCTCGCCGTTCCTGCGCTGCGCCGTGACCAGCAGGTTGCGCAGCCGCTCGCACAGCGCCAGGAAGGCTTTCTTCGCGCCGAGGTTGAGGACCGACGAGCCCATCGACGCCTGCATCTCCGCGACCTCGTCGCGAACCCGGTCGGAGGAGAGATCGATCAGCATGTCCTTGAGCATGCGGCCGTGGACCGCGCGCATCGCCTGCAGCAGCGTCGTGCACTCCTCGAACTCCGAGGTCTCGGCGTCGACGCGCGTGATCATCAGGCGGACCTTGGCGTTGTTCTTGCCGCGCAGGCCGCGCAGCTCGAGCGTCTGCTCGGCGAGCTGACGGCGAGCGTCGCCGATGTGGCGCAGGACCTGGTTCTCGATCTGCTGCGCGCCCTCCTGCACCACCTGCTCGAGCACCTGGCGACGCTGCGGCAGCAGCTGGGCGCCGAGCGCGGCCTCGAGAATCGGCAGCCGGCTCTCGTTCAGCCCCATGTCGTCGCCCTCGACCCGCGCCGCGAGCGCCTGGCGTGCCGACAGCGGGAACACCCGCCGCAGCTCGACGCCGAGGGTGCGCGCCGTCTCCCGCTGCTGCTGCGCGATCTGCGCCTCGACCTGTTCGAGCGTGGCCAGCGGGTCGACCAGCGAATCGATCTTGTTGAGGACGACGAAGCGCGTCGGCGCCTGGGCCCCGAGATGGTCGCGCCAGATCGCCAGGTCGGACTTGGTGACGCCGGTGTCGGCGCCGAGGATGAAGACGGTGGCGTGCGCCGTGGGCAGCAGCGAGAGCGTCAGCTCGGGCTCCGCGCCGATCGCGTTCAGGCCCGGCGTGTCGAGCACGACCAGGCCCTGGCGCAGCAGCGGATGCGGATAGTTGATCAGGGCGTGGCGCCAGGCCGGGACCTCGACCTTGCCTTCGTCGTCGCGCGGCGGGTTGTCCTCGGGATGGGCGTCGTCCCAGAAGCCGAGGGCGCGCGCCTGATCCTCGGTGACCCACTCGGTGCGGGTCACCTCGAGCAGCGAGCGGGCGAGTTGGTCGGGGTCGTCGACCTGCAGCTCGAACCGGCGCCAGGCCCGCGGCTGGGTGCGCAGCTCGCCGAGCGAGAGGCCCTCGAGCCGGGTCTCGATCGGCAGCAGGGCGAGCGAGGCCGGTTCGTCGCCGGTCCAGCCGAGCTCCACCGGGCACATCGTCGTCCGCCCGGGCGTCGCCGGCAGGATGCGCCGGCCGGTATCGGCGAAGAAGATGGCGTTGATCAGCTCCGACTTGCCGCGCGAGAACTCGGCGACGAAGGCGACCACCAGCTTCTCGTTGCCGAGCCGCTCGCGCAGCGAAGAGATCTGTTCGCCGGCCGCGCCCTGCGCCAGGTCGTGCTCGGCGAGAAAGCGGGCGAGCGTGTTGACGCGTTCGGTCAGGGCGCCGCGCCACTCGCCGAGGGCATCGAGACTGGTCGCGAAGGAATGGGTCATCGAATGTCGCGCGAAGGGCGCGGAGCATCCTATCCCAGCCACCCAGGGGCAAAGGGTGCCGAAACACTTGCACACGACAGCGGCGCGGGACGTTTCGCACGCTCGCCCCGCTCCGAGCAAACGGTTACTTGCAGCCCGCGGCCCACCACGCTCAGCGGCGTTGACAGCCGGGGCAGAAGAAGGTCGCCCGGCCGCCCTGGACGATGCGCCGCACCGTGCCGTCGCAGCGCACGCACCCCTGTCCGGCGCGGCCGTAGACGCGCGCCTCGAGCTGGAACTCGCCGGCGGCGCCGTGGGCGTCGCGGAAATCGCGCAGGGTCGATCCGCCGCGCTCGACCGCGCGCGCCAGGATGGCGCGGATCGCGGCGGCCAGGCGGTCGGCGCGCGGCCGGCTGATGCGGTCGCTGCGCGTGCGCGGATCGATGCCAGCCTCGAACAACGCTTCGCAGGCGTAGATGTTGCCCGCGCCGACGACGATCGCGCCGCCGAGCAGCGCCTGCTTCACCGAGACCCGGCGCTTGCGCAGCGCGGCGTGCAGATGGGCGCCGTCGAAGCGCGGGTCGAAGGGCTCGAGGCCGAGCTTGGCGAGCAGCTTGGCGGCTGCGCCGCTCTCCGCCGAGGGCGACCAGACCACCGCGCCGAAGCGGCGCGGATCGGTGAGGCGCAGGGTGCCCTGGCCGGTGACGAGGTCGAAGTGGTCGTGCGGCCCGTGGGCCGGCACCCGCTCGGCGAAGGCGAGCGATCCGGACATGCCGAGGTGCATCAGCAGCCCGCCCCGCTCGAGCGGCAGCCAGAGGTACTTGCCGCGACGCTCGACCCGGCCGACGGTCTGGCCGACGAGCCGTTCGGGCGCGACGCCGAGCGGCCAGCGAAGCGGCTTGCCGAGGCGCACGGCGGTGACGCGCGCGCCCTCGATCCGCCCGGAAAAGCTGAGGCGGGTGACTTCGACTTCCGGGAGTTCGGGCATGGATTTGCTGGCGGCGGGGAATTATCACGAGGCAGGCGGATCGGACCTCGTGGAGGGACGTTCGCGGCCGGCGCCGACGCGGCGCATGCGGCTTGCCACCACTAGAATCGTTTTTCGTCCCAGGGAGTCTTTTTCGATGCCGGCCCTTCGTGTTCACCCAGGCCGCTTGCGCCTGCCGGCGCTGATGCTGGCGCTGGCCGCCGCCGGTCTGGCGTCTCCCGCCCCGGCGCTCGCGCAGCCGGCCCAGCCCGTGCAGCGGGCACCGGCGCCGGAACCGCCGACGGTCGAGAACTCGAACCTCGATGCGCCGCTGTTCTACCAGCTGCTGCTGGCGGAAATGGAGCTGCGCAACGGCGACACGGCCACCGGTTTCCAGCTGCTGCTCGATGCCGCCCGCCGTTCCAAGGACGAGGTGATCTTCCGCCGCGCCACCGACATCGCCCTGCAGGCGCGGGCCGGCGACCAGGCGCTGGCGGCGGTGATCGCCTGGCGCGAGGCCGTGCCGGGCTCGGTCGAAGCCCTGCGCTACCACGTGCAGATGCTGGTGGCGCTCAATCGCGTCGCCGAGGCCGAGGAGCCGCTCGGCAAGCTGCTGCGCCAGGCGACGCGCCCCGCCCTGCCCGGCATGATCGCCGCGGTGCCGCGGTTCCTCGGTCGCAGCACCGACCGGGCGGCGACGGCGACACTGATCGAGCGCGCCCTCCAGCCCTATGCCGACGCGCCGGACACGCGCGTCGCGGCGCTGGTCGCCATGGGCCGCGGCTGGCTCGCCGTGCCCGACCCCGCCAAGGCGCTCGCCTATGCGCAAAAGGCGTCCGCGGCGAACCCGGCGGCCGACGATGCGGCCCTGTTCGCGCTCGACCTGCTTCCCGCCGTGCCCGAGGCCGAAGCGATCGTCCAGGCCCGCATGGCGGCGACGCCGCCGCCCCCGGCCGGGCTGCGCCTGCTCTACGTGCGCACCCTGGCCGGCTCGCAGCGCCTGACCGATGCCCTGGCGCAGGTCACCGCCCTGACGCAGAGCGAGCCGACGCTGGCGCCGCCCTGGCTGACGCTCGGCGCGATCGAGCTCGAGCTCAAGCATCCGAAGGAAGCGACCGTCGCGCTCGAGACCTACGTCCGCTTAGTCGAAGGCGGTGCCCCGGTCGGTTCCGGTCCGGCACCGGCACCGGCACCGGCCACGGTCGACGACGACGGCGACGACGATGTGCCGGCCACGGCCAGCGCGGCGCTGACGCAGGCCTGGCTGCTGCTGGCGCAGGCGGCCGAGCAGCAGCGCGACTTCGCCGCCGCCGAGCGCTGGCTGGCCAAGATCGACAACCCGCAGCGCGCCCTCGAGGTGCAGTCGCGCCGGGCCTCGCTTCTCGCCAAGCAGGGCAGGATGGCCGAGGCGCGCCAGCTCATCCGCCGCGTGCCCGAGCAGACCGCCGCCGATGCCCGCGCCAAGTACGTCGCCGAGGCCGAGTTGCTGCGCGAAGCCAAGCAATGGGCCGAGGCCGACAAGGTCCTGGCGACGGCGAACAAGGCGTTCCCGAACGACACCGACCTGCTTTACGAGCAGGCCATGGTGGTCGAGAAGCTCAACCACATGGACGAGATGGAGCGGCTGCTGCGGCGGGTGATCGAGCTCAAGCCGAACCACCACCATGCCTACAACGCCCTCGGCTATTCGCTCGCCGAACGCAAGCTCCGCCTGCCCGAGGCGCGCATGCTGATCCAGAAGGCGCTCGAGCTCAGCCCCGGCGAGCCCTTCATCACCGACAGCCTGGGCTGGGTCGAATACCGCATGGGCAACCGCGACGAGGCGATCCGCATCCTGCGCACCGCCTACCAGGCCCGGCCCGACCCGGAGATCGCCGCTCACCTGGGCGAGGTGCTGTGGATCGCCGGCCAGACCGAGGAGGCGCGCAAGGTCTGGCGCGAAGGCCGGTCGCGCGACTCCACCAACGACGTGCTGCGGGAGACGCTCGCCCGGCTCCGGGTCGATCTGTGAGCGGCCGCGGCGTCGCGCCGCGGCCGGCGACCGCTCGTTGCCGATGACGCGTTCTCTCGCCGCTTTCCTCGTCGCGCTGCTGATCGCCGGCTGCGCCAGCGTCGAGCCGGCCGTGCCGGTGACCGGCGGCGACGCGTTCGCCGGTCGGCTCAGCGTGCGGGTCGAGCCGGCCGGATCGGCGCCGGCCCGGTCGCTCGCCGCCGCCTTCGACCTGCGGGGCAGCCCTGCGGCCGGCACGCTCGGTCTATCCACCCCGCTCGGCAGCATGCTGGCCGAGGCACGCTGGCGTCCGGGCGCGGTCGTCCTGGTGACACCGCAGGGCACGCGCCGTTTCGCCGACCTCGACGCCCTGACCCGCGAGGTGCTCGGCGAGAGCGTGCCGATCGAGGCCTGGTTCGACTGGCTGCACGGCCGGCCCTGGCCCGGGGCGGCGAGCACGCCGCAGCCCGCCGGGACGGGCTTCGAGCAGCTCGGCTGGAGCGTCGACCTCTCCCGCTTCGCCGCCGGCGCCGTGTTCGCCAACCGGCGCGAGCCGCTACCCCCGGTCGGGGTGCGGATCCAGCTCGACGGCTCGTGAGCAAGCGCCCATGAGCCTGCCGGCCCTCTACGACGTGCCGGCACCGGCGAAGCTGAACCTGTTCCTGCACGTCGTCGGCAAGCGTGCCGACGGCTACCACCTGATCGATTCGCTGATGCTGCCGATCGACTGGTGCGACACCCTCCATTTCGAGCGCCGAAGCGACGCCCGCCTCGCCCGGCACGACCTGGGCGACCCGCTCCCGGCCGACGACCTCTGCCTGCGCGCCGCCCGGGCCCTGCAGCAGGCGGCTGGCACGTCGCTGGGCGCCGACATCTCGATCGAGAAGCGCCTGCCGTCGGGTGCCGGGCTCGGCGGCGGCAGCTCCGACGCCGCCTCGACCCTGCTGGCGCTGAACCGACTCTGGGGCCTGGACTGGCCGCTGGCGCGGCTGCTGCCGATCGGCCTGGCGCTCGGCGCCGACCTGCCGTTCTTCCTCGACGGCCGGCCCGCCCGGGTCGGCGGCATCGGCGAGCGGCTGACCCCGGTGACGCTGCCGCCGGCCTGGTTCGCCGTCGTCAAGCCGGCGGCCGGACTGGAGACCGCCCGGGTGTTCGGCTCGCCGCAGGTGGCAGAAGTCGTCGAGGCTGCTAGAATCGCGGGCTTTCCCGAGGCCGAATGGCGTCCGTCCGACGGGCGCTTTCAGCAGCAGGAAACCGAGCCGGAACTCGACGACGGCTTCGGGCGAAACGACCTTCAGGCTGCGGCCGAGGCGCTTTGTCCCGAGGTGTCGCGGGCGGTGGCCGGGCTTCACGCGGTATTCGGCAACGCCCGGATGACCGGTTCGGGAAGCGCGGTCTTCGCCCGGGCGGGCCACGGCCCGGCGCCCTCGGCAGCGATGCCGAGCGATTGGCCAGAAGGCTGGTCGAGCCGGATGTGCCGCTCCCTGGAGCGCCATCCGCTCGCGAGCTGGGCCCGGCGGGAAGCGCAAGTTTGAAGGTTCGCAGCGCGAGCTGCGAACCGGTGTAGGGGAGTCGCCAAGCTGGTTAAGGCATCGGATTTTGATTCCGACATGCGAAGGTTCGAATCCTTCTTCCCCTGCCAAATCCTTCCAGCGCTGAGTCGAAGCGCTGTCCGTCCGGTCTCACGAAAGTCGCCGTGCTGTTCAACACCGTTCTGTTCTCAGGCAACGCGAATCCTGCCCTGGCGCAGGACATCGCCACGCACCTGAGCATCGGCCTGGGCAAGGCCAAGGTCGGCCGGTTCTCGGACGGCGAGGTCGACGTCGAGATCGAGCAGAACGTGCGCGCCCGCGACATCTTCGTGCTCCAGCCGACCTGCTCGCCGACCAACGAGAACCTGATGGAGCTCTGCATCATGGTCGACGCGCTCAAGCGCGCCTCGGCCCGCAGGGTGACCGCGGTCATCCCGTATTTCGGCTATGCCCGGCAGGACCGCCGGCCGCGCTCCACCCGGGTGCCGATCAGCGCCAAGGTCGTCGCCAACATGCTCGAGGCGGTCGGCGTCGAGCGGCTGCTGACGATGGACCTGCACGCCGACCAGATCCAGGGTTTCTTCAACATCCCGGTCGACAACATCTACGCCTCGCCGGTGCTGCTTTCCGACCTGCAGTCGAAGCGCTACGACGACCTGGTGGTCGTCTCGCCCGACGTCGGCGGCGTGGTCCGCGCCCGGGCGCTGGCCAAGCAGGCCGGCTGCGACCTGGCGATCATCGACAAGCGGCGTCCGAAGGCCAACGTCTCCGAGGTGATGCACGTCATCGGCGAGATCGAGGGCCGCAACTGCGTGATCATGGACGACATGATCGACACCGCCGGCACCCTGGTGAAGGCGGCCGACGTGCTCAAGGAGCGCGGCGCGAAGAAGGTCTACGCGTATTGCACGCATGCCGTCTTCTCCGGCCCGGCGATCGAGCGGATCCGCAATTCCAAGCTCGACGAGGTCGTCGTCACCGACACCATTCCGCTCGGCCCCGAAGGCAAGAAGTGCAGCAAGGTGCGCCAGCTCTCGGTGGCGTTCCTGTTCGCCGAAACCATCCGCCGCATCTCGGACGGCGAGTCGGTGACCTCTCTCTTCGCCGAACAGAACAGCAATTTCTAGCAGGACAGCGGGCTTCGCGTCGCGAAGTCCTTAAAGGGTTGCGGGGCGTCGCCCCGCTTTTGTCGAGGGACCTGGTCGCGGGCCCTCAATCTTTGGAGTGTTTATGAAATTCGTCGCTTATGAGCGCACGCTGCAGGGGACCGGAGCGAGCCGCCGCCTGCGCAATGCGCAAAAGGTCCCGGGAATCGTTTATGGAGCCGGCACGCCGGCCATGATCGAGCTCGATCACAACGCCCTCTTCTTCGCGCTGAAGAAGGAAGCGTTCCACTCGTCGCTGCTCGACATGGAGCTCGGCGGCAAGACCGAGCAGGTCCTGCTGCGCGACTACCAGATGCACCCGTTCCGGCCGATCGTGCTGCACGTCGACTTCCAGCGTGTCGACGCCACCACCAAGGTCACGAAGAAGGTGCCGCTGCACTACGTCAACGAGGAGAACTCGCCGGCGGTGAAGACCGACGCCTGCGTCGTCAACCACGTCGTCAACGAGCTGAACATCCAGTGCCTGGCGTCGCAGCTGCCGGAGTTCATCACCGTCGACCTGGGCGAGATGACCAAGGGCCAGTCGCTGCACGTGAGCGACATCAAGCTGCCCGTCGGCACCAAGGTCGTCACGCACGGCAAGCCGAACCCGGTGATCGCCTCCGCCAACGTGCAGGCCGCCGAGGAAGAGGAAGTGCCGGTCGTCGCACCGGTCGTCGCCGCGCCGGCCGAAAAAGCCAAGCCGAAGAAGACGGAGAAGCAGAACAAGAAATAAGCTGCTCACCATGAGCCTGCAAGGCCGGCGGGGGCGACCCCGTCGGCCTTTTTCGTGCCGGCCTTCGCCGAACGGGCTAGGTCGGCAGTTCCGCGCCGCTCTTCTGCTTTGCTTCCTGGATCGCGCCGCGCCGCACCAACGACCGGAAGCGCCGGCCGGTGAGCGCCAGCAGGCCCATCTCGAGCTTGCGCTTCATCCCGGGTGCGACCGTCGGCCCGACGAAGGTGTAGTAGCCGTTCTCGTAGATGCACTGGCCGCGGTGGTACTTGAGGCCGGTGTCCTTGCCCATCAGCGGCCGGAGCAGCGTCTTGTGGCCGGAGCCGACCACGGGCGCGAGGTAGGCCACCGCTCCCTTGTTGCCGATGCAGAGCATGAAGTAGGTCGGCCGCGACGGGCTCATCCGGGCCGCCTTCAGTCCTTCGAGCGTCTTCGTCTTCACGCGCTTCTGCGCGCTGGCGACGTTCGCGGCCGGAGCGGCGGGGGCGGAGGGAGCTGCGGTGGCCACGTCGTGCGGGGGGTGGGTGCAGCCTTTATAGCGTGTGCGACTCCCGAAAAACAGTCCCCTCGCGGGTGCGGATTGCCGTCGTTTCGCACGCCTCGATAATTTGCGCATGATTCGATTGATCGTCGGCCTCGGCAACCCGGGCCCTGAGTACGCCGCCACCCGCCACAACGCCGGCTTCTGGTTCATCGACGCGGTTGCCGCGCGCCTGCGCGCCACGCTGGCACCCGAGCGCGGCTACTTCGGCTTCGCCGCGCGGACCAACGTCGCCGGCCAACCGATCTGGCTGCTGAAGCCGACGACCTACATGAACCTCTCGGGCAAGTCGGTCGCGGCCCTCGCGCGCTTCTTCAAGATCGAGCCGGCGGAGATCCTCGTCGCCCACGACGAGCTCGACCTCCTGCCCGGGCAGGTCAAGCTGAAGCAAGGCGGCTCGCACGCCGGCCACAACGGCCTGAAGGACATCCACGCCCAACTCGGCAGCGCCGACTACTGGCGGCTGCGGATCGGCATCGGCCATCCCGGCGTCAAGGCCGCGGTCATCGATTACGTGCTGAAGAAGCCGTCGCCCGAGCACCTGGTCGAGATCGAGAAGAGCATCGACCAGGCGCTGTCGGGGCTCGACCTGCTGCTCGAAGGCGACATGGAACGGGCGACGATGAAGATCAACGCCCGGCCGCCGCGACCCAAGCCGCCGGCGCCGGTGCCGGCGCCGGAAGAGGGGTCGTCGTCGTGATCGGCCGCTCCCTTGCCGCCGGCCTGCTGCTCGCCGCGGCCGGCAGCGCCCTGGCGCAGAGCGTGATCTACCGCTGCGGCAATGAATACAGCCGCACGCCGTGCAGCCTGGCCAGGGTGGTCGACACGCGGGACGCGGCGCGCACCGAGGCGCAGCGCGCCGAGGCGGTGCGGGTCGCCGTGAGCGAGAAGCAGCTGGCCGAGGACATGGCCCGCGACCGGCGTCGCGCCGAGGCGGCGCACCGGCCGGCGGCGGCAGGCAGCCTCGGTCCGGCCAAGCCGGCGGCGCCGGCAACGGCCAAGGCGCCGTCGGCCGGGAAGGGCAAGGACAAGAAGAAGGGCGGCGCCGCCGACGGCGAGGATTTCGTCGCCCAGGTCCCGGCCGCGAAGACCTAGGACAGAGGCGGACCGCCTAGGCCGGGCCCGCGGGCGTGAGTGCCGCCTCGGCCTGCAGCCGCCGGTACTTCAGCCAGAGCGTCTCGGTCGCCTCGACGTGCTCGGGGTCCTTGGGAATGCAGTCGACCGGGCAGACCTGCACGCACTGCGGCTCGTCGAAGTGGCCGACGCATTCGGTGCAACGCTTCGGATCGATGACGTAGATCGCCGGGCCCATCGAGATCGCCTGGTTGGGGCACTCGGGCTCGCACACGTCGCAGTTGATGCACTCGTCGGTGATGACCAGGGACATCGGGCTTCAGACCTCGGTTCGCTTCACCCGCTGCTGCAGGCGCTCCAGCACCAAGGGTGACACGAATTTGGAAACATCGCCGGAAAGGGTGGCAATCTCGCGAACGAATGTGCCCGAGACGAACTGGTACTGGTCGCTCGGCGTCATGAACACGGTTTCCACGTCGGGCATCAGCTGCCGGTTCATGCCGGCCATCTGGAACTCGTACTCGAAGTCGCTGACCGCGCGCAGCCCGCGCACCACGACCTTGGCACCCTGCTCGACCACGAAATCGCGCAGCAGGCCCCGAAACGCCATCACCTCCACGTTCGGATACTTGCTCGACAGCTCGGCCGCGATCTGCATCCGCTCGGCGATCGTGAACATGGTCCGCTTGTGATGCCCGGCGGCGACGGCGACGATCAGCCGCTCGAACAGCCGGCTGGCCCGACGCATCAGGTCCTCGTGGCCGAGGGTCATCGGGTCGAAGGTGCCGGGATACACGGCAGTCAGTCGGGTCACTGAAGTCAAGCTCGCCTCCCTGGGCCGCCGATCCGCGGGCAGTGTAGCCGCGCCGCTCAGCCGGCCGCCGGCCGGCGAAACAGATGAAAGTGGACTTTTCCGGCGCGCGATGCCCGCCAGGGCTCGAGCCCCGCCGCCGCCACCGGCGCCGGCTCGACCGCCGTCGGCGCCTCGACGTAGACGAAACCGCCGGGAACGACGATCCGGGCCGCCGCCGCCATCGCCGGCAGGGCCAGCGGGGCGTCGAACGGGGGGTCGAGCAGCACCAGCTCGAAGGCGTCGGGCGCCGCCCGGGCCATCCACTGCAGAGCGTCGCTGCGCTCGATGCGGACCGCCTCGGCGCCGAGGCGCCCCTTGCTCGCCGCCAGCTGCGCCACCAGCGCCGGATCGCGCTCCAGCAGCACCACCTCGCCGGCGCCGCGCGACGCCGCCTCGAAGCCGAGGGCACCGCTGCCGGCGAAGGCGTCGAGGCAGCGCCAGCCGTCGAGCGTCTGGCCGAGCCAGTTGAACAGGGTCTCGCGGACGCGATCGGGCGTGGGCCGCAGGCCCGGCCGGTCGGCCACCGGCAGTTTGCTCCGCTTCCACAGGCCGCCGATGATCCGCACCTCGCGCGGCGGGCCGGACGGCGGCGACGCGGCCCGCCTCACCAGCGCACCGGGATGCCGTCGCGCGCGAGCTGCGCCTTCGCGTCGCGCACCGAGAACTCGCCGTAGTGGAAGATGCTCGCGGCGAGCACGGCGTCGGCGCCGCCGATCCGGATGCCGTCGGAGAGGTGCTGCAGCGCGCCGACGCCGCCCGAGGCGATCACCGGCACCGGCACCGCATCAGCGACGGCCCGGGTGAGTTCCAGGTCGAAGCCGTTGCGGGTGCCGTCCCGGTCCATGCTGGTGAGCAGGATCTCGCCAGCGCCGGCCGCGGCCATGCGTCGCGCCCAGTCGACCGCATCGAGGCCGGTGTTGCGCCGGCCGCCGTGGGTGTAGACGTCCCAGCCGGCGACCTCGCCGCTGCGCCGCTTGGCATCGATCGCGACGACGATGCACTGCGCCCCGTATTTCGCTGCGGCGTCGGCGATCAGCTGCGGCTCGGCCACCGCGGCCGAGTTGAAGCTGACCTTGTCGGCGCCGGCGTTGAGGAGCCGGCGGACGTCGGCCACCGTGCGCACCCCGCCGCCGACCGTGAGCGGGATGAACACCTGCGACGCGACCGCCTCGATGATGTGCAGGATCAGGTCGCGGCCGTCGCTGGTGGCGGTGATGTCGAGGAAGGTCAGCTCGTCGGCGCCCTGCTCGTTGTAGCGGGCGGCGATCTCGACCGGATCGCCGGCGTCGCGCAGCTCGACGAAGTTGATGCCCTTGACGACCCGTCCGGCAGTGACGTCGAGGCAGGGGATGATGCGCTTGGCGAGCATGCGCGAAGTGTCGCCGGTCGGCGCCGCCGGGCCGGCGGCCCCGGCGGCTCAGGCGTTGGCGAGCTCGTCGGCGCGGGCCTGCGCCAGGGCGAAATCGAGGGCGCCGCTGTAGATGGCGCGGCCGCAGATCACGCCCTCGATGCCGACGTCCTGCACCGCGCAGAGGCGCTCGATGTCCTGCAGCGACGACAGTCCGCCGGAGGCGAACACCGGCATCGTCAGCTGCTGGGCGAGCTTCACCGTCGCCTCGATGTTGACGCCGGTGAGCATGCCGTCGCGGCCGATGTCGGTGTAGATGATGCCTTCGACGCCGTAGTCCTCGAACTTCTTCGCCAGGTCGGCGACCTCGTGGCCGGTGAGCTTGCTCCAGCCGTCGGTGGCGACCTTGCCGTCCCTGGCGTCGAGGCCGACGATGATGTGGCCGCCGAAGGCGCTGCAGGCGTCGCGCATGAAGCCCGGGTTCTTGACCGCGGCGGTGCCGATGATGATGAAGCTGAGGCCGTCGTCGAGGTAGCGCTCGATCGTGTCGAGGTCGCGGATGCCGCCGCCGAGCTGCACCGGGATCTCGTCGCCGACCTCGGCGAGGATGGCCTTGACCGCGCTCTCGTTGACCGGCTTGCCGGCGAAGGCGCCGTTCAGGTCGACCAAGTGCAGCCGCCGGGCGCCGGCCTCGACCCAGCGCCGCGCCATCGCCGCCGGGTTCTCGCTGAAGACGGTGGAGTCGTTCATGTCGCCCTGCTTCAGGCGAACGCAGCGTCCGTCCTTCAGGTCGATGGCAGGAATCAGCAGCATGGCCGCATCGAACAGGGGTGAGCGTGACGGAGGGGAGCGGCTGCGGCGAAGTGCGCGGCGCGGTCCGGATGCGGCGTCAAGGATTCCAGTTCAGGAAGTTGCGGTACAAGGCCAAGCCGAGTGCGGCGCTTTTCTCGGGATGGAACTGCGTCGCGAAAATATTATCGCGCGCCAGCGCCGAGGTAAAGCGGCCGCCGTAATCTGTTTCGCCGACGCTGTGGCGCGGGTCGGACGGACGGGCGTGGAAGCTGTGCACGAAGTAGAAATGGCTGGAATCGGGCACGCCCGCCCAGATCGGGTGCGGCCGGGCCTGGATCACCTCGTTCCAGCCCATCTGCGGCACCTTGAAGCGGCTGCCGTCGGGCTGGGTCCTGCCCTCGAGGCGAAAGCGGACGACCTCGCCGCCGATCAGGCCGAGCCCGGGCGTGCCCGCCCCGGCCCCCTCCTCGCTGCGCTCGAGCAGCATCTGCATGCCGATGCACACGCCCATCAGCGGCTTGTTGGCGGCGGCGTCGAGCACGGCCGCCTCGAGGCCGGAGTCGCGCAGCTCGCGCATGCAGTCGGGCATCGCCCCCTGGCCGGGAAGAACCACCCGCTCGGCGGCGAACACCTCCTCCGGATTGCCGGTGACGATCACCCGGAACTCGTCGGTCTCGCGGGCGACGTGCGCCACCGCCTGGGAAACCGAGCGCAGGTTGCCCATTCCGTAGTCGACGACGGCGACGGTTCTCATCTCGGATACCCGGTGACGCGGCGGCTGGAACGCTAGAGCGAGCCCTTGGTCGACGGCACGGTGCCGGCGCTGCGCGGGTCGATCGTCACCGCCGCGCGCAGCGCCCGAGCGAACGCCTTGAACACCGTCTCGCACTGGTGGTGGGCGTTCTCGCCCCGCAGGTTGTCGATGTGCAGGGTGACCAGCGCGTGGTTGGCGAAGCCCTGGAAGAACTCGTGCGCCAGCTGGGCGTCGAAGCCGCCGATCATTCCCGACTTGAACGGCACGTTCATCGTCAGGCTGGGGCGGCCGGAGAAATCGATCACCACCCGCGACAGCGCCTCGTCGAGCGGCACGTAGGCGTGGCCGTAGCGGACCAGGCCGCGCTTGTCGCCGACCGCCTGGCCGACCGCCTGGCCGAGGGTGATGCCGACGTCCTCGACGGTGTGGTGGCCGTCGATGTGCAGGTCGCCGTGGGCCTCGACCTCGAGGTCGATCAGCCCGTGGCGGGCGATCTGCTCCAGCATGTGGTCGAAGAAACCGATGCCGGTGGCGAGCTTGGCCGTGCCGGTGCCGTCGAGGTCGACGGCGACCCGGATCTTCGTTTCCTTGGTGTCGCGCTGCACCGTGGCGCGGCGGGCGGCGGTGGTCGTGGGCAGGGGAGCGTTCATCGCAGGCTGGCGCGCAGGGCGTCGATCATGAGCGCATTTTCCTCCGGCGTGCCGACCGTGAGGCGGAGGCAATTCGCAAGCAGCGGATGCAGGCCGGCGACGTTCTTCACCAGGACGCCGCGCTCCTTCATGCCGCGGAACACCGCGGCACTGTCGGCCACACGCACCAGGATCATGTTGGCCTCGCTCGGGAAGGGCTCGACGCCGGGCAGGCCGCGCAGGGTCGCCTGCAGCCGCTCGCGCTCGGCCCGGATCGTCGCCGCCTGGCGCCCGAACTCGTCGGCATGCTCGAGGGCGAAGAGGGTCGCCTCGGCATTCAGGGCGCCGATGTTGTAGGGCGGGCGGACCTTGTCGATCTCGTCGACCAGCGCCGCCGGTCCGGCCAGGTAGCCTAGGCGCACGCCTGCCAGGCCGAACTTGCTCAGGGTGCGCATGACGACCACGTGCGGCAGCGTGCCGGCCCGTGCCATCCAGCTGCGCGAGGAGAACGGCTGGTAGGCCTCGTCGAGCACCACCAGCCCCTTCTGCGCGCCGACCGCGGCGACGATGCGCTCGACCGCGCCTTCGTCGAACAGGTTGGCGGTCGGGTTGTTCGGGTAGGCGATGTAGGTGATCGCCGGGCGGTGCCGCTCGATCGCCTCGAGCATGGCGTCCTCGTCGAGCTCGAAGCGCTCGTCCAGCGGCACGCCGACGAAGCGCAGGCCCTGGAGCTTCGCCGACATCTCGTACATGACGAAGCCGGGCACGGGCGCCAGGATGGTCGCGCCGGGCAGGTCGCAGGCCATCGCCAGCAGCGAGATCAGCTCGTCCGAGCCGTTGCCGAGCATCAGCTTGCAGCCGGCGGGCAGCTTCACGTAGGCCGAGAGCGCTTCGATCACCTGGCCGACGCAGGCCACCGGATAGCGGTTGATCGCCACCCGGCCGAGCCGCTCGCCGAGTGCGCGCTGCAGCGCCTCGGGCAGGCGGAACGGGTTCTCCATCGCGTCGAGCTTCACCAGGCCGGTGCTGTCCTGGATGGCGTAGGCGTGCATCGACTTCACGTCCTGGCGGATCACCGCGGCGATGCGGTCGGCGGTCGAGGGCGGCAAAGTCGGCATGCGATCGATCTTACGACCCGGCTTTCGCCGCCGGCGATGCGCCGACGCCGGACGGCGCGGCCAGCCGCATTTCCGCCGCGGCGGCGTGGGCGTACAAGCCCTCGCCCCGGGCCAGCTCGACCGCGATCGGCCCCAGGGCGGCAGCGCCCGCCGCGCTCACCTCGATCAGGCTGCTGCGCTTCTGGAAATCGTAGACGCCGAGCGGCGACGAGAA
>Ga0068864_100001076_pt1 | contig 22922 bp, 23 predicted proteins | sample KBSSwiS72_FD_66586 | JGI IMG/M metagenome (GOLD analysis project Ga0068864, IMG submission 66586) | Switchgrass rhizosphere microbial communities from Kellogg Biological Station, Michigan, USA - KBS Switchgrass S7-2 | ecosystem: Host-associated > Plants > Roots > Rhizosphere > Soil ... | reverse complement strand
CGAATTCATTGACGTTCTATGCTCAGGAACCCAGCTCGGATTTGCTTCAAACGTCTTATGGAGCATACCGCCCGGCTCGAATACTTGTAATGGCGCCGGCGGATTCCCTGGAACGCCTGACCCAACAATGGTCGACCTTCAAGGGAAACCCCAGTGATGGAACTGCAATGGTGGTGGCGGGCAAAATCCCAGGTCCGCATCTGCCAGCGTTGCTCGTGATGAAAATGCTGCTGGATCGGCGGCTGATCGAAGCAGGAATGTGGAACGACATTCAGCTTGAAATCCGCGCTTCGGAAGGTTCGACGCTCACAATTCATGGAAATGACACGGACCGTGCCCATGTGTTGAGCTGGATTGAAGACATCGCATCGCGCCCGGTTCCAGAGGAAGATCTGGAGTGGGCGCGTGAGGCCGCCAGTCATCACCTTGCCGACTTTCTCCCGGATCTTCAAAGCCTGATCTGGGAATGGACTCCCGACGATACGATTTTCGATTTTCACCTTATTCCCGCGGCCCTGATAAAGGATGCCGCCCGGATGTATCTCCAATAGCCATGCAGAAAATTCGAGTTGGCGTCGACACCGGCGGCACATTCACGGACTTTGTCGTGATTCGTGCCGGAGTCATCGAAGTTTTCAAGGAGTTTTCCACTCCTGCGCAGCCTGAAGAGGCCATCCTTCGAGGAATAGCGAGGATCGACGGCGCCGCGGAACTGGAAGTGATCCACGGTTCAACTGTTGCAACCAACGCCCTTCTGGAGCGTAAAGGCGCGCGAACGGCGCTGCTGACAACTGCTGGCTTTGAGGACGTGCTTGTCATAGGGCGGCAGACTCGCCGCGAACTCTACAACATCCACGTCACTCGTCCGGCGCCTATCGTTTCGGATGAACTGCGACATGGAGTCCAGGAGAGAGTGCTCTACGACGGGACTGTCGAAAAGGCGATTGACCTGGATCAGGTGAATCGGCTTGTCGATTCACTGCGGATGAGGAATGTGGAGTCTATCGCCGTGTGCCTGCTGTTTTCATTTGCGAATCCTTCCCATGAAAACGCGATTGCCGACGCGCTACGGCCGCTCGGAATTCCGGTTTCGCTGTCCTCGAGGATCATGCCTGAATATCGCGAGTATGAACGAACATCGACGACCGTGATCAACGCTTACCTGTCTCCGAAGATGAGGGCGTACCTGAATCAGCTGAACGATCAAATTAAATGCAGGTCGCTTCGTGTCATGCAATCCAATGGAGGAGCTGTCGCCGCACGGGCTGCATCAGAGTTTCCGGTGCGCACCATCGTATCTGGTCCGGCCGGTGGAGTTGTGGGGGCTTTCCACGTCGCATCGAATAGCGGATACGCGAACATCATTACGTTTGATATGGGCGGTACCTCGACTGATGTTGCTTTGTGTAAGGGCGAGATCCAGATCACGCATGAAGGTGAAATCGATGGTCTGCCCGTCGGAATTCCGATGATCGATATTCATACTGTCGGCGCCGGAGGGGGATCCATTGCCGATCTCGATATCGGAGGTGCGCTGCGTGTCGGACCGCAGAGCGCAGGCGCCGATCCCGGTCCAATCTGTTACGGGCGAGGTGAAAAATTCACGGTAACGGATGCCAATGTCATTCTTGGCCGGTTACCGGCACGTTTTTTTCTGGGCGGGACGGTGCCTTTGGCCAGTGAGCGAATCGAGCCGATCGTGAGCTCAATGCCATGGACTCGACAATGGAAGTCCATTCACGCGTTGGCGCAAGGTGTAATCGATGTGGTGAACAACAACATGGAGCAAGCTGTGCGCTTGATATCCGTCGAACGCGGACATGATCCCGCCGATTTTGCGCTGTTTTGCTTCGGTGGAGCCGGTGGATTGCATGCCGCAGACCTTGCCAGGGCTCTTGGAATACCACGAGTAATTGTTCCGCGGTTTCCAGGAGCGCTGTCGGCCTTGGGCTTGTTGCTTGCCGATGCGCGGAAAGACTACTCGCGCTCACTGCTAATGCCGGCGAAAACGTCACACCACCGCATTCGTGAAGTACTGGATGAACTGCATCGAACCGGTAAGCGTGAAATGATGGCGGAAGGTTTTGCGGTAAAAGCGATGCACCACACCGATGCCGTCGATATGCGGTACCGCGGGCAGTCGTATGAGCTCTCAATTCCGATGGACCGCGGTTTTGTTGAAGAGTTTCACAAGGCGCATGAACGCCGATACGGGTATTCGACTCCCGACAAGCCCGTGGAAATCGTCAACGTGCGAACGTCGTTCTTTGGGGGATCTGAAAAGCCGCAGTTCCGGGGTGCTCCGAAAGTCCGAGGCGCGGCGAAGCCGATCGAAGTGACGATGGTTTGGATGAATGGCCGCCGCCTGAAGACGCCGATCTACGATCGGGACTCATTGCGGCATGGGCATCTTGTCCATGGCCCCGCCATCATTGGGGAGTACAGTTCGACAACCCTCGTCCCTCCGGACTTCGTCTGCAGAGTGGACGCGCATCTAAACCTTGTGATGGGATCCGGTTCATGAACGGAGATGGTGGCTGAATGGTCGCCTGCAGGGTAAAGTGATAACTCGATGCTGATTGTTCAAAAATACGGGGGGACATCTGTCGGGTCGATCGAACGCATCAAAGGCGTCGCTCAGCGCGTCGCGGCGACCCACGATGCGGGACATCAGGTTGCCGTTGTGGTATCCGCCATGAGCGGAGAAACAAACCGTCTTCTGGGTCTTGCCAAACAGATCTCGACCCAGCCGGATGAACGCGAGTGCGACGTGCTGGTATCCACAGGTGAGCAGGTCACGGTTGCCCTCCTGGCGATGGTGCTGAAAGACATGGGATATCCGGCTTTTTCGCTGCTCGGCCATCAGGTGCAGATTTCCACGGATAGTGCGTTTGGCCGTGCGCGCATCAAGCACATCAGCGCAGAGCGACTTCTGACTGGACTGCACGACGGGAACATTGCGGTGGTAGCCGGTTTTCAGGGCGTTGACGAAGACGACAATATCACCACGCTTGGCCGCGGTGGTTCCGACACCACGGCGGTCGCCATTGCGGCAGCAACGCAGGCGGATGCGTGTGAAATCTATACCGATGTGGATGGGGTTTATAGCGCCGATCCGCGCATCTGTCCAAATGCCCACAAGCTCAATCGCATTTCCTACGATGAGATGCTGGAATTGGCAAGTCTTGGGGCGAAGGTGCTGCAGATCCGTTCCGTGGAATTTGCCAAACGGTATCAGGTGCCTGTACATGTGCGGTCGAGTTTTTCAATGGACGAAGGTACCTGGCTGGTACATGAGGATGCTGGTATGGAAGATGTAACGGTGGCAGGTGTGACATCCGATGTCGATCAAACGAAAATCACGATTCTGCACGTGCCGGATCGTCCCGGTCTTGCGGCAAGGGTGTTTGGCCCCATTGCCGAAAATAATATTGTGGTCGATATGATTATCCAGAATACCGGGGCGGAAGGTTTTACCGATCTCACATTCACCGTTCCGAGGGGAGATGCCGCGAAGGCTCTGGCCCTGGTCAATGCAACGGTCGGAGACATTGGAGCGAGTGGCGTCAATTCGGATGCCAATGTTGCCAAGGTTTCGATCGTCGGACTCGGCATGCGCAGTCATGCCGGTGTTGCATCGCGCATGTTCCAGACTTTGGCCCGGGAAGGGATCAACATTCAGATGATCTCCACGTCGGAAATCAAGATCTCCATTGTGGTGGACGCCTCGTTCGCCGAGCGGGCGGTGCGAGCCTTACATAACGCCTTTCTCCCGTCGCTGGCATCCAAAAGCCGATGATCAATGTCGATCCAGTCCAGCTGGAGATCTTCAAGAGCCTTTTTCATTCCATCGCGGAAGAAATGGGGGCAACGCTCAAACGCACCGCGTACTCTCCCAATATCAAGGAACGCCGGGATTATTCGTGCGCAGTCTTTGATGCGGAGGGGCATATGGTGTCTCAGGGCGACCACATGCCGGTACATCTGGGCTCCATGCCGTTGTCCGTCAAGGCGGCAATCGAAAATCGAAAAATAAGTCCCGGCGATATGGTGATTCTCAATGATCCGTATGCCGGCGGAACTCACCTGCCCGACATTACGCTGGTTTCCGGTGTGTTCGATAGAAAAGTGCTTCGATTCTATGTCGCAAGTCGTGCCCATCACTCCGATGTCGGTGGCATGTCTCCAGGTTCCATGCCGGTCGCCGAGGAGATCTATCAGGAAGGACTCCGAATTCCACCTGTTTATCTGATGTCTTCTGGTGTCATGAACAAAGACGTTCTGGACCTGATTCTCTTGAACGTTCGGACGCCGAAGGAACGCGAAGGAGATCTGTCGGCAATGATTGCATCGAATCGCACCGGCGAACTCCGGCTTATCGAATCGGTTCAGCGATACGGATGGGCACAGGTTCAGCGTTATGTTCACGAAATCCTGAATTACAGCGAACGGATGACACGAGCCGCTATTCGAAGCATTCCCGATGGTACCTACGCCGCCGAAGATTTTCTCGATGACGACGGCGTTGGCAATGCGCCGGTTCGTGTCGCGGTGGAAATTCGGATTCGAGGCGATAAAGCCACTATCGATTTCTCTGAATCGGACACGCAGGCCGCTGGCAGCATCAATGCGGTTTATGCGATTACGGCATCTGCGGTGTTCTACGTATTTCGCACACTTGTGGACATGCCAATTCCTTCGAATGCCGGAGGCATGCGTCCGCTTCAGATCATCGCTCCCACAGGCACGGTCGTGAATGCTCGCCCGCCTGCAGCCGTGTGTGGAGGAAACGTTGAAACATCTCAGAGAATCGTGGATGTTCTTTATAAGAGTCTGGCAAAGGCATTGCCGGATCGAATTCCGTCAGCGAGCCAGGGCTCGATGAACAACGTGACATTTGGCGGAACAGATCCCCGCACGCATGAGCCGTTTGCATATTACGAGACGGTGTGTGGCGGCATGGGGGCCCGGCCGGGCATGAACGGGATATCTGGTGTTCACACCCACATGACGAATTCCATGAACACACCGGTGGAAGCCTTCGAACATGACTATCCCGTACGTGTCGTTCGATACGGTCTGCGAAGAGGCTCCGGTGGATCGGGCAGACACTGTGGCGGCGATGGCGTTGTTCGCGAAATTCAGTTCCTGGGAAGCGCTCAGGTCACGGTCCTGTCGGATCGTCGGAAGATGGCTCCTTACGGTCTTCAAGGAGGACAACCAGGCTTGCCCGGTCGCAATCAAATCGTCCGGCGCGGCGGAGCCATCGAGGCCATTCCGTCGAAATGCTCGGTCTGGGTCGAACCCGGTGACACCCTCTCAATCGAAACCCCTGGCGGCGGCGGCTGGGGACACCCGATTTTCCCAAAATGACGATTGAACGTTGATCATCTTCCTCTGACCGTGGGTTGAAGGAAATGTTCAATGTTCATTTGTCATTGAAAAAAGGAGCCAGACCCGTCAGGCCCTTTTTCTGCGTGATAAGATTCGCGGCTTATGATTACAACGGATCTTTATCGTCAGGTCATGGGCAACTGGGGAACCGGAGTGACGGTCGTCACCACAAAGGATCGAAATGGCCAGCCATATGGACTCACCGTCAGTTCGTTCACTTCGGTATCCATGGATCCTATTCTGGTTCTCGTTTGCCTGGATGATCGATTGAGTGGACTGCAGTTCTTCAAAGAGTCCATGAATTTTGGAGTCAGTATCCTTTCTGAAGCACAACAGGAAGTTTCGAGATTATTTGCGAAGAAGGACACACTCCGGCCCCCGGAACTTTACTTCAATGGCGAGACGGGAATTCCGCTGATTCACGACTCCCTTGTGACGCTGGAATGTGAAACGATGGAGATCTATCCCGGTGGCGATCACTCAATATTTCTCGGCAAAGTGCTGGCTGCGGAATTGCATGGAGCCATGCAGGGTACGAAACCTCTGCTCTACTTTCGCGGCAAGTACGAGCGCTTACCCTGACACGATCCTGGGAATGCGCGGATTGATACGCGACACGACTTCGTAGGCAATCGTCCCTATTTTTTCGGCCAGCTCTTCAGCCCGGATTTCGGCGTTTCCCTGACGCCCGAGAAGCACAACTTCATCGTCCGGCTGGGCGGCGATGTCCGTGACATCCACCATAGTCATGTTCATCGCAACTCGCCCGATTACGGGTACGGCCCTGCCGCGAATTAAAACCCGGCCACAGTTGGAAAGTTTACGGTCGTAACCGTCGTAGTATCCGATGGGCAGAACGGCCACCTGCATGCGATGGTTTGCCTGATACGTCAGACCATAGCTGACATGTTCTCCGGCTTCGACGGTCTTGATCTGTGCCACGCGGGTCTTCCATGTCATCACCGGAATGAGCGTGATTCGCCGGCCGCGTTCGCGCGCCGCCAGCTGCGTCTCGCGTGATGGCCAAATGCCATAAGCTCCGATACCGAGACGAATCATCGAAAATCCAGTTTCCGGATAGAGCAACGTTCCCGCGGTCGCAGCCGCATGGATCTGCGTCAGGCGGACGCCCTCCTGCTTCAGTATATTCAGCGCTTCGCGGAACTTTTCCAGCTGACGTACGGCAAAAGAGGGGTCCAGCGTGTCTTCGATGTTGGCGAAATGGGTGTAGGCGCCTTCGATAATCAACCCGGGCATCTTCCGAATCTGCTGCACGAGTTCCGGCAACTCGCCAAGCGGTATACCCTGGCGGTTCGTTCCCGTTTCCAGCTTCAGATGAATTCTGGCAGGCATGTTTCGATTCTGTGCGGCTTTTGAAAGACCTGCAGCGATGTCGGCACGATACACGACCTGGCGAAAATCATTCGCCACCACCAGATCCAGCTGGGCCGAGTCTGTATAGCCAAGGATCGCCACGGGTTTTTTAATGCCGAGTGCGCGGATCGCCAGCGCTTCGTCAAGCGCATTGACGCCAAGCCAGTCTCCCCGTTCGGCCGCGATGGGCGCGTAGACTTCCAGTCCATGGCCATAAGCGTTGGCTTTGACGACGACCATCAGTCCGGTGCCATCGGGTAATATTCCCCGAAACGCGTCGATATTATGACGGGCGGCGCTGCTGTCGATTTCGATCCAGGTCAGCATGAATTCATTTCTTGAACATGAAGAATACGGCACCGACCATCAGTCCAAATGCGACCAGGTAATTCCACTTAAACTGTTCTTTTAAATAGAAGATGGAAAAGCCGGCGAATACTATCAGGGTGATGACCTCCTGGATGGTTTTCAGCTGGGCGGTGCTGAATTGATACGATCCGATGCGGTTCGCGGGCACCATAAAGCAATACTCCAGCAGGGCTATGGACCAGCTCACCACAATGGCGATCCAGAGCGGCGAACTTCGGTACTTCAGATGCCCGTACCAGGCAAAGGTCATGAAAATGTTCGAAATCGTCAACAAGGCGATGGTTCTCATGTCGAGCCCCGAGATTGTAACCTCAGGTCGGCCACCAGCGTATAGGCCATGGGATATCAATATAAATGTCGGAACGGAAATACAGGCAGGGCGGCTATCAGGACAGCAGTTCTGACCGCGACCGCAGTCAAACTCAGAAGCCTAAGCCGGCGCCGCAGGAGCGCGGGCCGCGGGGGTCGTCTCGCGATGTTCCGCGACGGATGCAGATGCCGGGGTTCCAGGAACTATTGCGCTGCGCCATGTGCGGCGCCGTGGTCCCGAATACCGTGGAGATCACGGAGGGCAGCCAGTGCCCCAAATGCAGCGCCGATCTTCGCTGCTGCAAGAACTGCCGGCACTTTGATACCGGCGCCCAATTCGAATGTACCGAACCGATTCTGGAACGCATTACCAAGAAAGATATCCGAAACGGATGTACGTATTTCGTGGCCCGAACCTCCATTGAACGTGAAACTCACGATTCCGGAGGCCCCTCCATCCGCCCCTCCAGCGCACGCAGCGCATTTGACAATCTTTTCAAGAAATAACATCGTCGTCGAATTCGGACACAGGAACGAGTAAGCTGGTTGCCGCATGGAGGTTTACTTTATTTGAACGGAGATCGTCTTAAGATCGCAGTATTCATCGATTTCGATAACATCGAGATCGGAGTCAAGAGCACCCTGAACCGGCATTTCGACGTGGGAACGGTGCTGGAAGCCATCAAGGAACGCGGCGAAGTCGTCACGAAGATCGCCTACGGTGACTGGAAACGCGCCGGCGAGCACAGCCGAAGCATGGCACAGCACGCCATTCAGATGGTTCAGCGCAATCTCACCCCTGGGGGAGACAAAAACGGCGCGGACATCAATCTCGCGCTCGACGCGCTGGAAATGGCGTTCACGCGGAATCACATCAACGCATTTGTGATCGTGGGCGGCGACAGTGACTTCCTGGCTCTTGTCGAAAAACTCAAGCAGTACGACAAAAAGGTCATGGTGGTCGGAGGAAGATCCTTCACCAGCATTATTCTTCAGAAGAACTGCCACGAGTTTATCGCCTACGAAAACCTGATCACGCCCCAGACTCATACGAGGCGGCCTGCTACTGAGCGCGCGCGTGTAACCGGGACCGGTGATGCAAGTCTTGCGAAGGCATTGCCACTGGTTCGCCGCGCTTTGAAAGTGCTCACCGACAGGGAAGTGTCTCCACAGCTGGGTTTGCTGAAGAGTACCCTACTTCAGCTCGATTCCACTTTTACCGAACGCGACTATGGTGCCGGCACCTTCAGAGATTTTATCGAAAAGATGGCATCGGCTGGATATGTCACCCTGAAGCAGGTGGATCGCAGTCTGCTTGTGGAATCCACGGATGTGGAAACCCCGGCAGTCTCATCTGTTGCGGAGTCGCATATTGACGGTGAATCTACTCCAAAGGAGCATGTCCATCACGAAGCCGTGCATCGGGATACGCCGCCGCAGGAAAGCGCTTCTGCCGCATCGGCGGAATCGGCCGCCGGGACTTCCATTCCCCAACAAGGTGGGCCTACTCCGGATCAGGTGGAGGAAGCCGTCCGGTCTCTGACCGACGTGTTTCAGCACGCGACAGTGGTGCCACACTGGCCGATGTATCTTCGCAATGTGAAGCAGTACATCAAGAACGCCGCTCCGACGTTTGATGAGCGTAGATTCGGATTTACAAACTTTCTGGAAACGATTCGTGCCTGTCAGCGGTCCGGGCTTTTCCGGCTGGAACGTAATCGTCAGGGAATTCTCCGGGTTTTCCCCGGGCCTCAGTTCCCCCACCAGGTCTCCTCGGCCCCAATGAGCGCGGCAGAACAGGAAAGATCCGCCGAAGCAGCTTTTATCGCCGCTGCTGAAGCTGCCATTCTGGCCGCCGAGTCCCATATTCAAGCCTCAGCTCCAAGGGAGACAGCCAACGAGGTTTCAGGCGAGCCTGCGGTGACATCGGAAGTCGAGCAGAAGCAGCCTCGCCGGCGAACCACGCGTCCCCCCGGTGATGTAGCAAAAAGGAAGCCTGCTGCAAGATCCAGTGCTGCAGCCCCACGACGCACAGTGCGGAAGAAGCCTGCGGCCGATATCGAAGGCAACGAGTAGAAAGAAGGGAAAAGGGGCCTGACGGGTCAGACCCCTTTCCCTTTTTTATTCCATTCCTGCAACGAAGCGATAGCCGACGCCGTGGACCGTCTGTACGTACTCCGGCTGTTGGGGTTCCGATTCGATCTTCTCTCTAACACGCCGGATATACACATCCACGCTCCGTGGTGTGACGGATCGATCGTCGCCCCACACCCGGTCCAGCAGTTGATTCCGCGAAAAGACCATGCCGGGATGCGAAGCCAGATGGTGAAGCAACCGAAACTCCAGCGCGCTGAGTTCGACCTGTTTGCCTGCAACACGGACTGCATGGGCTGACGGATCGATTGTAAGGTTGCCGCGCTGCACTGAATGCCGCCTGGGAATGGCTTCGTGACGGCGCAGCAGTGCTCGAATACGGGCCACGAGTTCGCGCATGCTGAATGGCTTCGTGACGTAGTCGTCTGCACCGAGTTCCAGTCCAACGACGCGATCGGCTTCCCCACTTCGAGCCGTGAGCATGAGGATCGGGATACCCGCGTACCGGTCATGCCGCCGCACCTGCCGGCAGATTTCCAGTCCGTCCATGCCGGGCAGCATGAGATCGAGTACCAGAACGTCCGGTTCTTCCCGCCGAAGTTCTGCCATCACCAGACTGCCGTCCGTCACAGAACTCACCCGAAAGCCTTCTTTTTCGAGGTTATATCGGATCAGCCGTACGAGATCGTGTTCGTCTTCAACGATGAGAACTTTTTTAGTCATGTCGGTAGTAGAAGACCACAGACCATCAAAACAACACCGTGAAAGTTGTGTGACAACTTCGCACAGCATGATGTTGCGAATAGTTCACGATCCGTTCACCAGGCCGTCACTCCCGTTCTGTATTCTGAACTTCTGATGGCCAAATGAACGAAACGGCAAAAATCACTGTAAGCCGGATGAACTTCTTCTATGGCATTCAGCAAGCGCTGTTTAATATCGATTTGCAGATCCGGAAAAACCTCATAACAGCCCTGATCGGTCCATCCGGATGCGGTAAGTCCACCTTCCTGCGATCCCTGAATCGAATGAACGATTTGATTGCGGGTACTCGTGTTGAGGGCCGTGTTGAACTGGATGGCGAAGACGTTTACTCCGACCAAATGGATATCATTCACTTGCGCCGTCGAGTCGGGATGATCTTTCAGCGTTCGAATCCATTTCCCATGTCGATATACGACAACGTGGCGTACGGTCTGCGTGTGAATCGAATCACGAAGAATCGATTCACAACCGACGAGATTGTGGAAAAGACGCTCCGGGGAGCCGCGCTTTGGGACGAGGTCAAGGACCGCCTTTCGAAATCCGCGATGCAGTTGTCTGGTGGACAACAGCAGCGACTTTGCATTGCCAGAGCGCTTGCAGTTGAACCGGAAGTGCTGTTGATGGACGAACCCGCTTCGGCGTTGGATCCCATATCCACCGCCAGGATCGAGGAATTGATTCACGAACTTAAACGCGATTACACGATCGTGATCGTCACACATAATATGCAACAAGCCGCACGAGTCTCGGACGAGACGGGCTTTTTTCTGAATGGTCACATGGTGGAGTTCAGCGAGACCAGGAGACTCTTCACAGCACCCCGAAACCGGGAAACGGAAGATTACATTACGGGGAGATTCGGATAAAACACCAATGCCTGAACGCGAGCATACCAGCAAAAGTTTTGAACAACAGCTGCGGACACTGAAAGACAGGTTGCTGCTGATGGGGCACCATGCCGAAAAGATGATCGCCGATGCCATGCACGCCCTTGTGGAACGGCGGCCGTCACTGGCTGAGGAAGTCATCAAGAGTGACGATACTCTGGATCAGCTTGAGCTGGAGATCGACAATCTCTGCTATGAAATTCTGGCGTTGGAGCATCCTGTTGCACGCGACCTTCGCTTCGTTGCAACGGCGCTCAAGATCGTCCGGGATATTGAGCGGATCGGGGATATTGCAGTCAACATTGCCGAACGCTCCCGTGAATTGATTCAGGAACCCGTGCTGAAAAGACTCATTGATTTTCCAATCATGGCCGATGCTGCACAGCGGATACTCAAGGACAGTCTCGACGCATTCGTGAATTCGGATGCAGAGCTTGCCGAAAAGGTAATTCGCGACGACAGACTGATCGACGATTTGAACGAACGCATGTTCCGGGAATTACTCACCTACATGATGGAAGACACGCGTTACATTTCGCGCGCGATGAAGCTCATTTTCATCGCCAAGCATCTTGAACGTGTCGGCGATCATTCATCCAATATCGCCGAAATGGTGATTTTCCTGGTCAGGGGGCAGGATATACGTCATGGCGCGCGTGTTGATCGTGGATGATGATCCGGACATTCTTCGTCTGGTCAGTTACAACATCGGACAGGCCGGATTCGAGGTCATTGCCGCCTCCACCGGCCGAAAGGCACTGGAGATAGCACAGAAGCAGCATCCGGACCTGATCATTCTCGATGTCATGCTTCCGGATGTCGATGGGATGGAGGTGTGCCGAACGCTCCGACAGCAGTACCCTTCACGCAGAATACCGATCATCATGCTCACCGCCCGAGGCGATGAAATCGATCGCGTCGTTGGCTTCGAACTGGGAGCGGACGATTACGTGGCGAAGCCATTCAGCCCTCGTGAACTGGTTTTGCGCGTCAAGTCCATTCTACGGCGCTCCGGTGGCGAACCCTCCGACGTACTTCACGCCGCTAACGTGGACATTTACCCAGAGCGGCGCCAATGCATTGCCGCCGGAGCCGCGGTCGCGCTGACGGTGAAAGAATTTGACCTGCTTTATGAATTAATGAAAGCCGGAGGCAATGTCCTCACACGCGATACGCTGATGGACCGCGTTTGGGGTTACCACGGTGATGCCACATCCCGAACTCTGGACACCCATGTCCGCCGATTGCGCGACAAACTCGGTGAGGCCGGAAGCTGCGTCGAAACGGTTCGAGGCGTCGGATATCGAATTTCCGAGCCGCCGGATTTAACGGATTGACGGTATCCTTTCGTAGCGATGTCCAATACTTTTGCAGTCATCGATGCAGGCAGCAATGCGATACGGCTTCAGATCGCTTCGGTCGATCAGCCGGGAACCTATCGGATCATTGAACAGGACCGCCGTCCCGTCCGGCTCGGCCACAGGGTGTTTGATACCGGCGCACTGGATCCATCCAGCCGCAGCAATGCTCTCGATGCGCTGAAGCGATTCAAAACCGTAACGGACCGCCACGGAGTTACGTCGATTCGTGCGATTGCAACCAGCGCAATGCGGGAGGCACGTGACGGCGCGTCGTTCATTGAAGATGTTGCGCAATTGGGAATCACACTGGAAGTATTGTCCGAGGAAGACGAGGCAAGTCTTATCAGTCTCGGCATACTCAGCGGGCTGAAATTCGATCTGCCGCTGGGACTGTTCATGGATATCGGCGGCGGCAGTGTGGAACTGGCTGTCGGCAATCACGCAAAAACATTCGCCCTGTTCAGCGTGCCATTGGGCGCAGTCCGACTCACCGAGCGATTTCTGAAACATGACCCTCCCACTGAGAAGGAACTCGAAAATCTCGAGCAATTCGTAAAGCAGAAACTGGGGCCGGCATCCCGCCGCCTCGTCCGGGAAAAGTACACCATGGTCTTTGGAAGCGGCGGCACAATGACGTCGCTGGCAGAGATGGATGCGAGAATTACTGGCGACGCGCATCACGAGTCGCTGTATGTGTTTCGGCGCGCCAGGCTGAAAAGCCTTTTCGAACTGCTTCGAAGTCAGCCATTGCACGAACGTGTTGCCTCCATTGCGGGTGACCCGAAACGTGCCGACATTCTGGTAGCAGGCGCCGGGGTCTTGCTGGCGATAATGGATCAGCTCAAACTCGACTATGTGTTCGTATCCGGTCGAGGCTTGCGTGATGGCCTGATGGTCGATCTTCTGCGAAAGAATCATCCGGCATTCATCGGAACCTGGACTGAAGAGGCGAACCGATCGGAGTCGATCGAAGAAGTCGGCGAAAAATACAACTACGACAAAACTCATAGTCAGCAGGTTGCCCGCATTGCGCTGAGCCTGTTCGAGCAAATGCGGGATTTGCACGGATTGCCCGACCGGTACTCCAGTTTGCTTTACGCCGCGGCGATGCTTCACGATATCGGCCTGTTCATCGCTTATTCCAAGCATCACAAACACACCTACTACCTGATCAAGAGCTCCGGCCCAAGCTCATTTGATGCGAGCGAACTCGATATCATCGCCAATATCGCCCGATACCATCGCAAGTCGCATCCGAGTCCGAAGCATCTGCCGTTTATCCAGTTGTCCAGCGCCCAACAGGATATCGTCCGCAAATTGAGCGCGATTCTTCGCGTCGCAGACGGACTTGACTATGGCCGGCAGTCCCGCGTGCGCGAGATTCACCTTGAATCGAAGGCGGAAAAAGTTCTGGAAATCCGGCTCAGCGGAACCGGCGACATGGCCGACGAAATTCACTGTGCGTCTGACAAAAGCGGACTGATGAGAGAAGTGTATGGAATGGAGGTCGTATTCGCATGAGAGGCTTCGAACTGGTCTTTTTCCGCCACGGCATTGCCGCGGATACTTTACCGGATAGCAGCCGGCCCCTGACCGAAGATGGTATTCGCAAGACATATGCGGCGGCGGAAGGTCTGAAGAAAATGTCAATCTCGTTCGACAGGCTCTTCACGAGTCCGTGGCTCCGGGCGTCCCAGACAGCGACAATTCTTTCCGAGGTGCTGAAGACGTCTGCCCCGGAGGAAATGCCGGAACTGGCCGGTGACCATTCCTCCGGTGAACTGCTTGAGGCGCTTCATAACTGCCAGGGCCGCTCTTTCCTGCTGGTGGGGCATCAACCCCTGCTGGGCGATGCCGTCGCAACCTTGCTCGGAGCTGCAGGACGATGTCAGATTGATCTTAAAAAGAGCGGCGCCTGTTCCATCCAGTTGGATGCGCTTCCTCCGAAGAAGTCTGCCGTCCTGAACTGGCTTCTGACGTCCAGGCAACTTCGCGCTTTCGGCAAGTAGTTCGAAAAGCTTCTACAGACGCTTCGAGACTGGTGTGAAGGGAATGGGTTGCGGCGCCTGCAGAAGTCTAGACGGAGTCCGGGTGCCACAACAGATTCCTTCGAGACGCTCTCGTTCCCGCGCCATCGCACTGTCTGCGCGAAGCCAACTGCGAACATCGTCAAAGACTCGCTTTGCCGTTGAGTCCGCCGGCTCGACGATCCTGTAGTGCATCCATTTGCCGTCACGTCTCGAGGAAACAATTCCCGCACGGCGAAGGTAGGCCAGATGCCGCGATATCTTCGGCTGGCTGGTTTTCAGAATTTCCACAAAGAAACATACGCATACTTCCCTCCCTCCCATCAGGTTGAGTAGCCGCAATCGGGTTCGATCGGCCAGGGCACGGAGCAGAAGTTCGATATCGAAGGTCGTGGATTTCACACGCCCACTCTAACACACGGAGCTCTCAATTAAATATGCATTGACGTATGTGTTCGGCGACGATACTCTTCATGCATGCGTGTAAGCGAATATGTCACTCCTTCCATTCTGAAAGCCCACATTGCCCTGAACGTTGCGTCGGTGGGCGCCAGTGTCGAATTCTATAAGCGGCTCTTTGGAATTGAGCCGCTGAAGGTCCGTCCGGGTTATGCCAAGTTTGACGTACAGAATCCTCCGCTCAATCTTTCCCTGAACGAAGGCCTGCATCCGGGAACGGGCGCGTTGTCCCACATGGGACTTCAGGTAGCGACCACCGAGGACGTGAATGCGATTCGGAATCGCTGGGAATCTGAAGGGCTTCGTCCACGAGACGAAATGCAAACCAGTTGTTGCTACGCACTCCAGGACAAGGCGTGGGTTCGGGATCCGGATGGCAATGAGTGGGAAGTATTCACGGTGCTGGCCAATGTCGAGCAAAGCGACAACTCCTGTTGTCAGGGCCAGCAGACGAGTTCCAAAGACTTGATCCAAATTGGAATTCATACCACCCCGGGTTAGCTTTCCGCCCAGGGCCGTGCGACCCACAGTAGTTCAGTCCAGCCTCGCAAAACGAGCGACGGTGGAATTTGTGGCCACGGCGGTGCTGCTGGCTGCAATTTCCGGATCGGGAATTATGGGCGAACGTCTCGCATCAGGAAACGTTGCTATTGCGCTGTTGGCCAATTCCATCGCTACTGGAGCGATTCTGATCGCACTTATTCTCGCATTCGGCGAAGTTTCGGGAGCGCATATCAACCCGATGGTGACCTTATCCAATGCCGCCCGCGGTTCGTTCCCATGGAGTGAAACACCAGCCTACATCGCTGCCCAGGTCATTGGCGCATTTTCCGGAATCGCTTTAGCCAATATTATGTTTGGCCTTCCCGTTCTCTTCGCTTCCCACCACGTCCGGACAGGCTGGCCTTCCTGGATTGCCGAGATTGTGGCGACCGCCGGGTTAATTACAGTGATCGGGTGTTGTGTCCGATGGCGCCCTGCCTCGACTCCGTTCGCGGTTGCTGCCTACGTGACAGCAGCATACTGGTTCTTTCCATCAACGTCTTTCGCCAATCCAGCCGTGACACTTGCCCGCTCCATGACGGATACCTTCTCCGGTATTCGGCCCTTGGACGTTCCCGCTTTCCTGGCTTCTCAATTCGCCGGTGCTGCCGTAGCAACGGCATTTCTCGAATGGCTCCTACATGAAAACTAAGAAACGTGTTCTTTTCGTGTGTACCGGAAATTCGGCACGCAGTCAGATGGCGGAAGGGATTCTCCGGCAACTCGCAGGGGAGGAGTATGAGGTCTTTAGCGCAGGAACAAATCCCAAAGGACTGCACCCTGGCACCGTCGAAGTGATGAAGGAAGCAGGCATGGATGTTTCGATGCATACGTCAAAGGATCTGGCCCAATTTGAGGGACAGTCATTCGATTTCGTAATCACGGTTTGCGATCGCGCGCGGCAGCAGTGTCCTGTGGTTCCCGGCTCGACGCCATTTCACTGGGGCTTTGACGATCCTGCGGAGGCGGACTCGCCTCATCAACTGGAAACGTTTCGCCGCGTGCGCGACGAAATCCGGCATCGGATCCGTTTGTTTCTGCTGGCAAACAAAGACTAACGCGATATCGACTGCAGTGTCGTATTGGAAGGACTCTTCAACGCGAGTACGGCTGTTCCATGTCCATCCTCGAAGGCAAGTGGAAGCTGTTGAAGCCAGTGATTGAAAGCGTCCATGTGTGGGGCATCCAGATTCAAGTACCCGTAATTCGCGTGCAGCCGCTGAAATTCCGGATACGAGATCAGCAGATGCGTTATCCCCAGGTCTTCAACCTTTTGCATCCACGTGCCCGGCTCGGAACTCCCGCCAAAGATTTCGTCCAGTTGTGGCCCGTTGAAGGCAGATGGAGCGACAAATGGGATGCGCAGCCAAAATGCGCGCGTCTCTCCGATAACCAGGATTTTGTCATGAGCCGGATCCAGGTGCGCGTTCACGTATTCCATAGCAGCCCACGCCGGAACATTCACTTCACGCAATGTTCTCCACGTCTGCGGATCGGTGAGTGCCTGGGCCACGGGAATGAATCTCTGCAGTTGGACAATACTGAGGACAAGAGATCCGCTCGCAACCAGGGCAGCAATCAGGACTCCAGCCTTCGCTGGAATTTTTCCGCTCCCCAGCACAGCTCCGGTCGCTGCAAGAAGCAGTACGAAACTTGTCAGGTTGTATCGCAGTAGAGGAACTCCGGCGGTTGGCCGGATCAATCCCCAGAAGATCAGCCCGACCAGTCCGAGAATCGCCGTGATTCTTATTTCGCGGCTCGTGGATGCAAGCGCTATCAGCGCCCCGAGAAGTACTATTGTTCCCAGAATTTTGTTTGATGGAGACGCAAACAACAGCATCACCGGAGAAAGAATTGCCTGTGCTGCGGGCAAATCCTGTAACTGCGGTCCGAGAGCTTCGGTACGCAATCGGGAATCCTGCTCCATCGACCATTCGCTACCTCCGAAGATCCCCTGCATAAACGGATAGACTGGATTCCCGACGTGAACATTATTTCGAATGATCCAAGGGGAGACAAACAGGGTCACAAGCAATCCCACCAGAAATAACTGCTGAATCACCCTGAGCGTCGGCAGGAGTCGTTCTGTTCGAATCAACTGCTCAACCAGTATCGTCGCAATGACCAAAGCGGTCAGGATTACCGCCTGGTACCGCGATCCCAACGCGATGCCGAAGGAGACACCAGAAAGAATTGCCGGTTGCCATTGCTGAACCTTGAGTGCTTGCCGAAGCCAGATCGCGCCGAAAATCAGGAAAGCGGCAATCGATAAATCGACAACTCCAAGGGATTGCATAATCCAGATTTCCGGGCAACATAGTACGAACAGGGTCGCAAGTAATGCGGCGCGTCTGCCAGCCGGTCGGACCAATTCAAAAACACCTGCATAAATAAGGCATCCTAGGGCCGCGAACAATAATTTTGCCAACTGCCCGGAAGCATCCAGCACCAGTGACATTCCGATTGTGACTTGAATCGCCAGGGGGCTGTTCGTCTGGAGGTTCCATGGTATGTGCGTCAGGCTGCCTGTTTTCAAAAACTCGGAAGGTGCCAGAAGGTGGTACGACGCCAAGTCGTAAAAGATAAGCGGGGTCAGGGCAACGGTAAGCTGAAGTGCAACGAGAACACCAATGGCAGCGGCGAGCCAATAGTCCATCCGAACCCATCGTTCCGGTGACCCGCGTTTCCCGACACTCCGGATGAACTCGAAAATGAATGCACAGGATGCCAGCACTCCAATCGCCAGGACAAATCCGACTTCCATGCGATGAAGTCTTCCAGCGAGACCTAGCCCGATGAAACCGGCGTAAAGGAGGCCGCAGCCGGCGATCACACGGGAAGCGAAGTCATTCCAGAAAGATCTGGAATTGGAGAATAGAGCCAGGAAAAGACTTCCCCATCCAAACATCGCAACGATGTAGAGCAGAGCCAGAGCCAGCGTTCCAATGTACTCGTTCAACACGCACGCGTTTATACCATTGGGTCATGAAGCAATAACAGAGTTGCAAATTTGACCAGCATGCAGTCCGTACAGAAGATGATTACGGCTTGCAACACGTCCTGCCTTGTACGCACGGATGGTAGTTTGAGAGAGCTTCTTCAAGTTGAGGTATGAGACGAGGTACGGCGTCGCAAAACCGCTATGCTGTCCGCTTATTGGAACTTCGAGGCTATCGAGGGGTTCGCAGCAGAGGCGTCAGCCGATCTTTAATTTGTTCGAAAACTTCCTCGATGTTCGGAGATGTTTCAATCACCTGAAAGTTATATTGGGCGGCCATATTCTCGAACTCGCGCAGCAGCCGTTTTTGATATTCCACGAAGCTGTCATAAAGATCTTCACCGAGGTGCAGATCCATGCCGGATTCCCAATAGTTGAAGCCATCCCCCTGAACGACGCGCGTGATGAGTTCATCGATATGGACTCGCAAATAGACGATGATATCGGGCTTCAACGCGAAATCGTGTACCTGTCGCACCCACTCCGGATCGGCGCCTCGAACCAGAGCACGCGCCATCAGAGAATAGATATAGCGGTCCGTGAGGACGATAAAGCCGGCACGGAGGGCGGGAATCATTTCGTTTTCAAGGCGGTCGGCAAAATCGGTGGCATAGAACAGAGTCATGGTGACTCCGCCCAGCGTATGACCGGTTTTGGCAGCCTTGAGGCCTTCGCCGGCAAGTGCGGAACGAGTCATCCCGGTATCCAGGACGGCATGACCGTTGTTTTCCAGCCACTGCTTGAGCAGGCCGGTATGAGTGGATCGACCAACGCCGTCCGTTCCTTCAATGACGATCAACTTGCCTTTCAGCTCGCTGAGATCTACGCCTGGGAACCCTTTTTCACCATAGTACTCAAATCGACCCATTTGCGAATCCTTGTCTTTTTCGTCCCGGCAAGTGCGCCCAGGACGATCTGGCGCATCTGCGCCTGCTGTTCTTCGATGGAGAGGCTGGCATCGATGACAACGAGGCCATATTCATTGACCATCTTTTCGTACTCTTCAATGATCCGGCTCTGGAAGATTCGGAAGCTCTCTTCTAGATCATCGCTGAGCTTCAGATCCATGCCGGCTTCGTAGAACTTGATCGCATCCCGTCCGCCGAGAATCCGTTTCATGGCTTCATCGAGTGAAATGCGGAAGTAGAATCCCAAAGTCGGTTTAACGGCAAACTGATACATGCCCCGAACCCAGTTGCGATCGACGCCTCGAGCCACGTCTCGAGCGAATGCCGTGTAAATATAACGGTCCGCAAGGACTAGAGCGCCCGACTTCAGAGGGGGAATAATGTGGCGCTCGGTTCGGTCTGCAAAGTCCGTGGCATGAATCAGGCTGAAAGTCATCGGCGTCAGCATCTGCTTCTTTTTGCCTCGTCGGGTGACTTCGCGAACCAAGGGGGAAGAGTTCCATTCACTGAAGAACGTCACGTATCCTTCGGATTCGAGCCATTTCTGCAGCAGCGCGATTTGCGTGCTTTTTCCGGAGCCATCAATACCCTCGACGATAAACAGCTTTCCGGGGAACCGGTGCTTCCCGTACATCTTCATCGTCGGCGTCATCTAATGTTGAGTGCTCCTTTTCCGTTGGGGGATTCTACAGGTTCGTTCATTAAGAATACACTACTCAGGTTTTAACAAAATGTTACAAGCGGGTGTAATTAATGGCGCTATGAGTAATATGGTGAAAATCTATGAGGGCATCCGTTGGGAATCCGATAAGATTTACGTCATGAAATCCACAAAGTTCTGGAACTGCATCCCGCTGCCCGGGATGATTCTGGCATCCGTGGCATTCGCTTTTGCACAGGGGACGCCCCTTCCATCGCAACCGCCTGCCGGGCCGTTGCCGTCAGGGGCAAGACCGCAGGGTCCTCCACTCGCCCTAGTTCCATGTGCGCCGAGTCGGCTGACAGCTTTGGAGCAGCTACAAAATGGAGTCAGTCTGTCCGATGTTCTCCAACAAGAGAACCGCGCGGTTTCCTGCAAGGTTGATCCGGCCGTTGTGGAGGTCAGTGCTTCCGGATTTGGCGCAATGCCAGGCCAGGAGTATGACACGCCGGCAAGTGCCGCCCCGGGGCCCACAAATGGATCGGGAGTTATTATTTCGGCGGACGGTTACATCATCACAAACCGGCATGTCATCAAGAATGCACCCAAGTTGACGGTTGTGCTTCACGCTACGGGCAAACAGGACGAACCCGTTCCCGCCACACTGGTCGGCCAGGACGAGACAACGGATCTTGCTGTCCTGAAAATTCCGAAGAGCGGACTACCCTTTCTCGAGTTCAATTTTTACCCTGTGCGCCAGGGGGATACCGTATTTGCTTTTGGCAGCCCGCACGGATATCGAATTTCGATGACGAAGGGTGTTGTCAGCGCTCCTGTTCGCCAGGTGAGGGAAGAGGACGAAATCGATTATATACAGACCGATGCGCCGATTAATCCCGGCAACAGTGGTGGAGCTTTGGTCGATGTCAACGGCAAGCTGGTAGGTATAAATACGTTTATTTTCTCTTCATCCGGCGGCAATGAAGGAATCAACTTCGCCCTCCCTGCAGACGTGGTTAATCTGGTTTACACCCAGATCAAACAAAACGGCTACGTCGTACGAGGTACCATCGGGATTTCGACACGAAACCTTACACCGGAGATGATCCGAGCGTTGAAGCTCGATGTCGACAGTGGCGTGTACATCGAAGACGTCGAGCCCAAAGGCCCAGCCGATGTCGCGGGAATACAGGTAGGGGACATTGTCGTTGGTTATGACAACAAGCCTTTACAGGTCGATCTGAGGAGACCGGATCCCGCTCTCGATCTACGGCGAAACATTACAAGACAACTCAAGAACGCCAAGATTCAGCTGGACATCGTCCGCCATGGAGTTCGAAAAACGTTTGATGTCGACGTGAAACAGGCCAGCGGGGAACGTTCCGCGGATTCACTTCAGTTATCCAACGACTTCCTGATTGAACAGCTCGGAATCTATGGATTGAAAATGACCATGAATCTGGCAGCCAGCCGTAACCTGCGCAACCGTCAGGGTGTGGTGGTTGCCGCCAAGGTCCAGAGTATGCAGTCCGATTCCTGGAATTTGCAGTTCGATGACTTGATCTTCCAGGTCAATGGCGAGCCGGTGACCGAACTGGATGACCTTCGGAAGGCTCTGGATGAGGCGGAATCCGGATCCACGGTATTTCTCAATATCGAGCGAAACCGCAAGATTATTCTCGTCCCGATTACGATCAAATAAACTTTTCCACGAGATTGAAGTCTAACGGGGCACTCGACTCGATAGGTCTCCGAGGAGGTTAGTTCCATGGCCAGGCTTTGTAGAAGTTTTGTGGCTGGCGCGTTCGTATGTCTGCCGATGGTTGTACCGGCATTCAGCCAGGCACCAATACCGGTTCCGGTGCCGACTCCAGGACCGGTTTACGGATCTTATCCTGTTCCTATGCCGGTTCCCACACCGGTTCAGGTTCTTCAGGTCCCGGCCACACTGACCATTACGGAGGGTACGTACATCACCGTCGAGGTCGGCGACCAGCTCAGTTCCAACCGATCCCGCCCGGACGATGCATTTACCGCAATACTCCACCAGCCCATCGTCGTCGACGGCTGGGTTGTGGCGCGAGCAGGCCAACCCGTGATGGGTCGCGTCGTTTCAATCCAGAAATCCGGGCAAGTGAAGGGAAAATCCAATATTGGAATCGAACTGGGTGAACTTATTCTCGTGGACGGGCAGCAAGTTCCCATTCAGACTCAGACGATCAAAGACGAGGCGAACTCATCAACGGGACGGGATTTTGCAGCGATCGCGGCAACCACCGGATTTGGAGCGCTGATCGGTGCCGGCCTTGGTGGTGGATCCGGAGCTGCGATTGGTGCCGGCATTGGCGCCGGAGCAGGCGCTGCCGGTGTCCTCGCAACGCCAGGCGATGCCGCAAAAATCCATTCCGAAAGAGTGCTGGTATTTCGCCTTGATGATGCCGTAACGATCACCACGGTGCGCAGTCAACAAGCGTTTCTTCCTGTTATTCCATCCGATTACGCCCCCGCCGCACCGGCCCCGGGGCCTCCGGTGATGCAACAACCCGTTTATTACGTCGCACCTGCTCCTAGAGTCGTTGCGGTACCGTATGGGTATCCTCGATATTACCGTCGGTACTAAACGGAAATATTGGAATCCTTGTGAGTCGCGGGTGCGATCTTTGACCACACTTTCGCCAAAATGAGTTTTCGCGCAAAGGATGGAGACGGTGAATGCAGACGAAATGTTTCATTAGGCGTTCATGAAGAGTGCGGCTCTGGACTCGCCGCACGATGTCCGCTAACTTCGACACCT
>Ga0068864_100001075_pt1 | contig 22935 bp, 24 predicted proteins | sample KBSSwiS72_FD_66586 | JGI IMG/M metagenome (GOLD analysis project Ga0068864, IMG submission 66586) | Switchgrass rhizosphere microbial communities from Kellogg Biological Station, Michigan, USA - KBS Switchgrass S7-2 | ecosystem: Host-associated > Plants > Roots > Rhizosphere > Soil ... | reverse complement strand
CAGAGCCGGCGATGGCGGCAATCCACTGAGGCAGCAGGGGGGCGCAATTCAGGGGGGACTGATGGGGCGGCTCTTGTCGCGCCACGCCGCGACGCTGCTCGCCCGCAACACGATCGTCAGCTGCGGCATCTTCGCTTTCGACATCGCCCTGCTGTGGGTGCTGGTGCAGATGGGGATGGGGAAGGTCGCGGCGGCGGCGCTCGCCTTCATCATTGCGAATTCGCTGCACTATGCATTCGGGCGTGGCTGGATCTTCAAGGGCACCGATCGCGGCCTTGCGGAAGGCTATGTCTATTTCCTGATCAATGCGGGGATCGGGTTGATGATCACAATCAGCCTGTTCGCGGCGATGATCCGCTGGACGCCGATCAATTACCTCGTCGCGAGGGTACTGGTGTCGGTGGTCTCAGGCCTGACTGTGTTCCTGCTTAACGCCGTCCTCAACTTCCGAAGGCTGTGACGCGGCGATGCGGGTCGCGCTCTTCACCGGCAACTACAATTACGTTCGGGAAGGCGCGAACCAGGCCTTGAACCGGCTGGTCGGACGCGGGCTGCAGAAGGGTCACGAGTTCCGGATCTATTCGCCGGTTACCGACACGCCGGCGTTCGAACCAGTTGGCGAGCTGGTGCCTGTGCCATCAATCCCGATTCCGATCCGAAGCGAGTTCAGGCTTGCGACCGGCCTTCCTCGTGGGGCGCGCGAGGACGTGCGGCAGTTCGCGCCGGACCTGCTCCACGTTTCGACGCCTGACATCCTCGGGACGCGCGCGCAGACCTTTGCCAAACAGCTCGGCGTGCCGGTCGTCGCCAGCCTGCACACGCGGTTCGAGACCTATTTCGAACATTATGGCCTGGGCTGGGCGAGGCCGTTGGCGGAGGCGCATTTGCGGCGTTTCTACCGGCGCAGCGAACATGTGTTGGCTCCGACGCCCGGCATCGTCGACGAGTTGAGGCAGCTTCGTGGTGATGCGCGGGCGAGCCTTTGGAGTCGGGGCGTCGACCGTGAGTTGTTCGATCCGAAGCGCCGCGACATGGAATGGCGCAGGGCGACAGGATTCAGCGACGATGACGTGCTCGTCCTCTTCTTCGGTCGCCTGGTGCTGGAAAAGGGCGTGCGCGATTTCGTGGCCATCGTGCGGCAGCTGCAGGCGCGGGGTCTCGCGGTGAAACCACTGGTGGTCGGCGCGGGTCCGGCTGCAGATGAGTTTCAGCCTCTCGGCGACGCTGTCCTGGCCGGTCATCTAGACGGCCCTGACCTAGCGCGCGCAATCGCCAGCGCGGACATCCTCATCCACCCGAGCCGGACCGAGGCGTTCGGCAATGTCGTGCTCGAGGCGATGGCGTCGGGGCTGGCCATCGTCTCCGCCGACACCGACAGCTCCAGGCAACTGATCGAGCACGGACGCAGCGGGGTGCTGGTCTCTGCTCCCGATGCCGACGCATTTGGTGCCGAGATCGCAACGCTGATCGCCGATCCGCAACGAAGACAACAGCTGGGCAGCGAAGCGCGCAAGGCAAGCGCCCGGTTCAGCTGGGACGCGGCGTCCGACAGCGTTCTAGCCGCTTATCGCTCTTTGCTTAGCGGGCGCCCGGCGCCAGCCTGACGCGAGCGGCGGGCGTCTTCGAGCTTGCGGGGCCAGACCAGATTATCTTCGTGCCGTCGGCAAAGGCCTGGATCGCGGTGAAGACGAGTTCGCTGCCTTTCGACGGGTTCTGCGCGAGCAGGCCGAACTCGGTGAACTGCTCTGGCGGCAAGTTGCCGACCCAGCGAACGCCGATGAGGTTGCCCGCCGCATCGCGAAAGGCTTCGGCGCTCCAGCCGGGCTTTTGCTCGACCGCGGTGACGCGGAGACCCGCCGGAAAGCGGATTTCCACCGTGATCGTGGCCGACTTGCGCTCATTGGGCACGCGCAGCTGGTATTTCTCGCGAGCACCGGGAGCACTCAGCTGAGGCGAGACCGTCACGTTTGCGGAGGCGCTGCTCGCGAGAACGGCAGCGGCAAAGACAAGAGCGAAGCGGGGCGGTGCCATTCCCGCAACCATGTGACGGACGATGATTTGACGCAAGCGAGCCGCGTGACAGGATGACTCCCGTTCGCCGCGACGCTAGTGGGCTGCGCATGTCGCCATCGAGGACATGGAGCGTTTCGGCCCGCGCGGCCTGGGCGCTGGTGTTCGCCTTGCTGCTTGGCCTGCGTCTCCTTGGTGGGACCGGCTATATGCCTGCGTTCGAGCGCGGCGTGCTCACCATCATCGTCTGTCCCGACGCCGATGCGAATGCTCCCCTCGCGCTTGGCGAGGCACATCATCATCACGGCAAGACCAAGCACGATCATGGCGCTTGCCCCTATGCATCCGCTTCCGCGCTCGGTGCGCTTGGCGCGGACTTTGGGCCACTGCTTGGCATCCTAATCCTGGGCGCGGTCCTGGTTCTGGGTCAGCCCTTCGCTTTCGCCGAGCTGCGCCGTCACCGCGAGCGCCCGCCGCTAAGAGGACCGCCAATTCCCGCCTGAGCCAAAGCCACCTCTTTGCTCAACCGGCGCTCACGCGCCTGCTCAACGGGAAATCATGACCGAGAAATTGAACCTTGCGCCGTTCGTCCGGCGTGCCTTGCCACTTTGGGCCGTAATCGCCTGCTCGACCCCCGCTTTTGCCGATCATTTGGGGCCTAGCGGCTTCGGGTCCGGCGGCGGAATGAGCGTCTTCGATCCGGGGACGCTCGATCAAGGCCATTGGGCGACCGGCCTCAGACTCACCTATACGCGTCCCGAGCAGCGGCCAGACGTAGAGCTGGCGGCGCTCGCCAGCCAGCACATCCACGCCCACAACACCGACTACAATCTCGTGGCAGCGGTCGGGGTCGCCTATGGGATTACCCATCACCTCACGGTCTCGGCAGAGCTGCCGTACGTGCGCCGCGATGATCTTCGCGAGGGAACGCATGACCACGTGGGCGGAGTCGCGGTGAATGGCGTCGAGGAGCTGGGGAGCGTCTCCGGGATCGGCGACCTCAACCTCCTCGCCAAATACCGGCTGACGGAAGGCACCGGGCCTTCGTTGGCACTCATCGCAGGGATGAAGTTGCCGACCGGTAGCACTGACCGTAGCAGTCTCGGGGGCGAGCGGCTGGAGACCGAGCATCAGCCCGGTACCGGTAGCTGGGACCCGATCGTCGGTGCATCGGCATCGCTTCCGATGGGCCCGCTCACATTGACGGCGAGCGGGATCTACCAATTCTCGCAGCGAGGTTCGCAGGACACGCGTCTTGGCGACCGGCTGCAGGGCGGGATCGCGCTATCGCACCGCTTCGGGGCGGCCCCTCACATGCATTCGGAAGGGCACAACCATCATCATGGCGATGAACTCGACGAGCACGAGGGCGCGCCTAAGTCGAGCTGGGACGCCTTCGTCGAGCTGGCCGGCGAGTGGGAAGGCCGCCAGACGATTGAGGGTGAAGTCGAGGATGCAAGCGGCGGGAAGTGGAGCTGGATTGCGCCTGGGGTCCGCTACAATGCCGCTTCCGGCTGGTCGGCTTCGATGGGGGTGGCGATCCCGGTGTACCAGCGGATCAGGGCGTCGCACCCCGACAATCGCTTTCGGCTGACTTTGTCGTTGGGGCGCGCCTTTTAAAGGAGCGCCTTGGCGATCAGTTGTTGGCGAGGTCCTCGGCGGAAATCTCGCGGTAGAAGGTAAGGCCGATCTCGTCGCCCTTGACCCAGGCGACGCGGGCTGCCGCGCAGAGATCGCCGCGCTTCAGCAGGACGTCGCACTTCTCGACCTTGCCGCTTTCGATGACGACTTGAGCGCCCTTCTTGGAGAAGTCGCGGATCCGCACGCGCTTCGATCCCTCGCAGGTGACGAGGGTGCCGATCATCAGGACGCGCGTGCGCGTGCTGCGGCGTGGAGGCTCGAGCTTAGAGTGAACAGACATTCGCGACTCCCGCTGCGGCCGGGTATTGATTCCCATGTTACGCTCCACTGACGCCTCGGCCGGACGCTCAGAGGGATTACGGCCAAAACGGTTTAAAATTTGCAAAGCATACGCCCGGTGAGAGCCGTTCGTTTTTGAGACAGAGCCAACACCCACGGCGCAGGGGAGGCGGTGAGATGGTAAAGCCGTCGGTCACTAAGTCTCGCTTGATTGGAGTACGGGGGATGAAGGCTTTCGAGGAACGCGCCGACCGGCGGCCGGTCGCCTTGCGCGGATTCGCGCTTAGCAAGAAACACGATTCGGACATCTTGGTGTCGGACGTTTCCTATAGCGGATGCCAGTTTGCGTCGGGCGACGCCTTCAAGAAGGGCGAAGTCGTCGAGCTGCGGATCATGAAGCGCGGCGCGATCGATGCGGAGATCCGCTGGTCCGCCGACGGACGCTCGGGCGCGCGGTTCATCGTCGAGTAGCAGATGCGACGCTCGCTCATCGGAATTGCGGCCTTTGCGCTCGGTGGAACCACCGCGGCGGCCCTGTCGATGGGCGATGCTCCGAATGCGCGCCCTACGAAGCCGATAATCCATGCTGCGGCGCTTCCGCCCGGCCGCGTTGCGGTTGCACAGGCGAGTGCTCGCGAAGCCCTGGTGCAGGGCCTGATCCTCCATCCCGTCAGCTCGCTGCTCGCGGTCCCCGGACGCATGCAGTACGGCGACTATCGCTGGGACGACAACGGCGTTCCGAAAGGGCGTACGTGGGTCCGCATCGACCTCAAATCACAAATCATTTCCGTCTTCCGTGGTCAGCAGGAGATCGGCACGGCCGTGATCCTCTACGGTGCCGACGGGCTCGCGACGCCGACGGGCAAGTTTCCCGTCCTGGCGAAGCTCAAGGACCACCGCTCGCAGACTTATGACGCGCCGATGCCGTACACGCTGCGGCTGACCGGCGACGGCGTCTCCATCCATGGCAGCAACGTCCGTTGGGGTTACGCGACGCACGGCTGCGTTGGAGTGCCGACCGCGTTTGCGGCCAGGCTGTTCGATGCGGTTTCAGTCGGAGATGATGTGCTGATCGTCGGCGGCGCCGACGTCAGTTCGCGGCCAGCGTAACGCTTTTCCTGTTCCGGCGGCGAACACGCCAGCCGATCAACCCAAAGCCCATCAGCATCAGCGCCCAGGTCCCGGGCTCAGGCACCGCGCTCGTCGGCGGGAGCTGCTCCTTGGGCTCAGAGGTCGGAAGCCGTACCGAGCCTTCGTTGCCTGGAGGCGTGAAGTCCGGCGTCGAGTTCAGGATCGCGCTGAGACTCGTTGGCGGGGCAATCACCGGGGGCACTCCGTTGGACGCGACCGCGACGGGCGCGATCGGCGGCTGAAGCAAGTCGACGAGCGCAGTCGTCGAGGGTGCGCCCGGCTGGTCCGGATGCCCCGCCGGCGCGGCCGGCTTGGGGTTCGGACGGACCTTTGCCGCGACACGCGCATGCTTGGTGAGCTGGGCTTCGGTTCGGGCGCCAGGCGAGCGCTGGCCGAGCAGGTCGGCAAGGTCGCGGACCTGGCTGGCCGCGGAGGCGACCACGGCCGCGGCGGGCTCCGCCATGAACCACGCGACCGGCGAGCCGACGAGAACAGCGGCGCATGCGGCAAGCGCGGTCATCCGCCTGCGCCTGCGGGCTACCGCGGCGCGGACAGAGCGCGCCCGGGCAACCGCCCGTGAGACGCTCCGGCTCCTGGAAACGCGGATATTGCTGTCGTTCAAGCCTCAATACTCCGGCGGACCCGACACTCAGTTCGGACCGCAGAGCTAACAGCCGTAATTGGGCCCTCGCACGCAAGGCGACCCTCACCGCTGCCTCATATTGGGTCAGTCCGGCCAAGCCCGTTGCCGGTGGCCGCCAACTGGAGGAGGCCCATTGCGGGTCATTGTTTGGCCCGGGTTCGGGGGTAGCTATGAAAGAGATTGGCATCGTCACCTTGCTGAGCGTCGCTATTACCGCGGCGGCTCCCGGCCCGGATGCTTACCGGCCGGCCGTCTATGTGACGCCCAAGTCCACGCACGACTTCGCGACCTGCTTCACCCGCAGCCAGGAGCGGCGGGGCGCCGCCTGGTGGTACGTCCCGCGTGATCACGGCGGAATGCTCTCCAACTCCGGAGCTAAAGGCGTTGCGTCACCCTATTATGTCGTCGTCAATGACCGCGGCGCTCGGCGCGAAATCGCGCTCGACCAGCACGGGAATGAGGGCGGCGCTCGAGAGGCGCTGAACGAATGCATATGACCGACGAACTCCTGCTGGACCGGCGTGAGCGCACGCGTGCAATCCTTGCGTCGACGATCAGCCTTCGACCGATTGGCGGCGTCAATCACGAGGTTGCGCTCCACGATCTGTCGGCCTCCGGTTGCTGTATCGAAGTCGTTGAATCAATCGAACCCGGGGAACCGGTAATCGCTCGTTTCCCTCAGCTCGAACCAATCGCTGGTGAATTGCGATGGGTCCAGGGGCCGGTGGCGGGCCTGGAGTTCAATCGGCCAATGCACGAGGCAGTATTCTACGACGTGCTGAGCCGACTTTCCTAGAATCTCCCCCGTTAAACTCGCATGTGAATCGCCGCTTGTTCACTCGACGGGCGAACGGCAGCCATGCAAACAGCCGTCATGCGGGGGTTCATTCCGACATTGGCGGCGGTGCTGGTTGCGACGAGCAGCGCTGCATCAGCAGCAGCTGAGCAGCCGCCGATCTGCACGGACCGGCCGAGCAAATCGACCGGCGAATGCACCGTCCCTGAGGGCCACTGGCAGATCGAGACCGGGCTGATCGACTGGACGCATGACAACTCGGGCGGGGTTCGCGCGGAACTGACGAATTGGGGCAGCTCGCTGATCAAGTATGGGGTCAGCAGCAATGCGGACCTCGAGCTGCAAATCACGCCCATGGCTAGGTTGACCGCCGATGCTGGCGGTTCGCACGTACGCCATTCGAGCTTCGGCGACATGGTTGTCCGCGCCAAATACCGGTTCACCCGTGCCGATGCGCCGCTGCTGATCGCGCTCGACCCCTTCGTGAAACTGCCCACGGCGAACCATCATCTCGGGAACGGCAAGGTCGAAGGAGGGCTGCTGGTCGCGACCAGCGCGGCACTGGGCACGAGCGGACTCACCTTGTCCCTCGACCCGGAGCTAGACCTTAATGCCGACGCTGATGGCAGCGGACACCACCTGGCAACGCAGCAGGTGTTGAACGTCGGCGTAGCTGCGAGCGAGAAATTGAGCCTGTCGACGGAAGTTTGGGCGAAATGGGACTGGGATCCTGCGGGTACGGGCAAGCAGCTGTCCTGGGATGTGGCTGGGGCTTACCAGCCGACCAAGACCCTGCAGTTCGACGGCGGAGCGAATTTCGGCCTCAACAGCCAAACCCCGGACGTCGAGATCTACACGGGCATGTCAGTGCGCTTCTGAGCCCTAGCGACTTGCGCTGCCGTGACTTGAAATGTTTCCTGTCGCGATTGCGATAGTTGCTGACGCCGCTGCGCAAGAGGCCTGCACGAATCTCTCTAAGTCTCCTGCCCAAATCGGGAAGGGGAAGTCTGTGATTAAAAACGGTTATTTGACGCGCGTCAGCGCGGGTGCCCTGGCGCTCGGCCTGTGTTCGGCTTCAGCAATTGCAGCGCCTGCGAGTTCGGCCGCTGCGCAACAGCCGGCCGCGAGCGATGGCGGCGAAATCGTGATCACCGCGCAGAAGCGCGCCGAGAACGTTCAGAAGGTTCCAATCTCGGTTTCCGCGTTCAGCGGCCAGACCCTGGAGAAGGCGAACGTCCTCAACGTCGAGGGTCTTGCGAAGGTCGTTCCGAACTTCTCGGCGGCCAAGGGCGCTCAGTCGACCTACCTTCGCCTCAGCATCCGCGGCATTGGTGCCGCCAGCAACACCACCGTCGAGCCCAGCGTCGCTGTCTTCCTCGACGGCGCGTACGTGCCGCGCATCGGTTCGGCCGTGAGCTCGATGCTCGACATGGAGAGTGTGGAAGTGCTCCGCGGCCCGCAGGGAACCTTGTTCGGCCGTAACGCGAGCGTCGGCGCCGTGTCATTCCACACCGCCCAGCCCAAGCTGAAGAAGGGTACTGCCGAAGTCACCGGCGAGGTCGGCACCGGCAACCGCTACAAGGTCACCGGCGTCATGAACGTGCCGGTCGGCGATTACGCCGCGGTCCGTATTGCAGGCTCCCAAACCTGGTTCGGGGGATATTGGCAGAACAAGCTCGACAACAGGCGTTACGGCGGCACCGACGAATCGGTCGCTCGGGGAAGCGTCCGAGTGAGCAAGGGTGCGATCGATTGGGTGCTGCGCGCCGATTACTCGAAGACCAACGGAGACGGCGCTACCAACATCGATTTTGACCGGTCGAGCGTCAGCCAGACCCAGTGGGACAATTTCGTCAAAGCCGTCGGTGCGCCCGACACGAACCTCAACGACCGCTACATGAACCAGTTCATGACCGCGGACCTGCACGACAAGCAGTGGGGCGTGAACAGCACTTTGTCATGGGACGTTGGAGGCGGCTCCACGCTGCGCCTGATCGACAATTATCGCGACTGGAAGAACAACCAGCTCGACGGCGACGTGATCTTCACTCCGACCCCGATCCTGTCGCGTATCGGTGTGTTCGGTTCGAAGAGCCAGAACCACGAGCTCCAGTTCATCTCGCCAAAGGATAAGTGGGTGGGCGGCCGCCTCGATATGGTCGGCGGCCTCTACTACTTCCATGAGAAGTACCAGCAAGGCGAGCGGCTCAATGAGAACGCACAGTTCTGCAACGTGCTCGTACGCCCCGTTGGCAGTACAAATAACGTCGCCTGCAACAACAACCTGACGACCGTCGGTGGCCCTGTCGGCGGCATCAATGCGGCCGTGCAGGACGTCAACCAGACAGTCGACAGCTACGCTGCTTATGCGCAAGCGAACTTCCATTTTACGGACAAGCTCTTCGCGACAGCGGGTGGCCGCTATTCGAAGGACATAAAGGACGGCGACTACAAGCAGGTGGCCAATCTCTTCCTTCAGTCCCAACGCGCCAATGAATCGCTGACGTTTCCGCACATCAGCGACAACAGGTTCACCTATCGCCTCGGCCTGAACTACGAGCCGACCAGGGACCAGCTGTTCTTCCTGACCTATTCGACCGGCTATAAGTCGGCCGGCTACAACTCGGGCGCGGGCTCGCCGTCACTGACGATGATCCCCGCGCCTGCTCCGGCTCCCCCGGGCACTCTGGAATTCCATCCGGAACGGCGTGTGTTCGGGCGGGAAACCACCGAGGACTGGGAACTCGGCGCCAAGACGAGCTGGCTCAACCATGCAGTCACGGCCAATGTCACCTTCTACCGAATGAACATCAGGGGCTTCCAGGACCGCGGCTACGACGGCACGAGCTTCACCGTCCGTAACGCCGGAAACCTTCGTCATCAGGGCTTCGAGTTCGATGGCGTCGCGAGGCCGTTCGCGAACGTCTCGTTCGTCGCGAACCTTGCCTACCTCGACTCCAAGTTCACGGATTACAGGAACGCCCCAGGTCTGCCCGCGACGGCCGGGACACCACAGAACCTGACTGGCAAGCCGGCGACTTTCGCGCCCAAGTGGAGCGGTCGCATTGGCGTCGACGTGACGGGCGATCTGGCGGGCGAGGGATGGACCTTCGACCTCAATTCGAACCTGTCGTTCGTGTCGAAGCAGTATGGCGGCCTGCAGAACGACGCGAACCCGCAGACCATCATCCCCGGCTATGCGCTGCTGGGAGCTCGGGCGAGCGTCAATGCTCCGGGCGGATGGACGCTTTCCGTGTTCAGCAACAACCTGCTGAACAAGCAGTATGAGCTGGGCAACCTGTACCAGTTCCTCGGTGGACCGCTCGGCCTTTTCAATCCGGCAACCGGAAGCACCGGAATCCGTCGCCTTCATGCGGATCCGCGAACGGTCGGAGCTTCTGTGACCTTCCGCTACTGACGGGAGCAATAGCGGCAAGCGTGAAGCCTCGGCGCCCCTCCACTGGCGCCGGGGCTTCATTGTTCCTGGGCTGAGGTACCGGCCGGATCAGAGGCCGAGGAGACGTACGGCCAGGAAGCTGACAGAACCAAGGGCGAGAAGCGAAAGGATCACGGTGATGGTCACCGCGCGCCCAGCCTTCGAGACGGTCCGGACATCAACACCCAGGCCGAGCGCCGCCATCGACGCAACGGTGAGAAGTGTTGCAGCGGCAGCCAGACGCGGTTGCATCCCCACCGGAATCAGGTCTGCCGACCGCAATGCGACCATCGCCAGGAAGCCGATGATGAACCACGGCACGAGTTGATGAAGCGGAGGGCGGCTGGATTCCTCGCAGAGATCTTTCGAGAACAGCGAGACGGCGAGACACGCAGGTCCGAGCATGACGACGCGCGCCAGCTTGACGAGCGTTCCCATTTGCACCGCCTTCGCACCCGCCGGCGCCGCCGCAGCGAGCACCTGTGGAACCGCGTAGACGGTGAGTCCCGCCAGTGCGCCATAACCGAGGTCGCTCATGTGAAGGGCTGCGCCGATCAGGGGTAAGGTCAGGACGACAATCACGCCAAGCACCGCAGTGAAGGCTATGGACGAAGCGACCTCGTCGCCGTCCGCTCCGATGACTGAGGCGACGGCAACGATCGCCGAATTGCCGCAGATCGAGTTGCCGCACGCGACGAGGATCGCCAAGCGCTTCGACAGACCGAGCAGCCTCCCGATCGTGAAGCTGAGGACGATCGTACCGGTCACAATCACTACGATGCAGGCCAGCAGGCGCCATCCGGCCGCCAGCACGGTTGCCGCGCTGACGCTGGCGCCGAGAAGCACAACGGCCACCTCGAGGAGCTGTTTGGCACTGAACTTGATGCCGGGCATCCATGCTTTCCCGGGAGTCCAGGCGGTCCGCACGGCCGTCCCGATCAGGATCGACAGCACCAGTGCCTCGATCCACGGACGTCCCGTCGCACGCAGCTCAGCGGCCTGCATGAGGTAGCCAGCCCCGGCAATGCAGCCGCACAGCCCTAGCCCTGGCAGGCGAGCGGTCACGGCACGGAGCGGCTTCATGCCGTAACGGGAGGTCGAGGCTCTTTCGCGAAATCCTGCGCGCCAATCAGGAACACCGCTGCTCCGGCCAAGCTTGCGAGTGGCAGCCACTGCATGGCGCCGAGCAGGCCGATGCGATCGGCAACCCAACCGGTAACGATTGGACCAGGCGCAAGGCCGAAAGCGTTGTTGGCGAGCGTCAGGACGGCGAAGGCGGTGCCGTGCAAGACTGCCGGCGTCAGCCGTGCGACGATCGCTCCGGCCGGACCGGCTGAGGCGGCGGCAAGGAACATGCCGATGCCCAGCAGGACAAGCTGCAGCGTGCCGGGTGGGGCCATGAAAGCGCCGGCGACAGCTAGCGCGCAGCCGACGCAGTAGGATGCGCTCAGAAGCGCGAGATGCTTTGTCGAGAGGCGCAGCTTGTCGCTGATCATGCCGCACATGATCATTCCCGCTCCGCCGATGCCGAGGAACAAGGCCGCAAGCGATGTCGCGGGCTTCAGGGGCAGATCGTAGTAGCGGACGAAATAGGTCGGCAGCCATGCAGGAATGGCGGCAGCGACGAACAGCTGGAGGCCGCTTCCGGCGTAGGCACTGCATAGTGCCCGTCCAGTGAAAAGGGCGCCGACATCCGCCAACCTAACCTGTGGGCGGTTTTCGTTCGCTTCGCGCCGCAACCGCGCTTCGCGCACGACCAGCGGATAAATGAGCGCGAGCAGCAGTCCCGCCCCGCCGATCGCCATGAAAGCCACTCGCCAGCCGTAAGTCGAGGCGACGACGCCCCCGACGGCAACGCCGAGTACCTGCCCTGCCAGCCCGCCCGCCATGAAAGCGCCAGTGAGCGTTGCCCTAAGTCGGGCCGGAAAGACGCTGATGATGACGGCGATTCCGACGCTGCCGTAAGCCGCCTCACCAATGCCGACGAGCACGCGCGCGGCCAGCATCTGACCATAGGTGGCCGCAAGGCCGCACACCAATGTCGCGATGCTCCACAGCACCGCCATGGCGAAGATGCTTTTTACCCGGCCCACGCGGTCGGCGAGCAGCGAGACGGGGACCGTCAGCAGACCGACGGCAGCGGCAACGACACCGGACAGCAAGCCGAGCTGGCTGTCGCTGAGATTCCACTGGGTCTTGAGCAGCGGGAACACGGCGCTCAGCACCTGCCGCGCCATGTAATCCGAAATCAGGAGACCGAAGGTGAGCGCAAAGACCAGCCACGCATAGGCGGAAACGCGCTCACCCCGCGTAGGGGATTGAATCACGCCGCCTCGCGCTGCACCACCGCCGGCGTCTTGCGATTGGGAAGCCAGCCGTTCTTCTCAAGCGTCTCATCGACAGACGAGTAGAAAGTGCCGATCTGGTAGATCTCGCGAGCCTGCTCGGCGGTCGCGATTGGCCGCCATAGTTCGTTCGAAATCTTCACCATCTTCTCGATCTGCTGGACGGAGGTCGCGCGCTCGCCGCGCCGGCCGTAGAGATTGTCCTCCTGCCCGACGCGAACGTGCAGGCCCATGGCGATTCCCATCGTGCACAGCGGATAGACGTGCCGCATCAGCCCCTCGACCGTCAGCACGGCATTCTGCGGAACGCGGTTGATGAATTCCATGAGATTGCGCGGATTGGGCCCGTCGTGGCCGCCCCCGATCGAGACCCAGTTGAGGACGTAGGGTCCCATATACTGCCCCTGGCGGACGATGCGCTCGACCGTCTCGAGGTCCTTGATTGAGCCGATCATGAAATGCGGCTGGATCCCCGCGCGGACGAGGCGCTTCAGATGCTCCTTCACGAAGCCGGGGCCGGATTCGTAATACATCTCGGTATAGGCGTGCTTGTAATCGGGCTCGCCCATCGACGTGCCGGCGGCATCCTCGTCGGTGATGAGCTCCATCACGTTCATCTGGTTGGTGTTGATCGCGATCGTGACCTGGTCCGGCTTGGGATCGAGCTCAGCAAGCATGTGACGCGTGTCGTCGCTTAGCCACTTCGCGGCTTCGCCATCATCCTTCGGAGCAAAGCTGATCGAGCCGCCGACCTGAAGGATCATCTTCGGGACCGCGGTCCGAAGCCGATCGAGCATTTCGTTGAACATCTCCAGGCGCTTCGAGCCCTTGCCGGTGTCCGGCTCGCGCACGTGGACGTGAAGCAGGGTCGCGCCCGCGTTGTAGCAATCGACCGCCTTCTGGACCTGTTCCGCCATCGTCAGCGGGATGTCGTCCGAATCGCGAGGAAAGAAGCTCGGCGCGTAGGGCGCGACCTGGATGATCAGGGGATCCTGGTTCTCGGGCAGCAGGCTATCGTCCATGAATTGCATGGTCTTCTCCGTCAGTAAGGCTTGTCGCCGATGATGCCCGCGCGCTCCATTTTCCGGACGGCGGGCCAGTAATCCATGACCGCGTAATGCTGGGTGCAGCGGTTATCCCAGATCGCGACGCTGTTTGGCCGCCAGCGCCAGCGCACCTGGTATTCGGGGATGGTGGCGCGGGCGATCAGGTAGTTGAGCAGCTGCGAGGCGCCAGGCGCATAGTCCTGGCCGTAGCGGACGTTCTCCGCGGTGTGGAAATTGGTGAAGTGTGTCGTGAAGCTGTTGACGAATAGGACGCGTTCGCCGGTCTCCGGGTGCCTGCGAACGACCGGGTGCTCGGCGTCCGGGAACTGATCCTTCAGGCCGTGGCGCTTCTCGATCGGCATTCGGGCGCCGAACGTCGCCTCGATCGAATGGCGGGCATAAAGGCCGTCGATCGCGTCCTTGATGTGCTCAGGCAGGTCCTCATAGGCGCGGCCCATGTCGGCCCAGACGGTGTCTCCGCCGACCGGTGGACACTCCAGGCAGCGGAGGACGGCCCCCATCGGCGGGTTCTCACGCCAGGTCGCGTCGCAGTGCCAGGCGTTCTCGAAATGGTCGGCCGGTGAATCCAAGTCCTTGTATATGCAGACGAGTCCCGGGTGATCGGGGTCGCTTCCGGCTACCGGGTGATCCTCGAGGTCGCCGAAGCGCCGAGCAAAAGCGACGTGCTCGGCCTTGCTGATCTGCTGATCGCTCAGGAACAGGACCTTGTGGCCGAGCAGCGCATGCCGGATCGCTCCGAACAGGTCGTCATTCGTGACAGCCTCGGCAAGGCTCACCCCGACGAGTTCTGCACCGATGTGCGTCGCGAGCTTTTCGACGCGCATCAGATCACGAAGATCGATGAGCCGGTGGTCTTGCCGGCCTCGATGTCGCTGTGCGCCTGAACGGCCTCGTCGAGTGCATAGCGCTGGTTGATTTCGATCTTGATGCGGCCGGCGGCCACATGGTCGAAGAGCTCGCCCGCAAGCTCGGCGCGTTCAACCGGGTCGGCGATGTAGTCCGCGAGCGCCGGACGCGTGAAATAGACCGAGCCCTGCATCGCTATCTGGAGTGCGTCGATCGGCGGGAACGGTCCCGATGCCGTCCCGCAACCAACCAGGACGCCCCTCCGCTTCAGGGACTTCAGCGATCCTTCGAACGTGTCCTTGCCGACCGTGTCGAACACGGTCGTGACGCCTTCGCCATCGGTAAGCTCCCGCACGCGGGTGGGGACGTCTTCCTGGCGATAGAAAATGATCTCGTCGCAGCCATGGGCCTTTGCAATTTCGGCCTTCTTGAGGGACGAGACCGTGCCGATTACGCGAAGCCCGAGGAGCTTTGCCCACTGGGTCGCAATCAAGCCCACGCCGCCGGCCGCCGCATGAAGCAGGATTGTGTCGCCCTTCTTCATCCAGGGATTGGTCTTGAGCAGCCAATAGGCCGCGCTGAGCCCGCGCATGGTCATTGCAGCGGCGGTTTCATGGGTGATGTCGACGGGGAGGCTGATGAGCGAGCTCGTCGCCATTACGCGCTCGGTCGAATAGGCGCCAAGAGGACTGCCGGTGTAAGTCACGCGGTCGCCGACGCGCCAGCCGTTCACGTTTTTGCCAACCGCCTCGATCACGCCCGAGGCCTCGACGCCCATCCCGTTCGGCAGGGGAACGGGATAGTAGCCCTGACGGAAATAGGTGTCGGCGAAGTTCATGCCCACGGCGACGTGGCGAACCCGGACCTCTCCCTCTCCGGGCTCGCCAACGCCCCTGTCCTCGATGCGCAGCACACGAGGGCCTCCCGCCTCATAGAATCGAACGACTTTTGCCAATGGAGTTCCCGATTGAATTGAGGCGGCCCGACTATCACTGAGGGCCATTGCGGATTATCGCGATCGCGACATGCGCTGGTCACTTGGTGACAGGGTGGGAGCGATATGGAATTGGTCCGGGCGGCAGCACTGACTTGCTATTTCGAGGCGGCTCGGGACGTGGGGCTCGATCCCCTGCCGCTGCTTCGGAAGGCCGGGCTCACGCGATCGATGATCGAGAATCCCGAACGAATGCTGCCTGCCAGGTCCGTGATGGGCCTTCTCGAGGAAAGTGCCGGCGCATCCGGCTGTGAGACATTCGGCCTCATGATGGCCGAGCGGCGGAAAATCTCGGACATCGGGATTTTGAGCTTGCTGATCGTCCATCAGCCGACGCTGCGCGACGCGATCGGCATCGTTGCCGAATATCGCAATCGCATCAATTCAGTTCTGACGCTGCAAATGGAAGAACATGAGCAGGTTGCGTTCGTGCGCGAACATATTGCGCTCAGTGAGCCGCAGATTGTCAGGCAGGTAAGCGATCTCGCGCTCGGCGTGCTCTACAAGATGTGCCGATCGATCATGGTGGGCGACTGGCGCCCGCAATGCGTCTGCTTCAGCTACGAGCGCCCAACGTCCAACCGCGCGATCTACGATCGCCTTTTCGACTGCCCGCTGCAGTTCGGTTCTGATTTCGACGGCATCGTGATCGAGCGCACCGACCTCGATCGCCGGCTCCCGATGGCGGATGCCGCGCTGGCGGGCCATGCGCGCGAGCTGTTCAGGGCGCTCATCGATCCGGGTCACCGTGGCGTGAGGGAAGAAGTCGAACAGGCCATCCGCCTTCTGATGCCGTCGGGCCGGGCGACGATCGGCGAGGTCGCCCATTCGCTCGACATGAACGTCCGCACGCTTCAGCGGCGCCTGGAAGAAGAGCGCGCAACCTTCAGCGAAATACTTGAGCGCATGCGAATGCAGCAGGTTGCGCAGCATTTCCTCAACCGGCAACTCAGCCTGACGGATGTCGCGCACCTGCTCGGCTATGCCGGCCTGGCTTCATTCAGTGCTTGGTACCGCGGCCGCTTCGACAAGACGCCGAGCGAAGGGCGGCGTGAATTACGGGGGGAACAGAAGCACCCGCGATAAGCGGAGTTGCCACTAAGGCGACAGCATCTTCTTCACGCCTCGCGCGGCCTGGCGCAGCCGCTGCTCATTCTCGACCAGCGCGATGCGGACAAAGCCTTCGCCCTCCTCGCCAAAGCCGACGCCCGGCGCGACGGCGACATGGGCCTCGGTCAAAAGGCGCTTGGAAAATTCCATCGCTCCGAGGTTGTGGAAGCGCTCCGGGATCGGCGCCCAGGCGAACATCGACGCCTGCGGCACCGGGATCGGCCATCCGGCGCGAGCGAAGCTGTCGACCAGCACGTCGCGGCGCTTCTTGTAGAGCGCTCTGTTGGCTTCGACGATGTCCTGCGGGCCGTTGAGCGCCGCGACCGCGGCTGCCTGGACCGGCGTGAACGCACCATAGTCGAGATAGGACTTCACACGGGCCAGCGCCTCGATCAGGCGCGCGTTGCCGACCGCGAAACCGATCCGCCACCCGGCCATCGAATAGGTTTTGGACATCGAGGTGAACTCGACCGCGACCTCCTTCGCGCCTTCGACCTGCAGGATCGAGGGCGTCGGCGTGTCGCCGAAGTAGATTTCCGCATAAGCGAGGTCGGAAATGACGATCAGCTCGTTCTCGCGCGCGAAGGCGACGAGGCGCTCATAGAACGGAAGGTCGGCGACGTAGGCGGTGGGATTCGACGGATAGCCGACGACCAGCACCTTGGGGCGAGGCACGCTGTACCGCACGGCGCGGTCGAGCCGCTCGAAGAAGTCGTCTCCCGGCGCAGCGGGGATCGAGCGGATCGCGGCGCCGGCGATGATGAAACCGAAGGTGTGGATCGGATAGGAGGGATTCGGGGCAAGGACGACGTCGCCCGGCGCGGTGATCGCCTGGGCAAGGTTGGCGAGGCCCTCCTTGGACCCCAAGGTAACGATGACTTCCTTGTCGGGGTCGAGCGTGACGCCGAAGCGGCGCTGGTAATAGGCCGCCTGCGCTTTCCTGAGGCCCGGGATGCCACGGCTCGCCGAGTAACGGTGCGCGTTCGGCTTTTTGGCGACCTCGCAGAGCTTGTCGATGACATGCTTGGGCGGTGCGCCGTCTGGATTGCCCATGCCGAGGTCGACGATGTCCTGACCGCGCGCCCGCGCCGCGGCCTTCATCGCGTTCACTTCGGCGAAGACATAGGGCGGCAGTCGCTGGATTCGGTAGAATTCGTCCATGGGCCGACTCTGCAGCCGATGCTGCAGTGCATCAATCCTTATAAGCGGGCAGCTTCCAGCCGCGCACGATTGCCAGCGCGCGGAGCCCGAACCCGGCGATCGCTCCGACCGCGGCTGCAACCCACATCGGAGCGCCGAGTAGCGTTAGCCCGACGAACAGGCCGGCAGCGAGAGCCGCTGCCGTCACGTAAAGCTCCGGACGCATCAGGATCGACGGCTCGCCGGCGAGCACGTCGCGGACGATTCCCCCGAAACAGGCGGTGAGCACGCCCATGGCAAAGGCTGGCACGGGGGCGACCCCGTAGCTTAGTGCTTTGGCCGAGCCGTAGGTCGCGTAGGCTGCGAGGCCCGCGGCGTCGAACCAGTCGAGGGCTTTTGCGGCAATGCGCCGTGAGCTGACGAGCCATACGCCGAGCGCGGCGGCGATGCAGATCAGAAGCGTCTCGTTCTTATGCACCCAAAAGACCGGTGCGCCGATCAGCAGGTCGCGAAGCGTTCCGCCGCCAACTCCAGTGACGACGGCGAAGAAGATGAACGTGACGAGCGTCTGGCGCTTCTCAGCGGCGAGCAGGGCGCCGGAAATCGCGAACACCGCGATCCCGAACACGTCGAGCAGGACCAATGCATCGGAAAAGTGCGGAACCAGCGGCGCGGTCATTGCGCGCGCTCTAACGGCTTATTTGTGAAATTGCTTCTGCGCCTTCTGGAACCACCCCGCCGGAGCGACGCCTTGCTGGCGGGCGGCCGGCTGCTCTGCCTTCGGCACCGGTTGGGAACCCGGGAAAGCGACGAACATGATCGCGACCGCCAGCACCGCGAGCACGGCCAGGACGGCAACGAAGGGTACGGTCGACAGCCATGGCCGCGGAGCGACCGGCTGAGTCCGTGGGCGGTCTTCGCGCGCCTTGCGGTAGCTCCGCTTGCGCGCCATCGCGCCGATATAGGAATCGGGCCTGGTCCAGCTAGCGCCCGGTAGGGGACTCGTGATCTTCTCGTCGCCCTTCACGACGATGTAGGTGCGCTTCACGCCCCTTCTTTGCAATGCCACTGGTCGAGTTCAGGCGGCGGTCTGACGGGAATTCCGTACTGGCCGTGAACGAGCAGTTTATGCAGGCATCCTCGATGCGCCACGGGAGCTACACTTTCGACCAAGCAATTGCGCTTTACCGAAAGGGGCGGCTGGGCTCCGCGCGCGCTGCGCTGACGTCGCTCCTGGAACAGCAGCCAAGGCATGCAGCAGCTTGGGCAGCTCTTGGTTTTGTGGAGCGGGATATTGGAGACGTCGCGGCGGCGGCAGTGGCCTTTGACGAAGCGCTGCAGCTGAATGCCTCCGATCCGATAGCCTTGTCGGGACGGGCCCGAATTGCACTCGAGCGCGCCGAGGGTGGCGCACTTCAGCGTTATCAGGCTGCGCTGAGCCCCTTACCGGACGAACCACGCCTTCTGCTCGAACTGGCCGAGGCGAGAGTTGAACGCGGCGACGCTTCGGGAATCGAGGATTTTGCGCGGCAGCTCGATCGGTTGCCCCACTGGACCGAGGGGCAACTCGCACTCGCGCGGATGCGCTGGGAAAGCCTTGGCGATGAGGATTTCGATGGGGTCGTTCGGCGGTTGCTGAGGGAAACGCCAGAAAGCCTGGATCTCTGGCTCGGCTTTATCGACCTCCTGTCCAGCCTGGACCGGTTCGGCCCCGCGGCAGACGCGGCGCGCGATGCCAGGCAGGTTGTAGGCGACCGAGCGGAGCTGCTGCTGCGCGAAGCTGTGAACGCCGGAAGGGCCGGCGATGTCGGGCGCTCGGGCCAGATCTTTGCCCGCCTGCCGGTCGATGATCCGGTGGTGGCCGTTGAGCGCGCGCTTCATGAGATTCGCGCCGGTGAATTGGAACGAGCTCGCGCCAGCGTGGATGCGGCCCTTGAGAAAGACCCTGCGTCGATCAGTGCGTGGGGCGTTGCGGAGCTGGTCTACCGCGCACTCGACGACCCCCGCGCGGGATGGCTTTCAGGGCAGGAGGGACTCGTCCGGACGCTCTTCCTCGCGCTCGATGCCGAGGTGCTGGATCGATTGAAGACGCTGCTGCGGTCGCTTCACGAGACTGGAGTGCAGGCGGCGGGCCAAAGCGTTCGCGGCGGGACGCAGACGCGCTGGCGCCTGTTCGACCGGCCCGAAGCGGAGCTTGCCGCGCTCAAACAGGCGATCGACTCCGCGGTCGCAGGATATGTGGCGGGCCTGCCGCCGGCCGACGAACGCCACCCGCTGCTCCGCCATAGGGATGCCGCGCTCAGGGTCACCGGCAGCTGGTCGGTGCGGCTGACAGGGAGCGGCCGGCATGTCAGTCACACGCATCCGCTGGGACTGATCGGCTCAGCCTGCTACTTCGTCGTTCCCGACGGCCCTGGCGGCCAGCTCGAGCTTGGAAGGCCGCCACCCGACCTCAAGCTCGACCTCGAGCCGATGCACGTGATCACTCCGAAACGGGGGCTTCTGGCGCTCTTCCCCAGCTACCTGCACCACGGAACCACGCGGTTTGGGGCGGGCGAGCGGCTGAGCGTCGCCTTCGACGTCGCGCTCGATCCCGCAGCTTTCTAGACTTTGGGCTGAAGCTTGAACTCAGCCAGCGTCTTCGCGCCGCAGGTTACTGTCACCGTGTCGATGGCTGCGCTGTTGGGAATGGTCGCGGTGACGTCCCACCAATTGTCCTCGGCGCCATAGCCCGTGCCGTTCTGGACGATCGTGGGAGAAATGGATGCGGTCGTTCCCGAGATTTCGGGCGCGCCGAGAATGGCCTGGTAGCGCGAGTCGGATCGGTAGGCCTTGCCCTTGACCGTGATGTTGCCGTCCTTGCCGCGCGAGGCCGACCACGCCTTGGTCTCGCTGTCCTTGAAGAAGCAGTAGGTGGCTTTCTTCTTCGGCTGCGCAGCATTGGCGGCCGCCTGGTTGGCCGCTTCGTTACCGGCCTGGCCGCAGCCGGCGAGCAGCGCGGCCCCTGCGGCAATGATCAATGGTCGCATGGCACCCCCTCCCGGCCATCAAGGCAGAAGGGCGCGCCGCGATCAAGTGGGTCGGGGGCTCAGCCGATCGGCTCGCCGCTCTCTTCCTGCTCGAACAGGTCGGCGACGACGTCACCGCGAGCGGTGAGGCGGACCTTGTCGCCTTCGACCTCCGCGACGAGGCCGCGCGGGATGTAGTGGTGGTGTTCTTCGTGAGCGACGCCGCTGTCGGCGCGGATCAGCTTGATGCGGTTGTCCTCGACCTTGTCGACGGTGCCGACGTGGACGCCGTCGGCGCCGATCACTTCCATATGCTCGCGAATGTTCTCGAAGCCGCTCATGACCTTCTCCTTGGGTGGCAGGGTTCAACGCTTCGTCTGCGCCGGCGGTTCACCGGCGTCGCGCCCGACTACGCTCGTTTGGCGCACGAGTCATCGGGCAGGCCGGGTTGTGAGCCGTGCGGGCGCCGCCTAAGTCGCCTTTCATGCTTGATGTCCGAACGACCACCACCGCCGACGCGCAGCTTGCGCCCGATGCGGCGATTTCACCGACCCATGTCGCCATTCGACGCGAGGATTACAGGCCGCCTGATTGGCTGGTGCCGGAGATCCATCTCGATTTCGATCTTGGCACAGACACGACGCGGGTCCGAGCGACCCTCAGCGTCGAGCGGAACGGGACGCATGACCGGCCACTGAGGCTGGACGGAGATCAGCTTGAGGTGGTTTCGGCCAACGTCGACGGTCGGCCTGCCGACTTCCGCATGGACGGGCCTGCGCTAGTCATAAGCATCGAATGCAACCGCGCCACGGTCGAGACCGAGGTCGTCATCCACCCGGAAGCGAACACCAAGCTGATGGGGCTTTACGCCTCCGGCGGGATGCTCTGCACCCAGTGCGAAGCGGAAGGCTTTCGCCGTATCACCTTCTTCCCCGACCGGCCGGACGTGCTCTCGAAATACCGGGTGCGGATGGAAGGCGACGCGAAGCAATTCCCGATCCTGCTGTCGAACGGCAACAAGGTGGCGAGCGGCGAGGGCGACAACGGCCGCCAGTGGGCCGAATGGGAGGACCCGTTCCCCAAGCCCTGTTACCTGTTCGCGCTGGTCGCCGGCGACCTCAAGCCCAACCGCGACAGCTTCACGACCATGAGCGGCCGCAAGGTCGACCTCTATATCTGGGTTCGCGAGGCGGACCTCCCCAAGACGCAGCATGCGATGGACAGCCTCAAGCTGGCGATGGCGTGGGACGAGAAGGTCTACGGCCGCGAGTACGACCTCGACCTGTTCAACATCGTCGCCGTCAGCGACTTCAACATGGGGGCGATGGAGAACAAGAGCCTCAACATCTTCAACTCGGCCTATGTCCTAGCCGATCAGGAGACCGCGACCGATGCCGACTTCGACAATATCGCCCGGGTCGTCGCGCACGAATATTTCCACAACTGGTCCGGAGATCGCGTCACCTGCCGCGACTGGTTCCAGTTGAGTCTCAAGGAAGGCTTCACCGTCTTCCGCGACCAGAGCTTCTCGGCCGATGTCGGAAGCCCGGCGGTCAAGCGCATCGAGGACGTTCGCGTGCTTCGTGCGGTGCAGTTCCCCGAGGACCAGGGGCCGCTTGCCCATGCGGTCCGCCCCAACAGCTACATCGAGATTTCGAACTTCTACACGGCGACCGTCTACAACAAGGGCGCTGAGCTGATCCGGATGTTCCACACGGTGCTGGGCGCGGAGAAGTTCCGCAAGGGCACCGACCTCTATTTCGAGCGGCACGACGGCGAGGCGGCGACCTGCGACGACTTCGTGAAGGCGCTGGAGGATGGCAGCGGCGTCGACCTCACGGCTTTCAAGATCTGGTACAGCCAGGCGGGCACGCCCAAGGTTTGGGCGCGGCTCGATCATGACGCAGGCGCCAAGACAGCGACGCTCCATCTCGAGCAGCACGAGGACCCGACGCCGGCGCAGCCGACCAAGCAGCCGATGCCGATCCCGCTGAGGACGGCGCTCATCGGCGAGCAGAGCGGCGCGGAAATCTGCCCCGAGCGGCTGATCATCCTCGACCAGGCGAGCCAGAGCTTCACGTTCGAGAACGTGAACGAGCCGCCGCTCTTGTCGATCAATCGCGACTTCTCGGCCCCGGTGGTGCTCGCCGCGGATCGCAAGCCCGGTGAGCTGGAGCGGCTCGCGCAGTCCGATACCGATCCGTTCGCTCGCTACGAGGCGATCCAGGAGCTGATGATGGGCGCGCTGACCGCCGGGGCTCGCGGCGAGGTGGTCGACGCCGGGCCGGTGATCCGGGCGATCGGCGCGACGCTCAAGTCGAACGCGCTCGATCCCGCCTTCAAGGCCGAGGCGATCCTGGTCCCGAGCGAGACGCTGATCGCCGAGCGAATGGACGTGGTCGATCCCGATGCGATCCATGCATCTCGTGAGGCCCTGCGGAAGGCGATCGGGACCGCATTGTCGGGCGAGCTGCTGGCGGCTCACAGGA
>Ga0068864_100001072_pt1 | contig 22953 bp, 24 predicted proteins | sample KBSSwiS72_FD_66586 | JGI IMG/M metagenome (GOLD analysis project Ga0068864, IMG submission 66586) | Switchgrass rhizosphere microbial communities from Kellogg Biological Station, Michigan, USA - KBS Switchgrass S7-2 | ecosystem: Host-associated > Plants > Roots > Rhizosphere > Soil ... | reverse complement strand
CGTCAGCGTTAGCGGATGTTGATGATCGTCTGCGTGACCTGGTCCGCGGTCGAGATCATCTGCGCGTTCGCCTGGAAGTTGCGCTGCGCGGTGATCATGTTGACGAGCTGCGCGGTGAGATCGACGTTCGACGACTCGAGCGCGCCCGCTTGGATCAAGCCGAAGCTGCTCGTGCCCGCGGAGCCGCGGACCGGATCGCCCGACGTGAACGTCTCGCCCCAGGTCGTATCGCCGAGTGGGCGGAGCCCCTGCGGGTTCGCGAAGTTCGAGAGCGCGACCTGGCCGAGCGGCTGCGACCGGCCGTTGGTGTAGCGCGCGAACACGACGCCGCTCGTGTCGACGTCGATCGACGACAGCCGGCCGGACGTGAAGCCGTCCTGCTTCAGCGTGTTGACGCCGAACGCCGAGCCGTACTGCGTCGAGTTGAGGACGTTGGCCGACAACGTGATCGGCGCGGCGCCCGTCGTCGGCGTGTAGGCCGGCAGCGCGAACGCACCGGTCGCGGGTGCCGTGAGCGAGCCCGCGTTCGAATACGTCATCGTGTTCGCGCCGCCGACCGCGGTGCCGTCGATGTAGAAGCGCGCGTCCCATTGGTTCGGCGTCGCGGTCTTCACGAAGTAGGCCGTGGCGGTATGCGTCGCGCCGAGCGAGTCGTAGATCGTGATCGCGGTCGAGTGGTTGTACGTCGAGGCGTTGTTCGGATCGAACACGGCGACCGGCGGCGGCTGCGCGTCGGCCGGCAGATTGATGCCGAACTCCGTCGTCGTCGTGGCCTGCGGCGCCGAGTCGCTCGTCGCGAGCTGCAAGTCCGAGAGCGTGCCCGTGTTGTACGTGCCCGTGGTCGTGACCGGGAAGATCTGCAGGCGCTCGTTCTGGTTGTTCACGACGAAGCCGTCGCGGTCGACGCCGAACGACCCGGCGCGCGTGTACTTGATCAGTCCGCCGTCGCTCACCGTGAAGAAGCCTTCGCCGCTGATCGCGAGATCGAGGCCGCGGTCGGTGAAGTCGACGCCGCCCTGCTTGAACTCTTGCGAGACCGACGAGAGACGCACGCCGTTGCCGATCTGTTGCGCACCCACGGCGAAAACGTCAGCGAACTCCGCGCGCGAGCCCTTGAAGCCCGTGGTGTTCGCGTTCGCGATGTTGTTCGCGGTGACGTTGAGGTCGGATGACGCGGCGTTGAGGCCGCTCAAAGCAACTGCGAATGGCATGGCTTGATCCTCGGGTTGAAGCTGTTGATCGGGTTAATTGATTGGGGCTACCGGTTCGGCGCGCGCTCAGTTGCCTATCTCGTGGACTTTGCTGAACGGCACTTCGCCGACGCCGGTGACGTCGACCGTGAAGCCGTCCTTGCCGAGCACGACGCTGTCGACGGGCGCGTAGACGAGCGTCGTCGCGGCCGTGGACTTGCTGCCCGCGAGATACGACCCGACCATGTTGTAGACGCCGGGCGGGGCCTGCACGCCGTTGTCGGCGATGCCGTTCCACTCGAAGTGAGCGAGTCCCGCGGATTGCGCGCCGAGCTCGATGTGCGCGACGACCTGATTGCGCGCGTCGCGAATTTCGACGGTCGCCCCGCTCGTCGCGGCCGGCACGTCGAGCGCGCCGTCGACGACTCCGCCCGGGAACAGCGGCGCCTTGGAGCTCTCGACGAGCGCGTCCTTACCGACGAGCGACGCCACCTGTAGAGCCTGGTTCGAGACCAGCGAGCTCGAGAGCGTGTCGAACTTCGTCTGTAAGTCCTGCAGTCCGGACACGGTGCCGAACTGCGCGAGCTGGCCCAGGAATGCGCCGCTGTCCAACGGCTTGGTTGGGTCCTGGTTCTTGAGCTGCGTCATCATCAGGTTCAAGAAGTCCGTCTGGCCCAGGTCGGTCTTCTTGGTGGCCGCGGGCACCCCGAGCCCGAGGCTCGAGAGATCGAAGCTGCCGTCTACGGGGGTGGTCATGAACGCTCCTAGACTTGGCCGAGCGACAAGGTTCTCAGCAGGAGTTCCTTGGCGGTGTTGATGACTTCGAGATTGCTCTGGTAGGAGCGCGACGCGGAGATCATGTTCGCCATCTCCTCCATCGCGTTGACGTTCGACCCGTAGACGAGACCGTCCGAGTTCGCCTGCGGGTTGCCCGGGTCGTAACGTTCGATCGCCGGCGCGGTGCTCTCGGTGACGCCGAGCACGTCGACGCCGGCGAGCGCGCTGCCGAACGGATCGGTCGCGGCGCGGAACATCGCCTGCCGGGCCTTGTAAACGCCGTCGGCCGTGCCCGCGACGTCGTGCATGTTCGCGAGGTTGCTCGCGGTGAGGTTGAGCCGCAGCGACTGCGCGCTGAGCGCGGAGCCGGCGATGTCGAAAGTGCTGAACGTGCTCATGACCGCGCACCCGTGAGCGCCATGCGCAGCGTGCTGATGCGATTGCTCGCGAACAGCAAGCTCGACTGATACGAGACCGCGTTCTCCGCGTAGCGCGCGAGCTCGAGGTCCGTCTCGACGGTGTTGCCGTCGAGCGAGGGCTGATGCGGAATCCGGTACTTGAGCTCGCTCTGCGCGCCGCGCGGCGCCGTCGACAGATGGCGCGCGTCGGTCGTGCTCATCTTCACCGCGCTCGCGGCGCCGGCGAGCACGGAGCTGAACTCGACGTCGCGCGCTTGGTAATGCGGCGTGTCCGCGTTCGCGAGGTTGGCCGCGATGACTTCCATGCGCTGCGCGCGGAAAGTCAGCGCTGCTTCGTGTATGCCGAGAATCGAATCCATCGTTGCGAGTCCTGCGTGCACCACGCACGTCTTCGCGGCGACTCAAGCAACGACCGTGCCAGCTGCGCGAAACCGCGCCGCGCCGCGGTCGGGCGCGCCGACGACCGCGTCGGACCGGCAGATCTTTGCCGGTCGCCGGTCTCCGCTCGGCGGCGCGTTGCCGCCCGAGCCGGCAGCGCTCGCACGAGCAACGCGACTTGCATGGAAGCGTGCCCGGCGAGGCGTGGCACACGTATTGCAACGTCCCACGCCGCATGAACACGACGACTCGGAAGATGGCGCCAGCGCTCGCGGCGCGCCGCTCGCGGCGCGAGCTACTCGTCGGCATTTTGACGCTCGTAGCCGGCGCGTTGACGCCTTACCTCTGCGCCGGCGCCGATCCGCAGTGGCAATCGATCGACGAGATCAAGGCCGCAGCCGTCGCTGCGACGCGCGCGAGCATCAACAAGCCCGACGCTTCCGTCGAGGCCGCCGCGATCGACGAGCGTTTGCGCTTGGTCGCCTGCACGGGACCGCTCGACGCGCAGGTCGAGCGCGAAGTGCGCAACGGCCAGGGCACCGTCGCGATCGCCTGCACGGGCACGGCGCCGTGGCGGTTGTTCGTGCGGGTGCGCGTGGTCGAGCAAGTCAGCGTCGTCGTTGCGCGCCATGCGCTCGCGGCCGGCGCCGTGCTCGCCGCGGAAGATCTCGAGACTCACACGCAAGCTTCGACCTCGCTGCCGCTCGACTATCTCTCGGACCCCGCGCAAGCGATCGGGCTTACGGTCCGGCGCACCGTGCCGGCCGGCACTCTGCTCGCCGGCGCTGCGCTCGAATCTCCGGAGCTCATCGAGCGCGGCGCGCTCGTGACGCTGGTCGCGGGCAGCGGCTCGGTGCGCGTGAAATCGGAGGGCGTCGCGCTCGAGGGCGCGCGCCTCAAGGGACGGATCCGGGTCAAGACTACGTCCGGGCGGATCGTCGAAGGCGTCGTCGAAGCCTCGGGCGAGGTTAAGGTTGGGACATAAGCTGGCGCGCCGACCTAAAGTTGGCGCCCGAGCCGCCGATAAGCACGTTGAGGCGCCAAGGCGCCGGAGTGATTTGCCATGACTGCACGGATCAACAGCCAGGGTTTCAGACCCGTGGATACTTCGGGCGCACGGCGCACCGAAGGTGCAAAGGCGGGCGCCGGGCAAGGCGCTTCGGCCACGGAGGCGAGCGCGCCGCAGGTCGGTGAGACGGTCAATATCACACGCTCCGCGCTGTTGCTCGCGAAGCTCGAGGAAGTCGTGCGCAGCACGCCGGCCGTCGACGCGGCCCGCGTCGGCGCGATCAAGGACGCGGTCACCGCGGGCACCTACGCTATCGACAATCAGTCGGTCGCGGACAACATGATCCGGCTCGACCGCGAGCTCGTGTGATTTCAATGAACGAGATGAGCACGAGCCTGGTCGCGATCCTGAACGAGCAGATCTCGTGCGCACAGGCCATGCTCGCGACGCTCGCGCGCGAGAACCAGGCGCTCGTGGACGGCGACGCAGATTCACTCAACGCGGCCGGCGCCGAGAAAGCCCGGCTCGTCGAGGCGCTCGACTCGCTCGAGCACGAGCGGCAGTCCCTGAGCGACGCAATCGGCCTCACGTTCGCCGTGGCGAGCGATAAGTCGGCGGACGCGAGCCGGCCTGCCGAATGGCGCGCGCTGCTCGACCTGATCGCCGAGTGCAAGCAGCAGAACCAGCGCAACGGCGCGCTCGTGAAGGCGCGCAGCGAGCAAGTGCGGATCGCGCTGCGCGCGCTGCGTGGCACCGAAGCCGCGCTATACGATCCCAGCGGTCTCGAGCACGCGGCGCGCGGTACGCGCCAGCTCGGCACCGCCTAAGCTACGGAGGCAGTCGCATGTTGGTCGTGAGCAGGCGTGCGGACGAGACGATCGAGATCAAGCTGGCCGACGGCGCGGACGGCACGCTGACGCTGAACGATTTGTTCGCGAAAGGGTCGATTGAGATCACGCTGCTCGGCGGCAACGGGCGGCGCGTGAAGATGGGCATCGAGGCGCCGCCCGAGCTCAGCATCCGGCGCGTGGACAAGCCCGAGTAGGCGTCCCCTACGTTCCCGACAACTCGCGCGACACGTCGTCGGGCACGCGCGCTAGGCGGCGCAACATAATCGATTGCCTTACAGCCTGCTCCGAGCCGCGCCTAACGGAACGCACCGCGCGGCTCCCGAGCCTTGCCGGGACTTGATTTCCGCGCGCGCGCGGGCATGCTTATTCCCGTCTCGGTCGAACAATAAGAAAGGAACTGGCAGGTGGAAAGACGTCTGCTGGAAAGAAACAAGGTAGCGACCACGGTCTACTTGGCCGTGCCGGGCGGCCGCTTGCATCGCTGTCGGGCGCGAAACCTGTCGGCGATGGGCGTGTTCCTCGAGATCAAAGCTCTCGGGTTGCCGGCTGGAACCGTCGTGAACCTCGTCTTCGCCGTGAATCTCGGCGATACCGTCCGTCTGCATCGCCGCAAGGCCGTGCTCGCGCACGTTTCGGAGCGCGGCGCGGGCTTGATGATGCAGGGTAGGACGCAGCTGCGGCCGAGCGCTTAGTCGACTCACCCGCGAGGCTCGTTGCGACGCGTGTCTAGAACGCGTCCTTGAGCGCGCGCGTCTTCGCGAAAACCTCGACGTCGCTCGCGCCGGCGAGCCCGATCGTCTCTCGAAGATTGCGGCTCGCGGGCCGCAAGAACGGATTCGTCGCCTTCTCTAGCGCGAGCGTCGACGGCACGGTCGGCTTGCCCGCGGCGCGCAACTTCGCCACTTCCGCGACGCGCTCGGCGAGCGCCCGGTTGCCGGGCTCGACGGTCACCGCGAAGCGCCCGTTCGCCTGGGTGTACTCGTGCGCGCAATAGAGACGCGTGCGCTCCGGCCAACTCATGATCTTCGTGAGCGACGACCACATCTGCGCGGGCGTGCCCTCGAAGAGGCGACCGCAGCCGAGCGAGAACAACGTGTCGCCGACGAACGCGACGTCGTCTTGCGGGAAGAAATAGACGATGTGCCCGCGCGTGTGGCCCGGCGTATCGAACACCTCGATCCTGTGCGAGCCGAGCTCGAACGCGTCGCCGTCGCCGACCTCGACGTCTATGCCCGGAATCCGCGCTGCATCGGCGCGCGGCCCGACGATCCGGCAACCTGTCCGTCGCTTCAGCTCGAGATTTCCGCCTGCGTGATCGGCATGGTGATGTGTGTTCAAGATGTGCGTGAGGCTCCAGCCGCGCTCTTCGAGCGCGGCGACGATCGCGGCCGCGTCGGGCGTGTCGATCGCGGCCGTCACGTGTCTCGATCGGTCGTGCACGAGATAGCCGTAGTTGTCGTTGAGGCACGGGAACTGATGGATCTCGATCGGGCTCATGCTGGCTCGCCTCCGATGCGGGCTTCGCGGTCATCGTATTCGGCGGTTATCGTACAATGCGCCAGCGCACTGCGGCGCCGTGAGCTCGAGATCCGATCCCTATGCCGATCATCACCTTGCCTGACGGGTCCACGAGGACGTTCGCAGACGCGATCGACGGACGCGCGGTCGCGCTCGCGATCGGCCCGCGCCTCGAGCGCGACGCTGTCGCGATCCGCGTCGACGGCGAGCTCCGCGACCTGACGCGGCCCATCGACCGCGACGCGCGCGTCGAGATCGTCACGCGCGCGACGCCGGACGGGCTCGAGCTCCTGCGCCACGACGCCGCGCACGTGATGGCGGAGGCGGTCAAGGAGATCTACCCCGAGACTCAAGTCACGATCGGCCCCGCGATCGAGAACGGCTTCTATTACGACTTCGCTCGGAGCGAAGCGTTCACGCCCGAGGACCTCGAGAAGATCGAGAAACGCATGCACGAGATCGTCGCCCGCGACGAGCAGATTACGCGCGAGGTTTGGGACCGCGACCGAGCCGTCGAGTTCTTCCGCGCGCAAGGCGAGGCCTACAAAGCCGAGATCATCGCGTCGATCCCGGCCGGCGAGCCGATCACGCTCTACCGCCAGGGCAACTTCATCGACCTCTGCCGCGGCCCTCACTTGCCGTCGACGGGGCGGCTCGGTGCGGGCTTCAAGCTCATGAAGCTCGCGGGCGCTTATTGGCGCGGCGACTCGCGCAACGAGATGCTGCAGCGCATCTACGGAACCGCGTGGGCCGACACGAAGGAGCTCAAGACTTATCTCGACCGTCTCGAGGAGGCAGAGCGCCGCGATCACCGCAAGCTCGGCCGCGCGATGGACCTGTTCCATTTCCAAGACGAGGCGGTCGGCGCCGTGTTCTGGCATCAGAAAGGTTGGACGCTATTCCGCACGCTCGTCGAGTACCTCCGCGTGCGGCAGATCGCGGCGGGCTACCAAGAGGTCAATACGCCAGAGCTCATGATGCGCACCCTCTGGGAGGCGTCCGGCCACTGGGAGACGTTCGGCGAGAACATGTTCACGACCACGACCGCGGACGATCAAGTGTTCGCGATCAAGCCGATGAACTGCCCGGGCCACATCCAGGTCTTCAAGAACGAGCTCCGGAGCTACCGCGAGCTGCCCTACCGGATCGCGGAGTTCGGCAAGGTGCATCGCTACGAGCCCTCTGGCGCCCTGCACGGTCTGCTGCGCGTGCGCGCGTTCACGCAGGACGACGCGCACATCTTCTGCACGGAAGATCAGATCACGGCCGAGGCCGGCGGAGTCTGCAAGCTGTTGCTCGACATCTACCGCGACTTCGGCTTCACGGACGTGGTGATGAAGCTCGCCGATCGGCCGCCGAAGCGGCTCGGCGACGACGCACTCTGGGACCGCGCCGAAGGCGCGCTCGCGCGCGCGATGGACGCGCTCGGCCTGCGCTATACGCTGAACAAAGGCCAGGGCGCGTTCTACGGGCCGAAGATCGAGTTCGTGCTGCGCGACGCGATCGGCCGCGATTGGCAGTGCGGCACGCTGCAGGTCGACTTCAACCTCGCGACGCGGCTCGGCGCGACGTACATCGGCGAGGACGGCAACCGGCACACGCCGGTGCTGCTGCACCGCGCGATTTTCGGCTCGCTCGAGCGCTTCATCGGCGTTCTGCTCGAGCACTACGCGGGTGCGCTGCCGTTCTGGCTCGCGCCGCAGCAAGTCGTCGTCGCGACGATCACCTCGGACGCGGACCGCTACGCCGAGCAAGTCGCCGCGCGCCTCGGCGCCGCGGGCCTGCGCGCGACGGTCGACTTGCGCAACGAGAAGATCAACTACAAGGTCCGCGAGCACAGCCTCGCGAAGATCCCGGCGCTGATCGCGGTCGGCAAGCGCGAGGTCGCGGAGAGCACGGTCGCGATCCGGCGCCTCGGCCAGCAGCAGCAGACGGTGATGCCACTCGCGGCCGCGATCGAGCAGCTACGCTCGGAAGCCGAGTCGCGCGGCCAGACGGCCGCCGCGGCGTGAGCTTGGAGGAAGCCCCATGCGATTGATGAGCTTCAAGAAGGACGGCCGCGAGACCTTCGGAATCGCAACCGACCAAGGCGTGATCGACGCGGGCCGTCGGCTCCAAGGTGCGCGCACGATGCGCGCGGCGTTGCTTGCCGAGTCCGTGCCCGCGCTGCGCGGGCTAGCGAGCGAGAAGCCCGACTTCCAGCTCGACGAGGTCGAGTTCCTGCCGCCCGTCGCGGACGCGTGCAAGCTGCTCTGCATCGGCATCAACTACGTGCCGCACATGAAGGAAATGGGCCGCGAGCGACCCGAATATCCGGTCGTGTTCGTGCGCTTCGCCGACAGCATCGTGGGCCACGGGCAGCCGATGATCCGACCGAGCGACTCGGTGCAATTCGACTACGAAGGCGAGCTCGCGGTCGTGATCGGTCGCCGCGCACGCCGCGTGACGCGTGCGGCCGCGCTCGACTACGTCGCGGGCTACGCGTGCTTCAACGACGGCAGCGTTCGCGACTACCAGCGTCACTCGCAGCAGTTCACTCCGGGCAAGAACTTCCACGCGAGCGGCTCGTTCGGGCCATGGCTCGTGACGGCTGACGAGGTGCCCGATCCGCGCAAGCTGCGGCTCACGACGCGCTTGAACGGCGAAGTCGTGCAAGACGAGAGCGTCGGCGAGCTCTGCTTCGACGTCGCGCAGCTGATCGAGTACTGCTCGAAGTGGGCAGAGCTTACGCCCGGCGACGTGATCGTCACCGGCACACCCGGCGGCGTCGGAGCGGGCCGCAAGCCGCCTCTGTGGATGAAGGCCGGCGACACGGTCGAGGTCGAGATCTCGAAGCTAGGCGTTTTGCGCAACCCGATCGCGGACGAGACCCCGGCCTCGGGGTCGAAGTCGCGCTGAGCCGCTCGCAACGGCTTGCGCGCGCGCCGCGGCACTCGACTTCACATCGCCACCCTCGCGGCACTCGGCGCTCTGGCCGTAGGACCCGCGCGGACCGCGGAGCGGGAGCCCGATCTCTCTTGGGTCGATCGTGTGTTGCTCGACCGCGGCGAGATCCAGGCGCACCCCGATCAGATCGAGCACGGCGTGGTGCACATGCGCTTCGCGGTGAAGGTTTTGGCGCCGGTGCCGAACCTATGGGACGTGCTCAAGGACTGCCCGCGCTCGGCTGAGTACACGCCGAACATCGTTAGCTGCCGTTCGCTCGAGATCCTCGACGACGGCCGCGCGGAGCTGTTCACGCAGACGATCAAGATCGCGTTCTTCGTGCCGGCGTTCGAGCACGTGTTCCGCTTGAGCTACGACCCGTATACACACATCGGCGTGCATCGAGTGAGTGGCCCGATCGACGTGCTTGATGGGAACTGGTGGCTTTTGCCGCAGACCGACGGCAGCGTGCTGCTCGTGAACGAGCTTGCGATCGACATCGGCCTACCGGTCCCGCGTTTCCTCGTCCGAGCGACGATGCGCCGCGAGGTGCCGAAGATGCTCGCCGGCATCCGCGACCGGGCGCAGAAACCGCGCTGAGCCGCCACTAAGGCGCGGCGTGCCGGTGCGTCCGGCCGACCGTGAACCCAATCACTCCGGCAACACCGTGTATTTGCTACGGTTTCGAGTTGTGGAACCGAGCAGCGACACCGCCCCGCGCATCCTCATTCTCGAAGGCGACTCGAAATTTCGCTCGACGCTGCTGCGATTCGCCGTCAAAGGCTGGCAAGGCGCGGCCGTGCAATCGATGGCAGGCGACCTCGAGGAAGTCTTGCGCGATGCCGACCGGCTGCGAAGCTTCGACGTGCTGCTGGTCGGCTGCGATTTCTCGAAGGACGGCAGCTCCGACAACGCGACTCTGCGCGCGCTGCGCGCGATCGCGGCCGATCCCGCAAACCCGGCCGTCATCCTGCTGACGCGCAAGGGCAGCGAGTACACCGCGGTTCAGTCGATCAAATCCGGCGCGTTCGACTACATCCCGAAGGAGGTAGCCGGCCGCGAGCAGGTCGTCGGCGCGATTCAGCGCGCGATGCTTCGCAAGGGCGGCCTCGCACGCCGGGACGGCAACGTGCGCGGCGTGCTGCGTCTCTTCGGCTACGACATGCGCCGCTGCCTCGCGACGCACGACAACGTCTCGGTGCATGTGGCGTTCAGCGCCGAGCGCAGCAAAGAGGTCGTGCTCAAGGTCTTGCACCGCGGTCGCGGCTCGTTGTCGCGCGACGACAACTTCGACCGCTTCGTCGACGAGTTCAAGATGCTCTACGATCTCAACGATCCGGCAGTCGCGGAGATATACGACTTCCGCGTCACGAGCCACTACTGCTACATCGCGATGGAGTACTTTCCGCTCGGCCATCTCGGCGGCAAGCTGACCCAGCCGCTCCCGATTCCAGATGCGCTGCGCTACACGAACGAGATCGCGCACGCGCTGTCGATCATCCACGCTGCGGGCATCGTTCATCGCGACCTGAAGCCCGGCAACGTCATGCTGCGCGACGACGGCAGCGTCGCATTGATCGATTTCGGAATCTCGCATGGGCTCCGCCGCGAAGACGAGTTGGCGGCAGCCGCCGACTCGAGCCCCACCTCGATCTCGGGCACGCCTTATTACATGAGCCCCGAGCAGGCCCGCGGCGAGCAGACCGACGAGCGCACCGACCTATATGCGCTCGGGGTGATCCTTTATCAGATGCTCACCGGCGAGAAGCTCTACGTCGGCGACACGACGCAAGCGATCCTCGATCAGCACAGCCACGCTCCGCTGCCAAGGCTCGCGCCGCACTTGAGCGCCAATCAGCCGCTGCTCGACCGTCTGCTCGCGAAGGACGTCTCGTCGCGGCTCGCGAATGCGCGCGAGCTCATCGAGGCGATCGAGCGGATCCCGGCGACGGCGCCAGAGGGCGACCAGGCGCAAGCGTTAGCCGGCTAGTCGTCTGCGCCGATGTTTTCGAAGTCGAATAAGGCACGGTCCGCGAGATGCGACGCGGTGACGTTCTGCAAGCTGCGGAACAACCGATCGGTGCGGCCCGGATCTTCCTTCTCCCAGCTCGCAAGCATCGCCTTCACTTCACGGCGCTTCATGTTGTCCTGCGAGCCGCACAGCTTGCACGGAATGATCGGGAACTCGCGGCCGCGCGCGTAACGCGCGATGTCGCGCTCCGCGCAGTACGCGAGCGGACGGATGACGACGTGCTTGCCGTCATCACTCTTGAGCTTCGGCGGCATCGCCTTCAAGCGCGCGCCGAAGAACATGTTCAAGAACAACGTCTCCACGATGTCGTCGCGGTGATGACCGAGCGCGATCTTCGTGGCGCCGATTTCGCTCGCGATCCGATACAGGATCCCGCGCCGCAATCGCGAGCAGAGACCGCACATCGTTTTGCCGGGCTCGATCACGCGCTTGACGACCGAGTAAGTGTCCTCCTCGACGACCCGATACGGCACGCCGAGGCCGTCGAGGTAGGCCGGTAACACATGCGCCGGGAACCCGGGCTGCTTCTGGTCGAGGTTCACGGCGATCAGCTCGAAGCTCACCGGCGCACGGCGCTGCAGGCTCAGGAGCATGTCGAGCAGCGTGTAGGAATCCTTGCCGCCGGAGAGACACACCATCACGCGGTCGCCATCGGCGATCATCCGATAGTCGCCGATGGCCTTGCCCACGAGCCCGCGCAGCTCCGCCTGGAGCTTCTTGAAGCGTCCCGACGCGCCGGCCGCGGGCTGCGCGGAAGCCATAGCCGGCGCGGGCTTCGCGGTCTCCGGATCGCGCACTGCGCGCGGCAATTCGCTCGGCAAGGTGGACATGGCGGCGCTCTCAGATCTCCGATTCCGCGCGTCGCGGTGTGGCCGCGAAGGATAGCGCATTCCACATAACGCATCGTCGCCAGGTGGCGACGGCCGCGCGGGTTGTGAATCCTATCACTGAAGCGCTTCGGCCTTTTCCCTAGTGTTGGCGTACTCGATTACGTAAATCGGTTCGCCATGAAGCGCACAGCTTTTGCGATCGTAGTAGCGCTCGCCGCTCTGGGGCTGCTGTTTTCTCTCGCTCTCGAGTCTCGCCCCCTTCCGGTCGAAGTGCACGTCGCTCAGTACACCATCGGTGCCGACCTCGAGCGCATGAACGAAGACTTTCGTTCGCTCGTCACGACACTGAGCTCGTCGTGGACGGCGCTGCAGCCGCCCGGTGAAGGCGCGCGCGCGTTGCTCTCGCGCGTGGAGTCGCAGCCGCAGCAGCTTCCGCAAACGTTGTTCGAGATGCGTGGAAGCAGTAGCCAAGAGAATCGCCTCCGCAACTCCTTCGACACGTACACCGGCACGATCAACGACGCGGTGAAAGTCGCGACCGAGCTGCTCAACGATCAATCGGAATACGCCGCGGCGGTCGCATTCATTCGCGAATCGGGCGGCCGGGTGATTCAGCAGATGCGCGATCAACATTTCGAGCGCGCTGCTTCGGATACGTTCCAGCTCGTCGTCGGCACACTCGATTTCGCCGGCTCGCGGCCGACGGTGCAAGAGGCCGAGCTGCGCCGCCTGCTCGTCGGGCTCGGCCGCGATGAGCGCGTCGAGGGCATGCCGGCCGACGCGCTGCGGCTGCGCAACGCGATGGAGACCGTGGTCACGAAGCGCGACTCGATCCGCACCAAGCTCGAGCAGATCGCAGCGGCTCCGGTCGTCGTGAACGGCAAGAATCTCGGCTCGGCCGCGCAGGACCTCTACAAGGCGGCGGTGGAGCGAGTCGACCAGGCGCGGCTCATGCTCGCCGTGTACGCGGTCGTGCTGCTGCTTGCCGTCGGCTTCGTCGCGTTCCGCTTGCACGGCAGCTATCGGGAGATCAACGGCGCGAACGACGAGCTCGCGAGGCTCAACGAGTCGCTCGAGCAGCGCGTCACCGAGCGCACCAACGAGCTCGCGGGCACGCTGACGGACCTCAAAGAGTCGCAGGTGCAGCTGGTCCAGGCGGAGAAGATGTCGTCGCTCGGTCAGCTCGTCGCCGGCATCAGTCACGAGATCAACACGCCCCTCCTCTATCTCGCGAACAATGCCGAGCTGATTCAGGAGCGCGTCGGCCTCATGCGGCGGTTCATCACGACCTGCATGGGGGCATTCTCGATCAAAGCCGAAGATTTCACCGACCGCGCGGAGTACCAGGCGCGGTTCGTGCACGCGCTCAAAGACGTGAAGCTGATGCTTCGCGACGACGATCTCGAGGCGAGCTTGGCCGAGGCGGAGGATCTCACGCGCGACAGTATCGCGGGTCTCGCCGAGCTGACCGAGATGGCGCAGAGCTTGAAGGACTTCAGCCGTCTCGATCGCGCGCCGATCGCGAATTTCGACGTCAACAACGGTCTCGACAAGACGCTTCTGATCGCCAAGAACGTCATCAAGCACAAAGCGACGGTTCGTAAGTTCTACGGCGAGGTCCCCGAGATCCAGTGCTCGCCGTCGCAGATCAATCAGGTGTTCCTCAACATCATCACGAACGCCGCACAGGCGATCGAGACTCAGGGCGAGATCGTGATCACGACGCGGCTGCACGACGCGAATCACGTCGCGATCCGGATCTCGGACACGGGCTGCGGCATTCCAGAAGAGAACCTCGGCAAGATCCGCGACCCGTTCTTCACGACCAAGGAAGTTGGCACGGGCACCGGCCTCGGCCTGTCGATCGTCGACGAGATCATCCGCAGCCATCACGGCGAGCTGCTGGTCGAGTCCGAGGTCGGCAAGGGCTCGGCGTTCACGGTCGTGCTGCCGATCAAACAAACCGCGCACGCCCAGCCGGCGGATGCGGAAATGCCCGAGCAGGAGATGCTCGCGGAGGCGGTGTAGCGGATGACGATGGCGGAGCAGCTGCCGGAGACGGGAGGCGAACGAGCGCGACTGCTGTTCGTCGACGACGAGCAACGCGTGCTCAATTCGATGCGGATCATGTTCCGCCGCCAGTTCGATCTGTTCCTCGCGTCGCACGGCGCCGAGGCGCTCGACATCGTCAAGGACAAGAACATCGACGTGATCGTGGCCGATCACCGGATGCCGCGGATGACCGGCGTCGAGGTCTTGAGCAAAGTGCGCGCGATGTCGCCGCGCACGGTCCGCATCCTGCTCACCGGCTACGCCGATCTCGACGCCGTCGAAGGCTCGATCAACGAGAGCGAGGTCTTCCGCTTCCTCACAAAGCCGTGCGCGCCGAAGCAGCTGCGCGAAACGATCGAGCTCGCGGCGAAGCTCGCGCGCGAGACGCCGGCACCGGAGCCGAAACAAGAGCTGGCGCCCGACACGATCGAGATCATCTTGGAGGCCGACACGGTCACCGAGGTCGGCGGCTCGCAGAGCCCGAACGACAAGGCCGCTGTGAGGACCCCGGCCCCGAGCCTGCGGCTCGACAGCACGGCACGCATGCAGGCGCCGCAATTCGCACCTCAGGCGGCTCCGCTCAGCGACGCGGCGCCGGTGAAGTCCGCGACGGGCGGGCTCGGCATCGTCGTGTTCTCGAGCGACAGCGAAGTGATCAATACGGTTCAGCAGGCCGTGCGCGGCCGCCTGCCCGTCTATAGCGCCGGCAACGTCGTGCACGTCGTAAAGATCCTGACCGAGCATCGCCCGGGCGTGCTCGTGACCGACGTGTCCGAGGACAAGGCCACGATCCAATCGATGACCGCGCGCTTGAAGGAGCACCTGCCCGAGCTCGTGACGATCGCGGTCTCGCAGCACCGCGACGTGCTCGACATGGTCTGGCTCATCAATCACGGCCAGATCTTCCGCTTCCTGCGCAAGCCGCTTTCGGCCGGTCGCTGCGCGATCAGCCTCCAGGCTGCGCTTCAGCATCATCGGATGCTTCTCAAGAACCCAGAGCTCGTGAAGCGTCACGAGGTGGACGCGACACCCGAGACCACGGGCGGCGTCGTCGACGGCGTGCTCGCGAAGCTCAAGAGCATCAAACGCCTTTGGGTATAAGCCATGACGCAAGCTAAAGACTCGGCTAAGCAGAGCGACCTGCTCCTCTACGTGGCAGGCGGGGTCGTCGCGGCCGTGGGCGTGACATGGCTCGTGATTTTGAGGCCGTGGGGATCGAGCGACGCTCCGGTGCCCGCCGAGCTGCCCGCGCCGACGCAGGCAGTCGCAATGGCGAACATCCCTCCGGCGCCGCCGAGCGACGACGCGCCGAGCGCGCCCTCGGCTGCACTGGACAATCCGCTGCGGATGGCCGATCTCGCGTTCCAGGCAGGCATGCTCGTCGAGCCCGAGGAGTACAGCGCGTGGACGCTGTACCGCGGCGTCGTCAAGGCGGAGCCCGGCAACGCGGCGGCCGTGCAGGGCCTCAACAAGGTTGCAGACGAGCTCGTGCGTCGCGGCGAGACCGCGCTCGAGCAGGGCCGCTTCGACGACGCACGCGCGATCGTAGAGCGAATCCGTGCCGCGCTGCCCGCGCACGCTGGCGCGAAGACGCTCGCCGAAAAGATCTGGCCCGCCGGATCCGGTCGCGCGGCCGTGGCCGAGTCTGCGTTCAAGCCCGAGCTGCCGGTGCAGGCGCCGCCGCCGAAGGTAGCGCCGGTGCAAGTCAAAGAGGAGCCGGCCAAGCCCGTCGTCGACCCCGTCATCGAGATGAATCAGAAATTCGAGGACGCGATGACCGCCGGTCGCTTGCTGACGCCGGCGGAGCAAAGCGCGAAGCGCTACCTCGAGCTGATGATCGCGAAGCATGCAAACCACGACCTCACGCGCGCCGCGCGCGATCGGCTGTCGCGCGAGTTCCTCGCGCGCTCATCCCAGTCGCTCGAGGCACGCGATACCGACGCGGCCGGCATCTGGATCGATGAGGCCGAGCACCTCGGGGCGGATACGAACGCCGTTCGCACCGCCCGCGCGCAGCTCGTCGACCTGCAAGTCGCTCTGGAGTCTGCGAAGCCGATTCCGGCCTCGGCCATGAAGGTCAAGTCGTACGTGAAGCCCGTCTATCCGCCTCGCGCGCTCGACCGAGGGGTCGAAGGCTGGGTCGACGTCGAGTTCACCGTCGAGCCCGACGGCTCGACGAGCCACGTAGCGGTGGCTGCCGCGTCGCACGAGCAGTTCTTCCGGAAAGAGGCCATGACCGCGGTCGAGCAGTGGAAGTTCGAGCCGCGCGTCTTCATGAACCGCCCGATCGCGCAGCGCTCCTACACGCGCATTCGCTTCGCGGCGCAGTAACGTTTCCGCGGGCGACGCGGTCGCCGGCGGGCGATCTGCTGACCGCTGGAACGGGTCCCCACCCGTCCTTCTGCTCGCCCACTCGGGGCGCAGATCCAATGATCCGATTGGACATAAGGCTCCCCGGTTCCGTTCACGACTCGTTGCGCTAAGATCAACGCAGAGTCTCAGCTCGAAAAGACTGCGGAGAATCCCGTGAACGCAGCGACATTTTCTTCGGCGGCGCTGGTGTTAGCGCTCGCATCGGCCGGCTCGATCGGCGCGCAGCCGCTGCGCTGCGACTGCACGAGCATCGTGGACACGTGCAGCGCGAACGTCGAGGCGCACGGTAGCTACCTCGACGTCAAGACGAACGCGAAACAGTGTGCGCGCGTCGACTACTTCGTCGACGGTCAGCCGTTCGTGTCGGTCGCGGTGAACGGTGAAGACCGCCGCGATTGGCTCGCACGCACCTCGAGCCCGAAGATCATCGTGCAGAGCTGCCAGGTCTGCCGCGACAACGGCGAAGCCGCCAAGCCGCTGCTGCGGTCTTCCGCGGCGCCGGCATCGACCGCGAGCAACGCGGCCGCGCAACCCGCGAGCAAGTCGGGCGCAGAGCCCGAGAAGGGCGGTCTGCAGCCGCTGATCGCCGGCGTGCCGTCATATCCGGCCGACGCGCGCCGGCGTCACGTCGAAGGCTACGCCGACGTCGAGTTCACCGTGACCCCGCAAGGCACCGTCGAGGGCGCGCACGTCACCGCGTCCCAGCCGAAAGGCACCTTCGACGCGGCCGCCGTCGCGGCCGTGTCGCGCTGGCGCTTCCCGGCGGAGCAAAGCCGCGCACCGCAGACGCTGACGAAGCGGGTCGACTTCAAGCTCGATTCGCGCGACGCGGCGGAATCGGCGAATGCCGGCGCAGCGCTCGGCCCGCGCAATCAGTGCGTGCGCGAAGACGCGGTTTACAACTACGGCGATACCGTCGACGTCGGTCTGATCAATGCGTGCTCCGTCCCGCTCCTCGTATTCGGCTGCGCGCCCGGCACGGGGCGCTACGAGGGCCGCTGGCTCTGCAACGACTCCGAGCAAGCAGGCAACGTGCTCGTGCCGGCAAACGACCGGCGACTCGGCACGCGCTTCGCCGCCGGGACCGCCAACGGCGTGCGCAGCTTCACCTACACCGACGGCTTCTCGGTGATTCGCGCTCCGAATTCCCAGTACTGGTGGATCGCGTGCACGGAGCAGGACTCGACGTGCATCGCGGACGCGCGTGACTGGGTGCGCTCCGTTGGCGGACAACCGGCGACGGTCGATCCGCGCGACCGGAGCCGAGCCGAGGTCGCTCGCTCGAACTAGCCGTCGTCAGCGCGCATCGTTCGAGGGCCGATCCCGCGCGTCTTTCCGCGACGCTTTGTGCGTCGCGTCGCCGCGCTCGGGTTCCTCGCCGTCACGCGCGGCATCGTCGCTCGTTTTCGGGTCGCCAGTCGTCGGCGACGGCGCAGCCGGCGCGGCGGCCGGCGCCGCGGAGCTCGTGGCGGCCGGCGCGGGCGCGCTCGAGCCGGCCGTGATCGGCGCGGGCTGCAGCACGTGCCGCGCGGCCGGGGCTCCGACTTTGAGCCCCGTCAGTAGCACGGTGAGGATCGTGAGACCGAACGCGCCCAAGAAGCCCGCAGCCGCGAGCCGCTGCGCACGCGTCGGCGGTGGCGGCTTGGCTGTGCCGTCAGCGTTGCGGTCAGAATGCTCGCTCATGTTCCACTGCGTTCCCGGGCACGGCGGCCGGCCGGAGGATCGGTTACGATGATCACGAATCGGTTCGTTCCATCATACCTCCCGGCAGCGGCGCCGCGCTCGATAGAGCAAACGGTCCGGGCCGGCGACGAAAAGTGTGAACGCAAAGGCCTCAGACGGCGAACCAACCGCAGATTCCACATGTCTCAACTAGTTAGCGGGAAGGCGTCGTCGATGCGTAGGGCGATTTTGAGCTTGGGTTTAGCGGCGCTGCTCGCCGCCACGGCGCCGCAGCCCGCGTCGGCGCGTGCGCTGCAGCAGGTGCTGCTGGGCGGCACACTGCGGGTCGGCGTCGCGCTCTACGTGCCATGGGCCGCACGCACGGCGAACGGCGAGTTGATCGGCTTCGAGGTCGATGTCGCAAAGCGCCTTGCGGCCGACATGGGCCTGAAAGTCGAGATCCTGACTTACGACATCGGCCGGCTGATCCCGGCGCTCGAGTCCGGAGAGATCGACTTGATCGCCGCGGGACTCTCGATCAGGCCGGACCGAGCGCTGCACGTGAACTTCAGCCAGCCTTACGCCGAGAGCGGACTCGCGCTCGCGGCGCAGAAGAAGAGCACGGCCGACGTGAAGAGCCTCGCGGATCTCGACGACGGGCGTTACACGATCGCCGCGATCGGCGGCTCCGTCGCCGCCGAATTCCTCGGCCAGTTTCTGCCGCACGCGAAGCTGCAAGCGTTCGAGAACGCGGACACCGCGAGCGCCGCTCTGCTCGCGGGCAAGGTCGACGGCTATCTCGAGGACGAGCCCGTGCCTACGTTCCTCGCGCTCGAGAACTCGGACAAGATCGACGTGCCGCTCGATCATCCGCTGCTCGTGAGCAAAGCGGGCTTTGCGGTGAACAAAGGAGACCCCGACTTTCTCGCGTTCTTGAACGCCTGGATCGTCTCCCGCGAGGCGGACACTTGGCTGCCGACGACCACGAACTACTGGTTCAAAACGCTCCGTTGGAAGGACAGGCTCGATGCGCCAGCCACATCGTCTGCGCCGAAGAAGCGCTGAGCACGCGGCACGCGTGCGGCGCGCCGCGCTCGGCGCGGCCGTGCTGCTGCTAGCGCAGTCTGCGCTCGCGCCGTCCACGTTCGCGCAATCGAGGGACGTGCCGCTGCCACCGCGTCTCGATCCGGCCCCAACCGTGTTCACGATCACTCCGAAGGAGCTCGCCGACAAGCCGAAGGATCCGAGCACGCTGACCGCCGCTCAGCTCGCAGCCACCTCGGCTCCGGTGCGTCCGCCGAACGCCGCGACGCTCGCGCCGCGAGCCGAAGGGCGCGGAAACACGACGTCGATCGACGAGATCGTCGTGATCGGCACGACCTCGCACTTGCCCGATCTCGGCAGCCGTTGGCGCGCGCGCCAGCAGGCCGCCGAGCAGGACGCACAGGGCAACGCCCATCTCACCGTGTTGCCGCTCTACGATCCGGAGCACCCCACCGCATTCGAAAGCCTGCTCGCCCCGCCCGAGATGCAGCGGATGGGATACATCGATCTGTTCCGCGTGCGCTTCGGCCACCGCACGAAGCCCGCTGAGTGACCTCGAGCGCCATGCAGTCGGCGCCGGTGGCGCACTATCCGACCTTCAAGCAGCTGCGTTATTTCGTCGCGCTCGCGGAGCACAAGCACTTCGGCCGCGCAGCTGCGCAGTGCTTCGTGTCGCAGTCCGCGTTCAGCGTCGCGATCCAAGAGCTCGAGTCGCTGCTGCGCGCGAACCTCGTCGACCGCACGAACCGCCGTGTGACGATCACGGCGGTCGGCCAGGAGGTTGTTGTGCTCGCGCGACTCTGCTTGCGCGATCTCGCCGCGCTCGTCGAAGTCGCGCACGGCTCGACCCGAGCGCTCGAAGGGCCACTGCATCTCGGCGTGATTCCGACGATCGCGCCGTTTCTGCTGCCGCGCGTGCTGCCTGCGCTGCGCAAGACGTATCGGAACCTCAAGCTGTTCCTGCACGAGGACCTCACCGACGAGCTGCATCGGCAACTCAGCGACGGCATGCTCGACGCGATGCTGGTCGCGTTGCCATACGACCTCGCGGCGGTCGAGACGCTCGAGCTGTTCGACGACAAGTTTCTGCTCGCGGCGCGGGTGGGCACGTCGCTGGTCGATGCGAAGCACTATCGCTTCAACAGGCTGCACGCCGGCAGCGTGCTCTTGCTCCGCGAGGGGCACTGCCTGCGCGAGCACGCGATCGACGCGTGCAAGTTGCGCGACGCTCGCAAGTCGAACCCCGTCTCGGCGTCGAGCTTGCTAACGCTGATCGAGATGGTCGACGCGGACTTAGGGATAACGTTCCTGCCCGAGATGGCGGTCGGCTCGGCGCTGCTCCAAGGCACGCAGGTCAAGACGTATCCGCTCGGGGACAAGAGCTATCGGACGATCGCGCTCGCGTGGCGGCGCGGCAGCGTACGCGCGCGCGAGTTTCGCGAGCTCGGCGAGTTCATCGCGAAGCATCGCGATGGTTGAGCGGCCGACAGCGGACCCGAGTCGCTCATGAGGCCCGTGGTTTGCGGCGGCGGTCGCAGCGCGTGGCGCCGGGCCGCCCTCACGTTCCTCATCGCAGCCGTGCCGCCCATCGGCGCCGCACGCGCGCAGCCGCCGACGGACGCGGAGCGCGACGCGCTGCGCGCGGAAACCGTCGCCGATCACGCCGCGATGCTCGCGCGGCTCGGAATTCGCGAGCTGCGCTCGGGTCCGAGCGGCGACGAGTCGAAGCCCGACCACGCGAACTACGACGAGGCTCTCGCAAACCCATACCCCCTGCTGCCCGATCCGCTCACGCTGAAGAACGGCACGCGGGTCACGACGGCGGACGTGTGGAGGAGCCAGCGGCGGCCCGAGATCGTCGCGGACTTCGAGCGCGAGGTCGTCGGCCGCGTGCCGGCGAACGTCCCGCGCGTCGCCTGGACGACGATCGCGACGCGCGAGTGGACGGTCGGCGGCCGCAAGGTCGTCGGGCGCCAGCTCGTCGGCACCGTCGACAACTCGGGGTATCCGGCGATTGCCGTAGAGATCTGCATGACGCTCGTGCTGCCTGCCGGAGCGAGCAAACCGGCGCCCGTGATGATCATGCTCGGAGCCGGGGCGCTGCCCGAGGCCGCGGGGGCCGAGCCCGCCGCGAACGACGGCCGCGTGCCGTGCAAGCGCGGCCCGACTTTCGCGCCGCGCCCATCGGCTAACGCGCCGCCGGCGGATCCCCCGGCGGCCGACCAGTTGATCGCGGCGGGATGGGGCTTCGCGTCGCTGAGCCCGACTAGCGTGCAGGCCGACAACGGCGCGGGACTCACGCGCGGGATCATCGGGCTCGCCAACAAGGGCGCGCGGCGTGCGCCCGACGACTGGGGCGCGCTCCGCGCATGGGCCTGGGGCGCTTCGCGTGGGCTCGATTTCCTCGCGACGCAGCCGGGCGTCGACGCTCGCCGCGTCGGCGTCGAGGGCGTATCGCGGTACGGCAAGGCGGCGCTCATCGCGATGGCGTTCGATCAGCGTTTCGCCGTCGTGCTCGTCGGCTCCTCGGGCGAGGGCGGCGCGAAGCTGCATCGACGGCGCTGGGGCGAGCAGGTCGAGAATCTCACCGCGAGCGGCGAGTACCACTGGATGGCGGGCAACTTCTTGAAGTACGGCGCGGCGAAGGCCGACTTCGGCTCGATGAATCCTGGCGACCTGCCCGTCGACGCGCACGAGCTGATCGCGCTCTGCGCGCCGCGGCCCACGTTCTTGAGCTACGGCGTGCCCGAGCAAGGCGACGCGAAATGGCTCGACCAGCGCGGCAGCTTCATGGCGGCCGTCGCGGCGCAGCCCGTGTTCCGGCTGCTCGGCGCGCGCGACCTCGGCGTCTCGGACGACTATGCGAGCGCGGAGCCGCCCGCGGTGAACGTCGGACTCCTGGACGGCGAGCTCGCATGGCGGCAGCACGAGGGCGGGCACACGGACGCGCCGAATTGGAAGTACTTCATCCCTTGGGCAGGCCGGATGCTCGGCCGCTGAACGCCGATGTCGCCGCCCTGACACCCTCTGTCGCCGCCAGCCGCCCTCGCGACTGATCGACGCCCGCGTGACGGGCGTCACAAAAAAGGGTTCAATCACCGCCGCGAACTATGCGAAGATCGCGTCTCGTCGTTCCGTACTACCCAACTAAGGTTGCGCCGCCTTCTGAGTGCAACCGCAGGAGCCGCAGCGCGGGTGCGCCGGCACCCAAGTACAAGTACAGCGAGCGAAATGGCTCTCGAATATCGAACCCTTAGCGGCTCGACGGGCTCCCCTGTCGAAGTCACGACCCGAGATGGGGCGCAGCACGCGGACGCCATACCCGTGCTCAGCGCGGACGACACGCTGCCGCCGACGCCGATCGACGATCTTGTCGCCGCCGCCGGCTTGCAAATCCATGTGCTCGCGGCCGACCCGGCGGTCCGCGAAGGCGTGCGCCGGGCTTGCGGCGATCGCTATGGATTCGCCGTCGCGGACGACTGGAGCTCGCTACTCGAGGCGATCGACGCTCGGCGCTGCGATATCGCGGTCATCGAAGCGTCGTTGCTCGGTGTGCGGCTCGAGAAATGCATTACGGATCTCGGGCGTAACGACCGGCACGCCGTGACGCTGGTCGCCGCCGACCGCAAAGAGGCGCAGCGTCTGATCGGGTTCCTGTCGGAGCGCAGGATCCACCGCCTGTTGATCAAGCCGCCTGCGGCCGGCATTACGCGTCTGCTGATCGAGTCCGCCGCGAACCGCTGTCTACAGCTGCGCAGCGCCGCCGTCGCGGCCCCACAGGTGGTCAGCCCACCACCCCGGAAGGCGGTCGCACGGATTCCGACTTGGATGATCGCGGCTGGCGCCTCGGTGTTGTTCATTGCCGTAGCGCTGGCCGTCGCGTCGTATCGTGC
>Ga0068864_100001071_pt1 | contig 22961 bp, 35 predicted proteins | sample KBSSwiS72_FD_66586 | JGI IMG/M metagenome (GOLD analysis project Ga0068864, IMG submission 66586) | Switchgrass rhizosphere microbial communities from Kellogg Biological Station, Michigan, USA - KBS Switchgrass S7-2 | ecosystem: Host-associated > Plants > Roots > Rhizosphere > Soil ... | reverse complement strand
TATCTCATCCGCCAGGCGACCTAACATTCCCTTTAGGTCTAAACCTTAGAGCTCAAGACGCGCATGTCAAACCAACAGCCATCCGGGCCGCCCCCGCTTCCAAACACGCTGGCGCGGCCCATCGGGAAAAACTTCCTTGACCCGCGCATAGACGGGATTGACCTGACGTACTATGAGACGTTGGTTGCATCCCTGGCGCCCGCGGCTACAACCCCGTCACAGATCAATATCGACGCCGGCACCGATTTTTACTGGGTGGCAACGACGTACCAGACCGATCTGGCGGCGGCGGCGCAAACGGAATCGAGTGTCGTCATACCGCTGTTGACGGTGGTCATTACCGACACGGGCGCGCAACGCCAGCTCATGAACGCGGCGCTTCCAGTGACGTGTATTGCAGGGCCAGGCGAGCGGCCCTACAGGTTGATACTCCCGCGGTTGTTCCGCGCGAATAGCATAATCCAATTCAATTGGACCAACTATTCTGCGGCTTCGACCTACACCAACACGTATTTGGTAATGCACGGCTTCAGGTTGCCGCCCAACACGCCGTTTACCCTCTGAGGGCGCGCCCATGTTCATGGGCAAATGCCTAATACCGGACGGCGAAGCCGGCTCGGACGTGTCATGGACCGTCCTGGGCCGCGGCGCATTCAATGGCCGACCGCCTACCGGGCCATCGCTGCGCGTATTCGTCAACAAGTTGCGGATGACTAACAGCGTGCCGATTGGCGCCAGTACGGTGTCGAGTGTGGCGCTGGTCGGTACGAATGAGCAACGGGCGTTGCTGATCTTGCAAAATAATTCTAACGCGGTGAGTCCCGACTCCGCGCCCACGTTTTATTTTGGGTTCGGCACTCAACCCACGGTTGGGTATGACCTGGCCTTGCCGCCCGGTGTCGGTATCGTGCTAGACGTTCGCGTTCCGTCCGATTCGATCTACGTTGCCTTTGGTCCATTCGTGAATTCAGGCGGAACCACGCTCATCCAAGGCGTGTGCAAGGAAGGCGGCATTACCGACCCAACGGGCGATACCGTCAACATGACAGACACAACACAAATGCAACTGCTCATCAGTCTGTTGCGCCAAGCGCTCAAGCTCAACTGAGTCACGCGCGTGAAAAGTTTCTCGCCGGCTGGGTTGGCGATTAAAGGTTACTACGGGCTCGGGGCGAGAACGTTTGGCAATCCCTCGGGTGCTACATCCGGCGACGGCGGTGTGACCGGGGGCGCCCTCGCCTGGAATGTCAACTTTTCGGGATTCGCCGCGGGCTCGGTTCCCAATACCGTGTTGTGCCTGGACTCACAGCGCGCCGTTGTCGGATGCACCGTGACGGGCGAAATACTGTTCACGACGGACGGCGGCGCGACGTGGACCGCGGCGGCCAACGCCAACAATCGCCGGGATGTGTTCGACTTCGCCTATGACGGCTTGGGCGATCTGGTCGCCTACGGAGTCGATAACAGCAATAACGCACAGCTCAGTGTGTCATTCAATGGCGGGCAGAGCTGGACCGATGTCACGCCGGCCAACTTCGTGACGGTGCAACCCGGTACGGGGTTTAAGTGCGTACAGTGGAACGCGGTCATACAGAAATTTGTCTGCTTTGCGGAAGACGGCACTACCGCAACAAGCTGTTTCACGTCGTTCGATGGTCTCGCGTGGAACAGTGCGCCGCTATCGTCGCCGAATTTGCTGCTAGGCGACTTCCGCATATACAACGGGTTGATTGTGGTAGTAGGGCGCGCCGTGGCGCCCTCGCCCGATAGACTACTCATTCAGCGATCCGCGGACGGCGGCGCGACGTGGGCCACGGTTCTAAATGCGGTGCCTACAGCGCTGTTTCAATTTCTGGATACCGTCGAGTTTAACGGTGCCGGGTGGAATGCGACCGGCAGTGACCAGACCAATAACACGAACTTCAATTACACCGCGCCCGCGTCCGCCCTGGCCTGGACGCTGCAAAATACGGTGCCCGTTGGCGGCCCGCCCCCGTATGACACATTGCAAGCCTCGACGGGTAACGGCGGCCTATTCGTCAGCTTCTCAAATGTGGGCGCGACGACAACCGACATAGGGTTGTCGCCGACCGGTGTCGGGTGGTCACAGGTAACCATCCCAAATGCCGTGTCATTCGTGCTCAACATTGCCAACACGCTCTATGGCTTTGGGGATGGTATCGACGCGAGTCTGGACGGAACCCATTGGCAATCACAGCTTGCGCAAGCGGGCGGCTCGCAATCGGTCAACTATGTGAATGCCTCGGGGCCTGTCGGGAGCGCGGGCGTACTCTCTCTGGCGTGCGGAACGGACGCAGCCAACGCGCCAACCATTTGGAAATTCTCCACAGTGGTGCCGGCTGGGGGTGGTTCGGTCACGTTCAGCATAAATGCGGGGGCGAATTCCAACGGCCCGTACCGATTCCCCAATGGGCCGCCCAACACATACGAGTTTGGGGCGGCGAGCGGCACCGTCGGTCCGCCCACGGGTAGCACGGCGGGCAGTATCACCGGCGATCCGGTCTTAGTGAATGCGGCCACTATCGTAGTGGCTGGGCAAGTCTCATCCGGGCCAGGTCCGCATTACAACACGCTGTGCCTGCAAGGCGTCTTGCCGCAAAACTACTTTACCAATTGGGTGTTTGACGACGGCGCCGGCAACCATTACGACCTGTCGAGCGCCAGCGCCAATTACAACGCGCCGTGGAACGAGACGACCGGCGGCTATACGACATGGAACTGGCCGGTTCCGTCTGGCCAGGAATTCGCGCCGCTGAATCAGCCTATGACGGTCAACTGGTGACCCATGGTGAGCGGTCGCACATGGTGGCTCATAGGCGGCGGCGCCCTCGCGTGGCTGTTGTATTCGCAGCGCCAGGGGATAACCGGCGCTGTCGAGTCGGGAGTGGATGCCGTGACCGCCGCAGTCGCCGGATGGAAAAGCGTCAAGGATGGGCCGATATGGGTTCCGGTGCTGAATGCCGCCGAAGCACAATACGGCATCCCGCCCGATTTGCTGGCGCGCATGGCGTATCAGGAAAGTCATTTCCGGCCGGAAATTATCGACGGCACCGTGACCAGCTCCGCGGGCGCGTTGGGCATCATGCAACTGATGCCGCAATACTTCGGCACGGTCAACCGCCCGCGCCCCTTCACGGGCCAGGACACGGGCGCGCAAATTCAGGAAGCCGCCGCGGAGCTGGCGCGACTCTACGACCATTTCGGCGATTGGGCGCTGGCGGTCGCCGGCTATAACGACGGTCAAGGCAACGTAGACAAGTATCGAGCGGGCACCCGCGCCCTACCCGATGAAACCTACAGCTACGTGTCCGAAGTCCTGGCCGACGTGCCCGTAGCGACGGGTGCGCTGGTTTAGGGACAGCCAACCGGCTTACCGAAAGTCTGTTGCTCCTGGGGGCTCAAGGCGTACCACTGTTGACACACGGGGGTTGTGATGGGGCATTGCGCCGTACCCACAATGCACTCGCCAGATCCGCGGTTGTCGTGGTGGTTCGAATGCTGGAAGTGCATTCGCAGCTTGTGAAGCCCGAGAACCAACACGACCCAACCCGCAGCCTCCAGCGAATTGGCCAAGTAGTAGTGGTGATCGTGGAAGGATTGCGCGCACGCCTTGAACCCCTGGCACGGCGGCGCATCCGGCGCGGGGTGTGGATGCGGCGGGGGCGGCCCGTCCGCGAACGTGTCGCCGCCTTGGCAAGTCGCCTGGTTGGCGGGGGTGCACAGGGGCCGGGGGTCTGAGCGGCGGGGCGCCGAGCTGGTGGCGGGTACGCTGGCGCAAGCGGTCAAGGCGAAAACCAAAACTAGCGCAGTTACGAACGTCCTTTGTTGGTGCGGGGGCATAGTCCGTCCTTTTCTGTTGTTCGTCGCCGCCCAAACGGCGACTAACGTCCAAGACTACGCGTGTTTTGTGCAGAGTACCAAGCGTGGCGCGGTGCGGCGCTAGTATGCCGGGCGGGCCGATTGTTAGGAGTCCGCATGAATACCCCGCTCGCACCGCAGCACAAGCCCGCCACGCACCCCGCCGCCCCAACAGTGGGCGCAATAGTGGGGTCACTGTTGGGCGGCGTAATGGCCGCTAAAAGCGGCCTGGCGAATTCGCCCGATGTCGCTGTGCCGGTGGTTTCTGCGGTTACAGCGATTTGCACAGCGGCGTGCCACTGGCTCGGAACCAAGATCGGCGCGCCCTGATGAACGCGGGCGGCCTGTGCAACGGCTTCAAAATCCGCGGTCTCAACAGCGATTGCGACCGCCTGGCCGTTCAAAGCTCCGAACAAACAACCTGGCTTTTGGGCAGGAAGCGCGGCGGGCGCGGCGTGCCGCAGTGGCATGACGTTGCCCTGATGCGCAACGAGCTGATGGTATTGCGCGCCTACGGCGGGTGCCCAACGTTCGAGATTCAAGCCCTCGGGGACAGTGCCGGGGTGCTGATCGTGCAACAGAGTCGCGGCCCGACGCGCAACCTGCGGGTGGGCTCGCGCCGGGTGATCGAGCTGGGGCCGGATGAGTCGTGTGTGCTGCGGTGCGAGTGGATCGAGTACCCGAAGCATGCGGGAGTCGCGCCAGGTGCCTACGGTGCGGGGTTGCAGGTATGAGCCACCACAGACGCGCCCGCGTCGCGCATGAGCTGATGGTGAGCGCAACCGGCACCGCTGAACTACTCCGCGAAGGTAACAGCGTATGGGTGTCGGATGATGACCCCGACCTAGCTGACGAAATAGGCAGCGACTTTATCAACGCATCCAACATTGGCAAGGTGTTGGATTACCTTGTGGACATCGACGTGTTGACGGACGCGCAAGCCGATGATTGTTACGTAGTGGAACCTGACAGAAAACCAACCGATGATGGCGACGACGACGACGGCGGCGACGACGGTGAGCCGTTAGAGGGCGAGTACATTCCCGCGGGCGAGGAAACCAACACATGAAAGGGCTGACACCGCGCAATATCGCGATTGGTTACGGCGCGTTTTGCGCTATAAATTGGGCTGTTACGTACTACGCCGCCCGCTCGGGCTCGCCGCTGTTGTTTGGTAGTGCGGGCCTGTTGAATCTCAACGAATCGCTGCGCCCGCTGAATCTGCTGTCACGTCTTGTTGACCCGCTGGCCATGGCCCAGCGATCCGCGCCCGCGGCACCGTCCGCCCCTGGTGCTACGTTCCTGCCCGCGCCGGCACCGCAAGTCACTAATCAAACCTCTGGCACCACTACATACTTTGGTCCGTGACAGGGTATTGCTGTATGTAAATCAAGCGTGTAGATTCCCGCCCTACCTATTGGCATCGCGCCGGAAAGGTCGGGGTCGGGAAGCCCACGAACGATAAGGCGCAAAGGAACGGGGCTCCACATGGCTCGGTGTGCTTATCGGTGTACGGATTCTTTGGGGCGCCCGCGCCAGGCGCGCAAGGGCGAAGAAATCTGCGACAGGTGTGCGGACAATCTGTGCCGGCGCAGTAAAGACCCCTTACCCCTGATAGAGAAATACGCGGACACGTTGCGGGTGCGGGCGGCGCGCACAGCCGAAGTGCTACACCCAACCCGCGGCGGTTACCTGTCGCGCGTGATCCAACGGCGCAAGGCGCGCGAGCGGGACGAACGCACCCGCGCCAGGCGGCGAGAACAGCCGCGGCAACGGCGCGCGACTCATCAGGCGCCCGCGCACGAGCCCGCCACGGCGTAGCGCATGGCCACTATGACACCCGAAGCCCTCGCGAAAGCCCAAGCGACGCGAGCGGCCCGACGTGCCGGCGAGCCGTTGGTGATCTTGGCGAAAGCCCTGAAAATACAGCCTCAGACGCTGCGCGCCCGCCTGTACTATCACGGCGTGAAGTTGAAGGGCGCGACCATGGCGGCCCTCATTGCCGCGTTGGAAAAATACACGCGCTCCAAACTGCCCAAAGCCGTGTTGAAGTTGCGCGGCGCGGCCCGCGCGCCCCCGCCTGTCAACGACAACCCACGCAAGGCGAGGAAGCCGCCAGTCGCTGTGGATGACGAACATGTTGGATTGATAGCACTACAGCGTGCGGTAAACCTGACTTGCGAACGGGTAGGTACGGGCGACTATGACGAGCGGGATTTGTCGGTACTATCTGCCGGCCTGCGGATGCTCCCGCGCAAGAGACGTTGAGCCGCCTGGGGGTACGGAGTTACACTCTGCCAGACCCCCGCGTTCGTGGGTGGCCCTTCGCCATGTAGGGCACGCCAATAGGAACACGATACGCATTAACCCCGCGCGTCCTAACCGGCTCGCGGGGTTTCTTTTTGTGTGTGGCGGGCGGTCGGGGCGCTTCCCTTTGAGCGGGGTCACCTTACGTGTGTGGGGTTGCCTTTCTCTCAGCTCCGGTCGCCCGTCTCCCCTATTTGTTGTGTTTGCCGCCAACAGCCGGCGCGACTGATTGCGCTACGACGAAAGTTCTTGACGAGAACGTGTCAACGGGTGCAGGTTTCCCGACGCCGCATAGAAAGGGAATGCGACACGGTTCCTCAAGAATCAAGTTGCAACACAGCCGCGGGGGTTGTGGATCATGGAATTTCCTATTGCGGGCCGGGCGTCCATCGGGCGCCTGACGGACATACAAACGTTTCTGCAATCAGCGGAACACTTAAAAGCCCTAACACTCCAGCTCAAAGACCGCCGCGCCCGTCGGTGTCGGCTTGAGGCGTCCTTAGAGCGCCAGGTCTTGGAATTCACAACCCTGTGCAAAGACCTGGCGAGCAAAAGCCCGCGCTTACAACCGCTGTGGCGCGACGTGTTGGCCGAGCTAGAGGAACTGTGCAACCCAAGGTCGGACACTGACACAGGCGGTGACTATCATGTTGCATAGACTTGGGCACTTTCTGAGCTGGGTACAGATGCAATACGACTGGTGGCGCGCGTGTCGCCGGATGGCGCGCGTACTGCGCGCGGCCAGGCGCCGCCGCGACTGGTAGGGGGGGTTTATGTTAAATCGCGACCCCCGCGCCTGGACCACGGCACAAGCCGCCGATTACCTACAAATGAAGGTTAAAACCGTGCGGGCGCTGGCCCTGGCGGGATACCTGCCCGCCTGGAAGGTTGGCAAGGCGTGGCGGTTCTCCGAAACTACGTTGGTTGAGCACATGGCAACCAAGACTAAGGAGAACGTAAAACAATGGCCGTTGAGAAACGACCTGGCTCGAAATTCTGGCAAATCAGATTCGAGCACGAGGGCATCACTGTTAAGAGGTCTTCTAAAACAACCAACAAGCAAGCCGCGAAGGATTACGAAGCCATACTTAGAGCTGATCTCATCAAGGAACTGGCACAAGCCGAACGAGAGGGACCCCAACACGCCTGGCACGAAGCCAGCGCAAAATTTGAGCAAGAAAACGGACAGCTAGCCTCATGGGAGCGCACCGCGCGAGACGTGAAGGTATTGACGGAGCTGTTGACCCCGGAACAATGGCTGCGCCGCATTACCTACACGAAGCTGCTAGGCATGCGGGACGAGTTACAGCGGCGACCGATCAAGGGCAACGGTTGGAAAACCGTCAAGCTGTGGACCCCTGGCACCGTCAACCGCTGTCTGAGCGTATGCGGTTGGATACTCAACCGGTGTGCATCGGACGATTGGAGCGACGACTTCGACGACGCAGGCAACAAGGTGCCTTGGATAACCAAAGCGCCAACCATCCCCAAACTCGAAGTGCCAACCTTCGAACCGCCGAACGTGACGCGGGAAAAGGTGTGCGAGCTGTTGAACTTGTTCCCGCTACACACGGCGGATGCCTCAGTGTTCGCACTGGCCACGGGGTTGCGCCTGATGAACGTCACGGGAATGGAGCGGGAGCGAATCGACCGCAAGCGGTGTGTGTGTTGGGTTCCGGGTTACGAGACCAAAAACGGCGACCCGATACCGGTTGCGCTGAACGACGATGCCATGGCGGTTGTGGAACGTTGGGAAGCGCTTCATGCGGAACGCGATCACGAATGGCGCGCGCACTGGCAAGCGCACGGCCAGGCCGAAGGGCAACCGGACCCGACCCGTTACCTGATTGTGTATCGATGCCGTGCGCCGATTCAGCGGCTCACAACCCGCATGTGGCACAGGCACTGCGCAGCGGTCGGCCTGAAGGGGTTGACCTTTCACAAGCTGCGGCACATCTGGGCGAGCTGGCAAGCGCAGGCGGGCACCAGCGACCGCATACTGATGTGGATGGGCGGCTGGAAGTCGGTCCAGATGCCACAGCGCTACACACACTTGGACGCGGGCTTGCTGGCGCCTTTCGCCTCGCGGGTGCTGCTGCGTCCCGAGCCCCCCGCCCTGGTGCTACCGCCCAGCTACGACACGCCGCCTGGCGCGCCTGGAATGCCTGGAACGGATTGCGGCGAGGGAGCCGCCGCACTTTCCGCCGCACCCGACGAAAACCAACATTCGGGCGACGTAAGTCCTTGTTTTGGTGGAAAGGGAGGGACTCGAACCCTCGACCCCGGCATTATGAGTACCCTGGCCAAAAAGAAAGTTGCTTAGTTTCAATCACTTGTGGGGCGCGCAAAGGAGTGTGCGCCCCTTTCCGCCCGTATAAATCCCGTCGTTTTCGGTATGTAGCCGCCGCACTTTCCGCCACAGGTGCGGCGTGCCCGTAGACCCTGCAACCGTCCTGTGGGAGCGCCGCCTATCGGCGGGCCACTACCTGGCGGCGTGCCGAATTCTCAACACGTGCCCGCCCTTGCTGCAGGACGCATTAGCGGCCCGCTACGCGTCAATCGCCGAACCCGTCCGCCGACATTGGGCGGTCGGCGACGGACGCGTAGCGGACTCCTGGGGCGAGGCATACCGCGATCTAAGGGCCATCGGTGCGGAGCTGCGCCAGGTGCGGCCCGATACGGCTTACGACGACGACGCGATAGAACACGCCGCGGACCGCGCCGCCCGATTCTGTATGGCGTGCCGCACGCACGCCGCCGCGGTTGAATACGCGGAGCGCCAGGGCATGACGTTGCCCAGCGGCCCGCGCGTGACGGTGCGAAGCATCCGCCGCCGCCTGGACTCGCCGGACTGGTGGCGGCGGATGCTCCGCCGCCGACTCACGCGGGCATGTGAGGAACTATTTCGCCGCCTGGGCTTCGTTCGGGCGCAAGCGTCCGCCTACGTCTCGGGCGATGCCCTGGCGCGCATCCGCGCGGCCCGTCGCAAGGGCCAACATTGGTTGGACGAAATGCTGGCGGTGTGCCAGGACACGGGCGAGAGTATCCCGCTGGCCAAAATTGCGGCCGGCTCACTGGCCAACCCCACGCTACGCCGCGGCGAGCTGATGGTAAGGGCGCGCGGCTTTCAGGAAGTCGCCGAAAGCAACGGGCACCGATGTTTGATGGTGACCCTAACGTGTCCGTCGGCCTTTCATCCCTGGCTACACAGCGGCGAGCGTAACGAACGGTTCAACGGCGCGACCCCGCGCGCCGCGCAAGCCTGGCTCAACAAGCATTGGGCGCGAGCCCGCGCGGCTTTCAAAAAGCGCGGCGTATTGTGTTACGGCTTCCGCGCCGCCGAGCCGCATCACGACGGCACGCCGCATTGGCACGCCGTGTTGTACGTGCCGCCCGCCGACCTATGGCGCGTGCGTGTGATCCTTCGCAAAGTTTGGTTGAAGGATTACCGCGACGAACCCGGAGCGCTGCGCCACCGTGTCAAATTCACAGTTGAAGACCCCGCGAAGGGGTCGGGCGTTGGCTATCTGGCGAAGTATGTTGCAAAAAACATCGACGGCGCGGGCGCCATGGGCGGCGAAGTGTCCGACGAATCCGGGCGCCCGATGTCGGACGATGCCGAAGCCGCCGTTGCCTGGGCCAGACTTCACGGAATTCGACAATTCCAACAAATCGGCGGCCCAGCGGTAACACTCTGGCGCGAACTGCGGCGCGTCCGCGAGCCGTGCGAATGGCCGCCCATTGAAGCGCTACGGCTAACAACGGATCACACAGACAACGGCGGCCCGAGCTGGGCGGCCTTTGTCCGCGAGCTGGGCGGCATCGCCGCGGCCTTGCGCGCCTCGCGCGCCCTATTCGACAAGTCTGAACCCCGTTGCATTGACAGCATGGGCCGCAAGGTGTTGCGCCTCACGCGTTGGGGCGAATTCCCAGCGCCGATGGTGATAGGGGTGCAACTGATCTGGCGCGACCGTATCAGGCGCCTCGCGACCCGTGTCCATGTTTGGTTTCTGGTTTTCGCGCCGCCCCGCGGCGCTCTGACCCTTGGACCTGTGGCAATTACTGTAGCTGGCGCTGCAAGGTTGAATGAGCCCGCGAGCTGGACGAATCCGCACGAGTCCAGCCAGGCGCCGCCCCCGTCGATGGAGTGACCCCCCCATGATTACGCTACTAACGCGAAAATCCCCCGGTGACCCTTGCGTGTCAGTGTGCCGCGCGGATGCTGACATTTGGGACACCGTGCTCAAACGCTGTGCCGGCATGCGCCTGGAAACCATCAGCCGCGCGGCGGATGCCGCGGACGCGGAACTGATGTTTTCCCGCGCGGATGCCGCCGCCAGTGAGATATCGGCCAATATCGGCCATATCGGCCAGATATCGGCCAACCCGCCGCCCTAGTGGTGGAATGTCTCCAGCCGCACCCCGTGTTGGCACCGCCGCCGTGCGCCAGGCATGGCATGCGCCACGCGTCGCGGGTGCCCGCGGTCCTTGTACCAACCCGGAATGGTCCGACAGGCGTCGCATACCTTGCGCGGCGGACCCCCGGTGCAAAACAACAAGATGTTAGGGTTGAATTGAAGTGCCATCGCAATCCCTCGCATGTTGGGGGGTTGTTAGAACCCCCCGCCGCGCCTGGCGGGCGCGGCGGGTTGCCGTCTCAGGTGTACTTCCCCAATTCGCGGCGGGCGGCCAGGAAGCTGGAGCCTAGCCGTTGGCCACAGCGGACGGCGGCGCGCTACATGCTCGGACGTTCGGCGCGGCGCTGGCCGGCAATTTGACATAATCCCGGCAAAAGTCTACCGTGCGGGCCGCAAAGGCACTGAAACGGACGTTTCAGCTCTCGATACTTAGGAGTCCTACGCAATGCGGTTGCGGCCCGTGCTGGATGTGACGGACTCAGCTCGCCGAATGATTGCGCGCATACGACCGGATGGCCGGCGCACCGTCCGCGGTGCATTGGCGACCCGAACGGTTGTCATTGCCTACCTACAGGAACGACTAAACCAACTTTCCGCGCTAACCCCGTGGTGGGACGACGAACCGCTGACACCGGATGAGATAGCGGAAGCCCGCGGGGCGGTCGAGACCTTGCGCAGTGCCGGGAAAACGGATGCCGAAATTCGCGCCTGGCTGTTGCTGCAACGAGCCCGCTACGACCTTCGAAGGATAGGAAGCCATGACCAATCCAAACAACGACACCGCCCAACGGCTGTGCTCTAACTGCGCATGCTTCGCACGCATGTTGCCCGATGGCACCGTTGTGCCCGATGACGGCAACAGTACCGACGGCATGCTGGTCTGTCGCCTTGAGACTCCAGCCTCGCGCCTGGCGTATCAGGAAGTGCCCGTGATTCACGACGGCAAACCCGTGATAGATCGCGGAAAACCGCGCATGGAACGGGTGCAGGTTGTCCAGATCGGATACAAGCCGGTCACGCGCGAAGCGGTGTGTTTCAACGGATGGCGCCCACAGGGCACATTGCCAGGCGAGAACTACAAGCTCGCGATTGTCGAGCGCCGGTTGCTACCGATTTGCGCCGAGCTGGCCCGCGGCAACAGCCAGGCGGCCAAAAAATTGGCCGACGGCATGCTGGCCGACATGCTGGCCGACTCGACCTAGAAGCGCTTTTCACACGGATTTGGAACGGATTTGTAAGGGGTTCGCATGGGACGAAAGCGCGCCGCAAGTGTTGAAGCCGCCGCCGCCGCGGCGGTCGCCGCGGTTGCCGCCCAGCAAGACCCCGACTTGTTGGAGCTGGAAGACGCGGCGGTTGACGATGACGTGCTGGAAGGGTTGCGCCGGATGGAGCAAGGCGGCAACCGTGTTACTTGGTACGTCTATTGCGATGCCCTGGACCGCGAGGGCTACATTGAAAAGTTGCGCACGGAACAACTTGACGAAGACCTATTTAAGAAACGGTACGGGCCAGGCGAGTATCGGGTGTTTGGTCGGACCGCGGATGGTCACTACGTCAAGGGCTCGCACAAGGTAGTAAAAATCTCGGGCGTCATGTCCGAGCCGAAGCCATCCGCCGTCGGCGGCGGCGATGCGGTTTCCCTACTCCGCGAAATGCGCGCCGCTGATGAAGCCCGCGCGGCCAAGCGCGCGGACGAATGGAAGGGCATTGCAACAGTAGTCGCAACCCCGTTGGCAACCGTGCTGGCTGCGCTGATTGCGCGCCCGCGGTTGGATGTCGCCGCCCTGGTCACGGCGCTGCGCCCCCAGCAATCGACGCTGGCCGAAATGACAACGGCATTGCTGAATCTCAAGACAATGCAAGGCGACACGGGCGGCGGCAGTGTGGACGTTGTGTTGAAAGTGTTGGAGCGCTTACAGGATCTGCCAGGCGGCGGCGGCGAGGGGGGCGGATGGGTCGGAGTATTGCGCGACGTGATACGGGAAGCCGCGCCCCCCGTGCGGGAAATGCTCGGCAAGATCGGCCAGGGCGCCGCGGCGCCTGGCCAGCTCCCGCCAGGCGCGACAACCGGGCCGCCCTTCGGGCCAGGCGTGCAAGCGTCGTTGCCTCGCCCGCCGACTTCGGGCAACGGCGCTACACCGCCGACGAATACAGCTACCGCGCCTTTGCAACCTTCGCCTGTCGCGCCTACGCCTGGCGCGGCAACGAACCAACCTACGACGGGTGACGCAAACATGTTTGCCCTGGCCGAGCCGTGGTTACGCCGCAAGGCGGAAGACTTGCACGAATATGCATCGACCAACTTGGATTGCGCCCTAGTTGCGGAAATGCTGTTAGAGAGCGCCCGCAAGAAATTTGGCGGTTTCATTACGGCGGCCCAGCTCGCGGAACTGTTGCGGGCACCCGAATGGTGGGCGGCGGTTGTCGGGTTCTACCCGCCGCTCGCGCCGTATCAAGCCTGGTGTGATGACGTGCGCGCGGAGCTGTTGGGATTGTTGCAGGAAGAAATGACAGGCGCACCGCCAGGCGATGAACGCGCCGAAGGTTGACCCCGGAATATTTTAGGTCTAAACCTTAGAGCTCAGAAACCCATGCGTAACGGAAAATACCGCGAATTGCTCATTGGCTGCGGTCACAAGCGTGACAAACGGATTGACCCGCGGCGCTTCGGCGCGATCCGCGGCACGGATGATTGGGCGGATGTTGACAAGTTAGGGCCTGGCCCGAAGCGCTGGCATGGGGTTGTGGAATGCCTGGACGCTGACCCCGCGGTCAAACCCGACTTTGTTTGGAATCTCGAGAATCGCCCCTGGTGCCGGCGCGGCGATATTGCGCTGGAGCCCATGAACGATGATACCTACGACGAAGTACACGCCTATGAAGTGTTGGAACACTTGGGCCGCCAGGGTGACTATCGGGAATTCTTCGCTGTCTTTTCCGAAATCTGGCGCGTGTTGAAACCGGGCGGCTTCCTGGCCGCTACCGTTCCGTCACGCTTCGACCAATGGCTTTGGGGCGATCCGGGCCACACTCGCGCGATTCTCCCGTGTACGTTGATATTCCTGTGTCAACCGGTCTACGCCGATCAAGCCGGGAAAACGTCGATGTCAGATTATCGGAGTCTGTACCGGGCCGACTTCGACATTATCAATACATACGACGACCAACGCACGCACCAGTTTGTGCTGCAAGCCGTCAAGCCCTCACGGTGTGAGACATGAACACGGAAGCCGTACCGCTCCAGACTGTTGACCCGCGTAACATCGTACTCGCCATGCCCTGTAAGACCGGCCAAAATGACGTGCTGGCAACCGTCGGCCTGTGCAACGTCATTGGCTCGGGGCGCCTGGCCAACCAACCGTTGGTGCAGTTCGGCGGCTCAAACGTCGGGGCCGTGCGCAACCTGATAGCGCATGAGTTTTTGAACAAGACGCAAGCCGACTGGCTGATGATGTTGGATGATGACATAGGGTTCCGCACAATCGATTGGGATTACCTGTGGGAAGACAAGTGCGGCGAGCTGGCGGTGTGTGCGGATTACTTGCAAAAGATCGACGGTCAAAAAGTGCCCGCGCGGTTCGGGCTCGGGTTCGCGCGGGTGCATAGACGCGTGTTTGAATTGCTGACCGAGCTGACCACACACGACGGTCAACCGTTCGTGCGCCAGGGCATCTATGCGGGCAACTTGCTGTGGGATTTTTTCCCCCAAGGTGTCAACGCGGCGGGCGAGTACCGCCAGGAAGACCACGGTTTCTGGTCACTGGTGCACATGGCACAGGTGCCGGTTAGGATCGAGCGGCGGACCAAGTTGAAACACAGCGGGCGTTCAACCTGGACCTATGACGCGGACGAGCTGGACCGCGAAGCGATGGTGTTAGGGGCGCAATAGCCGGCTTACCAGATCCGGTTCTTTTGGGGGGGTATTCCAGGCCAACCATTGGGAACTGCCCTACCGCGGTACGATATTCGATGCTTTAATATTCGATGTTGCCACCCTTCTACGTGTGCCTGCGCATTCAACATGGCTTTCACGATTCGGGTTCCGTTTTTGGTTTGTACCGCAGCGTGTAAGCGCATGCGCGCATCGCGAATCACACGCCGTTCGTCCGGCTCCAGATTCTTATATTCGAGTTCGATCATGCTGGAAATCATTTGCTGTGCGTTCATGGGTTGGTAGTCGCTGTTGGCTGGGCGGTTGGTTGGCGGTCATCGCTGTTCGCGTCAACGAAATACACGTAACTGCCAAAAGAGCGGAAACTACGTTCTCGCCACATGCTGGGCGCGCGGCCCGCGAGAAACAGCGCCCGTGCCGCCTTGTTGGCTAGAATGAGGGAAGTAAAGATCATCAGCGCTTCCTAGTCGTTGGTGGAACGATCGAACAGTAAACGTCGTCAGTCTTGAATTCATACACCAACGTGTCATTACCCCATGCGAGGAACTTGGCAGCGTCCGCCAGACATGGACCGCCGAGAAGAAATGCCAACCGCCGCCCGCGACGCTTGCGCACGTAGATTACGCCGGGTTTGATGAGATCCGCGGTCATGCCCGCAGATTCATGAATTCTTCGTAGCGCATCCTGAGCGCATCAAAGCCGCCCATCGCCTCGACAACGGCGAGAACCGCGCGTTGCTTTTTCTCATTCTCAGGGGTGCCTTCGTTCGGTGTTGCAAACATCCCCCGCCGTGCGCCGCTGCGGGGGTCTACGTATCGAACCAACCGGCACCCGTGTAGCGTCGCGACATGGGCGGCCTTGTCGTTCAAATGCCCGTCGTGCATGCCGAACAGATACTCATTGCTCCCGCTACTGCTGATGGCAAACATGTCAGTTTCTGTTCCATTCATGATTTACGTCCCAGACCGTCAGAGCGGTTAGCGACAGTGCAGCGATGATCGGGCCATAGTCGTACCAAAACTGGTTCCAACCGGTGCGGGGTGGTCGGGGTACGGGGTCTAATGCCTTGGAGGGTACGGGCGGCCCGTCGCCGTAAGCGGGTTGCCCATGCGGATCTGTTACAACTTCACGACACTCGACGTTTTCGCCAGTCGGGCCGCGCCCGTCTACCTTCGTGCATTCCCAGCGCTGCGGCTGCTCAACCTTCTTAACGGGTGCCGTAGAACAGCCGGCGACGACCGTCGCCAGTGCAAAGAGTAAAATCTTTCTCACAGGGGAACCCTCCCTGGTGTGTTGGTGTTGGGTCGGGGAGCTTAGCGCCAGGTGCGTTGCGTCGGGGTGGGCGAGTTCGCAAATCTCCTAAGAAAGAGTTCACCTCTCCCGCCCATACAAAGTGCCCCCCGCTTGGTGGGCTCAATTTGCCCCGCTCAACGTTTTTGCCGGCCCGCGTCCGGCCTGGCGCCAGCTCCTTAACGCAATAGTCGCACAGTCGGAACATTTCCAGAACCCCCGGCTTCCCCGACGCGATTGCACAAAAGTCGCCGGTTTCCTGTCTCACGTTTGACACGCTTTCAACCCCGCGCCCATGCTGATCTGAAGTTGTATCGGACTCCTACGTATCAGCGGTTAGCTCACGGACGCGGAGCGGTTGCATGTGTCACTAGCGGCGAGCGGTTTCTTTCCAGTGCCGTACCGCTTGGGCTCCATTCCTTCGGGCGAAGCCGGCGTAGCGGCAACGTTGGCCATCATGGTGAAAATCGTCCTGCAATACCGGGCGAGTCCCGACGTTCGCGTAACGGCCCAAACACTGGTGCGGGATTGCGCCTCGCGCGACACCGTGTGCCAGGTAAAAGCCCTACATGCATTTGTTCGCGATTGCATTAAGTACCTGCCCGACGTTCGCGACGTTGAAACCATCCAAACCCCCGACTACACGCTGGCCATGCGCAGCGGCGATTGTGACGACCACAGCGTGTTGCTCGCGTCGCTGTTGGAAAGCATAGGCAAACAGACACGGTTCCTGGCCATCGCCGTGCGCGGCGGCGACTTCTCACATGTCAGCTCTCAAGTGTACTTGGGTAGTCGCTGGGTCAATCTGGAAACCATCGTCCCGAAGCTCAAGGAACCATGGGCGCATCTACCAGCCGGGTATCCAACGCCTATCGGTTGGTTTCCGAACGACGCAACGCGCGTGATGCCCGCGCGGGTGCCGTAAGGGGGTTGCTGTGGCTGTAATGGTTCCGTATCGATCCAACGGGAGACAACGCGCAATGATGGCGCGGGCGCTCTCAACCGTGGGCACACGCGCCGCGGGCCGCATGGCTGTAGCGCCACCCTGGCGCACTACGCAACCGATTCGCGGCGGGTTCGGCGACCTGGCTTGCGGTGCGTGTGGGTTGGGCCTGGGCTGCGGCTGTGATGCGCAAAGCGCGGACGTGCCGTATGAAGCCGCCAAGCGCATGCGCTTGGGCGCGTTGGGTGCATCGCCGTTAGTCGGTACGGTCGCGACGGGCGTACTTGGCAAAGGCGCAGCCATGGGCGCCTCCAGTCTACTCGCCGCCGCGGGTGCGGGCGCCTGGGCCGGGCCAGTGGGCGCCGCTGTTGGGTTGGTGGTGGGCATCCTGTCGCAAAAGCTCTTTGGGCACGCCGATTATGCCAAGGTGGCGAATGATGTTGCCGCAACCCTGAAGTACGCCGAAGCATACAAACAAGTTGCGGGCCAGTATCCAGGCCGGCTCTACGGTAGCGCCGAACTGAAGCAAGTTTGGTCCGGTTTTGTTCATGAGGGAATATTCCCGAAAAATGCGGGCGGCGGTTGGGCGCCTGGTGCGGTGTGCGATATCAACGCATGCATTCAGGGTATACGCGACAAAAACGGCAACTGCCCTGGCTGCGGCGGCTCGCAAGCATGGGCCGATGACATGTGGTCGGGGGCGATGGCCAACCCGATACAGGGCTTTAGGGGCGCAATTCAAAAGGCCAACCAACAGGGCATTACCAACCCGATACAGATTGCGGACGCGATCTTTATTCCCGCGTGGGCGCCGCCCGATCAAGGCAGCAAAAATATCAAATGGGCTTCGCCGCAGAATTCGAAAGCGCCCAGCCTGGTACGTCAACTGATGATTGATACGTTGGATGCGGTCGAGTACGAATCCAACCAATCACTCCCGCTGTTTTACGGCACCATACCGGGCTCAGCCGCTCCCGCAGTCTCTCAAGTGTCGGTTGCCGCACCCGTGCCGGCACCGCCGCCGCCGCCCGTGTCTGCCGTGGCCGCACCGCCGCCGCCCGCCCGAGCTCTGGCGGCGCCACCAACCTGCCCGCCTGGCTATGTCTGGAACGGCTCGCAGTGTGTGTTACCTACCGCCCAAAGCGCACCGCCCGCGCCCGTCGGTGTCAATCCGCAACCGGTTGTGACCCCCGCGCAAGTCGCAGCGCAACCGCCCGCGGGTTACACGGCGGTTGCCGCGGATCTGAACGGCAACCCGGTCTTTGCGAGCCCTCAAGGTGTGCTGTACACATGGACGGGTTCGGCAATGCAGATGTTCACGGGCCAGCTCGCGCCGAACCAATCCGCGGCGGCCCAAATGCAAACGTCACTCCAACAGTCGTTGGCGCAGGGCCTATCCCCCCAGCAAGCCGCCGCCAGTGCGTTGGCACAGGGCCAGGCCATGGGGCTCCCGGTATCCGCGGCCTATCAGGCGCCGGTTGCCGATCAAGCCGCGATCACTGCCGCCGCCCCCACAACCCCGATTACGGCCGGCATCGACCTGAAAGGCGGCCTGGGCATGGTCGCCGCCGCCGTGACCATTCTCGGCTTCCTATTCGCGACCGCCCGCCCGGTGAAGGGGCGCAGCCGTGACTGAAGTTGTAAAGGCGCTCCCGCTACTCAAGCCAGGCAATTCGCTGGCGGTGTGGCTCGCCGCGCATCATCCCGACTTGTTCCTGGCCGCCCTGAAGCAAGCGCAGGCGCAACGCGTCGCCTCGCGGATGAAGTTGCAAGGGCTCGGCCAGGACGGCATCACGACAACGTTTGACCCCGAGCCCGCTTTGCAAACGATCACGGTTGACACGGCGAGTATTACACCAAACGACTTTCTGACGGACACAACCCCGTCGGGCTCCAGCTTTCTGGACTCCATCGGTAGCGGCTTTACTTCGGCGGGTTCCACGGTCGGCGGCGCGCTCTCGTCTGCCGGCTCGAGTATCCTGGGGGCGCTGGGCTCCGTCGGTAGCTATCTAACAAGCCCAACCGGGTTGAATTCGCTGACGGGGCTCGCCAAGACCTACTTTGCAGCACAGGGCGCGGCATCGACCGCCCAAACACAGCAGGCGGTCTTACAGGCGCAAATCGGACGCGCGGCGACGGGCCAACGAGCCGCGCCGATTACCTATACGACGGGTGCCAACGGGTTACCGGTTGCGGTGTACGCGACACAAACCCCGCAAGGCACGGTGTACCAACCGCTATCACAGCAAGGCATCCAAAGCCTCACGCCGTCGCCTATCTCGGTGTTTTTCGGACAGTACGGACTCTATATCGGCTTAGGTGTCGCCGCCTTGTTGGCGATCACACTGGCCATGCGCAGGTAGCAAGCTATGAACATTCAGGACACCGGCATTCGCGGCTATCTGCTCTGGCTCAAACATGACCAGCCAGGCATCTATCGCGAAGTCGCGCCGCAGATCGCACAGTATGTGCCGGAAGCATTCAGCAACCGCGAGCAATCGCAAGCAATGGGCGCCTTGATGGGTCTGGGCTCGGACACCACGGGCGGCGCCTACGGGCTAACAACTTTCTTCGGCGATGACACCGGGTTCAACACAACCGCCGTACCGGGTGCCGGCTCATCCGCCGCCGACGTGGCAACCGCGGCAGATTCGGGCACGTCAACCCCCAGCATTACCAGCACTATCGCCAGTCTGGTCAGTGCGGTTGGCCAGGTGTACCTGGCGAAGTCGCAAGTCGATACGCTCAACCAAGTCAACCAAATCCAGCTCCAACGCGCACAGGCCGGGCTAGCGCCGTTGAATACATCCAGCCTCGGGCTCGGAGTACCACAGGTCAACGTCGGGGTTGCACCCGGCACTATCAAAGCGGGCGGCATTGGCCTGGCGGTCGTGGTCGGGCTCGGGTTGCTGTGGTTCCTGAGTGGAAGCCGCCCAGCACACAGCGGGTAAACTCGAATGGCCCTCAAACAAGACATGATAGAGCTGGGCATCATCGGCGCGGTTGCTTACGCGGCGTGGAAATTCATTCTCGCGCCTGGCGCCAGTAAGGCGACGGACGCGGCGAGTAGCGCCATTGCCAACGCCTATGTGGGGATAACCAACTGGTGGTACGGAAGCCCCGACGTTGTACCAACCGGTAACGTGATCCTGCCCAACGGCACCAAAGTGCCCTTGTCGAAAGTGCATGTAACGTGGGATACCAACGTAGGCGTCGCCAGCTTCGTATACAACGGCTACGGCTACATCATCAGGGCCAACCCGGACGGCGGGCCGGCATACGATCAAAACGGCGACTATCACGCGGAATGAGCGAGCGGCGGCAACCCCTGTCACGCGTGCCGCGCGAGCGGTTAGAGGCAGCTATTGCCGTTCATGAGGAAATTCTCAAGCGGCACCCCGCCAACACGGAAACACACAAATACTCGAAAGACTCCATTGCCAGGTTGCGCGCGGAGCTGAAGCGGCGCGACCGCCAGCGGAACCCGCGCCGCGAGGCGCCGCGGCTCCGCGTTGAGTCTCTACACGGCTTGCGTGTGGGGCAACAGACCAATACGCCGCGCGGACCCGCCGTGGTTCGATCGATATTCAAGTTTAAGCGGTCCGGGCCTTGGCACGCGCGGGTGACCAACATTGCCGACGAAGGAATGGAGAGCTTTCCAATGTCACAGCTAGTCAAGCGCAAGCGGCGAGGCAAGCGGCGCGCCGTGTCGGGCTGTTATGTTGTCGGACGCGGACGGCGGCGGCGCCGCAAAGCGAACCCGAAGAAAAGGCCGGTTAGCTGCTACGCGACGGGCAAGGGGCGCATACGTCGCCGCAAAATGAACCGCACGGGGCGCCAGGTGGCGCTGTATGCACAGCGACGGGGCCGGGCTCCGCAGTACGTTGGGAGCGTATCAGCAGCCGTGGCGCGTGTTCTTCGCAGCACAGGTACCGCGCGCCTGGCCCGCAGATAAATAGATCACGCGGCGCTGCGCACACTCTGAGCCGCATGTTTTTTTCCGGCGCTCCGCAGTGCCCGGACATGGGAAGCCCTCAAAGGGGTTGCGTCCTATGTCCACGCGCGAGCGGTTACGCACCCTCAAGTTATATCGCGACTTCCGCGAGTCCGAGCCCGTGGGGATGTTTGTCCGTAGGCGATACCCGCGCACGCTCGCCCGCATGGGTGTGTGTGAATTCATCGGCTACATGACGACCCACGGCGGAAAGACCGCCCTCTATGTGCATCACTTCGCCCCCGGAAGCCGCCCGTCGTTGTATGCGGGAGCTGGCCGCAATCAGTTGTTTCTGATGGGCGGGCGCTTCACTGTCACGGATCGCGGCATTACTGACATAGACGCGCACGGCAAACCAACCGACTACACCCCCCGTTATCACGTGTCAGCGGTCAACCGCCGCCAGGGCCGGCGTCGATAACTCGCGGGTTGTGGTCGGCGATGGGCCAAAAACCCGCGAGTTTTGGACGGACGCTTGACGGCTCGCCGCAAGGCGCCTGATGCTTTCCCGCGTCGAGTTTGATCACGCGGCGCTGCGCACACTCTGAGCCGCACGATTTTTCCGGCGCTCCGCAGTGCCCGGACATGGGAAGCCCTCAAAGGGGTTGCGTCCTATGTCCGAGCAAATTTTGCTACTCAACCCGCGCCCCCGCCGCCGCAACCGTATGCCGGCTGGCCTGGCGCGCTATTGGGCACGCCGCCGCGGGCGATCCTATCGAGCCCGCGGGACCAACCCGCACCGCCGCCGCCGCCGTCATAACCGGCGCTACGTCGCGCGGGTGCATCATCGCCGCCGCGGCGCGCACTACCGCGCCCACAACCGCCGCCGCTCCCATCGCCGCCGCTCGCACAATCGGCGCCGGCATCGCAACCCGTCGCTACGCGGCTTGCTCGGGGGCGGCCTGGTCAAGACCTACGTTACCCCCGCGTTGCTCGGCGGTATCGGCGGCGCTGCGCTCAACTTCGCGTGGGGCCAGCTCTCGCCGCGGCTCCCTGCGAACCTGCAAGCCGGTTGGGTCGGTGTGGCGGCGAAATCCGCCGTTGCCATCGGCCTTGCAACGCTGGTCGGCAAGTTCGTGCCGCGCTACCGCCAACAGGCGCACATGGCGGGTGTCGGTGCCGTCATTCTCACGTCCGCGCCGGCCATCATCGGCCTGGTCAGCGGCATGGTTCCGGGGCTGTCCGGGTACATCGACTATCAGAGCTATTCGCTTCCGATGTCCCGCGGCGGCGTACACGGCTACATGTCGCGCGGTCCTGGGCTCGGCGGGCTCGGCGATGATCTTTACTCGCCCGCGGCAGTGATCCAACCCCCCGGCACCCCAGTGCCGCGCCAGTTCGGCGGCTACATCGCCACACAACCCAACATGCTCAACGGCTACGTCGTGCAACCGCACGTGATGGGCTCGGGCGGCCTGATGGGTTACGACTGGCAAAACGACGGAATGTGATCAATCACAACAGTTTGTAAAGGGCAACGACTATGGGCACTCCGAATCCGGTTGGCATGGGTGGCGCTGCGGCAGCGTCGTTGGGCGGCGGTCGCCCGATTCTGTCGCCGGATTACTTGCTGGCGCACCGTGTTGGCATCCCTGGCCAGAAAGATGTCATTTGGCAACCGCTGTATGACTTCCAGGCGTTCCCGTCCGCGGGTATCGGCGGCAATCAGATTGCGTTTTTCGCGAACCAGCAGGGCCAGGGCACCAGCTCCGCGCCAGGCGTTGGCACAAACATCAGTAAGACGCAGTTTGATACCAACCTACAGGCACCGAACCAGCTCACGCTGGGCAACGAGTTTTACATCATCGGTTCGGAGACGTTGTTCTATCCCGGTGTGAACAACACGACCAACACGCCGTTTGGCATTCTGCCAGGGCGCTCCGATGTGCCTACATCTATCGGGCTTTTCGTGAACGATGTGTGGGAAGTCGGCAACCAAGGCGTGAAAGCGCTGAAGGTCGGAACGGATCGGTTTTACATCAGCGACGGACCGCTGATGATGTTCCCGCCCGTGACGCGCCTCGCGATTGCGGCGGCGGTTACCGGCCAGGCGGCAACCAACACGGGCGGCGAAATTGCCTACGCCGCATGGTCGGGCGAGCCGTATACGTGTGTGCCCATTTATCTGCAAACAAACCAACTCTTTACTGTCTTTTACTACTTCCCAACAGCCATTGCGTTGCCATCGGGCCAGATTGCACGCATAGGCGAGCGGTTGCGCGGCTATCTCATCCGCCA
>Ga0068864_100001065_pt1 | contig 23013 bp, 24 predicted proteins | sample KBSSwiS72_FD_66586 | JGI IMG/M metagenome (GOLD analysis project Ga0068864, IMG submission 66586) | Switchgrass rhizosphere microbial communities from Kellogg Biological Station, Michigan, USA - KBS Switchgrass S7-2 | ecosystem: Host-associated > Plants > Roots > Rhizosphere > Soil ... | reverse complement strand
AAGATGAAGGCCGCCGAGCCGAACGCGAAGGTGACGAGCGTGAGGACGAAGACGCGTGGGTTCACCGCTCAGACCCTGTCATCCGTCCAACCCCGATCGCCCCATAGCCGACAGCCTGCGCGGGATCGGGAGCAGGGTCCAGACCCATGGCGGACGACCTTAAGCTAAGATCCTCATCTTCCGGTCTGATCCGGGGGACCCAAGCTGAATTGCGAGATTGGCGAGGTCACTTGGGTCTCCCGGATCGCGTCTTCGCGCGACCGGAGGATGTCGAGCTAGTCTGTTGGTTGGCTCGCCCTAGACCGCGATCTGGCCTCGCACCTTGGCGCGCAGGACGTCGATGGGGGCCAGCCCCTTGTCCGATTTGAAGTGCCAATAGGTCCAGCCGTTGCAGGCCGGCTGCGACTGCACCATGGCCCCGACCTTGTGGATCGAGCCGGCCATCTCGCCGACCACCAGGCTGCCGTCGGCGCGCACGCGGGCGGCGTGGCGGCCCTTGGAGCAATAGAGGATGTCGCCGGGGCGCAGCAGTCCGGCCTCGACGATCTGGCCGAAGGGGATGCGCGGCTCGGACTTCTTGGAGCCGGTGACCACCACCTCGTCCGCCGTGGCCGGGACGATCTTGGCGATCCGGGCCTTGGCGATCTTTGCGTAGTTCTCTTCCCGCTCAATGCCGATGTAGCGCCGGCCGAGCCGCTTGGCCGCCGCCCCGGTCGTCCCCGTGCCGAAGAAGGGGTCGAGGATGATGTCGCCCGGCTTCGTGGAGGCCAGGATGACCCGGTGAAGAAGGGCTTCGGGCTTCTGGGTCGGGTGGGCCTTCACGCCCGCTTCGTCCTTCAGCCGCTCGTCCCCGGTGCAGAGCGGCAAGGTCCAGTCGGAGCGCATCTGCAGGTCGTCGTTGGCCATCTTCATGGCGTCGTAGTTGAAGGTGTAGCGCCGCCCGCCGCGCGACTTGGTGGCCCAGATCAGCGTCTCGTGGGCGTTGGTGAACCGGGTGCCCTTGAAGTTCGGCATGGGGTTGGACTTGCGCCAGACCACGTCGTTCAGGATCCAGAACCCAAGGTCCTGCAGGGTCGCGCCCACCCGGAAGATGTTGTGGTAGCTGCCGATCACCCACAGCGCCCCGTCGTCCTTCAGGATGCGGCGGCATTCCTTCAGCCAGGCCTTGGTGAAGGTGTCGTAGGTCTCGAAGCTCTCGAAATGGTCCCAGTCGTCGTCGACCGCATCGACTTTGGAGTTGTCGGGACGCAAGAGGTCGCCGCCGAGCTGCAAGTTGTACGGCGGATCCGCGAACACCAGGTCCACGGACCGGTCCGGCAGCTTCTTCAGTTCCTCCAGGCAGTCGCCCAGAATGATGGTGTCCGCCGCAACGCCCATAACCGACCCTTGAAAAACTCAGAGTCTGAATCTTCGCCCCCTTATGGTGAAGGAGGCGTTGCCGAGCATGGTGAACCAGAAGTTAAGCCGCGGTTCCCGACCGGCCGAAGAGTTGCGCAAAACCGGGATGAACGCGCAAGCGGGACAGTTGGCTCCCCAGAGCCCTGATGCCAAGTCGGATCTATTGTTATTCAAAATCTGTAGCTTAACCGTTGGACCTTTTTGTGGGTGTCGGGTGTTTCCCGGATCATGGAATCGCGGCCGACCCCAGAAAGCCCGTCGCAACGTCCGCGTCTTGCTTGGCGGCGCGGTGCGGCGATCTCTGCGGGCCTGCTCGCCGGGGCGCTGTTCGTGGGCGCTCACGCTGACGCCCTAAAGCTCCCGTTAATCGAGCTCACGCCGCTCTTTCGCGGCGAAAAGCCCACCGAGGTGAAGTCGGCTCATTGGGCCGCCGCGCCGGGCCGGCGCTGGGCGTCCTCCGCTTCCGGTTCCCAGTACATTGCGTCAGCCAGCCTTAGGCAATCGGCCTCGGGCGGCGAGATGGTGCGCTTCGACTGGCCTGATGCGGCCGGGAACAAGGCTGACTTCATCGCCGACACGCTCAACCAGCTGGCAATACCGTCGCTCGACATGGCCACGGGCTCGCCGGGGTCGCAGTCGGCGTCACTGACTTCCTGGCCGATGCGTGGAATGGCTGGCGGCGCCTTTGCAGCATCCGGCGCGGGCTCTGGCGGAGGCGGCTCGTGGGGCGGCGCAGGCCGTGCTCAGTCCGGTCAGAATGGCCCTGTCGCCGCTGAAACCGCCTCCGTGGAAAACCAGTTGCAGCAGCCCCACCTGGATGCGGCCCCTCTGGACGGTCCGATCCCCGAACCGGCAACCTGGACCACGATAATCCTGGGCCTTGGCCTCACGGGCGTGGCGTTGCGCGGACTGCGGCGGCGGGCCGTCGCCTAGCCGTTGACCACCTTGGCGGCCAACTCCACCTTCTCGATCGACGCCATTCGACTGGGCTGTTCCTTGGGCATCCGGTTGAATGCGTCGAGCGCCGCAACCTTGTAGGCCTCGGCGAGCGTCGGGAAGTTGAAGGTGTTCTCCACGAAATAGTCGAGCGTGCCTTCGAGATTGAGCACCGCCTGGCCGATGTGGATCAGTTCGGTCGCCCCTTCACCCACGATGTGCACGCCGATCAATCTCCGGGTCTCCAGCGCGAACAGCATCTTCATGAAGCCCGACGAAATGCCCATGATGTGGCCACGGCTGGTCTCGCGGAACCGCGCGACGCCGCACTCGTAGGGTATGCCTCGTTCGCGGGCCTGTTCCTCGCTCATGCCGATGGTCGAGATCTCCGGCACGGAATAGATGCCATAGGGGAAGAACTCGGGCGCCTTGTGGGCCGGCTCGTTGAAGGCGTGGCAGCAGGCGATCCTACCCTGCTCCATCGAGGTGGAGGCGAGGCTGGGGAAACCCACGATGTCGCCCGCGGCGTAGATGTGCGGCTGCGCGGTCTGGAAGGTGACCTTGTCGACGGATAGCCGGCCCCGCGCGTCGGCCTCGAGGCCGCAGGCGGCGAGGTCGAGCTGGTCGATCGCCCCTTCACGACCCGCCGAGAACAGCACCATGTCGGCGTGAAGCTGTCGTCCGTCAGCCAGCGACACCAGGCAGTTTTCCGGGCCCTGCACACTGGCGCCGGTGACCTTGGCGTTGAAGCGGATGGCCACGCCGCGGTCGCGCAGGTCGTGGACGAACTCGTCGGTCAGTTCGCGATCCAGGAACGACAGCATGGAGGCCTGCGGCTCGACGATCGTCACCTTCACGTCGAGCGCGCTGAAGATCGAGGCGTATTCGACGCCGATGACGCTTGCGCCCACCACCACCAGCTGGCGCGGGATGCGCTTAAGATTGAGGATCTCGTCGCTGTCGACGATGTTCTCGCCGTCGAAGCCGATGTGGCTCGGCCGATAGGGCCGCGTGCCGACCGCGATGACGAAGCGCTCGGCGGAATAGCTGACCATGCCGCTCGTTGTTTCGACGGCTACGGTGTGAGGATCCAAGAAACGCGCCGCGCCGATAACGGTGTCGACCGTATTGCGGGCGAACTGGTGCTCCAGCACCTCGACCTCGTGGTCGAGAGTGATGTGCAGCCGCTTGCGCAGGTCTGCGGCGGTAATGTCCTGCTTGGCCCGGTAGGCGCGGCCATAGAACCCACGTTCGCGCCAGCCGGAGAGGTTCAGCACGGTCTCGCGGAGCGTCTTGGAAGGGATTGTGCCGGTGTGTACCGAGACCCCGCCGACCCGCTGGCCGCGCTCGATCACCAGAACCCGCTTCTTGAACTTGGCCCCCTGCACCGCCGCGCGCCGGCCCGCGGGGCCGCTGCCGATGACGATCAGGTCGTAATGGGCCGAAGCCTCCGATTTCCGTGTCACGGACGTCCCCTCCGGCTTCTCCGGCAGCGGAAACCATAAGACCCGGGCGTTAAGGTAACCTTTGTCCGACGTGCGCTGCGCGCTATGCGCCCGCCCAGCGGACCCAGGCGCCGTGCGGATGGACCTCGGCCAGAACCCGTTCCTCGCCGTCGGGCCAGAGCGTCAGGCGCACCTGCATGCCCAGCATGTTCTCAGGGTTGGGCTCCATGCGGAGCCAGGCGAAGGGCGCGTCCGGCATGGCGTCCCCGCCGATGGTGGCGATCAGCGCGGCGAGCTCTTTCTGGCTCTGGGCCGGCATGTATTGCCAGAAGACGGAATGGTAGAGGACGGTGGCGGCTCCCGCCCGCGGCGCAACGCGGGTGCGGGTCCAGTCGATGGCGTCGGCCTGCTCCACACTCACCCCGCGCGCCAGCGCCAGGTCGATGGCCGCCCTGATGCGCGCCAACCGGTCCGTCTGGTCGGCCCAGATGTACGCCAGCAGGCGCCGGCGCTGATCGGGATCGGCGAGATCGGTCGGCCGGCGATCGCAAGCTGCCCGTTCGATCACCAAGACCTCGGCGCCGATGGCTGGCTGCATCCCCGACCAGTCGGTGTCCATGACGACGCTCGACGCCGGATCGCCCCAGGCGGCGTCGCCCATTCGATAGCTGTAGCGGTCCCAGGAGAGGTTGAGGCCGGCGCTGGCGGCGATCTCGAAACAGCGCAGCGGCAGCCCCGTCGCCTTGGCGACCTCGAGGAACCCGCCCACGAGGCAGATCGACCGCCGCACCTCGTTGGTCTGCGGCTCGTGGCCCATGAAAGCGGCGAGGCGGGCGAAATGGCGGATCATCGCAGGCTGGGCCGCCGTCCAGATCGCCTCGGCGTCGAGCGCGTCGTAGGCGGCCGACAGGGCCGGATCGGCGCCGGACATCGCTAGTTCATGCAAGGCGGCGATCAGCCGAAGCGGACTCGCCGCGTCAAACTGCGCCTGAGCGTTGCCGTCCGCCCAGGGCGCCATCAGGTCGCGTACCGTGCCGCCCTCCCGCCAGTCCTCAGCCGCCCGCTCCAGGATCGTTGCGTTCAACGCAGAGCCCATCGAGCGGCAGGCGCGCGATTGGAAGAGAATGGCCTGGAGGACGGCGGGCGCGTCGTTCATGCGGCCTAGGTCCCTCGCCTCAGGCAGGCGGTAAAGATTGATTCAGCCGGTCAAGCTCAGGCAGCGGCCGGATCGTTCTGCATCAGACCGACGATGTTGCTCTGGGTGTCCTTGACGTAGACCAGCCAGCCGACACCAGGGATGGCCATCTTCGGCAGGGCGATGCTGCCGCCCAGCGACAGCGCCTTGGCGGTATAGGCGTCTACATCGTCCACATTGCAGGTGCACATGTAGGCGATCACCGGCGTGGGGTCGGCCGGATCGGGATTGGGGCCCATCCGTGGAACCAGTCCGCCGTCTATGCCGGGGCCGTCCTCGCCGGTCTTGATCAAGTGGTAGCGGTCCCCAAAGGGCGTGAAGGTCCAGCCGAACAGGGCCGAATAGAAGCTGACGGCGGCCTGCGGGTCGGCAGCGTGGATCTCGAAATGGACTGGGCGCGGCATGTGCGTCTCCCCAATGTAGAGAGCATTCAAGCCATCGTCGGTCCGGTCCGCCAGCCCTCAATCGTCGAACGGTAGATCGTCCTGCAGCGGGACCTCGCCCATCAGTACGAGCTGCACCGGCTTCCAGGCCCTGCGGTGGATCTCGCAGGGACCGAGCGCCTGCAAAGCTTCGACGTGGAGCGAGGCGTGATAGCCCTTGTGGCTGGCGAAGCCGTAGCCGGGGTAGAGCGAGTCCATCTCGACCATCAGCCTGTCGCGGGCCACCTTGGCCAGGATCGAGGCCGCAGCGATCGACTTGGACTTGCCGTCGCCGCCCACCACCGTCTTCACCTCGCACGGCAGCTTGAAACGATAGTTGCCATCCACCAGCGCGTAGGCTGGCGTCACCGAGAGCCCCTCAACGGCGCGGCGCATGGCCAGGCCCGCGGCGTGCAGGATGTTGAGGCTGGCGATCTCCTCGACGCTGGCGAAGGCCACGGACCAGGCTACCGCCTTGGCCTTGATCTCAACCTCAAGCGCCTCGCGGGTCTTGGCGGAGAGCTTCTTGGAATCGTCGAGGCCCTTGGGCGCCCGCCTCGGATCCAGGATCACCGCCGCGGCGCTCACCGGCCCCGCCCAGGGCCCGCGGCCGGCTTCGTCCACGCCGCACACCGGGCCGTCGATGAAGGCCCGTTCCAGCAACATGGAGGGTCCGCGGGCCACCTTCAGACGCCCATGTCGCGGATGGAATCGTGCCGGAAGCAGCAGGTCATGTGGTCATTGACCATGCCGACGGCCTGCATCCAGGCGTAGACGATCACCGGGCCGACGAATTTGAAGCCCTTGGCCTTCAGGGCGGCGGCGACCTCTTCGGCGAGCGCTGTCTTGGCCGGCACCTGGCCGATCTCGGTGAAGCCGTTCTGAATTGGCTTGCCGCCCGTGAAGCTCCAGCAGAACTCGGAGAAGTCCTCGCCGGCGTCGCGCATCGCCAGGTAGATCTTTGCCGAACTGATCGCTGCATCGATCTTCGCATTCGATCGAACAATGCCCGCATCGGCCATCAGCCGGGCCCGGTCAGCCTCTCCGTAGGCGGCCACCTTCTCGGGATCGAAATTGTCGAAGGCCGCGCGGAAGGCGTCGCGTTTGCGCAGGATGGTGATCCAGGCCAAGCCCGCCTGGAAGCCGTCAAGCACCAGCTTCTCCCAGAGCGCGCGGGAATCGTATTCCGGCACGCCCCACTCCGTGTCGTGATAGGCCTCATAGAGCGGGTCGCCGGCCATGCCGCGCCAGCCGCAACGGGTGATCTCGGAGGTCATCGGCGCACATTCAGCCGAGCCGGCCCAAAGCTGCAAGCGGGAGTTCGAGCGTGGCTTTCGAAGGCTTCAAACTATCGCAGGTCGATGTCGGCGAGGTTAGCCTGCGCGTGCGCCACGCGGGCTCCGGCCCGCCGCTGCTCCTGCTGCACGGCTATCCCGAGACGCACATGATGTGGGGCAAGGTCGCCGACGACCTTGCGCGCGACTTCACGGTGATCGCGCCGGATCTGCGGGGGTACGGCAAGAGCACCGCGCCGGCCGACGCTGAGGACCACTCGTCCTACTCCAAGCGGGCCATGGGCGGCGACGCCGTGGCCCTGATGAAGCACTTCGGGTTCAAGGCGTTCGACCTGGCCGGACACGATCGCGGCGGGCGCGTGGCCTATCGGCTGGCGCTCGACCATCCGCAGGCGGTTCGGCGAATGAGCATCCTGGACATCATCCCAACGGGAGAGGTCTGGGCCCGCGCCGACCGGCGCTTCGCGCTCGGCTACTGGCACTGGTCGTTCCTGGTGCAGCCGCAGGCCGAGGAGATCATCGGGCAGAACGCTGAGCTGTTCTTCTTCCGCGGCCAGTACCGCGCGAGCGTCGGCGCCTTCAGCAGAGCGGCCTACGCCGACTATGTCGAGAGCCTCCGCGATCCCAAGGTGATCCACGCCATCTGCGAGGACTACCGCGCCGGCGCCCGGATCGACCGCGAGCTGGACGAGCAAGACAAGGCCGCGGGCCGCAAGATCGCCTGTCCGGTCCAGATCCTCTGGGGCGGCAAGGGCGCGCTGGCGGCCTGGTACGACACCCTGGCGATCTGGCGCGAATGGGCGAGCGATGTTCGCGGCCACGCCATCGACTGCGGCCACTTCATCCCGGAGGAGAAGCCCGCCGAGACGCTTGCCGCCCTACGCGGCTTCCACACCGAGGGCCGCTAGGAACCAGGCCGGCTGTTCGACGGCGACGGGGCGGCCATCCACCGTCAAGGCCCCATCCAGCGCGCGGTCGAGGCGGAGCAGCGCCATGGCCCGGCCGTCGCCGCCCGAGAGCACCTCGCCGGCCCGAAGCTCGCCCGCCAGGATTTCCGAACCGGGCGCCGGCGCGGGGCCGTCGAAGCGGATCGGCAGCATGCGGCTCTTGATCTGACCGCGCCGCTTCATCCGCGAGGTGGTCTCCTGGCCGACGAAACAGCCCTTGCGGAAGTCGATGCCGTTCAGGAGGTCGAAGTTGGCCTCGATGGGATAGGTCTTGTCGGACCCCCAGTCGGCGGGCCCCGGCACGCCGAGCGCCAACTTCTGCGCCTCGCGCGCCGCCTCGTCGGCCAGGGCGGCCCCGGCGGGCGCTGAGGCGCCGTAGCCGCGCCAGCCGAGTTCCGGGAGTCGCGGGTCGCGCACCCAGCCAGCGCTCGGCTCGCCGTCGGGATCCGGGAAGAGGATTGAAATAGGCGTGTCGTCCGCCGCCAGCTCCACCTTGGCCCGCAGGCGATACATGATCAGGCGCTGGATGACGGCGTCGCGGTGGGCGGCTTCAACGTCCAGCCAGGCCCCGTCTTCGCGTCCAACCACGAAGAGGTCGTAGAGCAGCCGGCCCTGCGGCGTCAGCAGCGCGCCGAAGCGGGCTTCACCCGGCGCCATCGTCTCGACATCCTGGGTGATCAGACCCTGCAGGAAGTCCCGCCAATCCGGCCCGCCGACCGCAATCAGCGCTCGGCTCGGAAGGGCGGCGTAGGTCAGGGCGTCGGCCATGATCGCAATTTGGGGTGCGCCGCTGTAGAGCGCCAGCGCCAGCCGACCTATAGAGGGGCCGATGGCGCGCCAATCCTCCTTCCCGATCTTGTTCATCACGGCCACCCGGATCGGCGACGCGGTGCTGTCCTCGGGGCTGATCAAGCGGCTGGCGGACGAGATCCCCAACGCCCGGTTCACGATCGTGGCGGGCCCTGTGGCAGCGCCGCTGTTCGCCGAGGTTCCAAACCTCGACCGGGTGATCGTCTTTGCCAAGGCCAAGGACGGCAGCCACTGGTTCGACCTGTGGCGCCAGGTCCGCAAGACCCGCTGGGGACTGGTGGTCGATCTGCGCGGCTCGGCGATGGCGCGCTTCGTCAGCACCAAGCGGCGCGCCATCCAGCACAAGGTCTCCGGCCCGCCGGTGCACAAGGTGATGGAAGCGGCCCGGACCCTGCGCATCGAGGACGAACCGGCGGCCCCCTACATCTTCACGTCGCCCGAAATCGAGGCTTACGCCAGGGAGCTGACCGCCGGAAAGGGCCCGATCCTGGCCCTGGCGCCGGCGGCAAACTGGGTCGGCAAGACCTGGCCGCTGGAGCGCTTCAGCCAGGTCGCTATGCGCCTCCTCGGCCCACACGGGGCGATGGCCGGCGGCCGCCTGATGATCCTGGGCGGACCCGACGACAAGAAGCTCGCCAAGGGCCTGCAGGACGTCGTGGCGCGGAACCGCTTCATCAACCTGACCGGCGGGGTCGACCTCCTGACGGCCTTCGCCTGCCTGAAACACGCACGGCTGTTCATCGGCAACGACAGCGGGACCATGCACCTGGCGGCCGCGGCCGGCGTCCCGACGCTCGGCCTCTTCGGACCTTCGGACGAACGGCTCTATGCGCCCTGGGGCGCCGACACCCACGTCGTGCGCGGTCCACGGGACTTCGAGCAGATCCGCGCGGTTGACCCGAGCTTCACCCAGGCGCTCTGTCACATGATGGACCTGAGCGTGGACACCGTCGGCAATGCGGCCAAGACGCTCCTGGCCGCAACCGAGCCGCAGAAGGTTGAGACCCCGAATGCCTGAGGCCACGAATGGCTGACGCCTACGACCTGATCGTCCGCGGCGGCGAGGTGGTGAACCACGCCGGGCGCGGCCTCGCCGACGTAGGCGTGCGCGGCGGCAAGATCGCCGCGGTCGGCGACCTCTCCCAGGCCGGCGCCGGCGAGGTGTTCGACGCCAAGGGCCTGACCGTCATGCCGGGCGTGATCGACACCCAGGTCCACTTCCGCGAACCGGGCCTTGAGTGGAAGGAAGACCTGGAGACCGGGTCGCGGGCCGCCGTCCTGGGCGGGGTCGTCGCGGTGTTCGAGATGCCGAACACCGAGCCCACCACCACCGATCCCGACGCTCTGACCGACAAGCTGACCCGCGCCGCGGGACGCATGCACTGCGACCACGCCTTCTACGTCGGCGGCACCCACGAGAACGCGCAGTGGCTGGGCGAGCTCGAGCGACTGCCGGGCTGCTGCGGGATCAAGGTGTTCATGGGCGCCTCGACCGGCACGCTTCTGGTGCAGGACGACGAGGGCATCGAGCAGGTGCTGCGTCACGTGAACCGCCGCGCAGCCTTCCACTCCGAGGACGAATACCGCCTGGCCGACCGCCGGCCGCTCGCCCGCACCGGTGACTGGACCAGCCACTACGAGGTCCGCGACGCCCAGTCGGCCATCCAGTCCACTGAGCGGCTGGTGCGGATTGCGACGGCGCTGGGCAAGCGCATCCACGTGCTGCACGTCACCACCGCCGACGAGATCGCCTATCTCGCCGCGCACAAGGACGTGGCCAGCGTCGAGCTGACCCCGCAGCACCTCACCCTCGCCGGCCCCGAGGCCTACGAGCGGCTGAAGGGCTACGCCCAGATGAACCCGCCGATCCGCGGCGAAGAGCATCGCGCCGCGCTCTGGGCCGGTCTGGCGAGCGGCGTCGCCGACGTGCTGGGCTCCGACCACGCGCCGCACACTTCCGAGGAGAAGGCCCGCCCCTACCCCGCATCGCCGTCGGGCATGCCGGGCGTGCAGACCCTGCTGCCGGTGATGCTGACCCATGTGGCAGAGGGCCGGCTCAGCCTTGAGCGTCTCGTCGACCTGACCAGCCACGGCGCGAACCGGCTGTTCGGTCTCGCCGACAAGGGCCGCCTAGCCGAAGGCTTCGACGCCGACCTGACCATCGTCGACCTCAAGGCCCGCCGCACCATCGCCCACGCCGACATGGCCAGCCGCGTCGGCTGGACGCCCTTCGACGGCATGCAGGCCAAGGGCTGGCCGATGGCGACCATCATCCGCGGCCGCATCGTCATGCGCGACGACGAAGTCATCGCGCCGCACCTAGGCGAACCCGTGCGCTTCGCGGAGACGCTGGCGGGGTAGCATCCTTGCCTTCCCCGTGAACGGGGAAGGGGACCCGTTCGCCGAAGAGCGAATGGTGGAAGGGGAGCCCTCAGGCGCCGCGCCCCCTCCTCGCCCCTCCACCATCGGCTCTTCCCCGCGACCTTGGCCAGGGTCGGCCGACGGTCCCCCTCCCTCGCTGTGAAGGGGAGGCAAAGTTTTTTCCGACCCTGCATCTCAGATCACGTCCGGCGGCCTCTATCCTATAGCAACGTTCGTTAAGCTATCCGGAGAGCCCCCTTGCCCGTCGCCGTCCAAATCCTGATCGCCCTGATCGTCCCGGGCATCGTCTTCATGTTCTCGAACCTGATCCGGCTCCGCGAGAGGATGCGGGTTCTGGACATCGTCCACGCCGCGGCGTTGGCCGGCCACCCGCTGTCGCCCGAGATGCTGAAGTCGCTTCCCGGCGGCGGGCACATGTTCCCCACCCCGCAGCGCGACTTCCGGCTCGGCGTGCTGCTGATCGCCTGCGGAGCCGCCATCGCCACGATCGGCCTGTGCGTCTTCATCGCCGTGACCAGCGAGGGCGGGCCCGCTCTCGCCGTCGGCGTCTCGATCGCCGCAGTCGGTGCGATCCCCGCCTGCGTCGGAGCGGCGCTGGTCATCCTCAGCGGCAACGACAAGCGGGTGATTGAGTCCTGATAGCCTCGCCCTTCACATCCCGTGGAGATTTCCCGGACCCAGGCTCAGGCCAAGCGGGCCGCGCTCAGCGACATGGAGCTGGCGCGCCTGGCCGATCACGAGGACCGTGGCGCGGCCGGCGAGCTGGTGCGCCGCTCGGCTCCGGTGATCACCGACCTGTTGCGCCGGATGGGCGCCCCCGACGCGGTGGCCGACGACATCACCCAGGACGCTCTGGTAACAGCGCTGCGCAGCGTCGCCAGCTACCGGGGCGAGGCCGCCTTTTCCACCTGGGCCATGAAGATCGCCGCCCGCCTCTACATCAAGCGCCGCCGACGGGAGGCGCGCACCGAGTTGATGGCCGACCCCGTGGGGGCGGATATCGGCGGTGTTTCCGAGGAAGTGGATTCGATCACCCGGCTCGACCTCGATCGCGCCCTGCAGCGGCTCTCGTCCCCGGAACGGCTCTGCGTCTCGCTCTGCCATGGCGCGGGCTTGAAACACGACGAGATCGCCCTTGCGCTGCGCGTCCCGCTGGGCACCGTCAAATCGCACGTCACGCGGGGCCTGAAGAAGCTCAGGATCCTGATGACCGAACCAGGGAGTGATCCGAATGGATGACGCCGATTTCGAAGCGGCCCTGGCCGCCGCCTTCCAGACGCCGGCGCAGGGCGTCCAGCGCCGAGACATGACCGAGACTATCTTGCAGCGCGTCAACGCCAACCATTGGGCGCGCGCCGGTGTCCTGGGGGGCGCTGGCTTGATCGGCGTGGCCATCGCCGGCTCCGCGCTGGTGGTGACTGAGCTCGCCCGACCGATCGGCGCCTGGGCCTTCGACGCGCTCTACAATCTGCGGTTCCCTACAGCCCACGCCGACCCGACGCCGTTCATCATCGTGGGCCTGGTGCTGACCGGCCTGACTGTCGCGCGCAACGCCATTCGCGATCTCTGAGGGGAGCTGTCGAATCCGCCCGTTCGTCCGCGTCTCCTCACTGACGCGGCTCCTCGCGTCAGAGACCTCCTTAGGAGAGCATCACGTGCAGTACATGATCCTGATCTATGAACCGGAGACCGCCTTCCAGGGCGAGACCGGAGCGAACCGGCTGACCGACATCGTCGCCAAGCACATGGCGCTGGCCGGCGACTTGCGCGCCAAGGGCGTGATGCAGGGCGGCTCGGGCCTTCAGGGCGTCGAGACGGCCACCACCGTGGCGAGCCAGGGCGGTAAGCAGACCGTGCACGACGGCCCCTTCGCCGAGACCCGCGAGCACCTGGGCGGCTACTACCTGATCGACGTGCCCGACCTCGACGGCGCCCTGGCCATCGCCAAGCGAGTTCCGGTGGTCGACGGCGGCAAGGTCGAGGTGCGGCCGCTGATGGTGCGCTGAGCCCATGCCGCGCTGGGCGGAGGCGATTTCGGCCGCGAGGCCCAAGGTCGTGGCGGCGCTTGCCGCGCGCTTAAGGGATCTCGACCTCGCTGAAGACGCCTTCGCCGACGCGACCGCAGCCGCCCTCACCGCCTGGCCGCTGCAGCCGCCGCGTGACCCGGCCGCCTGGCTGTGGCGCGCGGCGTTCCGCCGGGCCATTGACGCCAGGCGCCGCGCCGCGACCCGCGAGCGGGCGGTGTTCGATCCGGCCGAGCCGGCGCCTACGCCCGAGGAGGTCCTAATGGCCGCCGACGAGCCCATTCCCGACGAGCGGCTGCGGCTGATCTTCGTCTGCTGCCACCCGGCCATCGCCCTCGACGCTCGCGCCGCTCTGACGCTGAAGGTCGTCTGCGGCCTCTCGACCGAGCGGCTGGCCCGCGCGTTCCTGACCACCGAATCGGCCATGCTGCAGCGGATCACCCGGGCCAAGCGCAAGATCCGCGAGGCCGGCGTACCCTTCGAGGTTCCGGCGCGCGAGGCCTGGCCCGAGCGGCTGGAGGCGGTGCTGGCCACCCTGGAGATCGCCTACGCCCAGGCCTACGAGGACGCCGCCCTGGTCGGCGATGCGGCGGGGTTCGCGCGCGAAGTTCTGCGGCTCTCGGCCATCCTGGCGGAGCTGGCGTCCGACGAGCCGGAGGTGCTGGGCCTGGCCGCCCTGGTGCGCTTTGCAGAGGCCAGGCGGCCGGCCCGGCTGGACGACGCCGGCGCGATGGTTCCGCCCGACCAGCAGGACGTGGCGCTCTGGCGGCGCGACATCATCGAGGAGGGTGCTCGCCTGCTCGACCGCGCTGCGAACCTGCGCCGCACCGGACCCCGGCAGGTCATGGCGACCATCCACGCCGCGCACCTGAGCCGCGCCGAGGGCCGGCCGACGCCTTGGCGGGACATCGCCGCGCTCTATGACGTCTTGCTGCAGATGCGGCCGGGCGTGGTCACCGCAGTCAATCGCGCGGTGGCAGTCGGAGAGGCGATCGGCGCCGACGCGGGCCTGCAGGCGCTGATGGAGGCCGAGGCGCCGCCGGATTGGCTTCCTTATCAGGCCGCACGCGCCGGCCTCTGCGCCAAGGCCGGCCGGACCGCTGAAGCCGCAGCGGCCCTCAAGGCCGCGCTGGCGCTGGATCCCGCGCCCGCCGAGCGCCTGTTCCTGAAGCGGCGGCTGGCGGCGCTCCAATAAGATCTCCGCTCATCCCCGAGAACGGGGGACCCAGGCTTTCGTCGCAGCCCCTGGGTTGGAATGGCTTCGGACACCGAGGTTCAGAAACATAAATCACCTGGGTCCCCGCCTTCGCGGGGATGAGCGGGTGATGGGAGGCTTCCCAACTCGGCAGGGGCTTGGAATAAGGCTCCCATGGACGCCGAGCTCAGCACCACCACCGCCCCTTTCCGCGACGCCCGCTATGCACCACGGCGGCTGGACGTGGAGCGGCGCGACGGCGGCGAGATGGTGCTGCGCAATCCAGCGCCCTATGCGACCGAATTCCAGACCATGACCGCGGCCCTCGAGCACTGGGCCAGGATCGCGCCGGACCGGCTCTGGCTTGCGGAGCGCTCCGGCGACGGCTGGCGCGAGGTGACCTACGCCGAGGCGCTGGAGCGGGTTTCGGTCCTGGCCGGCGGCCTGCGCGAACTGGGCGTGGTGGGCAAGCGCCCGCTGCTGGTCTTGGCGACCAACGGGGTCGACCACGCACTGATCAAATACGCCGCGATGAGCCAGGGCATGCCGGTCGCGCCCGTCTCGCCGCAGTATGGCCTGAAGGGCGCCAACATCGCCCGCCTCGCCCATGCCTGCGAGGTGCTGAACCCGGCCGCCGTCTATACCGAGGACGCGGCTCTCTTCGCCGATGGACTGTCCGCGCCGGCGCTGGCGGGTTTGCCGGCGATTGCAGGCCGCAACGCGCGGAAAGGCGACGTCACGCTGGAGGACCTGTCGCGAGCTCGGCCCGCGACCGCGACCGCCCGGCCCGAGGACCACGCCAAGTACCTGCTCACTTCCGGCTCCACGGGCCTGCCGAAGGCGGTGATCTGCACCCACAGCAACGTCTCGCTGAACTCCGCCCAGATCGCCGCCTGCTTCGACGATCCCGACCCACCGATGATGGTCAATTCCGCGCCCTGGAGCCACAGCCTGGGCGCCAACTCCATCCTGCACATGTCGCTGCACCGGGGCGGGACGCTCTATATCGACGCCGGCCAGCCGACGGCGGCGCGCTTCGGCGAGACGGTGCGCAATCTCAGGGACGTTTCGCCGACCTACCAGAACATGGTGCCGGCCGGCTGGATGCTGTTCGTCGATGAACTGGAGAAGGACGACGCCCTGGCGCGTCGGTTCTTCGAGCGCGTGCGGGTGCTGCAGTACGGCGGCGCGGCGTTGGGGCAGGCCGTCGCCGACCGAATCCAGGCCGTGGCCGTCCACACGGTCGGCGAGAAGATCAGCTTCGCGTCGGGCTACGGCGCCACCGAGACCGGGCCCACCGCCTGCAACGTCCACTGGACCAACGACCGCATGGGCATGATCGGGCTGCCCTTGCCCGGCACTTCCGTCCGCTTGGTCCCCGAGGCCGGCAAGCTCGACTTCCGCGTGAAGGGTCCGCAGGTCACCCAGGGCTACCTCGGCCGCCCGGAACTCTCGGCCGAGGCCTTCGACGACGAGGGCTTCTATGTGCTGGGCGACGCCGCGCGGTTCGTCGACGCCGAGGATCCGGCCCGGGGCCTGATCTTCGACGGCCGGCTGTCAGAGAACTTCAAGCTCGTCTCCGGCACCTTCGTGGGCGTCGGCGATCTTCGGATCGGGGCGGTCTCCGCGATCGGCGGATCGGTCACGGACGCCGTCGTCTGCGGCGAGGGCCGCGAGGCCGTGGGCCTGCTGCTCTATCCCAACCCGCGTCTGCCGCGCGCCGAGGTCGAAGCCGCCGTGCGCGCCGGCCTCGAAGCCTTCAACGCCCGCGCCAAGGGCTCCGGCGGACGCGTCGGGCGCGCCCTGGTCCTGGCCGAGGGCCCCGACGCCATCCACGGCGAGATCACCGACAAGGGCTACATCGCTCAGGCCCTGGCCCGCTCCCGGCGCGCGGACAGCGTTACGCGCCTCTTTGCCGACCCGCCCCCTTCAGACGTGATGGTGTTCTAGAATGAACGGCGCCGACGCCCTGCTCGCGACCTTTGTCGCCAACGATGTCACCGCCTGCTTCGCAAATCCGGGCACCAGCGAGATGCAGTTCGTGGCGGCGCTGGATCGGGCCCCGCAGATGCGGCCGGTGCTCTGCCTCTTCGAGGGCGTGGCGACCGGGGCGGCGGACGGCTACGGCCGGATGGCCGACAAGCCCGCCTGCACCCTGCTCCACCTGGGCCCAGGCTACGGCAACGGGGTTGCGAACCTGCATAACGCGCGGCGGGCCTTCACGCCCATCGTCAATGTGATCGGCGACCACGCCACCTATCACCGCCAGTACGATGCGCCGCTGAATTCGGACATCCCGGCGCTCTCCGCCCCCAACTCGCTCTGGGTGAAGTCCGCCGACAGCCCCGACGCGGTGGCGGGTCTAGCCGCGGAGGCCGTCGCGGCGAGCTTCGGCCCGCCAGGCGGCCCGGTTAGCCTGATCTTGCCGGCGGACTCGGCGTGGCTTGAGACCAGGACCGAACCGGTGATCGCCCAGAGGGCGATCCGCCCGGCGCCCTCCAGCGAGGCTGTGGAGGCCGCCGCCCGCGTCATCAGCGCCGCGAAAAAGCCGGTGCTGCTGCTCGGCGGCCAGGCCTGCCGCGCCGAAGCGTTGGCCCAGGCCGCCCGGCTGAGCTTGGTCGGCGTACGGGTGATGGCCGACACCTTTGTCTCCCGCCAGCCGCGCGGCGCGGGGGCTTTTGCGCCGGCCCGCATGCAGTATTTCGGCGAGATGGCGCTGCAGGACCTCGAGGGCGTCGACCTGATGGTCTACGCCGGGACCACCCAGCCGGTGGCCTTCTTCGCCTATCCGAACCGGCCGAGCGTGCTGGTGCCCGAAGGCTGTGCGACGCTGACCCTGGCCGCGCGGAGTGAAGACTCCGTGGCCGGCCTTGCCGCGTTGGCCGATGCGTTGGGCGCGCCGCGCGAAGGCCCGAAGCAAGCCCTGAAGCGTCCCGACGCCGCGCCCACAGGCAAGCTCAATGCGCATCTGGCCGGCGCCAGCGTCGCGCGCCATCTGCCCGAGGGCGCCATCGTTTGCGACGACAGCGTCACCTCCGGCGCGGGCATCGCGGCGGCCAGCCTGACGGCCGCCCCGCACGAGGTGCTGGCGCTGACTGGCGGGGCCATCGGCATCGGCCTGCCGTTGGCCGTCGGCGCGGCGGTCGCGGCGCCCGACCGCAAGGTCCTGGCGCTGAGCGGCGACGGCTCGGCGATGTACACGATCCAGGCGCTCTGGACGCTGGCCAGGGAGAACCTCGACGTCACCGTCGTGGTCTTCGCCAACAACAGCTACCGCATCCTCAACATCGAGATGACCCGCACGGGCGCGGGCGACGCCGGGCCCCAGGCGGCCAAGCTGCTGGGCCTGGGCGACCCCAATATCGACTGGGTTCCGCTGGCCAAGGGGCTTGGTCTGCCCGCGGTTCGCTGCGAGACCGCCGACGAGTTCGAGAAGGCCTTCGCCGCCGCCATGGCGCAGCGCGGACCGATGTTCATCGAGGCGGCGATCTAACGTTCTTGCCTTCCCCGTTCACGGGGAAGGGGACCGTCGGCCGAGCGAAGTGAAGAGCCGAGGTGGAAGGGGCGAGCCGCAAGCTCCGCGCGCAGTCCCTCGCCCCCACACCACTCGTCCTTCGAGTGCTCCCCTCCCCCGCTTCGCAGGGGAGGCAAGGCAAACGAAAAAGGCCCCGGGGGTTTCCCTCCGGGGCCTCGTTCGTCTTCAGTTCGTTCGAGCTTAGGTGTTGCCGGGCAGCTTGCAGCCGCCGCTGAAGGCGCAGCCGGTGGCGCCGACCGCGGTCACCGGACCGGTCGTGTACTCGATCATGTAGCCCTTCAGGCCGTCCGAGCAGGCCACTTCGAGAAGCAGCGTGCCCTTGGCCGTCTTGGCCGCAAGGCGCGAGTTCGAAACCGTACAGGTGCTGGTCGCCTGGAACTTCTTCAGGTCGGCGGTCAGCGCGGCGTTGCCGGAGTCGGCCTTGTTCAGGCCGCAGCGGTAGCCGGCCACCAGGGCGTGGCCGCAGTCGAGGACCTCGCCCTTGCCGCCGGCCTTGAAGATGCCCACGCCGCCCTTGCCGCCGGTGCAGACCAGTTCGACCACGTCCTCGCCTTGGCCGGCGGGGAATACGGCGTACTTCTCGACTTGGCAGTCGGAGCCGGCGTTCTTGGCGAGCCGGGTGTAGAGACCCGCCTGCTCCGTCGCGGCCTGACGGGCGTCGGTCAGCGTGCAGCCGCCGAGCACGCCCTGGGCCTTGGCGCATTCATAGGTGGTCGCGAGCGCGCCGGCCGGCGTGATCTTGTAGATGTAGCCCTTGCCGTCCTGGCAGGAGGCTTCGAAGAAGTTCGCGCCGTCCGTGGCGGTGCCGACGAAACGCCGGTCCTTCACAACGCAATTGTTCTTGGCTTCAGCCGCATAGCGGTCGACCACGGCCATGCGGGCCGCGGGGTCGCCGAGGGTGCACTTGATGTTGCCGCTGGCATTATCGAAGTTCAGGCAGTTCTGCGCCTCCATCTTCTTGGAAGCGTCGAACGGCGAGCTGGCCACCACCACGTAGCCGACGCCGCCCTGACAGGCGATTTCGAGATAGGTGCTGGTCTTGCTCTGGCCGATGCCGCGCGCCTGTTCCGGCGTGCACTGGATGCTCTGCTTCGCCAGCGCCGCGGCGAGCGCCGCCTTCGGATCGGCGTTGCCGGGCAGGATGCACGGCAGCGCCGGCGGCTTGCCGGCTTCCGGCGGTGTGTTGGCCTCGACGCAGGTGAAGGCGGTGGGCGTGGCGCCGACCGTCGCCTGGATGATGTAGCCCATGGAGCCCGTCGCGCAGGCGACTTCATAGTAGCTCTGGGCGGGCGTGCCCTTCTTCTTGTCTTCCGGGGCCTTGCCGACAAAGCGGGCGTCCGACACCTGGCAGGGAAGTGCAGCGGCGGTCACCAGCGGCGGGGCCTCAGCCATGCCTTGCTTGCGTTGCGCGTCGCTAACGGCGGGCGCTGCGGCTTTCGGCGCGGACATCACCGCGACAGGCGCCAGCACCGCGACGAGGAGGGCCGCGGCCAGCCCCAATCCGATTGGCCTCATGATTTAGATATCTCCTGGGCATTTTTTTCGAGGGGCTTTCCACCCCATGGCGGCACATAAGCGCCGTGATCGTCTCAGGGTCAAGATGACGCTCGAAACTGGCCGAACTGTGACGCAGTTCCAAGGGCTTAGCCTCACAGCCCGATGTCGCTGGGATCGCTGAAAGCCGAATCCTCAGGCGCCGCGGACCCGTAAATGGGCGCCGGCCACGCCCACCACCTCGACGCGGGAACCGGCCTCCAGGCCGTCGCCCTCGGCGAGTTCGGCGGCCCATTCCTTGCCGTCGATGAACACCCGGCCCGCCCGGCCGGCGAACGACCCGACCACGACGCCGTGATGGCCAACCAGCCGTCCGACATTGTCGTTGATGTCGTGTCCATGGGCCGACGTCACCGAACGCGGGAAGTAGCGCCGCGCCAAGAGCGTGCTGACGATGGTGAGCAGCGCGAAGACCAGCAGCGCCACCGGCAGCGAGATCCCCGTGAAGACGGCGAGGATCGCCACCACGGCGGCGGAGGCCGACGAGGGCAGGAGCCAGCCTGATCCAGTCGCCACCTCGACCGCCAGCAGAGCCGCGGCGAACGCCATCCACACCCAGAAGGGGTGGCTGAGATAGAGCTCCGGAAGGTCGGGCATGATCAGGTCTCCGTCGTCGGAACCGCAGAGCCGCCGCGTGACGCGCGCGGACGCGGCGGCGACGGTTGCTGTTGCTCGGCCCTGGCGGTCCTCGCCAGTTCGCCGACCCCGGCGATGGTGGCCACCAGGGAGGCCAAGTCGGCCGGGACGATCACCGTCTTCTGCTGCGGACTCTCGGCCAGCTTGCCGAACGCCTCGACGTATTTCTGCGCCACGAAGTAGTTGATGGCGTTCACGTCACCGTCGGCGATGGCGTTGGAGACCAGTTCGGTCGCCTTGGCCTCGGCGGCGGCGGAGCGTTCGCGAGCCTCGGCGTCCCGGAACGCGGCCTCGCGGCGGCCCTCGGCCTGCAGGATGGCCGACTGCTTCTGGCCCTCGGCGACGGTGATCGCGGCCTGTTTCTCGCCGTCCGCCTCGGTGATCACCGCGCGCCGTTCGCGCTCAGCCTTCATCTGCCTGGCCATGGCATTGGTGATGTCCGGCGGGGGCTGCAGGTCCTTGATCTCGATCCGCGCCACCTTGACGCCCCAAGGGCTGGTAGCTTGGTCGATGACGTCGAGCAGCCGGGTGTTGATCTGGTCACGCTGCGACAACACCTCGTCCAGCTCCATGTTGCCGACCACGGTCCGCAGGTTGGTCATGGTGAGCTGGGTGATGGCGAAATCGAGGTTGGTGACCCGGTAGGCCGCAGCGGCTGCATCCATCACCTGAATGAAGACGATGGCGTCCACCTGGACCGAGACATTGTCCTTGGTGATCACGTCCTGGCGCGGCACGTCGAGCACCTGCTCCATCATGTTGATCTTGCGCCCGACACTTTCGACGAACGGGGTCAGGAAGCTCATCCCAGGCTTCAGGGAGCGCGTGTAGCGGCCGAACCGCTCGACGGTGTACTCGCGGCCCTGGGGCACGATCTTGATGGCGCCCAGCGCGACCACCGCGGCCAGCACAAGGAATACAGTAGCGACGGCGAAACCCATGAAGTCCTCCCCACAACGAGCGTCAGTTTAGCCCCGCCCCCGAACCCACGCCATGGAAACCGGACAGCCGGTCTGCTAGCCCTTGGCCATGTTCTGGAAGACCGCCGCCCTGCTCGCCGCCGCGCTTCTCATGATGGGCGCAGCCCCCGTCCCATCGAAATCCGCTGCCGCGAAAGCCCCGGGCAAGGCGGCGCCCGCCGCCAAGTCGGCCGCCAAGCCCTCGGCGGAGCCCTTCTTCGATGCCCGCGATCCGGCGATGCTGGTGCCGCTCTTGGCGTCGGCGGGGGCCAAGGCCGAGATCGCCCACAAGGAAGCCGACTCGGTTTTCTTGTCGGTCACCTCAAAGACGGTGGCCTTCACCACCCAGTTCGCGGGCTGCGATGCGCAGGGCCGCAAGTGCGCCGTCGCGCTCTTCGACAGCGCCGCGGTGTCGGGCGGCCCGACGCTGGCGCAGATCAACTCCTACAACCAGACGTCGGCCATGTGTCGCGGTTACCAGGACAAGGCCGGCAAGGCCCACGTCCTCTATTCGTCGCTGCTGTTCGCTGACGACAGCCGCAGCCGCGTCCTCCAGCAGCTCGCCGCTTGGCGCGGCTGCCTCGCCGAGTTCCACGACTTCACCGCCGACCCAGTCGCCTACCTGGCGGCCGCCCCTTAGGCCGTCTCCAGAAAATCGCGCCTAAGGGATTTGGGGTCGGCTCCACACAGAGGGGGAGGGCCGTTTTGGAAACCACCTACAGACCCGAAGCCTGGCGCGATCTCTACGTCATGATCGGCACATCGGCGGGAGCTCTAGTCGGTCTTCTGTTCATCGTCATGTCGCTGCATTTCGACAAGATCGGCGAACGAAGCGACCACAACATGAGGCTGACCATCGAAGGCGGCCGCAACAACACTTACCACCTGCTGACGGTGTTGATCGAGGCGGCCGTGGTCCTCACGCCTCAGCCGATCAATTTCCTGGGCCTAGAACTGATCGCCATCAATCTGTTCGGCCTCAGGTTGCCTCTTACGATTGTCTATAAGTACGTCAACAAACCCATCACGATCAGCGAGCGTGGGGGCTTCCCCACCGCTCTGATCGCGACAATCATCGTGGCCTATCTGACCGGAGCCGTCGGCGGCGCCGTGCTCGCCGAGCGATTGCCATGGGGCCTCTACCTCGTGACAGCGGCCTGCGTCGTCAAGCTGGTCCGGTCCGTGCTGACGGCCTGGATGTTGATGTTCGGCATGTTCCACGCCCAGGTGGTCAAGGGTGAGGCGGCGGACGGGGTTTGATCTGGTCCGCCCGCCCTACGTCCCTCAGACGCTCGCCGTGGCTCGCTCGCGCAGGGCCGCCACCCGGTCGATCGAGGCCTCGGCTTCGGCCATGATCCGGGCGACGATCTCGGCGGCCGGCAGGACGTCGTGCACGCCGCCCGCCGATTGGCCCATCGCAAAGCAGGAGCGGTCGGGGTCGAGGCCCTCGATCTGGCCGCCGATGCCGCCCATGACGCCGGCGCGGTGCGAGATCCCCGCCTGCATCGGGAAGGGCTGGATGTCTTCCGGCCGCTTCTCCCAATCCTCGACGTAAGGGTTCTTCTTCACGCGCATCGGTTTGCCGGAGTAGGAGCGCGTGCGGATGGTGTCCTCGTCGGTCGCCTCGACGATGGTGTCCCGGTACATTTGGCCTGCGTGGGCCTCAGTCGAGGCGATGAACCGGGTGCCCATCCAGACGCCGACCGCGCCCAGGCTGAGCGCCGCGGCGAGGCCCCGGCCGTCATAGAGCCCGCCGGCCGCGACCACCGGGATCTTCACCGCCTCGACCGCCTGGGCCACCAGCGGCATGGTGCCGACCAGGCCCGTGTGCCCGCCGCCCTCGCCGCCCTGGCAGATCACCGCATCACAGCCGGCCTGCTCGGCCTTCACCGCGTGCTTCACGGCTCCGCAGACGACCATGACCTTCAGTCCCGCGCCCTTCAGCCGCTGCATGATCGGCATGGGTACGCCAAGGCCGGCGACGAAGGACGAGGCGCCCTCCTCGATGATGATCTCCACTGAGGCCGTCAGGCTCTCGGGGCTCGCCGCCAGCAGGTCCACGCCGAACGGCTTGTCGGTCAGGCTTTTGACCTTGCGCATCTCCTCACGGATGAAGTCCGGCGAGCGGCCAGCCATGCCCAGCACGCCGTAGCCGCCGGCGTTCGACACAGCGGCGGCCAGCTCCGCGTAGGAGACCCCGCCCATGCCGGCCAGCATGATCGGATGCTTCACGCCCAACAGGTCGCAGAGCTTGGTGTGCAGGGTCATGGCCGATCCTCC
>Ga0068864_100001062_pt1 | contig 23035 bp, 17 predicted proteins | sample KBSSwiS72_FD_66586 | JGI IMG/M metagenome (GOLD analysis project Ga0068864, IMG submission 66586) | Switchgrass rhizosphere microbial communities from Kellogg Biological Station, Michigan, USA - KBS Switchgrass S7-2 | ecosystem: Host-associated > Plants > Roots > Rhizosphere > Soil ... | reverse complement strand
ACGCTGTCGCCAGAAAGGTGCCTCTCAGACAGCCGCGCTTCGATCTCGACCTCGACGCGATCGATGCCGCGATCGGGCCGCGAACGCGGCTGGTGATCGTCAATACGCCGCACAATCCGACCGGCCGCATCTACGGGCGCGAGGCGTTGACCGCGCTCGCCGAACGGCTCGAGAGCGCCTCGAACCGGATCGGCCACCGCATCTTCCTGCTGTCGGACGAGCCCTATCGACGCCTGCGCTTCGACGGGCGCGGCTTCGTAAGCCCGGCGGCGGTCTACCCCTGGACGCTGATCTCGTACAGCTACGGCAAGGTCCTGCTCGCGCCTGGCCAGCGGCTGGGCTACCTCGCAATCTCGCCGCTGATGCCTGCGAGAGACCGGCAGGCGCTGCGCGATGCGATGTTCTCGACGCAGATGGCGCTCGGCTGGTGCTTTCCGAACGCAGTCATGCAGTACGCCCTTCCGCATCTCGACCGGCTGTCGATCGACGTTCAAGCGCTCACGCGCCGCCGGGACGTGCTGATTGAGGCGCTGACCAAGGCGGGCCACACGGTGCTGCCACCGGAGGGGACGTTCTACCTGTGGGTCAAATGGTCGAGTGCCGACCCGGAACATCAATGGAATGCGCTCGCCGACGACGGCGTCTTCGTCATGCCGGGCACCATCATGAACGCGAGGGAGTACTTCCGCATCAGCCTGACGGCTTCCGACGACATGGTCGCGCGCGCGGTGCCCGTGTTCGCTCAGGTATCGCACCGCTGTGTCAACCGACGACCTGCCAAAGAGATCGCGGATCCGTAGCACCTGCTTTCCGCGCATCCGGGACGAAGAGCTCCGAATGCGGATCCCATGATTGCCTGCTTTGTCCACCACAGAATTGAATGTGCGATATTTTTGGCTGAGTATTGACCGCGCTCGACGGCGCTACTAAGGTGTCGGCGACATTCCTTGAAAGGAACGAGCGATGAAAATTGCCAGCCGCGTCGCACCGATCATTTGCGCGCTTGCTGCATTCGCAGCGGCGGGAAGCAACGTCATCAGCGCCAAGGACCGACCGGGCGACGAATCGCACGAAGCTGCTGCAGCCGCCGAGGAGATGGCGCAAGCGCGCAACGCACCGGGCATTGTCGCGCCTGGCGCGTACAGCGCCGCGTGGGCGTCGCTCTCCGCGCTGCCGGTTTCGGGACCAGCGTGGAACGAAGTGACGACCCGCCCGTACAACTCCGACGATCCGCGTTATCGCGATCCGATCTTTTCCAATTCGAGCGGCGGAGCCGGTCTGGTCGCCGGCCGCACGACCGGCCTGGCAGTGGCCGGAACCTACATCTATGCTGGCGGCGCCGATGGCGGCGTTTTTCGCTCAAGCAATAGCGGCGGAACCTGGACGCCTCTGACCGATGGCCTCCCCACGCTTTCCGTAGGCTGGCTTGAGATCGCTCCCGACGGCGCGCTGTGGCTCGCGACCGGCGAGGCGAACACGGGGGCAACCTCGTATGTCGGCACCGGCGTATTCCGCCTCGGCAACCCGTCGACAGGCGTGTTCACCACCACCTCGCGCGTGGGCGGGACGGAACTCGAGAGCACCACCATTGGCAAGCTGCGCTTCGACGGCGCTGGCAATGTCTATGCTGCGACCTCGCGCGGCATCTGGCGGCACTCTTCGAGCGGTGGATCTGCGCCGTGGACACGCGTGCTCGAGCCTGTGCCGGGCTCGACGTCACCGTACGACAACATCTGCAACGACGTCGCCATCGACCCACGGTCGGGCGGACGCACGGTGATCGCCAACTGCGCGTGGCGCGGCGGCGCTGCGTATAACGGCTTCTACCTGTCGACCGACGGTGGCAACACCTGGGTGCTCACCAATCCCGGCGGCGCGCTCAATCCGCAGGACGTGGGCCGGACGACTTTCGCCTATGCGGCCGACGGCACGCAACTTTATGCCGTGGTTGAGTCGATCACGAAATATACGCACAACAGCAACACCGCGCTGTCGGGCATCTACAATTCGCCGACCGGCAGCGTGTCCGGCCCGTGGAACAAGATCGGCGACAGCGGGCAGCTATCGGGGAGCAGCTCGGCCCTGCATACGGTGCGCGGATACAAGCCTGGCATACAGGCGTGGTACAACCAGTCGATCGCGGTGGATCCGGCCAACTCAAGCCATCTCGTGGTCGGCTTGGAGGAGATCTACGAGACGACCGACGCCGGGGTGCACTGGACCACGATCGGCCCCTACTGGAATTTCGACTTCGCGTGCTGGTCGATCAAAGACGCGAACAACACCTGCCCGCTCGCGACGCACTCCGATCAGCACTCGATCGCCTTCGCGGGTGGACGCCTCTACGTGGGCAACGACGGCGGCGTGTACACGCGCCCCGCCAACGGGTCGGTCAACGCAAACGGCAACGCCACCGACTGGCAAAGCCTCAACGCGAATCTGCGCACGCTTCAGTATTACAGCGTCGGCGTGGGCAGCGTGCCGGGGGGAGTGGCCATCTCCGGCGGACTGCAAGACAACGGAACCTCGCTCCTGCTGCCGGTCGATGCAACCGGCAACATGGGGTCGATCTCCGGCGGCGACGGAGTGAAGATCATCGTCGACCCGGCGAACGGCTGCAACATCCTCACTGGATATGTCGACCTCAACGTCTGGCTCACAACGAACTGCGGCGTGTCGGACGGCAGCGCCTCCGCATTCCTCGACATCACGCCCGCCGATCCCAGTCCGCGGTTCATCGCGCCCTACGCCTCCGATACTCTGAACGGCAACTGGGTGATCGGCGGGCGATACCTCTGGACGAATCACACCCGCTTCGCAAGCCAGACCGCGGCCGATTGGTCCCAGGCCTATGACAACGGCGTGGGCCACTCGACCACCGTGATCGCCAGCCGCAACGATGTGATCTGGTCGGCCTGGTGCGGCCCCTGCAACAACGATGGCTTTACGCGTGGCATCTCCACCAACGTCGGCGGCACCTTCCACCAGCTCTCGTTGCCGGCAGCGGTGCCCAACAGGTACATCGAGGGACTTGCCATCGATCCGAATGACGCCAGCGGGCGCAGCGTGTACGTGAGCTTCAGCGGCTTCTCGCGCAAGTGGACGGAAGGACCCGGTGCCGGATTGGGCCACCTGTGGAAGACCACCGACGGCGGCGCGACGTGGACGGACGTGAGCGGCAACCTGCCCGACGTGCCCACCAACAAGATACTGCTTCGCAACGGCAAGATCGTGCTGGCCACGGACTTGGGAGTGGTCCTGTCGAGCGACGCAGGCGCACACTGGTCGAGGCTGGGCGGTGGTCTACCGGTGACAACGGTGATGGATCTGACGGTGGGCCCCGACGGTCTGCTCTACGCGGCAACGCACGGACGGGGCATCTGGTCGATTACGGCGCCGTGACATCCGCGCGGCAATGTGGCGAGGTGGCTTCAAGGTCGCCCGCCTTATGCCTGCATGTTGCCTGAGAGAGCGAGAGATAGGTCGCAACCGCTCCCACCGTGCTGAGCTCAGGAGAAGTCGAAGCACTCGAACAGGTCGCCGATATCCGCGCGCGCGTCGCGCGGTGGAGCCGGTGGTCCCAATGCAGCCCCGCTCGGCGCCGCCTGATAGTTCGAGCCGACTGGCGTCGCCGTGTCGAACAGGTGATTGACCGAGGCGAGCGTAGGCAGGCCAAACAGGCGCTCGAGAAACTTCAGCGTTGACGTGTGCTCGTACACGGCACCCTCGATGTGACCAGGCTTCGCGTACGGAGAGACCACCCACATCGGCACCCGGACGCCGAGTCCGAACGCATCGAGCTGCGGCGGGGCGACGTGGTCGAAGTACCCTCCGTGCTCATCGTACGTGAGCAGGAATGCGGAGCTCTCCCACGCCGACGACTCGCGAAGTGCGGTGATCAGGTCCTCCTGAATATCCATCCCGACCGAGACGTCGGCAGGCGGGTGCTCGTCCCAGCCGCGGGCGAAGCTCGGAATGATCCACGACACCTGCGGCAGTCGACCGTGCTTGAGGTCACTGAAATAGCCACCGCGGGTGCCCAGCGTTCGGTTGTCGTGCGCGTACCGCTTCCAGAAGGTGAAGACGTTGTCGGTGTTCCCGAAGGGGACGCTGTCCCAATTGATGTTGTAGACCTTCCAGCTCACGCCAGCGGCGTCGAGCAGATCGAGGATGATCGGGTAATCAAAGATGCCGTAACCCCAGAGGCCGTTCGTCGTGATTCCGCCCGACGTGCCCGCCGCGAAGTAGAAGCGGTTCGGCCACGTTGGCCCGAGCAGTGAGCAGAAATAGTTCCCGCACAGCGTGAACTCATCGAAGAGGCTGTAGTAAAAGGGGAGCTCGGCGGCAGTGTAGTAGCCCATCGCCCAGATCCCATCCGTCGTGTAGAAGCCGTCCATCGCCCCGCCGTTCCACTCATCGTGAACGGCTGTCCACGAGTGGCCGATGTCGGGGGTGGAGAGGCTCGTGAACTCGTACGGCGGGATGAGCCCGCCGGCACCGTCCGGTTGCGCGTAGCCTGGGGGCGGCCCGAAACCGGCCCGCTGAACCTGCGGCGCATATCCGTAATAGTGGTCGAACGAGCGGTTCTCCTGGCAGGAGATGATCACATGCTTGAGGGGTGTGCCGGCCGGCTGCGGCTGCGGCTTGCCCGCCGCCAGTGCTGCTTTCAAAGGCGTCCCGCCGAGCGCGGCGGCGGCCCCAAGACCAGCACGTTGCAGGAACGAACGGCGGGTCAACCGCGGACCGCATGATTTCTTGCGCATACTGGTCATCGTAGCCTCCCATGCGATGCGTCGCGCGGGCTGGGGTGCAAGACGCGCTTCACCCCACTGCCCTACGGACTGGACGTCCTTCACGGACAGGGTGGAAAACGATAAACACGCTACGCCGACGATACGAGCACGTCAATCGCGGTGTGACCTCGCCCGCTCTTTCTCTCCCACCGATAGACTCATCTCTTGCACGCCGTTGACGCCGTTAGCCCGGCTCTAGCCCAACAATAAAATGGGGTTAGGCTCTATGCGCATTGGTGCTTGCATGCGCAGGGTGCGCTCCAGCGGTGCACCGCCACGGCCCCCGCCGAGGACTGTATGTGACGTCGTACGAGTAGCAATCGATCGGCGCTACAGACCCAAACGATCCATAAGCCGACCGTGGAGGACAACACTGCGTACGGCAAGAGGCCATAACCGATGGAACCTGATAGGCTTCTGGGAGACCACCGGCAGATCCAATGTCGCATCGGATCCCTTGATTAGCCGTGCCGCGAGCTGTTCCGCTATCGCTGTGGCGAGCGCGACCCCGCGGCCGTTGCACCCCAGATAGATGAGAGCGTTCTCCGACGGCTCGTGCAGATGGGGCCAGTGATCTCGCGTAATCGCAAGCCGGCTGTTCCACGCATGCGTCCATCTGACCTCGGCAAGTGCAGGCCAAAGGCGCCGCGCATACGCGGTGAGGTACGCGATATCTTCCGGCCGCGATATCGGCCGCATCGGACCTCGCCCGCCGATCAAAAGGCGGTTCTGAGCGTCCACCCGATAGTACACGGTGATGCGCCCGCTCTCGTAGACACACGAGCGGGATGGCAAGACTCGGGTCGCCAGCGGGCCGACGAGAGGCTGGCTCGCCGCTATGGCGCTGAACACCGGCACGATCGTGCGCTCGAGCCCGCTCCACAAATCGTCGGTAAAGCCGTTGGTGGCGATCAGTATCTTTTCGGCCAGAACCGTGCCGCCAGGCGTGCCGAGTTCCCATCCGCGCGACGTTCGTTTGAGCTTGCGCACCGGCGTTCGGCCGTGAACCTTGGCGCCCGCAGCGATGGCGGCGCGCGCGAGACCGCGAACGTAGCAGAGCGGGTTCACATCCGCCCCACGAGTGTCGAACATGCCGGCAAGGTACCTGTCAGTACCTGTCGCCTCGGCAACCTGCTCGCGATTCAGCATCGCAACCGGCATGCCGCGCGCGATGCACTGGCGCGCGGTCGCATCGACCACGGCAACGGCGCGCGCGCTATGTGCCACGCGGAGCGTGCCGTTTTGCCGCGCTTCGCAGGCGATGTCCAGCCTGCGAATCAACGCGAGAGTTCGGTTCGGTGCATCGTAGGCAAACGCAATCATTCGCCGGCCGAAGTGGGGCCCGTACGTGCTCTCGATCACGTCGGGATCGAACTTGAGGCCGGGATTGAGCTGTCCGCCGTTATTGCCGGAGGCGCCCCAACCCGGCTCGTGCGACTCGAGCACCATGACGTCGACGCCGGCTTCCGCGAGATGCAGCGCTGTCGCGAGTCCGGCGATGCCGCCGCCGACAATCGCAACTGACACCTGCTTCGACCCGTCGAGTTTCGGTGCAGCAGGCGCTGCCGCCGCATCGAGTTGATAGATATTGGGCGGCAACGGCAATGGCTCCCACGCCGTGTCGTTCATAGTCTTCGTCCCTCCTGCAGCGATGTCCAGACCGTCGCCGCGCTATCGTGCGGCATTGACGTAGCTCGCATCGAGCTCCCGAAGACCCGCGCAGCCGAGCAGCCCCAGCGTTGTCTTCATCTCGTCGCGCAGCAGATCCAGCACCCGAGCTGCACCCGCCTCGCCGCCAACGGCGGTCCCATATAACGCAGCGCGTCCGATGAGCACTGCATTGGCGCCGAGCGCCAGCAGCTTGACGACATCGGCGCCCCTGCGCACGCCGCTGTCGGCAAGTATTTCGATTCTGTCGCCGATGGCGGCCGCAATCGCCGGCAAAGCGCGTATGGGCGCAACCGCGCCGTCGAGGTTGCGCGCACCGTGGTTGGAAACGACGATGGCGTCGACGCCGGCATCGGCTGCCTTGCGCGCATCGTCGACACGCAGCACGCCCTTGACGATGAGCTTGCCGCGCCAGCGACGGCGTAGCTCGCGCAGATCGTCCCATGTCAGTGCGGGGTTCAATCCGACCTGTCCCGACGTCGCCGCGCGCGTGATCCTGGAGCGGAATGCGGCCGGATAGTGCTGATACGTCGGAAACCCATCCCGAATGATGTATCGCAGCAGGACGTGCCAGACCCAGCGCGGATGCATGATCATGTCGATGCCGCCGCGCCACGACGCCTTGACGGGCACCGCGTAGCCATTGCGCGCGTTGTATTCGCGGTTGGGTAACGTCGCCGTGTCGACGGTGAGTATCAGCGTCTCGATGCCGTTGCCCCACGCGCGGTCGATCAGCGCGTCGGAGAGCGCGCGGTCATGCCATACATAGAGCTGGAACCACAGCGGACCCGGGCTCGCTTCAGCGATCCGCTCCATGGCGGTGATCGAGCCGGTCGCGATGCAGAAAGGTATTCCCGCCTTGGACGCCGCGCGCGCGAGAGCGATCTCGCCCTCGTGCCACACCAGGCCCGCCGCGGCGGTCGGCGCGATCGCGAGCGGCATTGGTTGAGGGCGTCCCAGCAACGACGTCTCGAGGTTCCGTCCCGAGACGTCGGCGAGAACCCGCGGATTGAAAGTCACCTCATCGAACGCGCGTCGCAGATTCGCGAGCCCGACTTCGTCCTCGGCACCCCGGTCGATGTACTGGAATATGCCGCGCGGCAGGCGCCGGCACGCCTGGTCGCGTACGTCGTCGATATTGAGCGCCTTCGCGGTCATCGAAGCGAGCGATCCGTAACACCGTCGGCCGTTACGCGGGAGCGGTGGTCAGGAAGATTTTGCCCGGGTTCATCAGGTTGGAAGGGTCGAGCATTCGCTTGATGCTCTTCATCAACTCGAGCTCGGCGGGGCTCTTGGTCAGGGCGAGCCGCTTCCGATAGGTCGTTCCGACGCCGTGCTCGGCGGTAATGCTGCCACCCATTGCCACGACGATGTCGTCAATGACGGCGTCGATCCGGTCCGAAGCGTCTTCATAGGCCTGCTCGTCCGGAAACCGTCCGTGCGGAAACAGCACCACGACATGGATGTTTCCGTCGCCGATATGCCCTACCAGCATCACATTGGCATCCGGGTAGGCGCGCAGGATCTCCGCTTCCACCCGTTGGGCAAAGGCTGGCTGCTGCGCCATCGGCACAGAGCTGTCATGCGACATCGTCTTGCCGGCGAGCTTGAATTCGCCGGTAACGCCGTGGCGCAGCTTCCAGATCGCCTCCTGCTGCGCGATGCTGCTGGCGATAGTCGCATCGCTGACCAACCCGGCTTCGAAAGCGTCAGTTAGCAGGCCTTCCATCGATTCGTCGAGGTTCGAATCCGGAAGCGAGTCTCCGGCCTCGATCAGCAGATACCAGGGGGCCTTCTGCGCGAATGGCGTCACGGTGCCCTGGATGTAGTGCAGCACGAAATCCATGTACGACGAGCCTATGATCTCGAAGCTCGAGATGCGCTCGCCGAACACTTTTCGCGCGCGTTCGAATACCGCCAGCGCTTGCTCGACGCTCGCCACCTCCATCAGCGCCACCGACCGCGTGCGGACTGCGGGAAACAGTTTGAGCACCGCCGCCGTCACCACGCCCAGCGTGCCTTCCGCGCCGATGAAGAGCTGCTTCAAATCGTAGCCGGCATTGTCTTTCCGCAGGCGGCGCAGGCTGTCGAGCACTGTCCCGTCCGGAAGAACGACTTCCAGGCCCAAGACCAGCTGTCGCATCGTGCCGTAACGCACGACCGAGATACCGCCCGCATTCGTCGAGATGTTGCCGCCAATCTGACAGCTTCCCTCCGCGCCGAGACTCAACGGGAAGAGAAGCCCTGCTTGAGCAGCGGCCGCCTGTATATCGGACAGGATGCACCCGGCGTCGACCGTGATCGTCTCTTCCACCGGAGAAAGGCTCCGGATGCGATTCATCCGATCGAGGCGCAACACGATGCCGGGCTTCGGCGAAAGCGGGGTCGCGCCGCCGCACAGCCCCGTATTGCCTCCCTGCGGCACGATGACGATCCCGGCCCGGGCGCACGCAACGACGACTCGCGACACTTCGATAGCGCTTGCCGGGCGCACGACGGCGAGCGCGTTGCCGTGATAGCGGGCGCGATGGTCGGTGACGAAAGGTTGGACGTCACCCGGCTCGGTCACGACGTAGCGGTCGCCGACGATCGCCCGCAGTTCTGAGACAACGTCGACCGTCATGACGTTGACGCTGCAAAGATCAGAAACGGACCGCAGCGGAGATCGCGCGCGCAGGCGGCGCCGACAGCACCAGGTGCGCTCAACTCAGCATCCACTCGGCGTACCGCTTTTGCACGGCGGTGTAGTTGGCACCCCACCACTCGGCGTTGACGATGGCGTTCTTCCCGTTGTTGAGGTCGGGCAAGTACGCCTTCGCCGGCGAGGCTTTCACCTGCTCCAGAGCCGCGACCGTATTGGGCAGGTAATAGCCGCGAACTGCCCAGTCGACCTGCCGGTCCGTACGCAGGCAGAAATTGATGAAGCGCATGGCCGCTTCCTTGTTCGGCGAGCCCTTCGGCACGGCGAAATAGTCGAGCGAGTTGACCGTCTGCTCGAAGGAGAAGTCGACCGGCGAGCCGGCCTTTTGCGCATTCTTCACGCGATTGAAGTAACTGTACGAGAAGTCGCCCTCGTTCTGCGTGACGGAGGAGACCTGTTCGGGCGTGGTGCTCGCCCACTTGCTGACGTGCGGCTTGATGCGGTCGAGCGCGCGGAACGCTCGCTCGACGTCGAGCGGATAGAGATTCTTCGGTGCCACGCCGTCTGCGATCAGCGCCACTTCCAGCGTCTCCGAGGCAAGCGCGCGCATCACGCGGCGTCCGGGGAACCGCTTGACGTCGTAGAAGCCGGCGAAGTCGACGGGATGCTTGCCATCGGGATGGCGCTTGCTGTCCCACAGAATGCCGCCGCTGTAGAGATACATCGGCATGTAGGTGGGCGCACCCGCCTGAACGATAGCGCCCGGTTTGATAATCGACATGTCGAGCGGCTCCCAGAGTTCCTCCCTCGCGCCCGAAGTCGCGAACGCCGCCGGTGCATCGATCACGTCCCACTGCACGGCCTTGCTCTGGACCTGCGCCTTCACTTTCGCCATGTCGCCGTTGTCGACCAATGTCACCGCGATACCGGTCTCCTTGGTGAAGGGGTCGACAAACACTTCCTGGACCGACTTGTGATAGTCGCCGCCCCACGAAGTTACGGTAATCGCCTTGTCGGCTGCGCGCGCGCGACCAGTAAAGACCGCGGGTGCCGCGATCGCGCCCACGACGCCAGCCCCAATGGCACGCAGCACGCTGCGCCGCGACGTCGAGTGGGTTGTGTCAGTCATCATTGTCGTTTTCTGCTTGTCAGTCATGGTAGCGTTCTCCATAGTGGGCTTAACGTCTATAGGCTTCATCACTGCGCCGGACGGCGGAAGCAAACGCGCGTGTGCCGGCTGCCAACCCGCCCGAACCTGGTCACCACGCGAGGCGCTCGGACGGTGGGGTTGATTCAACTCCTGGACGATGATGGTCGAGCGATCGGCGCAGCGGATGAAGTGCCGGACAACGCCACCCAGCAGAATCGAGTCTTCGACTATGCCCTGGACGCTTGTCGCGTCGGGCCCTTGCGTCAACGTCATGTTCTCCGGCCGCACCAGCAGCACCGCCGGGTCTCCATGGGCGACGGCGAAATCCGCAGCGGGAACCGGGAAGGTTCCGATTGCGGTTCGCAGTTCAAGCGAGCCCCCGTCGGCCACCTCGACCACACCGGGAAGGAGGTTTGAACTGCCGATGAACTCCGCGGAAAAGACACTCGCCGGCTTGAAGTAGAGCTGGTCCGGCTCGCCTTCCTGCTCGATCCGGCCGCTGTTCATCAGCACGATCCGGTCGGACATCGTCAATGCTTCGTCCTGGTCGTGCGTGACGTAGAGCATCGTAATGCCAAGCTCCGCATGGAGTCGTTTTATCTCGAGCTGCATTTGCTCGCGCAGCCTCTTGTCCAGTGCTCCCAGCGGCTCGTCCATCAGGATGAGCGCGGGGTTGTAGACGATGCAGCGGGCAAGTGAGATGCGCTGCTGCTGGCCGCCCGACAACTCGCGCGGACGCCGTCCCGCGACGTGCGCGAGCTGGATAAGGTCGAGCGCCTCGGTCACCTTCCGCTTGATCTCGTCCTTCGGGAGCTGCCTCACCTGCAACGGAAACGCGATGTTCTCGAACACCGTCATGTGCGGCATCAGCGCGTAGTTTTGGAACACCATGCCGAGTCCGCGCTGGTTCGTCGGCAGCGTCGTCGTGTCGCGCCCGTCGATCATGATGCGGCCGGAACTCGGCACGATCATACCGGCAATGAGGTTGAGCACCGTCGTCTTGCCGGAGCCGCTCGGACCGAGCAGCGTGACGAACTCGCCTTTCCGGACCGTCAGGTCGACGCGGTGGAGGGCCTCCACATCGCCGTAGCGTTTCGTGACGCCTTGCAGCTCAACCATCGCCTTGTCGCCGTCGGCGGCCGGTGTGCGGGTCGGAGCGCTCGAAAGAGTCATGAAAGTGCCTCGGTCTTGCGTTGGAGGGTGATGATGCCCACGGCGATAAGGAGCGAGAGCAGCGAGAGCAGCGTCGAAACGGCGGCGAGTACCGGCGTGAGTTCCCAGCGGATCGAGCTGAACATCTTGACCGGCAGCGTCATCGAACGTGTTCCCGTCACGAAGTAGGCGACGACGACCTCGTCGAGCGACATCAGGAAGGCGAACAGCGCTCCGACCGCGATCGAAGTCTTCAGCTGCGGCAGCAACACGCGAAGGAAGATGACCGGTCGCGAAGCTCCCATGATCGAGGCGACCGTCTCGAGAGAGCGGTCCGCGTGTTGGAGGCCCGACGTCACCGCGACCATGACGAAGGGGGTCGTCAGCATGATGTGCGAGAAAATCAGGCCGCTCGTCGTGTCGAGGAGGCTCCAGCTGGAGAACTGCAGGTACAGGCCCAAGCCGAGCACGATGACCGGGACCAACATCGGCGTCATGAAAAGGCCTCGCAGCAGCCTGTTGGCAGGCAAATGCGAGCGAACCAGCGCATAGGCGGCGGGCACCGCAAGCACTAGCGTAAGCACCGTGGTCGTCGTGGCGACGAACAAGCTCTGCACCATCGATCCCCACCACGCCTGATCGCTGAAAAACTGCCGATAGAGCGCGATCGAGAATTCGCGCGGTGGAAACTCGATCTGACGAGAATTACCGAACGAGATTGGTATGACGATCAGGCTCGGTAGGAGCAGAAAGACATAGCAAGCCCACGCCGCCATCGCGATCAGCCGCGCGTTGAGCCGTGCCGAGCCGGAGAGCGCGTTCATGCCGCCGCTCCGGTAAGACCCGAGCTGCGCACTTTACCGAGCATCGCCACCAGCATTCCGGAGATTGCGAGCAGGACGACCGAAGTGGCCGAAGCGGCGGGCCAGTCGAGAGTCTGACGAGTGTAAAAATCCACGAGATTGGCGACCATCATGTCCTGCCGCCCGCCGAGCAGCGCCGGCGTGATGTACATACCGATTGACAGCGTGAAGTCGATCAGTACCCCGGCCATGACACCGGGAAGGCTCAGCGGCAACGTGATCTTCCAGAAGATGCGCAGCGGCTTGGCACCCATGGTGGCGGCTGCCACGATCAAAGTCCGATCCTGGGCGAGGAGACTCCCCAGAATGGACAGAATCATGAACGGCAGCAGGAAATTGATCATTCCCAGGATGACACCGACACGGTTGAACATCATCGGCAGGTTGATTTGACCGCCGCTTATTAACCCGAGGAACTGGTTGACGAGACCCTGATTGCCGAAGACGGCGACGAGCGCGAAGCTCTTGACCAGGATGCTGGTCCAGAAGGGCAACATCACCATGATCAGATAGGCGGTGCGCCGGCTCGGCGGCTGTGCGGCGAGATGCATCGCAACCGGATAACCGACGATCAAGCTCACGAGCGTGCCGGAAATACTGATCTCGAAGGTGTTACGCAGCACCTTCAGGAACAGGGTGCTCGATATCAGCTCCTGATAGGCCTGTAGAGTGAAATGCCCCGGATGAACGCTGGTCCAAACCGTCAGGATCAGCGGATAAACGAGGATGGCCAGCATCAGCAGCGTGAGTGGCGCCAGCAGGACGAATGCCCACGAACGGCTTAGCTCCGATGCAGTTTCCGAATGAGCCAACTTGTTTCCCGACTCGCCACCAACGTTAAAGAGTGATTGCGTTCAGATATTGGCGTTTACCCAAAAAACCGACGCCGGTTGCGCTCCGACGTTCGCAAAACGATGCGGGATAGAACTCGAGAAGGCGAAGCAGTCGCCTTCGTTCAAGCTGAACGTTTCGCCGTCGATATGAAGCTGCAGCTCCCCCGAAAGCAGAAAGCCGATCTCCTCGCCCTTGTGGGTATAGGACTTGGCGCCCGAGCTGCTGCCGGCCTGGATAACCATGAAGAAACCGCGCAGACGTTCGCTCGCCGCCGGCGACGCGACGTCCTTGCGAATGCCATCGATATCCAGTAATCGCGACCGCTGCGCAGCGCGCACGATGTAGCGGCTCTCCGTACCTTTCGAGCTGATTTGCGTGGGGTCGATCAGCCACGCCGGCATGACGTCGAGGGCATCCGCGACCGTATAGATCGTGCGAACCGAAGGTGAAACCAGCCCGCGCTCGAGCTGAGACAGGGTTCCGATCGAAGTCTTGGTCATCTTGGAGAGCTCCTGCAGCGTCATGCCGGCCTTGGACCGCAGCTCGCGTATTCGCTGCCCGAGCTTCAGCAGCTCCTCATCGGGGTCCCCCCTGCGAGACGTCGTAGGAGCGGCTTTGCCACCGGTGAGATCGGCTTGCTGCCCCCATGGGGCGTTTTCACTTTCGTTCCTGCTAGGCATCGTGGGGAACTCGGTTATTTTTTGAATGATGAAACTTTAGTCGCAATATACTGAAAATGTCAACCTTAATTTCAGTTCAACAGAAAGTGGTGGTAGAGTGCCGCGAAACCCGCCAAGAACGTACCCCTAAAGGAATACCCTCATGGCCGTTTCCACAGACTGGCACTCCCGCGCCGCATCCCTCCGCATAAACGGCCACGCCTTCATCGGCGGCCGAAGTGTTCCATCGGTCTCGGGGCGGACTTTCGATTGCGTCAACCCCGCGACCGGCAAGGTGCTGGCGCAGGTGGCGGCGTGCGATACAGAGGATGTCGATCACGCCGTTCGCGCCGCACGCGCCGCGTTCGAATCGGGCAAGTGGTCGAGAATGGCTCCACGGGAACGCAAGGATCGCCTGGCGGCATTCGCAGACGCGATCTCGGCGCATAAGGAAGAGCTTGCTCTTCTCGAAACGCTGGACATGGGCAAGCCGATCCGCGACAGCCTCGCTGTCGATGTGCCGCTCACGGCTCAATGCATTCGCTGGTACGCCGAAGCGATCGACAAGCTGTACGACGAGATCGCACCTACGGCGCCTAGCGCCGTCTCGCTGATCAGGCGCGAGCCGCTGGGCGTCGTGGCGGCCGTCGTCCCGTGGAATTTTCCGTTGTTGATGGCCGCCTGGAAGATCGGCCCCATTCTGGCAGCGGGCAACTCGATCGTATTGAAGCCCGCGGAGCAATCACCACTAACCGCCATCAGACTGGGCGAACTCGCGGCGCAGGCGGGCATTCCCGAGGGCGTCTTCAACGTACTGCCGGGATACGGCGAAACGGCAGGACGCGCGCTAGGTCTCCACATGGACGTCGATGCCGTCGCGTTCACCGGGTCGGCGGAGGTCGGAAAGCTCTTCCTCCAATATTCGGGGCAGTCGAATATGAAACGCGTGGGGCTCGAATGCGGCGGAAAGTCCCCGAACATCATACTGGCCGATGCACCGGACCTCGATGCCGCCGCCACGGCCGCTGCCTGGGGCATCTTCTATAACCAGGGCGAGGTTTGTAACGCCGGCTCCCGGCTGGTCGTCGAGCGGAGCGTCAAGGAGCGCGTCATCGAGAAGGTGATCGCTGTGGGCGCAGCGATCAAGGTCGGCGACCCGCTCGACCCCGCGACCGAGATGGGCGCGATGGTCGACGAAGCTCAGACAGCGCGGGTCATGAACTACATCGAGAAAGGCAAGACCGAAGGTGCAAGGCTCCGCCTTGGGGGCCGGAAGTTACGGGGCGAGGGATGTTTCGTGGAGGCGACCCTATTCGATGACGTGACCAGCGACATGACGATCGCCCGGGAGGAGATTTTTGGCCCAGTCCTCGCGGCCATTGCGGCGAAGGATCTCGACGACGCAATCACCATTGGCAACGACACCGCGTACGGCTTGGCGGCCGCGGTCTGGACGAAGGATATCAACAAGGCGTTCAAGGCGTCGTCGAGCCTTCGTGCAGGCGTCGTCTGGGTCAATTGCTTCGATCACGGAGACATCTCTTCCCCCTTCGGCGGCTTCAAGCAGTCCGGCTTCGGCCGTGATAAGTCGCTTCATGCGCTCGAGAAATACACCGAATTGAAGGCTACCTGGATCCACCTGGGCAGCTGAGCGAAGCGACCACGATCATGGCCACTGCAATGTTTAGCGGGCTAATCCCCGCCTTTCCCACGCCTCTCAACCCAGACAGCTCTATCGATGAGAGCGCGCTCGAGCGCATCGTCTGCTATCAAATCGAAAAAGGCGCGTCAGGACTCGTGGCGCTGGGCGGCACAGGCGAGGCGACGGCGTTGTCGGCGAGCGCGCGCAAGCGCGTAATTCAGATTACGGTTTCCGCGGCTGCGAAGCGCGTGCCGGTTATCGCCGGCGTTCTCGATTCAGGCTTCGGCGGGGCGCTCGACACCGGACTGCTCTATCGCGAGGCAGGCGCCGACGGCCTCATGGTGATCCCTCCTTATTATTCCCGGCCGGACCAGGACGGCGTACTGCGCTATTTCCGAGCACTGGCGCCGGAGCTAAGACTGCCGATCATCTTTTACGACAACCCTTATCGCAGTCAGATCATTACGACCCCCGCGACCATCGCGCGGATGGAACAGGAACGCTTGATCATCGGTATGAAGGCGTCCAACACCGATCTTTACCATCTCGATGTGCTGTCGAAGCTCGTCAGCGACGACTTCAGTCTGCTCAGCGGCCAGGACACATTGTTCGTGCAGCAGGTCATCCTCGGCGCGAAGGGCGGCGTGTTGACGTCTGCCGCGTTGCTGCCCGATTACTGGGCGAATGTTCAGACCCTGGCTGAAACGGGGCGTGTCCAAGAGGCGTTGGCGGCTCAGGCGATGTTGAATCCGCTGATGGACGCGCTCTTCAACGAACCGTTTCCCGAATCTGTTCGTCAGGCTTTTGCAATGCTCGGCCTGCCCATTGGCCGGTCGTTGCCGCCCGTCGGTCCCCTGTCTCAAGCGGGTGAAGCAAGGCTGCGCTCGGCGCTTGAAGCGCTCATCGATGCACGCATCTTGCATCGCATTCGTTGAGTCGCAGGGTCGCGCAGAAAGCACAACGCCAGTCGCGCAGACTGGCTAAGTGTTGTGAGCGGACCGAGACATAGTACCCGGAACGTACCGGACACATAGGTAACACTTTCCCGGCTTAGCGCACGGAGGTGTCTATGCCGTGGAAGGAGTGTTCGGTGATGGACGAGCGCCTGCGGGGTCCTCGCTCAGGCCAGCCAGGATCGCCGGCTCCGCCCCGGAAATCTTCACGAGTGGGCCGCGGCCCCCCGCAAGGCATGACCCTACAGGAGCTTGTCGAGCGTGATCGGCAGATCGCGCACGCGACGGCCCGTCGCATGGAAGATCGCATTGGCGATCGCCGGGGCCACCGCGACGACGCCGATTTCGCCGACCCCTTTCACACCGAGCGGGCTCACCTTGTCGTCCTGTTCGTCGACGAAGACGACGTCGATGTCGTAGATGTCCGCGTGCGCCGGAACGTGATAGTCGGCGAGGTTGGCGTTCATGACCTTGCCGAAGCGATGGTCGATCAGCCCTTCCTCGTGCAGTGCGTAGCCGATGCCCATGACAACGCCGCCCACGATCTGACTGCGCGCCGTTTTCGGATTGATGATGCGGCCCGCCGCAATCGCCGTCACGACCCGCGTCACGCGGATGATGCCGAGCTCCTCGTCCACCCGCACTTCGGCGAACACGGCGGAGTGCGAATAGCCCACGTACTTGCGGCCGCCGACGACGTCGGGAAGGTTGGTGGCGAGCGCGGACAGCTCCTTGCCGCCCGATGCGACGATGTCCCCGATCGCGATACCCGCGATCCGCCCGCGGTTGAAGGCGGTGGTGCCTCGCGCGAGGCCATGGCGTGCACGGGCCTGCGCCACGAGCATGCGCTTCAGCTTGTCGCAAGCTTTGGCGACGGCGGCACCGGTGCTCGCCGCCATCCACGATCCGCCTTCGACCGGATTCATCGGCAGCGTCGAATCGCCGAGCCGCACGCGCACGTCCTGTGCGTCGATGTCGAACGCATCGGCGGCGATTTGCGCAAGGATGGTGTAGGTGCCGGTGCCGATGTCGCTCGCCGCAGCGGCGACCTCGAGAATCCCGTCGGTGCCCCAGGTCACCCGCGCACGCGTGGGTGTCGGGGCGACGAGGGCATCCCAGACGCCGCCGGCCATGCCCCAGCCGACGAGCTCGCGGCCCTCGCGCGTCGACCGCGCGTTGGCGTTGCGCCGCGACCATCCGAAGCGCGCCGCCGCCACGGCATAGCACTCGCGCTGCGCCTTCGAGGTGATGCCGCGGTCCTCGTTCTGATCCCGATCCGTCCAGTTGGCGAGGCGAATCGCCACCGGATCCATTTGCGCCGCGACCGCCAGCTCGTCCATCGCGCATTCGAGCGCGAACTCGCCGGTGGCCGCGCCCGGCGCGCGCATATCGGCGGGTGTCGGCCGCGATACCTGTGCGCGGCGCGACTTGAGCGTCGCGTTGGGGCACGCGTACGCGAGGCCTGACCAGCCCACGATGTTCTCGTCGTGGTCCTCGTACGTCGAGGTCGCCGCCACGCTGCGATGTTCGACCGCCACGAGCCTGCCTTCGCGATCGCAACCGAGCTTCACGTGCTGAATGGCGTCGGGGCGGTAGCTCACGCCGTACATTTGCGCGCGCGTCAGCACCACGCGCACGCTGCGGCGCAAATGCTTCGCGGCCAGCGCGGCGAGGAATGTCGTATGCGAAGGTCGCAGGCCGGACCCGAACGCGCCGCCCACGTACGCATTGACCACCCGGATTGCTTTCACGCGCAAGCCGAGCGACAGGCGCAGATACAGGTGAACGTTCTGCGGACCCTGCGTCTTGTCGTAGACCGTGAGACGGCCGTCGTCCCACACGGCGGTGCTTGCGAACAGCTCGATCGCGTTGTGGTACAGGGGCATCGTCCGGTACTCGACGTCGATCTTCACTTGCGCCGCCGCCAACGCTGCCTCGGAGTCGCCGCGCGGCTCGTATGCGTCCTCGTATTCCTGCGGGTCGTCGTCCATGGCACGCGCAAGGGCCGTCACGAACGCGGCTTCGTCGTACGACACGCGCACGAGATCCGCCGCGTCGCGCGCAGCCTCGTAGGTCTCGGCGACGACCAGCGCGACCGGCTGCCCCGCGAAGAGAATGCGGCCGTCGAGCAACGGACGGAACGGCGTCCCCGACGGAGCAGACATGTCCTTGTAGCGAACGGGGCGCGTTGCGGCACTGGGCCTGTTCTCGTGCGTGAAGACATCCACGACGCGTGGAAATGCAAGCGCGGTGGAGGTTTCGATGTGCCTGATGCGACCATTCGCGATCGGCGACGCCACCACGACGCCGTACAGCAGGTCCTTTGCGGCGTAGTCGGCGGCGTACGGCGCCCGCCCTCCTACCTTCAGCGGGCCGTCGATGCGATTTTGCGGTGCGCCGATCATCAATTCACGCGTTTGCTCGATTGCGATTGCGGCGCGGCCGCGGCGGCTTGCTCCAGCGCGCGCACGACGGTTCGCCGCGCGAGCTCGATCTTGAAGCGATTGCCCGACAAGGCGGTCGCGCCCTCGAGTGCGACGTCCGCCGCGCGTTCGAACGTGGCACGCTGCGGCGCCTCGCCGGCGAGCACCGCCTCGGCGCCCGCGCTTCGCCACGGCTTGGGCGCGACACCGCCAAGCGCCAGGCGTGCCGTGGCGACGCGGCCATCGCGCACTTCCAGCGCAACGGCGACGGACACCAGCGCGAACGCGTAGGAAAGCCGATCTCGCACCTTGAGGTAGGTGTAGTGCGCGGCGAACCGCCAGGGCGGGAGTTCGACCGACGTGACCACCTCGTCCGGCTGCAGCGTGGTATCGACATCCGGTGTGTCGCCCGGCAATCGGTGGAAGTCGCGGAAAGCGATCGCTCGCGCGCCGGCAGCGCCGACGACATTCACGCGCGCGTCGAGCGCCGCGAACGCCACGCACATGTCGGAAGGATGCACCGCGACGCACTGGTCGCTCGCCCCGAGAATCGCATGCATGCGATTGATGCCGTGCAGCGCCGAGCAGCCCGTGTCGGGGTTGCGCTTGTTGCACGGCGTGCTCGTGTCGTAGAAATACATGCAGCGCGTGCGCTGCAGGAGATTGCCCGCCGTGGTGGCAGCGTTGCGCAACTGCGCCGACGCGCCCGACAGGATTGCCGATGCCACGAGCGGCGCGTGCACGGCAACGGGCGGGGCGTATGCGACGTCCGCGTTGGTGCTGAGCGCGCCCAGGCGCAGCCCGCCGCCGGGCAGCTCTTCGATCGCCGTGAGCGGAAGGCGATTGATGTCGACCAGGCGCGACGGCCGAGTCACGCCGTACTTCATGAGGTCGACGAGGTTGGTGCCGCCCGCGAGCACCTTGGTCCCCGGCGGGCGCAACGCTTCGATTGCGTCCTCCACGCTGTAGGCACGGACGTATTCGAAGCGATTCATGGGCCGCGCCCGGCTGAGAGTACCTCCTCGATCGCGTCGACGATGTTGGTGTAGGCACCGCAGCGGCAGAGGTTTCCGCTCATGAGCTCGCGAATGTCCTCGCGGCCCTGAGCGCGGCCTTCCGCGATCAAGGCCGCCGCGGAGCAGATCTGACCGGGAGTGCAGTAGCCGCACTGAAAGGCGTCGTGCTCAATGAACGCGCATTGCAGCGGATGCATGCGCTCCGGCGTGCTGAGCCCTTCGATCGTGGTGACCTCTGCACCATCCTTCGCGACGGCGAGCAGCAGGCAGGAATTCACGCGCTTGCCGTCTACCAGCACCGTGCAGGCGCCGCATTGGCCCTGGTCACAGCCTTTTTTCGTGCCGGTGAGGCATAAGTGCTCACGCAAGAGGTCGAGCAACGTCACCCACGGCTCGACTGCCAGCTCGTGTCGCGTGCCGTTCACCACCAGGCGTACCTCGACGAGCAATTGCGCGCGCTGATCCATCGCAACAGCGAAGGCACGCAAGACACGTGCCGCGGAATCCACAAGCACGCACGAAGCACACGCGGCATAGGCACTCGTCGCAGCGGAAAAAATTACCCGCCATTTTTTCCTGTTGCGTCACAAGTCAGCGCGGCTGGTGCGTGCACCTTTTTCGCGATCGAATCGCCGACGGTAACCGAAAGAATCGGTGCGCATCGCGTCGCGATCCCGTTCTCACAATTGACCGCGGACACGAAGAAGGTCGTCGCGGAAACGCTGCGCAAGCTGCCGGAGTTCAAGTACGTCGCCTGATCGGTCGCGTGGACAGATAGCTCACGTCAGATACGGATTTCTCATGGACCAGCTGTTGAGGCAATCGTGGTGGATAATCGCGCTCCGCGGCGTCGTGGCCGTGCTGTTCGGCGTGGTGGCGCTCATGTGGCCCGCGTTTGCGCTGCTGTGGATCGTCGCGATGTTCGTTGCAGTCGTACCCGGCGGAAGGCAACTCGATCCTGCGCGTGTTCGATTGCAACGGCGATGTAAGCGGCATCGTATGGGTGCGCATGAGCTGACCCGTCGTTTCGCGGTCGCCTGGTACGCTCTGGCTTGTAGCAGAACTGTCGTGGCCGAGCGCCTGCCGTACATTCGCTCGTGTGCTGCTTTTGCTGCAGCCGATGGATACGGCATCCGAACGTATATGACCCACGCTCTACGCTGCTGGAAGGGATGTTACATGAACAACATTCGCATCGGAGCCGCGGGGCAGGAATCGACGTGCACGGAAAATGCGGCACGAGCCTCTGCGGCAAGAGTCTCGCCAATGACTCTCGGTTGCGGACCGCACCGGTCGGGAGTCGAGGCTTATCTGCTCGGGTGCCGCTATTCACCGAGGGTCTGCGTCTGCTGCCGACAGTTTACGCATCCGCGCAACTGCGCGCGCCTCTGATACATTTGCCCCCGACGACCAGCGATCGAGGAGACTATATGAGCAGCAGCCGCTGGAGAAGATTGAAGCAAGACTGGGTGGTTCTCTCCTACTATCAGCGTTTCGAAGGTGCCGTAGCCTTCGTGCTTACGATCGTCATCGGCCTGATTATTTTGGTCGCGTTGTATCGGCTGGCTTCCAGCGTGTTGGCCGGACTCGTTTTCGGTGTCTTGGATCCGCTCGAGCCTAGCGCGTTCCAAACGGTGTTCGGGGAGATTCTCACCCTTCTGATCGCTCTTGAGTTCAATCACACCTTGCAATACGCCGTCAAGCGTGAGCAAAGCATCATACAAACGAAGGTCGTGCTTCTCATCGCGCTGCTTGCTGTCGCGCGCAAGTTCATCATTCTCGACCTCACCGAAATGGGCCCCCTCCAGCTGGCCGGGCTGGCGGCGGTCACGTTGGCGCTCGGCATCTGCTACTGGCTGCTTCGGGAACGCGACACCGACCTTGCCAGTCGACCAGGTCGCAATACGCAAGCATAAATAGAACTCAGTCGCTTCTCCCATGGACCGAAACAGGCAGACATGCAACCGTCGCCTGAGCGCGCGGCTCCGGCCGCCCGGATAGGATTTCATTCCATTGCTGGATCAAGCCGAATACGCGCTCGCGCGGCACGGGCTCGATGCCCGCGCGCCGGCAAGTCTCGAGATAATTGCGGTAGACCTGCTCCGGATCGGGCACGTCGTCAGGATCGAACACGGCCGGGATGATACGCCGCACTCAACCTACGTAGCGAAGCCGACGATGCGCAGTCCGCGCACCGGCGCGGGAGCGTTCCAATCGGTGAGCGTGATTGCGTCACGCTCGCGGAACGATTCGACGGCGTGAACGGCGACTCATGCGCTGGCGATCCCGGTTCGGTTAGGCGGCAACGCGGTCCAGCGCGGCGACAAGCGCGGGCCGGCGGCGAGTAGCGGGCCGCAACGCGAACAGTAACGGCATAGACCTTGGCGAGCAACCGCTATCGCTGCGATGTCGACGCGGCCAGCGTAGATCGACGTGGGCCACAAACGAAAAAAGGGCGGGGGGCCGCCCTTCAGATCGCAATGTTTCCGACTTATTTGGGTACGTCGCCCGGTTCGGACTTGATGGTCTTGTAGTCGATGCCGTTGTCTGCCGGCGTCCCCATCTTTACGACCTTGATGAACCCGTAGCCCATGCCTTTATGGCAGCCATTGCAATCGTTGATCACTTCCATATACGCGGTCTCGAATGCCTTCCAGTCCTTTGCCGTGATCGCCTTGTTCACCGACGTGAACGTGTTGTCATAGAAGCCCTTCCATACCGCGTATTCCGACGGTTTGGTGACGCTCGCGGGGTTCATTGAACCATTCATGTATTTGGACATGTAGGCCGCTAACGCCCAGTTGCCGTCCTTGGCCGCGAAGTAAATGTTCTGGAACCGGTCTCCTACCTCGCGCATCGGGATGGCGAATTTCGGCAACGCGCCCTTTACTTCGTCAATCTGCTTTTGTAGATCGGCCTCCGCCGCCAATGCGATTCCGCTACCTAATGCCAAGAACGTCGCCGCGCAGACCAGCGTGGTCTTGAAGATCATCTTCATTTGTATGCTCCTGCTCAAGTTGGGGTGGCGGGCAGGATCATCCGAACTGCCGGCCTACTGCTGGTGAAATCTCGCTGCAGACTAGCAATAGCGCCATGAAGCGTGATTGACCACCGTCAACGAATCGATGATGGGTGGCGCGGGTGATTGCTGGCGTCAAATCGCGCTAGGCGGCCTGATCTGGGGCTGGTTGGTGCGTCGGTAGCACGGCGGTCGCCGTGGGCGGCGATACCGGCGCGGGGG
>Ga0068864_100001061_pt1 | contig 23038 bp, 17 predicted proteins | sample KBSSwiS72_FD_66586 | JGI IMG/M metagenome (GOLD analysis project Ga0068864, IMG submission 66586) | Switchgrass rhizosphere microbial communities from Kellogg Biological Station, Michigan, USA - KBS Switchgrass S7-2 | ecosystem: Host-associated > Plants > Roots > Rhizosphere > Soil ... | reverse complement strand
GGTCGAGCCGTACCGGGCCGGGGACGCTGAACGCGAGCTGTCGCCCTCCACTAGGAGCGCACGCCTCGCTCAGTCGGTGGACCGGATCCGGCTCGACGACGCACACGGCACATCCTGGGATCGGGTCGGGGCATCCGGCGACTCGTCACTGGTGATTCGCCGCGGACAGGTGGTTGAAGAGATCCTCGCCGAAGTGACAGCGTCCGGTGCCGATGTCCTGGTGATCGGCTATCACCGGGGCGGACCCGCCGGCGTGATCGAAGCGGGAAGCGTTGCCCGACGGGTACTCCATCAAGCCGAATGCGCCGTTCTCACGGTGCCGCTGTAAGAGCAGAGGGAGAGGATCCCATGGAACGAAATGAATGCTGGCCTGACCGGATCACCCGCTTCATCGCAGGCGTTCTGTTGTTGGGCCTTTACGGGGCCTTGGCAGCGCCGTGGAAGTACCTGACTCTGACCGGACTAGTGTTGATCGCCACCGCCATGACCGGTTACTGCCCGCTCTATTCGCTGGTTGGACTCAGGACCTGCAAGAGACAGGAAGGAGCGCATCCATGAACGACACACTGCTCGAATCATGGGCCGAGGCGATCGATGAGTTCCCGATCAGTGGCACGCCTTCGGAACAATTGAGCGCCGCCGCTCGCCACGCGACCCTGGCCCCTTCGACTCATAACACGCAACCTTGGCATTTTCAGGTCAGCGGTTCGACGCTGGATCTCTATGCGGATCGCTCCCGGGTGCAGCCCATTGTGGATCCGGACCAGCGCGAGCTCACTATCAGCTGTGGAGCCGCGCTCTACATAATTCAGCTCACGCTTGCCCGGTTCGGCCGCGATTCGCGCTGCACCCTGCTGCCGGACCCCAGGGACCCGGATCTTCTGGCTCGGGTGACCCTCGACGGCCTGCTGGAACCCGACCGGCGGCACCAACGCCTTTACGACGCGATTTCGACACGGCGGACGAACCGGCATCCCTTCGCGGCGCGGCCCATCCCCGTGCCTATCCTCGCGAAGGCCGTCGCGGCGGTCGAAGCGCAAGGAGCGCGTATTCAGCTCGTGTTTGACCAGCCGTTCCTCGGCGGTATTGCCCAGCTGGTGGCAGAGGCCGACCGGGCTCAGATGGCCGATGCCGCATTTCGGGAGGAGGTGGCGCAGTCCATCCACGCCAATCGCAGCCACAAGCGTGACGGCATGCCGGGGAGTGCTTTTGGTATGGGCTACCTCGCTTCCGCCGTGGCCCCGACGGTGGTCCGCAAGTTCGACCTGGGACTGGGGACGGCCCGGCGCGACGTGGCACTGGTTGCAGAATCGCCTGCTTTGGCTGTGATCTGGACCCGAGGGGACACGACGCGGCATTGGATTCGGGCAGGACAGGCACTCGTCGCGCTGCTGCTCACCCTGCAGGCCGACGGCGTCGCGGCCTCCTTCCTCAACCAACCACTGCAGGTCGGTCCGCTGCGCGAACGGCTCCGTGCCCTGATCGCCTGCCCGGGATCCCCCCAGCTGATCCTAAGGTTGGGCTACGCTCCCGAGGTCGCACCTACGCCGCGGCGAGATCCCAGTGATGTCGTCGTCAATCTGACGCCGCGCGAAGAAACTCACCGGTCTTCTGGTAATCCACTCGCCGGCGCGGCCGGTTCGCCTGAGGAGGCATGATCATGGGCACCTATCACGGCATTCTGGTTCCCCTCGATGGCAGCGAGTTCGGGGAACGGGCGATCCCGCTCGCGGTTGACCTGGCGCGACGCAACAACGCCCGCCTTGAGCTCGCGCTGGTACACCAACCTCTCCAATCATTTGCCACTGCGATAGAGATGCCGGAGGTGGGAGCCGATTACGAAGACGAAGCCCGGCGCCGGGAACAGGAGTATCTCGATCAGACGACGAAGCGCCTCGCGAGCAGGCACAAAATTCCAGTGAGCTCGAGGCTGTTGCAGGGTTCCGTGGCCGAGACTCTTGAATCGTATGCGCTGGTTTCGGCAATTGACCTGGTCGTAATGAGCACGCATGGCCGCGGGGCCATGGGCCGGTTCTGGCTGGGCAGCGTCGCCGATCGACTGATCCGCCGCCTGCACATTCCCGTGCTGGTCGTGCGTCCCAGCTGGCAGGAGGACATGACAGACGCCGAGATCAAACGGATTCTTGTGCCGCTCGACGGCTCACCTCTCGCCGAGGCCATTTTGGAGGATGCGGTCCGCTTCGGTGGCGATAAGGCGGAATACCTGCTCGTTTCGGTGGTCGTGCCCCCCGTCCCACTGTTGGACATGGTGCCGGTCACTGGTATGCCCGACACCTCGGCGCTGGTTCCCGGATTGATGAAAGCCGCGGAAGGCTATTTGGACAGAATCGCAGAACGTCTCCGCAGCGAAGGCCGGCGCGTTTCTGCCCATGCCGTCCTCGGGGATCGGGTCCATGAGGTGCTTCTGGAACAGGCCAACCTGTTCGGCGCCGACCTCATCGCTATCGCAACCCATGGCGCCGGTGGCATCAAGCGCTTCGCGATCGGCAGTGTGACTGAGAAGATTGTGCGCGGAACGCCTTGCCCAGTGCTGGTCCTGACACCTCAACCTGGCAGCCTGGCGCCTCGGCCGATGCCGGCGACCGAGAGTAAGGAGGAGCCCGTGACTTCCTGTTCGATGCGGGTGTAGGCAGGCCATCAGGAGCGGCACCGCGTCACCGTTCATAGATATGGAAGGGTCGCCAGGGCCAGTTCTCTGGCGACCCCGTTTTTCCTGCTCGGTCAAGCGGTTTTTGGATGCCGAGGTCAGAAGAGCCCGTAGTGACCTTAGGTCCATGTCTCGGACCTGCCGTGTGCTGCGGCTCCAGGGCTCGGGTTGCGATCTCGTCACCTTCGCGCCGTTGAAGGCCCGGTTTCCCGGAACCCGTCTTACACCAGTGGGTGTCGAGGTGCCGCTCGATTCTCAGGGGCCGGAAGAAATTCTCGCCGCTTGCTGCGCCGAACGAGTCACGGTCCTTAGCAGTGTGGTGCTCCCCGCCTTCAAGTGATTCACTGCTAAGTGCTGACGGCTAACGACCGGCCGCGGGTTGAAGGGCAGGGTGGCCGAGCCTACGTTTCGGCCATGTCGATCTTCGCGTTCCCTGAGAGCCTTCGGCAGCTCGCCGAGTTTCTCCGCCTCGACGCGGCGGAGCTGGTGCGAAAGCTCGCCCAGGTCGTAGTCATTTGGCTCCTGGCCTTCGGGGCCTGGCGTCTCGTCCGGCTCATCTCCAGACGGATCGTCAAGGCCGTAGATGACGGCGACGACGCGGCCTTCACCGAACGGGAACAACGCGGCTACACCATCGCTCAGTTGCTGAGGAGCCTCGGCGTGGCTGTTATCGTCGGGGTCTCGATCCTCCTGAGTCTCAACGTCTTCGTGAACATCGGCCCGTTGCTGGCGGGCGCCGGCATCCTGGGCTTGGCCATTTCCTTCGGTGCCCAGAGCCTGGTCAAGGACATAATCGCCGGGTTCTTTTTCCTTTTTGAGGGCCAGTTCGCTGTGGGCGACGTGATCGAAGTAGCGGGCAGGTCAGGCGTCGTCGAACGAATGACCCTGCGGGTCGTCATGCTGCGCGACGCAAATGGCGTCTTGCACATAGTCCCCAACGGCCAGATCACCACCGTGAGCAACATGACTCGCACCTGGTCGAGGGCCGTGGTGGACGTCGGGGTGGCTTACGGGACCGACGTAGACAAGGCGCTCGAGGTCTTTCACGACGAGGCCACCCGGTTCGCCAAGGATGAGCATTGGGCCTCGAGGTTCGACGGCGATCCTGAGGTGGTCGGCGTCAACTCGCTCGATGAGAGCCAGATCACGATCCGGACCCAGTTCCGGACCCATGCCGGACAGCAGTGGGCAGTAGGACGGGAATTTCGCCGCCGGATCCTGAGTCGGCTGGCGCATGAGGGGATAGAGATTCCGTTCCCCGCCCGCAGCGTGAACCTTCGCATTGCGGACGCCAAGGCGCTTGCCAAGGCGGTGCGGCAGGGTGGCGATGGTGAACGCGAGGCTTCCCCGGAATCAGCCGACCAGCCGGAATCCGCGGAAGCGCCGGCAGCGGAACCCGCGACGCCTTCTTCCAACGACTGAGCTCGGGCTCCGATGCCCCTTCGTCTCTACAACACGCTCACCCAGCGGGTTGAACCGTTCGAGCCGATCCGGCCAGGCCATGCCACGCTCTACACCTGCGGCCCGACGATTTGGAATTACGCCCACATCGGGAACTTCCGGACCTTCCTGTTCGAGGATCTGTTGCGTCGCTGGCTGATCGCCAGCGGCTTCAAGGTCTTCCAGATCATGAACCTTACCGACGTTGATGACCGGATCATCCGGGAAGCCTCGGCGAAGGCCCTCGCAATCGGGGACTTCACGGCTCCGTATGCCGAGGCCTTTCAGCAGGACCGGAAATGGCTTCGGATCCAGGACGCGGAGGAGTACCCGCGCGCCACCGGGTTCATCGCACCCATGATCGAGCTGGTTCAGGGCCTGCTCGCCAAAGGCAACGCATATAAAGGAGAGGACGGCTCGGTCTACTTTGCGATTGCCCGCTTTCCGGCCTATGGGAAACTGTCCCAGTTGGATAAGCGCCAATTGAAGACCGGCGCGAGCGGCAGGGTCTCCTCCGATGAGTATGACAAGGAGAACGCCCAGGACTTTGTCTTATGGAAAGCGGCCAAGCCGGAGGACGAGGCGGTCGGCGCGGCGTGGGATGCGCCATTCGGTCGTGGCCGGCCGGGCTGGCACCTCGAGTGTTCGGCCATGGCCCTGGCCCTCCTCAAGCAGCACGGCGCGGGGGATGTACTCGATATCCATGCCGGCGGAGTGGACCTGATCTTCCCCCATCACGAGGATGAGATCGCGCAGAGCTGCGCCTTTACCGGGCAGCCATACTTCGCGCGCTACTGGCTGCACGGAGAGTTTCTGAATATCCGCGGGACCAAAATGTCGAAGCGGTTTGGGAACATCACGACTCCTCGGGACCTGCGGGAGGACGGGGTGGATCCTGGGGCGGTTCGACTGTTGGTCTTCCAGGCTCACTATCGTCAGAAGATGGATCTGACCGACGAGTCGCTCGCGATGGCCCGGGAGAGCGCGCGGCGACTGGGGGAATTCGACGGGAGGCTGCGCGCAGCGCGCAGGACGGACGGGTCCGACTCGTGGAGGGAATGGGCCACCTTGCTCGAACGGCGGGTTACTGAAGCGATGGACGATGACCTCAATGCTCCACGGGCTATCGCCGCTTTGTTCGATGCTGCCCGAGAAGGGAATCGTCTTCTCGATCAGCGCGAAACGCCTGACTCGGCCGCCGGGGCTGCTTGGGATAGGATCATTAGCGTGTTCGACCCGCTCCCCGGCGCTTCCACCGCGGTTAGGATTGAAGCGGTTGAGGTTCGAGATGGAGAAGGAGAAATCGCCGGTTCCTTGTCAGCCGACCCTCCAGTCGATGCTGAGCAGGCGGCGGAGTGGGCTCGCTCCTGGGCCTCGGTCCGCCTGGCGGCCAAGAAGCAGAAGAATTTCGGCGAGGCAGACCGGATTCGTGCCATGCTGAAACAGCATGGGTTCGAAATCCGGGACGCCAAGGATGGTTCGATCGAGGTAAGGCGGGTCTAAAACCTCCGGGACCGCCGCAATGGCGGGTTCCGGACGGTGCCGGGCCAGAGTTTGCCGACTGCGTCCGGTTGACACAACTCCAAGTCACCCATTATCATATGTGTCTGTCCGTTTTCGCTGCCCGCTGACGTAGCTCAACTGGCAGAGCACCGGTTTTGTAAACCGGCGGTTGAGGGTTCGATTCCCTCCGTCAGCTCTGGAGTCGAGCGGATCAGCGAGTGGGGAGCGGGCGCCGGTGGGGTGGCCGAGTGGCTAATGGCAGCAGACTGTAAATCTGCCGGGCTCTGCCCTACGTAGGTTCGAATCCTACCCCCACCATGTTGGGGAGTGCAGGGCAGGCCGCACCGATTAGTTAGAGGACTGAGGACTGAGGACTGAGTGTAAGAGGAAGGGATTCAGTCCCCAGTCCTCAGTCCTCAACACTTTGAACCCAGTTTGCTGTCGCGCGGGTGTAGCTCAGTTGGTAGAGCATCAGCCTTCCAAGCTGAGGGTCGCGGGTTCGAGCCCCGTCGCCCGCTCTCGCTCGCGTAGCTCAGTCGGTAGAGCGCATCCTTGGTAAGGATGAGGTCACCGGTTCAATCCCGGTCGCGAGCTCTTGGACGAAGTGAGACGATTGGCTTTGGCCTACGGTCGTATTCGAGGAAGCGATGCCGCGCGAAAAGATCATCATGGAATGCACCGACTGTAAGAGTCGGAACTATTTCCAGGACAAGAACCGGCGGAAGCACCCCGAGCGGGTAGAGTGGAAGAAGTTCTGCCCCCGGTGCAACAAGAGCGTGCTCCACAAGGAATCCAAGTAGTGGAACAGGTGACCAAGGCACCCGCGCATCCCGCGCGGTGGATGGGCCAATCGGTGGACTTTCTCCGTTCGGTGAAGGCCGAGCTCAAGAAGGTCACCTGGCCCACGCGCGATGAGTTGTCCAAGGCCACCCGGATGATCCTGATCCTCGCGGTGGTCCTCGGACTCGCCATCGGGTGGATGGACCTTCTGTTCAACTGGATCCTGGTGACCGGGGTAGCAAGGCTCGGCAGGTGACGGTGGCCATGGAGTACCGCTGGTACGCGATTCAGACCACCGCCGGTCACGAGAACAAGGTTCGCGGTCTCCTGGCGCAGCGCATCGCGCAGGATCCCCGGCCCGAGGAGCAGCGGCTGATCCGTCAGGCGCTGGTGCCGGTGCAGGAGGTCATCGAGATCAAGAACGGCAAGAAGGTGACCGTAGAGCGGAAGCTCTATCCCGGTTACGTGCTGGTCGAGATGGCGATGAATCAGGAGAGCCTGCACGTCGTCAACAGCATTCAGGGCGTGATCAAGTTCGTGGGAGCCGGCCGCTTCCCTCAGCCGCTCCGGCAGGATGAAGTAAACCGTCTCCTCGGCATCGCCGAGGCGGTGGCCGAGGCGGAGCCTAAGGAGGAGATCCCCTTCCTGGTTGGCCAGGTGGTGGAGATCACCGAGGGGCCGTTCTCCGACTTTAGTGGGACGGTCGAAGAAGTGCTGCCCGACAAGGGCAAGGTGAAGGTCTCGGTCAGCCTGTTCGGCCGGCCGACGAGCGTGGAGCTGGATTATCTACAGTTGAGAGGGCACTAGCCCCCCGCCACCGCGCGGTTTCGCGGGAGCCAACGGGTTGTTGAACCCGGGCGACACGAAGGAGAGGTATGGCAAAGAAGGTCACCGCAGTCATCAAGCTGCAGTGCCCGGCTGGCGCAGCGAATCCCGCGCCGCCCGTGGGCACCGCACTCGGTCCGCATGGCGTGAACATCATGGAGTTCTGCAAGCAGTTCAACGCCAGGACCCAGGGTCAGGCCGGGATGATCATCCCGGTGTTGGTCACGGTGTATCAGGACCGGACCTTTTCATTCATCACCAAAACCCCGCCGGCCCCGAACCTCATTCTGAAGGAAGCGGGACTGGAAAAGGGAAGCGGCCAGCCCAACCGGACCAAGGTGGGGAGAGTCACGCGCGCGCAACTCAAGAAGATCGCCGAGCTCAAGATGGCCGACCTGAATGCGGCCGACCTCGACGGCGCGATGCGGATGATCGCGGGCACCGCACGGTCCATGGGCGTGGAGGTGGTGGACTGATGGCTACCGCCGGCAAGAAATTCCGCGCCGCGGTCACCAAGGTGGACCGCACCAGGGAGTACGCCATCAGCGACGCTGTAGTACTAGTGAAGGCGGCCGCCTTCGCAAAGTTCAACGAAACGGTGGACGTCGCCGTACGGCTGGGCGTGGATCCCCGCCATGCGGACCAGGTCGTCCGCGGTACCGTGGTCCTGCCCCACGGCACCGGTAAGTCGGTCCGGGTGCTGGTCATCGCCCAGGGAGACAAGGCCAAGGAAGCCGAGGCTGCCGGGGCGGATTTTGCCGGCATGGAATTCATCCAGAAGCTCAAGGACGGCTGGCTGGAGTGCGACGTCATCGTCGCCACACCGGACGTCATGGGACAGTTGGGCCAGCTGGGCCGGATCCTCGGGCCCCGCGGTCTCATGCCGAATCCCAAGGCCGGGACCGTGACGATGGACGTGACCAAAGCCGTTCGGGAGATCAAGGCAGGCAAGATCGAGTTCCGAGTAGACAAGACGGGGAACGTTCACGCCCCGATCGGGAAGATCAATTTCTCGGCCCAGCAGCTCGCTGAGAATCTGCAGGCCTTCATGGATACTATCGTCCGCGCCAAGCCGGCTGCGGCGAAGGGTCATTACATCCAGTCAGCGACGGTCTCCAGCACCATGGGCCCGGGCGTTCGGCTTGAAATGGCGGGTTACCGATGAGCAAGACCGAACGCCAAACCGAAGTCGAAGCCTTGACCGCGGAGCTCGCGGCGAGTCCGAACCTCTACGTCACCGATTTCCGCGGGCTCAACGTGCAGCGGATGACGGAGTTCCGCCGCCGTCTCCGGGGAGCCGGTGCTCGGTACGTCGTGGTCAAGAACACGCTGGCTCAGCGCGCCTTGGCCGCCAACAAGATCACCGGGCTGGACGAGTTCCTCGCCGGCCCGACCGGATTCGTCCTCAGCACCGACCCGCTGCCTGCGGCCAAGGTACTGACCGAGTTCGTCAAGGAGTTCGAGAAGCCGGCCATCCGGGCGGGCTTCGTGGACGGGGCCCCGGTCAACGTGGCTCATATCCAGCGACTGGGAGCAATCCCGTCGCGGGAAACGCTCCTCGCCATGGTGGCGGGGATGCTCAACAACATCGTCGCCTCATTCGCTGGCTGCCTCGAGGCGCTCCGCGAGCAGCGCAGCGCTGCTTCTTAACCGTCGGGAGATAACGTCGACATGACTACCACAGCGCTTGGCAAGGAAGAGATCCTCGAAGCCATCGGCAAGATGAGCGTGCTGGAGCTCGCCGATCTGATCGAGGCCTTCAAGGCAAAGTTCAACGTCTCGGTCGTCGCGGCCGCAGCAGCGGCCGGGGCGGGTGGGGCGGGCGCGGCCCCGGCGGTAGAGGAGAAGACTGAGTTCGCCGTCATCCTCAAGGAAGCCGGTGCCAAGAAGATCCAGGTCATCAAGGTGGTGCGGGAACTGACCAGCCTGGGTCTGAAGGAGGCGAAGGACCTGGTCGATGGCACGCCGAGCACGGTGAAGGAAGGCGTAACCAAGGCCGAAGCCGAAGAGATGAAGAAGAAGCTGGAGGAGCAGGGAGCCGTCGTCGAACTGAAGTAGGCCGAAGGCCTATCCCGAGCGTTAGCGAGGGATCCGCCTGAAGACCCCTACTTCGGTGAGACGCATGACGGTTGAAAACTGCTGGTAATTCTGGTTTGTGGTGCGCCCCGTGTGGTCCCTTCGCATTCGGCGAAGAGACACGTGCCGGGGCCCTTTGTGTTGCGTGAGAGTGCCTGATGCTTGAGACCCGGCCACATATCGTGTTTTCCAAGCGGGAAGTGGGCATGCCGATGCCCAACCTGCTCGACATCCAGACCCAGGCGTTCAATTCGCTCCTGGTACCCGACGACGTCCACGGCGAACGGCAGGACGTGTCGCTGGAGCGCGTCTTCCGGGATCTGTTCCCGATCTCCGACGTGAACGGGAAGTACAGCCTGGAATTCCTCCAGTACAGTTTGGGCGAACCGAAGTACTCCGTCGAGGAGTGCATCGAGCGCGACATGACCTACGCCGCGCCCCTCAAGGCTACCCTCCGCCTCGACGTGTTCGAGGAGGTGGACGGCCAGCGCCGACTCAAGAACGCGATCGAGAAGGAGGTCTACCTCGGCGAGCTGCCGATCATGACCCCGCTCGGCACGTTCGTGATCAACGGGGCAGAGCGCGTCGTGGTGAGCCAGCTGCACCGCTCGCCGGGCGTGGTGTTCGAAGAGGATACCCACCCGAACGGCCAGCGTCTGTACAGCGCCCGGATCATTCCGTTCCGCGGCTCGTGGGTCGAGTTCACGATCGACATCCACGATGTGATCTACGTCCACATCGATAAGAAGAAGAAGTTCCCGGCCACCGCCCTGCTCCGGGCCTTCGGCTACGGGACTAACGCCGAGATCCTGCGGCTCTTCTTCGCGACCAAGGACCTGGACATCACCGGGAAGCTCGAGGGCCGGCAGGAGCGGCGCGAGGTGGTTGGCGCGCTGATCGCGGCCGACGTTCCCAACCCGGAAGACCCGAAGGGCGCGCCGCTCGCGGCCGTGGGAGACGAGCTGACCCAGGAGCGGGTCAAGCACCTGCAGCACGTGGGCGTGAAGCACGTCACGGTGTTTGCCGGTTACACCTCGCTCGATCTGCATGACGAGGAGCAGCCGACCACGACCCGTGAGCGGGCTCGCTACGTGCTTGCCTTCGACGTGGCCGACCCGGAGACCGGTGAAGTCCTCGCCGAGGGAGGCAAGGAGCTCACCGATACGCTCAAGAAGCGGCTGATCAAGGCGGAGCTCCGGAAGGTTGACGTCCTGCTGCCTCCGGGCCGCAGTGAATCGCCGTTGATCAAGAACACGCTGGCCAAGGACCCGACTCACAGCGAGGCCGAGGCCCTGGAGCAGATCTACGCCCTGCTGCGGCCGGGCGAGGCGCCGAACCTCGAGACCGCGCGCGAAGCGCTGAAGCGGCTGTTCTTCAACCCCAAGCGATACGACCTGGGGCGGGTAGGCCGCTACAAGATCAACCAGCGGCTCAAGACCCGGACGCCGGCGAACCACACCGTCCTCACCGAAGAGGACTTCATCGCCATCATCCGGTACTTGATCGACCTGAACGATGGCCGGGGCTACACCGACGATATCGACCATCTCGGCAACCGCCGGATCCGGTCGGTGGGTGAGTTGATCGCGAACCAGTTCTCCGTCGGCCTTTCGCGGATGGCGCGACTGGTCAAGGAGCGGATGAGCATCAACGCCGATCCGGAGAAGATCTCCCTGGACGACCTGGTGAACGCCCGGACCGTTTCGGCCGTGATCCAGGCCTTCTTCGGATCCTCCCAGCTCTCCCAGTTCATGGACCAGACCAACCCGCTGGCCGAGCTGACCAACAAGCGGAGGCTCTCGGCTCTGGGTCCCGGTGGCCTTACCCGGGAGCGCGCCGGGTTCGAAGTGCGCGACGTGCACTACTCCCAGTACGGCCGGATGTGCCCGATCGAGACGCCGGAAGGTCCGAACATCGGCCTGATCACCAGCCTCTCGACCTACGCCCGGATCAACGAGCTGGGCTTCATCGAGACGCCGTATCGGGTCGTGAAGAATGCCAAGGTGACCAACGAGGTCCGCTGGCTTTCGGCGAGCGAGGAGGAGGAGTTCGCGGTGGCCCAGGCCAACGCGCCGCTCGACGAGGAAGGCCGTTTCGTTGACGACCTGGTCCTGACCCGTAAGGGCGACGACTACCCGTTGCTGCCGCCCGACCGGATCGAATACATGGACGTGGCGCCCGAGCAGCTGGTCTCGATTGCCGCGGCACTGATTCCGTTCCTGGAGCACGACGACGCCAACCGCGCGCTGATGGGCTCCAACATGCAGCGCCAGTCGGTCCCGCTGCTGTTCCCCCAGGCCCCGGTGGTTGGCACCGGCCTGGAGCAGAAGGTCGCGAGCGACTCCGGCGCCGTCATCCTGGCCCGCCGGGCCGGAAGCGTCACCCGGGTGACCGCCGATGAGATCATCATCGACGCCGGCGAGAACGGCCACGTGGGGGACACCCCGCTGGCCCGCCTTACCCAGCACGACCGGTATCGGGTGAAGAAGTTCTGGCGGACCAACCAGGACACTGCCATCAACCAGCGGCCGCTGGTGAGCATGGGCCAGAAGGTGAAGGCCGGCCAGGTCATCGCCGACGGCTCCGCCACCGAAGCGGGCGAGCTGGCACTGGGCAGCAATGTCACCGTGGCGTTCATGCCCTGGTACGGACACAACTTCGAGGACGCGATCGTCCTCTCCGAGCGCTTGGTCAAGGACGATGTGTATTCATCGATCCACATCCAGGAGCTGGAACTCCACGTCCGCGACACCAAGCGCGGCCAGGAGGAGATCACTCGGGAAATCCCCAACGTCTCCGACGAGGCGCTGGTGGATCTCGACGAGCGCGGCATCGTGCGGATCGGCGCCCATGTGAAGCCGGGCGACATCCTGGTCGGCAAGATCACGCCGAAGGGCGAGACCGAGCTGTCACCCGAAGAGAAGCTGCTCACCGCGATCTTCGGTGAGAAGGCGAAGGACGTGAAGGACAGCTCGCTGAAGGTCCCGCCGGGCATGAAGGGCGTCGTCATCGACGTGAAGATCTTCAGCCGGGTCGAGGATCAGGTGGTCGAGAAGGATCGGGGCGAGCGGATCGGCGAAGTGCGCCGGGTCGAGAACGATGAGAAGGCGCGCATCACCACTGTGATGTTCGAGGAGCTGAAGCAACTGCTCTCAGGACAGGAAGTCGCCCTGATGCTCAAGGCCGGGACGGTCGAGGAGTATCAGCCGGCCGGGACTCGTCTCGCCGCCGCCATGGTGGAGGAGATGGACCTGGGCGACGTGGATCTCAAGACGCTACGAGTGGTCAACAAGACCGCCAACGAGCGGATCCGCGCCACTATCGATACCGCCTCGCGCGAGCGGGCGAAGGTCGAGGAGAAGGCGGAAGACCAGATCGACAAGATTCTCCAGCCGGATGAGCTGCCTCCCGGCGTCATCCAGCTGGTAAAGGTGTACATCGCCGAGAAGCGGAAGGTCTCGGTGGGAGACAAGATGGCGGGCCGGCACGGCAACAAGGGCATCGTCGCCCGGATCGTGCCAGAAGAGGACATGCCGTTCCTGCCGGATGGATCCCCGGTAGACATCGTCCTCAACCCGCTCGGTGTGCCGAGCCGAATGAATGTGGGCCAGATCCTGGAGACTCACCTCGGCTGGTGTGCTTCCATCCTGGGCTTCAAGGCGAAGACCCCGGTGTTCCGGGGCGCCGACGAGGGCGAGATCGGGGTGCTGCTCCGGATCGCCGGGCTCAAGTGGGCGGCCCAGGCACTTGGCATTCGTCACCGGGCGCCGGAGGTGAACCCGGCTCACCTGGGCGAGGTCGTGCTCGACCTGAGAGCCGCCTCGGATGATCAGCGGGTGTCTCTGACCGACGCGGGCATTCACGACCTCGCCCGGCGTTCGGCCAGCGCGCATTCGAAGGAACTGTTCCAGAGCATCAAGGTGTTCCTTATCGCCGCGGCCAAGGAGCTGGGCGCGCGCGAGCTGGATCAGCGCAAGCACGAGCTGGCCTTCCACCAGCATCGCGCCAGCGAGGGCGAAGCGGCAGACCAGAAGAGCGCCGCGAAGGTGGTCAAGGATCTCGAGAAGGTGGTTGACGGTGCCGCGACCGACCTGTTGGAATCGGCGGGACGTCCGGCGCTGGCGGTGCTTGCGGCCGGCAAGGGCGAGGTGGACGATGTCTCCCGCGCCGCGGAAGAGCTGATCCGCGCGGCCGGGCTCACTCCCAGCGGCAAGGTCCGGCTCCGCGATGGGCGGACCGGTCAGGAGTTCGAGGGCGACGTGACGGTGGGCACCATCTACATGCTCAAGTTGAGCCACCTGGTGGACGACAAGATCCACGCCCGCTCGATCGGCCCCTACTCGCTGGTTACCCAGCAGCCGCTGGCCGGTAAGGCTCAGTTCGGTGGACAGCGGTTCGGTGAAATGGAAGTCTGGGCGCTGGAGGCCTATGGCGCGGCCCACGTGCTCCAGGAAATGCTCACGGTCAAGTCCGACGACGTGAACGGGCGGAGCAAGGTTTACGAGGCCATCGTGAAGGGCCAGAACCTGCCGGAGCCCGGCATCCCGGAGTCGTTCAACGTTCTGGTGAAGGAACTCCAGGCGCTCGGTCTAAAAGTCACCCTCGGCGCGACCGCCGACGGCGACGAATAACGATAGGAAGAGGGACCCATGATTGATTTCCGCAGCGGGCGCGAGCCCAAGAGCTCGAGCTTCGACTTCATCAGCATCCGTATCGCCTCGCCGGAGGAGATCCGTGGACCGCGCGATCAGAAAGAGCGCGAACGGGTCGAATTGCAGGGGCAACGGTACTGGTGGTCCTGGGGCGAGGTGACCAAGCCCGAGACCATCAACTACCGCTCCTTCAAGCCGGAGAAGGACGGACTGTTCTGCGAGCGCATCTTCGGTCCGGTCAAGGACTGGGAATGCCACTGTGGCAAGTACAAGCGTATCCGCTATCGCGGCGTGATCTGCGACCGGTGCGGCGTCGAGGTGACGTTGTCCAAGGTGCGGCGCGAGCGGATGGGCCACATCGAGCTCAGCGTGCCGGTGGCCCACATCTGGTTCTTCAAGACGCTGCCCAGCCCGATGGGGAACCTGCTCAACGTCACTCTGCGTGACCTCGAGCGGGTGATCTACTACTCGAGCTACATCGTCATTGAGCCGGGCGACCAGGACGTCGAGACCAACCAGCTGCTCGATGAGGACGAGTACCTCGCCATGCGGGCCAAGGCCCGCGAAGAGGGGGACAGCACGTTCAAGGCCGACATCGGCGCTCCGGCGGTGCGCGAGCTGCTCAACCGGATCGATGTGAAGCGCCTCGCCGAGGAGCTGCGCGGCTCGGTCGCCACCGAGACCAGCCAGCATCGCAAGAAGCAGATGCTGAAGCGGCTCAAGATCGTGGACGCGTTCCTCACCTCCGGCGAGTCGGGCGATGTGCCCAACAACCCGGCCTGGATGATTCTCGACGTGGTGCCGGTGATTCCGCCCGACCTGCGGCCGCTGGTGCCGCTCGACGGCGGGCGCTTCGCCACGTCCGACCTGAACGATCTGTACCGCCGGGTCATCAACCGGAACAACCGGCTCCAGAAGCTGATTCAGCACAAAGCGCCGGAAGTCATCCTGCGCAACGAGAAGCGGATGCTGCAGGAGGCGGTGGATGCGCTCTTCGACAACGGCCGCCGTTCCAAGGCGATCCGCGGTCGCGGCAAACGCCCCCTCAAGTCTCTGAGCGACATGCTGAAGGGCAAGCAGGGCAGGTTCCGCCAGAACCTGCTCGGCAAGCGGGTGGACTACTCGGGCCGCTCGGTGATCGTCGTCGGTCCCGAGCTCCGGTTGCACCAGTGCGGCCTGCCCAAGGCGATGGCGGTCGAGCTCTTCAAGCCCTTCATCATCCACAAGCTGGTGGAGAAGGGCATCGCCGAGACCGTGAAGCGGGCCAAGAAGATCGTGGAGAAGGAGAGCGAGGAGGTGTTCGGGATCCTGGAGGAAATCATTCAGGACCACCCGGTGCTGCTCAACCGCGCTCCGACGCTGCACCGCTTGGGCATCCAGGCCTTTGAGCCGGTGCTGGTCGAGGGTAAGGCGATCCGGATTCACCCGCTGGTCTGCGCCGCGTTCAACGCGGACTTCGACGGCGACCAGATGGCCGTGCACGTGCCCCTGTCGTTCGAGGCACAGCTGGAGGCGCGGCTGCTGATGATCTCGTCGAACAACATCCTCAAGCCGTCGGACGGCCGTCCGGTGGCCGAGCCGTCGCAGGATATGGTGCTGGGGAGCTACTTCCTCACCAAGCTCCCGGCGGGTGCCGAAGAGCCGCGGGATGGGAAGAAGAGCCCTGCGTGGGAAAAGGCCCGCTACTTCGGGAGCCTGGCCGAGTTGGAGATGGCGCTGATGACTCGGAGCGTGGACTACCACTCGGCGATCCACTTCTGGTACCAGCCGCCCCGCGGCGCTCAGGATCCCAAGCCGCGCTGGATGAAGACCACGGTGGGACGGGTGCTGTTCAACAGCATCCTGCCGCCCCGGTTGGTGGCCAACCGTGGCTTCCGGAACGAGCTGATGAAGAAGAAGGCGCTGTCCGAGCTGGTGCTGCAGAGCTATCGCGAGGCCGGGCTCTCCGACACGGTTGTGTTCCTCGACCGCCTCAAGGAGTTCGGGTTCCGCTACGCCACGATGGGTGGCATCTCGATCGGGGTCGAGGATCTGGAGATCCCGAAGGAGAAGGTCACCCTGCTCGACGAGGCCGACAAGCGGGTACAGCGGTTCCAGAAGGCGTACAACACCGGTCAGATCACCTTCGGTGAGCGGTATAACAAGGTGATCGACGCCTGGACCCACGCCAACAACGACGTGGCCGAGGCGATGGTCAACCACATGCGGCAGAGCCGCGGCGGATTCAACCCCGTCTTCATGATGTTCGACTCGGGGTCACGCGGCAGCCGCGACCAGATCCGGCAGCTCGCCGGTATGCGCGGCCTGATGGCCAAGCCGCAGAAGAAGCTGACTGGCGGCATCGGCGAAATCATCGAGAGCCCGATCAAGTCCAACTTCCGTGAAGGTCTGACGGTGCTGGAGTACTTCATCTCCACCCACGGTGCACGGAAGGGTCTGGCCGACACGGCGCTCAAGACGGCCGACGCCGGTTACCTCACCCGTCGTCTGGTGGACGTGGCGCAGGATGTCACGATCACCGAGGAGGACTGCGGGACCATCGCCGGACTCGAAATCTCGGCGCTGAAGGAAGGCGAGGACGTCATCGAGCCGCTCAAGGAGCGCATCCTGGGCAGTGTCGCGGCCGAAGATGTCACCGATCCGCACGAGCTGGATGAGCACGGCGATCCGAAGTTGATCGTCCAGGCCGGCCAACTGATCGACGAGGAAATTTCCTCGGCCATCGACGAGGCGGATATCGAGAAGGTGAGAATCCGCTCGGTACTCACCTGCGAAGCGCGCCGCGGCTGCTGCCGTATGTGCTACGGCCGGAACCTCGCCACCATGGACATGGTGGATATGGGTGAAGCGATCGGCATCCTGGCGGCGCAGTCGATCGGCGAGCCGGGCACCCAGCTGACCCTGCGAACCTTCCACATCGGTGGCACCTCGGCGCGCATCGCGGAGGAAGCGGAGCGCCGGGCCCGGGCCAGCGGCATCGTGAAGTACACCGACGGCCTCGAGTGGGCCGACTTGCCGATCGAGTACGAGGATGGCACCAAGGGCCAGATTCGAATCGCGCTCACCCGTGAAGACGAATCGGCCACCGAAGAGACCAAGGAAGGCATCCAGGTTGTGGATCCGAACGATCCGAAGCGGGTGCTCAACCGGTATCCGGTGCCGGAAGGCGCTCTGATCCAGGTCAAGGAAGGCGATCAGGTCACGGGGAAGATGTCGATCCTCTACACCTGGGACCCGTACAACGACCCGAGCATTCTCAAGATCGACGGACAGCTCCGCTGGAAGGACCTCGTGCCGGGCGCCACGCTGCGGGAAGAGCTGGACGAGTCCACCGGCCTGCGCTCTCTCGTGGTCATGGCCGATCCGGACCGTGAGCTGCACCCGTCGGTTCTGGTGTACGCGCCAAACCGGAAAGATCCCCAGGAATACATCCTGGCGGAGGGGAGCCGAATCATCCTGGGCTCCGACACGGACCAGGTCACCCGGGCGATGAATGTCACGGACGAGACCAACCCGTGGTCCTCGCGGTTCAAGGTCGAGGAGTACCCGATCAACGTCGCGTGGCCGAGCAAGAGCAAGAAGGAGAGCAAGGACAAGACGGTGTTCCTCTCTCCGGTTCTCGACGTGGTTAAGGGCGTGACGGTGACCAAGATGCCGCGGCAGGCGTACAAGACCCGCGACATCACCGGCGGTCTGCCGCGGGTAGCCGAGCTGTTCGAGGCGCGGCGGCCCAAGGATCCGGCCACCATCTCGGAGATCGACGGCAGTGTGAAGTTCGGGGAGATCAAGCGCGGCAAGCGCGAGATCTACGTCTACCCGGTGCTCGATCCGAAGGCCAAGGGTGATCCGGAGCCGCCGCAGCTGTACGAGGTGGCGTCGGGCAAGCACCTTCGGGTCCACGAAGGCGATCGGGTCCGCGCCGGTGACCGACTGACCGAAGGCCCGGTGAATCCGCACGACATCCTGCGGATCAAGGGTCCCCGCGCCGTGCAGGAGTATCTGCTGAACGAGGTGCAGGAGGTCTATCGCCTGCAGGGTGTGCGGATCAGCGACAAGCACATCGGCGTGATCGTTCGCCAGATGCTTCAGAAGGTACGGGTCACCGATCCGGGAGACACCGACTTCCTCGAAGGCGAGACGGTGGACAAGCTCACCTTCCGGGAGGAAAACGACCGCACGATCAAGAAGAAGGGGACCCCGGCGCAGTCGGAACCGGTCCTGCTTGGCATCACCAAGGCCAGTCTCACGACGCAGTCGTTCATCTCGGCGGCGTCATTCCAGGAGACGACGCGGGTTCTGACCGATGCGGCCATTCGCGGCGCGAAGGACAACCTGCTTGGCTTGAAGGAGAACATCATCATCGGGCACCTGATCCCGGCGGGCTCGGGCATCTATCGCTACGCCGAGATCGATATCGAACCGCCCGAGGGATACGAACCGGCGCCGCCCCCGCCCGAAGGCATCGCAGTTCCGGGGGTTCAGCCACCGCTTGTGCCGGTCGGGGTGGAAGACGAGGAGTAGGCCAAAGACCCTCGGTTTGGCCGGCAATCGAATAGGAGACGGCGCCCGGACGTGTTCCGGGCGCCGTGTTTTTCGTCGGAGGTATATTCGAAGTGACCCCTCTTACGTTCTTCGTTTCATACAGGCACCTATGACCGTCCGATACCTCCGGACCGCCAGTGCAGTGGCGGTGTCCCTGATGCTGGTTCAGTGCGGAGAAAAGGACAACAGCACACCTGGGCCGGTCCCGGCGGAAATCGCCTACCTCTCGGGCGACGGGCAAACCGGGGCTGCCGGGTCGTTGCTTCCCCAGCCGATTGTCGCCGTGGTCAGCGACGCCAACGGCGATCCGGTCTCGGGTGTCACCGTCACCATGGCCGCGACGCCGGGAGACGGGATTCTCTCCGTTGGTCAGCCCAAGACCGATCCCCAGGGACGGGTCGCCGCGCAATGGACGCTGGGCTCACACGCCGGCGCTCAATCCGCAACTGCGACTGTCAGTGGGCTCACCGGATCTCCTGTCACCTTCGGTGCCACCGCAACCACGACCGGCACGCTGAATCCCATTTCGGGTGATGGCCAAACTGGCGCAGACGGCACGCTTCTGCTGCCGCTGGTCGTGGAAGTCCGCAACAACAGCAATGTGGGTCAGCAGGGGGTCACGGTCACCTGGCAGGTGACGAGCGGTGGCGGCTCGTTGGATGCGACCACCACCACCACCGATGAGGCGGGGCAGGCGAGAGTCAATTGGACCATGGGGCCCGGTCCTGGTACCCAATCGGTCCAGGCGGCGAGTGCCGCGACGAATCCGGGCAGCGTGGATTTCTCGGCCACGACAGTCGTCGCGCAACCGTCTTCGATCTCCGGCATGGTGGCGACGGTTGACTTCCCGGCTGCGCCGCCTGCATCGTTGCGCGTCCTAGCGTCAGCCCGAACCGGCGGTATGACGGAAGGAGTCCGGTCGCTGCAACGCACTCGATTGGCTGCGCTTGGTGGTATCGAATACACACCCGATGAGCTGATCGTGCACTTCAAGCCGGCGGCGATAGCGGCTCCCGGAATCCGTGCGATGCGTGCCCTCGGTACTGCCCAATCGGTTGCAGCGACGATGCGAGGTCGCCTCCTGGCTCACCTGGCGCCCGGCCGAGTGCGCCTGGACGGTGTCTCCCCCCTCATTTCGACAGCACGGATCAGGGTGGCGAATCCGGCAAAGCTCGACTCGGTCCGGGTCGAATTGCTCAGGAACCCGGCGGTGGCAAGCGTAAGCCGCGGACGCTGGATGCGGACTGACGAGATCCCCGCGCGGCTTCGCGAGCCGGTTGTCACGCCTGACGATCCCAACTATCCCAACCAGTCGTGGCACTACGCGATGATTGGCCTGCCCGAGGCATGGGCCATCACGACCGGAAGCAGCAACATCATCGTGGCTGTCGTCGACAACGGAATTCGCTTCGACCATCCGGCGCTGGCCGCCAACCTTCGAAGCGACGGCTACGACTTCGTCTCCCAGACCAATGCGACCTTCTGTGCCGGAGGGACGACCAGTAACACCGGAGACGGAAACGGCTATGACTCCGACCCAACGATTCCGGTGGACTACGATGTCCTGGGAAGCGGATGCCTGGGAGGGAGGGCCCAGTTCGGCGGTCACGGCATTCACACCTCGGGTACCATCGGTGCCGTGGGCAACGACGGCGTGTCAGTCCTCGGGGTGAACTGGCACGTCAGTATCCGTCCAGTGAGGGTGCTCGGACTCTCTGGCGGCAGCGACTATGACGTGGCGCAGGGGATTCTCTACGCCGCGGGACTTCCGGCGGGCAACGAGCAGGGAGACTCCGCGGTCATCGCCCCTCCGGCGCAGGGTGCGCGGGTCATCAATGTGAGCCTCGGAGGCGGGTGCAGCTTCGGTACAAACCCGGCGCCCGGATTCGACGTGCTGCACGACGCCGTGATGGCCGCGACCGACCCGGGCCTTCCCAACGGCGGATCGCTCATCGTGGCGTCGGCCGGAAACAGCGGCAACACGGTGCCCAACTGTCCAGCCGCCTACCCCGAAGTGTTGTCGGTGTCGGCCGTGGGGCCCCAGGGGACTCTGGCGGGCTATTCGAATTTCGGACCGACGATCGACATCGCCGCACCCGGCGGAGATATCGGCGCGAGCCCGCTGGTCAACTCGGCCGGCGACGGAACCTGGGGAGTCTTCTCCACGGTTTGTGATTTTACGGTCGATCCCTGCACCCCGACCCAGGCACGCTATGAAGGGACCTCGATGGCGGCGCCGCATGTGAGTGGCGTTGCGGCGCTCATTCTGGCCGCCAATCCCTCTCTCACGGCGGCTCAACTCAGGGCCAGACTCCTGACCTATGCGGTCCCAGCGGGCCCAGCCAACGCGTACGGCGCCGGGATCGTGAATGCGCGTAACAGCCTGGTGCAGAACATGGGACCCACTCGCCAGCTCTACGTCCGGTTGTACGACGCGACGACACTCAATCCGGTTGCCACCATGGCCGCGACAGGTGGAGCCTACAACTTCGCGGGTCTCGCCGACGGCAGCTATCTGGTTTTCGCGGGTGAGGATGAGGATGGCGACGGGCTCCTCGGTATCCTGGGGCGGCGCTGGGGGGCATATGGCGGGGCCGGGGCGCCACGCAGTGTGACGGTGTCGTCCACGATCGGTGGGTACGCCTCCTTCCAGATCGGCAGCCCGCTGGAACACGAGGACGATGGATCGATTGGTTCAGCGAGCCTGCTGGTGGACGGCACCTACCAGACCGGAACGGTCAGCACTGTCGAGTCGGATTTCTATCAAGTCGTGAGTGCGACGGGGGGACTGCACACGTTCGAGACCAGCGGGTTCGACGGCGCCTACTGCTCCTATGGCCTCGAGCTGAATACCAACTTGCAGCTCTTCAATGCGGCGGGTACTACGATTGGGACCGGCACCGACGACATCGCCCCCGGGGTGAACAACTACTGCTCCCGTCAGTCCGCGACGCTTATCGCCGGTACTACTTACTACGTCCGAATCACACCGGGGACCTTCTTTACCAGCGGAGTGCCGCATCAGGGGCGGTACAGGTTGGAGGTACGGGCGGGGCCGTAAAGGGGTCGTCGCCTTGACCTAAGTCCATCCCGCCGCTACTGTTCGCGGTCTATGCCGACTATCAACCAGCTGGTTCGCTTCGGCCGCCGCTCGGTCGAGGCGAAGAACAAAGTGCCCGCCCTCAAAGCCAACCCGCTCAAGCGCGGGGTGTGCACCAGGGTCTATACCACGACGCCCAAGAAGCCGAACTCGGCGCTCCGCAAAGTTGCGCGTGTGCGGCTTACCAACGGTTTCGAAGTTACCGCGTACATCCCGGGTGAAGGCCACAATCTGCAGGAACACTCGATCGTGCTCATTCGCGGCGGCCGGGTGAAGGACCTGCCGGGAGTGCGTTACCATATCGTGCGGGGCGCCCTCGATGCCGCGGGCGTCAACGACCGCAAGCAGAGCCGTTCCAAGTACGGCGCCAAGCGGCCCAAGGCCGCAGCAGGCAAGGGAGGTTCGAAGTGAGTCGTCGGAACAAGGCCGTCAAGCGCCCGGTTCCCCCCGATCCGCGGTACGACAGCCAGACCGTCTCCAAGTTCGTCAGCAACCTGATGTACCAGGGCAAAAAGAGCACTGCCGAGCAGATCTTCTACTCCGCCATGGACCTGATCGAAGAGCGTACCGGCCAGCCCGGTGTCACGGTCTTCAAGCAGGCGGTGAACAATGCCAAGCCGGCCCTCGAGGTGAAGAGCCGCCGGGTGGGCGGCGCCTCGCTGCAGGTCCCGGTCGAAGTGCGGCCCGAGCGGCGCACCGCGCTCGCCATGCGCTGGATCATCGAGTACTCCCGCGCGCGTACCGAAAAGAGCATGGAAGAGCGTCTCGCCGCGGAGCTGATCCTGGCCTCCAAGGGTGAGGGCAACACCATCAAGAAGAAGGAAGACACCCACCGGATGGCCGAGGCCAACCGGGCGTTCGCGCACTATCGCTGGTAGGTCGGGTAGGGCGGGAAGGCGGTAGGGCGGTCAGATGGGGCCGGAGCGATCCGGCCCCCTCGTGTTTCTGGGGAGCTCTTAATCCGGTTTGTCCGCCTTCTTCCCGCCCTCCCAGCCCACCGCCCTTCCAGGGCCGATCCCCGCCTTGACCTAGCCCCGGAACTTGTTAGCTTACCCGGGCTTCGGTGGTTTCCGGACGCCCGTTTCGGGTCCTCTATCGAGCCGACATCGGATCATGTGAGCGCCGGTCCCAGGGTACTGGGACCCTGTGTGTCACCTCTGATCCTCCTGTAAGGGCGTTGATCCGACGTCCAAATGAACGCAGGACCTGCAATGGTCCCCCGTCATGGGCTCTGCCCGGACGTGCGCGGAGCGATACCACCGGGAGATCCCCGGGCTCGGTCGCCCCGCTTTTTCGCTGGTGGAACCCGATGAGCTTGGCGACGCTGCCGCATAACGCGGCCGCAAAGGGACACGGCATGGGGCGCGAAACTCCGCTCGAACGGTATCGCAACATCGGCATCATGGCCCACATCGATGCCGGGAAGACGACTACCACCGAGCGCATCCTCTA
>Ga0068864_100001059_pt1 | contig 23113 bp, 18 predicted proteins | sample KBSSwiS72_FD_66586 | JGI IMG/M metagenome (GOLD analysis project Ga0068864, IMG submission 66586) | Switchgrass rhizosphere microbial communities from Kellogg Biological Station, Michigan, USA - KBS Switchgrass S7-2 | ecosystem: Host-associated > Plants > Roots > Rhizosphere > Soil ... | reverse complement strand
CGGCATTTTCCATAATCGCGTAACGCTCAATGACTCAACCCTACTCGGTGGCAATGCTCCAATACAGTTCATGACAGGCGTAACTGATGGTCTTGCTGATGCTCCGGGTGGAGCGACGATGAGAACCTTTCCCCTTGTCGTGACAATGCAAGATCCGGAGTTCAAATACCCCACCTCGTACCAATATAACTTCACGATTCAACGAGAGCTTCCCTTTCAAACGACAATCGATATTGCGTACGTGGGACGAATCGGGTTGTATTTGCAGCGCGAGCGCAACATCAATCAACTCCTTCCGGGAACGCGACAGGCGAATCCCGGAGTTAACACGGATGCACTGCGGCCATTCAAGGGATTTGGAGTGATACGGCTGTCCGAGAATGCGGGACGTTCGGATTACAACGGGTTGCAACTCAGCGTTCGGCGCCGATTTCAGAGGGGCGTTAGCTTCGGAGCAACTTACACCTTTTCAAAGCTGACGGATGATGCGAGTAACAGAAGAGAGCGGCTGTTCAACGCGTACGATGCGCATAGCTTCCGAGGAATCTCGAGCGACGACCGAACACATGTTTTCAACGTACACTACGTTTATGAGATACCCTTTTGGCGGCAGCAGAACTCGTTACTTAAGAAAGCGGTGGGAGGATGGCAGATCTCAGGAGTAGGACTCGTCGTCTCCGGCCAACCGCTAACAGTTTGTCGTGGCGATGACGACGCCGGGGTGGGAGATAGTGACTGCCAGCCGTGGGATTTGATTGGGGATACTAACGTTGAGTCGCCTTCATTCTCTCGCGGACGCACGGTGGACCAGAATTTTTGGTTCAATCCGGCTGCGTTTAGGCGCCCCGCACCGGGAACATTCGGCAATGCCGGACGGAATATTCTCCGAGGTCCAACGTTTCAGAGTTGGGACATTGCGATCTCAAAGACGTTTTCAATTGATGAAGGCAAGCGGCTACAGTTCCGGTCGGAGTTTTTCAACTTTCCGAACCATCCTAACCTGGCAAACCCAGACACGAATCCGACGAGCCCCAACTTCGGACGCGTGTTGGGTAAGGCGGGGGAGCGGAATATACAGTTTGGGTTAAAGTTATACTTCTAACTGCCAATATACGAACAACAGCTAGAACTACACGCTAGGGCCTGGCAATTGGTCTTCGGCGCCAAAGGTATATATAACGGTAATCATCCACCGCGAATAACCTTGATGATCTAGCCGCGGCTCCAACGCAGACGCGCGTAGTTACAGTAGTGAGACCAGCTGCAGCCAATCTACCTCCATAAGCAGCCGCTAATACTTTTCTTACTCTTTCGCTTGTCGACCAAAACTTTATGTTATCAGGATGTCCCTTACCCCCAGCTGGGGTGTTGTAAACCAAAACTTTATCCGGAAGAAACTTGTCCTTAATACCACCCCCACACTCTTTTCCGTTGGGGTTATCGATTCTTACGGGATAGGCCATGTCGGTAGTGCCATATTCCATCTCGACCGGTTGATTGCCTGAACCACTCTGGCCGTGAACCGCGATATAGACTCCACCAAACAGCACCACCACTAAAGCAAAACTAAGATTCTTAACGATCTGCATTTGTGAGTCTCCTCTGGTTAATTAAGCTGTGAGATGTCATCCGCACGGTCCTCTAACGGAAACTGATCGACTGAATCACGCGACTATTCTCTTGTAAATACAGATTAGCGTTCGGTCCCGAGGTCACGTTCACTACATAGAACAGGTTTTCCGCACTACGCTGGCAAGTGTAAATCTCAACGTTTTCTGTGTAGCCACTCTGAGGTGATGGACCAGCCAGACGACTGGTGATACAAGGAACAGTATTGATAACGCTACTCTCGGAACGTCCAATGCGTTTGAGATATTTATTCGCCGACAATATACCTCGAACATAACGGTCCGTGCCCGATTCAAAGCTTGCGCCGTTCAGATCCGAGAGACCAAAAATTACGCCGTTAGACAGATTGCCGTTTATGTACTCGCTCTGTGGCGCAACCGTTATCGACGACTGCTCCTCGAAGGCTGTCCACCCTGATGGCGTGAAATAGGCAAAGCTCGGACGTGGAGTTAACGTATAGCTCGGCTGGGCTGAACGATCTGTACGAATCGGTTCTATGGTAGTACGCCCGCGTCCGAATCCTTTTTCAGTAGGCGTTTCAGTTTGGGTAGAAGTGTCGCTACTGGGCTGGCACTTGCCGGCGTGTTCGCAGACTACTCGGGCGATTACTCCAACTAAGTCTTTCAGTAGCGATTGTCCTGCTGATGGCGCCTTTGGCCCTTCAGTTTCGTTCGGAGTAGGTTCACGCGGAACGGTTACATTCTGAGCCAAGGCGGTTACGTGGCCTCCAACACAAAACGCAATAACAGCAATCAAGCTCAATCGTGTGTGCACTTTCATCGTTAACTTCCTCGCGTGGAGTGAGTTCAAAAATCTTCTCATAAATACCCGAGCGTGTTCTGGGTCACGGGTTCGGTCGTGAGGCTCCAACCCATCACACTATGGTCGGGTATTTATGGGAGGACTTTGGGAACTCCGATTGTAAGTAAGGAGAAAGACGAATGGCACCTTTCCTCCTCAAACCTTTCATCGGTAATATCGGATGCGGAGCGAGCGTGCCCACTGGTCTATGCTTCCAGTGTAATTACATGTTCTGGCGGCTGGATTGTAGCTCGACGTGCATTTTCGCGCTCTATACCCCGTGACAACCCTTACGACGTTTTTTCCGTTTCTCGTGGCCCAATGGTCATAGGTCGTGCTGAAACCGAGGACTCGACTCTCTATGCCGGCCGTTGTCGTATAGGCCCAGATATTTGTCGCACCCATGGGTATCTCGAATTCAACGACATAATCCGGAGCCAAGATATCGTCAACTTTCTTTCTATCCACGAACCAGCATGCAGGTGAAGCGATATATCGAGATTGTGCTTTCACGTCCGGTACGGTCGGCACGATGAAAGTGGTCACAATAACGAAACAGATCATGTGATGAAATGAGGGTTTTATTCTTATGGGAGAAATCCAGCCTCTTTTTGGTTGCTTCATTTAGCAGTTACTCCTGTTTGCTCAGACTCGTCAACAAATCGAATGCGTTCGCGCAAAAGTTGGTCTATTCTTAGGTGGTTGACTCTCGCAAGCGTGTAATCACCTCCCCGGTGGTATCTCAGTGAATTGTGAACTGGAAATCCTTCTACTATTACTAACGTCGTTCTCGTCCTGAACTTCTAATTGGTGTGACAATGTCGGAAAGTGAACCGGAAAAGACCTTCGCCTCAAACGAAATTACCCGTCTTCTCAACGCGTGGGCCGGCGGTCGTCACTCAGCGGCTGACGAACTGTTTCCGTTGATCCAACGCGAATTGCACAAGATCGCGAAAGAACATATGCGGCGCCAGGATCCAGGCCATATACTTCAAACAACAGCGTTGGTTAACGAAGCTTACGTTAGGCTGGCCGGCAGTAAGGATAAAACGTGGAAAGATCGTCACCATTTCTACGCGGTGGCTTCAATGGCGATGCGACACGTCCTCGTCGACTATGCCCGGAAGGAACTCCGCGACAAACGGGGCTCGGGTAAGTCCGACGTACCACTTGATGATGCTACTGAAATTCCAAATGAACCCAGCTCTATGCTGATTGCATTGGACGAAGCGCTTCGCTCATTTGCCAAATTGGATCCGCGTGCCGCACAGGTAGTAGAACTCCGCTATTTTGGAGGCCTGAGTATTAAAGAAACCGCGAGCGTTCTGGGTGTGTCACCTGCCACTGTATCCAACGACTGGGCAGCAGCTCAACTTTGGTTGACACGGGAACTGAGTGAAAAGAAGAAATGAACGCTGATCAATGGCAGCGCATTAAAGAATTGTGTGTTGCGGCTTTAACATTCGCGCCACACAAGCGAGAAGCCTATCTGGAGAAGGAGTGTGATGGCGACTTACGGCTCCTTGATGAAGTTCGTTCGCTACTCGCTGTGCAGAGTAAAGCCTCGAACTGTTTAGGAGAATTGCCACGCGAGTTTGTAGCAGCCGCATTTGAGAACCACGTCTCGTTAGTCGGTAGAAACATCGGCAACTACGAGTTACGGACACTTCTCGGCCGCGGTGGTATGGGAGAAGTTTATTTGGCCGAAGATCGTGACCTGGGCCGTAAAGTTGCGTTGAAAGTTTTGCCTCAGGAACTCACCAGGGACACGCAACCGCTCCAGCGTTTCAAACAGGAAGCTCGCGCCGCTTCAGGGCTGAAACATCGCAACATCATCACGATCTATTCAGTTGGACAGGAAGATGGAATCTATTTTATTGCCGCTGAGTATGTGAATGGGTTGACTCTGCGCCAGCGCCTGATGAGTTCCGGCCGGCTTGAATTGAAAGATGCAATTGAGATCGGGATACAGGTAGGGTCGGGGTTAGAAGCCGCACATAACGCCGGCATCGTGCATCGGGATGTCAAACCAGAGAACATCATGTTTGAGTCTGATGGGACAGCGAAGCTACTGGACTTTGGTATTGCTAAGCTGACCGAAACTCTTGGCCCGGAAAATGTTTCGTCCACTCAGCCGTTCAAGACGGAGCAAGGGATCATCTTAGGGACTCCAGCTTACATGTCGCCTGAGCAGGCGCGCCATCAACCGCTTGACCACCGTAGCGACCTCTTCAGTCTAGGTGTGGTGTTGTACGAAATGATCACCGGGAAGGTACCGTTCTCGGGAGGAACTCCGTATGACCAACAGGCTGCCGTGCTCGTTGGCGAGCCCACGCCGATCAATCAGCATCTGGATAAATTCGTCCCTGAGTTGCAGTGGGTTTTGAGTAAGGCGTTAACAAAGGAGCCCGGACGGCGATATCAAACCGCAACTGACTTTCTGATCGATCTACAGATGCTTCACCAGCGATTGAAGGATGAAGATGTAGACGATAAGAAGTCTGATGTAACGGACGCAGCCAGTTCTCGCGTTCCTGTGATCGCAGACAATAGACCGTTGTGGAAACGTCGTTGGACACTCACGGCAATTGTTCTGTTAGGCTTGGTCGCTGCACTTGCCGCAGTAATGATTTCGACGAGGGCGGGCCAACGGCTTATCGGATTAATAGGGCCACCACCCGTAATCGAATCAATTGTTCCAACGCGTCCTATTGACGTGATCGGGAATCAGCCTATCGAATTGCGTGGTCGTAATTTCGAGGATGGACTAAAACTCAAGGTTGGTTTTCCAAACGGCGGCTCAGGAGAGCTTTCCGGAGCACAGATTCAAAAACAAGAAGGCAACAGCACGACTCTCAACATACTAATCGACCTTAATGGGAATCCGGGTATCTACACTCTTCAACTCTTAAATCCTGATGGTCAGGTCTCATTGCCCTTCACTTTTGAAGCGCGTCATGAAACGCAAAGACCCTCGATCAATTGGATTGAGCCGGCCGTTGTAAAGAAGAGCGGAGGCGAACAGGTCATTGCCGTGTATGGCAGTAACTTTCAACAAGGAGTATCGGTCGACGTCGTACAACCAAATGGCGAGACGTCACAGCTTTCAGGCCGGCAGATCGCGAACCAGACGCCGAATTCGTTTCACGGGTTGTTCTTCTTTCACCTGCCGGGAAAATATTCGATTAAAGTTATAAATCCTAGTGGTGGAAAGTCAGAGTACTACGATATCGTCGTTCAATAATCTCCGAACTATGATCATGTGCAGCAGATGACCTTGCTTATCTGACGATTCACCGGCCTTGCTGCATTTATTGATAGGCTCGGATCGTTCTATGGACTATGCCGAAACGCTCAGCGAGGAGAAACGAGTCGTTTCTGCCTTTCAACATTAATCCAACCTAATTCTTGCGACAAGTGTTCCGCCCTTTTCAAAAAGACTATCTTCGAACTATGCCAACCTTCCTGCGGCTGAACTTCTGCTGCGAATGTCACGCATTCCCTTGCGAAACTTTTCGGGCGACAGGGACCTATTGCGCTGGTACCAATAAGTAAGTTGGGATCAATTACAACGAAAGCGGTGGGGGATTGAGGGATTTGTCCAACCTACCGAGCGCAGATCTAATGGTATAGTCTGCTGTTTTTTGCAGTGGGTCGAGATTGGTTCCATAGTTAGTTTCTATCATATTGGTTGGTCACTCATCTCAATAATTGCTGTACAACCGAGCAAAGTATAACCTTTCCGAAGGACCTCGTTCCGGCACTGCAAATCGACTTATGGACTGTCCTGTAATATTGAGTGGGACAACCACTCAACCATTGGACCAAGCCGTTTTGTCTAAGCAGCTTGGGGAGTTTCTATCTATGTGAACGAACGGTATGGTGGTATGTCAAAGATTAAGAACTCAAAATCTAAATCGGAGAGCACTCTTAAAAGCGAGATACGCGCTTTGCGTTCAACTCTAAACCGCGTCTGGGCGGCATTGGTCGACATTGATGAGGCTACTCCAATGGAGGAGGCGCTGGATGCTATAGACGAAGCGTGCGAAATAATGGCGGCGGATTGTCCAAATGATTTTGAGATAACTAATGAGGTTAGTCCAAAAGTACAACAACAAATCGACTTGGAAAACCAGGTAAATAAGCTAGTGGAGGAAGCACAGCGCACTGACAACTGGGGTACGAGGGCAGTTCTCTTTAGAAGGTTTCTCGCTCTCGCTGCTGGTCTGAGTGACGAGCAATTTGAGCAACAAATTCAGCAATTAACACCAGTTGAGTACAGGGATTTAGTGCTTCGAAATCTATGGCTGATCGGAGCGATCACCGCCCCAACTCCGATCGACTATAAGGATCAGACAGATCGGCTTATACGCACCCTTAAAGAATTCAAGAAGTCACTCCCTCGAAAGCATGGTCCCGAGCCGAGTCCTGTTATTTTGGAAGCTGTTCGAATACGAGATACTGAGAACAAGTCATATAAAGAAATCTACAATCGTTTGATTCCGATATTTGGCGAGGAAATGAGAAATCTGACGCCAGTAACGCTCAGCGCACGCGTTCGCACTCGACGATCGCGGTTGAGAAGATCAAAGAACTCCAATCAGACGTGACTGACCGCCACAGTTAGCTGCTTCAAACAATCACGCGTCACAGTTCAATTTCACCAAATGTGATTCTTGCGCAGCGCAGACCTCAACGCTATGGTTGGTCAACTGTTACTCAGGAGGACTGCAAGAGATGGATCAGATATTTATTTCGCACAGTCAAAGAGATGAACAAAGGAAGAACTTTTTCTACAGGGCTTTTTCAGGAACAGCGGTTCTACCAATCTGGATGGAATACGAGGACGCGCCGACGAGTTCTATAGATGAAATAATCGAGCGCAAGATCCAAGCGTCAAGCGCTGTATTTTTCCTACTCAGCGAGACTGTTGAACGCATTCCCTTCACCAGAGATTGGGTGCTGTGGGAGAACGGGAAAACAACCAACAAAGATATTTGGGTATTCGAACCTGAAGAGGCTTTGGGTACGATTAACGTGGTTCTACCTCGCTTCCGCCACTATGTTCGTTATCGGCGAACTAAGCCTTGGCGAGACTACATCAATTCGATAGTTCGGTCTTATGACAGTTCGAACCTGGTGAGTTTGGCCGGCACCGGCGCCGGACTTGGAGCAATAGTATCGGAAGAAGATAAAGCAGCAGGCGCTATTCTTGGGGGGTTGGTCGGAGCTGTTGTTGAGGCTATAGGACGGCCAAACGCGCCAACAGGTGTTCCTGTCACTTGTTTGAAATGCTCTTACAGTTACGCCGTTCACCTTACTCGCGGCGTCAATGAATTCAGGTGCGCGCGTTGCAATTGTAGACTGGAACTCCGCCCACAAGAGTTTTGGTCCGTCAATCGAATAAAGTGGGCTTATTAGATTACATGCTGACACGACAGCTTGAGAGTTTGTGTGTCTCGATTCATGCCCGAGTGTCAAGCAGCCTTTTCAGTGTGTGAGCTGGGCTGAACGTTGAATCCAGTTTGAGCGCTTGCTTGGCGCACTTTAAGGCTTTCGAGCGTCTTCCGCATTTCCAATAAGCAGTTCCTAGTTCTACCCAGGCATGGGGATGAGATGGATCGATCTTAGTCGCTCGATGCGCTGCTTCTACTGCTTCGGAGTAGCGGCCAAGCCCATTGAGTATTGCGGCCTTATTAATTAACCCCGCAAGATTTTGTGAATCCAATCTAAGGCTCTTTTCGCAAAGAGACAGCGCCTCCTCGAGTCGCGCGGGATTCCCTTGGCGGACTAGATGAGCCGCGTAGTTTGCGAGCGTCTGAGCAGAATCCTCACCAAGAGCTAGAGAAAGCATGTAGGCATTCTCTGCGCGCGCGTTATCCCCAATTATTGAAAGACTGATCGCAAAGTTATTCCAACCCACCGGGTGGGATGGCTCTAAGCTTACAGCTCGCAAATAACAGTCAATCGCTTGGTGATGTTCTCCAAGTTGAGCTAATGCCTTTCCCTTGTTGTTCCATTCTGCCGCCGTCGTTGAACTATCGAGCTCAGATGCACAAAGTTCGTCAGCACGGAGTTCGTGTAACAGATCCTTGAAGGTAGGTCTGTTGAAAGGATCCTTAGCCAAACATTGAGCCAATAGATTACGAAAGGACGCGGGAATTAGCGGGTCAACCAGAGGGGGAATGATGTGTCGTCGATCGAATGCGTTTAGTTCACCTCGGCTCGTCTTGCGCTCAAACGGATATTTTCCGGTAAGCATTTCATATCCGATTATTCCGGCAGCGTATATGTCCGACTTTTCGGATCGGTTGTTACCCTCCCAGCACTCAGGAGCCAAATACAGAAAAGTTCCACGACTCTGTTTTGAGAACGGGTCGTGAAAACCACGAGCGCGAGCCAATCCAAGATCTGTAACCTTGAGTTCGTGGCCTGTCGCTACTAAAAGGTTCTCAGGTTTCAAATCACCGTGAACAAACCCTGGGGCTTGCAGTTGACAATGGACCATTGCCTTACATAGTGCGTTAAAAAACCGCAAAGCAAGCGGCAGACTTACGAGACCACGATCGATCCATTCTTTCACCGTCGTCACGCCGAGTGGCCCCGGTAAGACAGCCTCCATGACCAGAACTAAACCAGAAGGTGAGAGGGCAATGACATCGAATAATTGAACGATGTTTGGGTGAGCACCTAAGTTGGACCAAATCCTCGCCTCGTTCTTTAACGCATTAATCTCAGGATCACCTGATGATGAGTCGATGGTTTTGCAGACCACAAAATACGGAAGAGGCGAACTAGGAGACCATTGTGTATCGACACACAGATAAGCAGTACCCATTCCCCCAGAGCGAAAACCATGGACCTGAAATCTGCCGGCGATCCGTCGAAAATACGCATCTAAGATGGTTTTCAAACCGCGGTTGAAGTCTTCCTCGACCTTATCTGCCGATTCAGAAGCAAGCTTCGCAACCGCTTCGCGATATCCTTTTTCATCAATCGAATATGGACCATCCAGTGGGACTGGCCATGCCTTTCGTATGTAATCTTGAGCCTGGGGTTGAAGCGCCGCTGTTATATCAAACCAGAATTGAGTTTCAATTCCGCATGAGTTGCATTTTGCCTGGACAGATTCTAACGACTGCTTAGCTCGAAAATCTAAATCCCACCGCAAGACACTGTAGTCGCCACCGCATGAACATCTCTGTCCAGCGAGGTAAGTGTGTTCTTCCCAAGTGCTTGAAACTGCGATTGCCTGTTTCACAATAGTAGGTTACTACAAAGACAGTATTGCAAGCTTCCATTAGATTGCTTGCCATACGCCGCTTGTAAGTGTTTCGTACGTTTTCTAAGACACTCCTTCTGTCACCGTTCGTGGAATAGAAGCGCCGCCAATCCTCTTCTTTGAATCCGACAACAGATTTTCACGTCAATATCAGCTACGGCATTTGTATCGGACTTCACTATAATGCTGAAAATAGGAGATGGATTGAGCAGTAACTCCCACAACCAGCGCAACGATCTAGCTGCCCTGAAGCGTGAGGCGAAGTGGGCGGCCACTACTTGGCACCTTATCGGAATAGCCAGTTACTCGCGTACCCCACAGCACTCGTGGAATGAAGCTTCAGAATTTGGATGGGGGAAGCGGGCGCGGCAGAGTGTGCTCGCATTATCCAGAATCTATTTTCGGCATGGTCAAGATACATTTCTGGACGCGATTAGCGAGCATGCTCCTACTCTCTCTGAAGGGTTCTGCTTTTGTGAGTGTCATCACGGTGTCGATGGTACTTACTGCGACTGCTGCCCCGACTATGGCACCGCATGTTTTTGTCACTGCCATTTTTGCGTTGACTGCGACATCGAGTCCAACAAGTGCGCAGGCGCAGATTCTTGCAACTGCGAGTGTCACACGGGCGATTGCTGCGAAACCTGTGATGGGGCCTGCTGGTGTCAGTGTCACAATTGCTTGGATTGCAACGGTCCAGATGGAGACTGTGACACGGATTGCGAATGTGGCTGTCACGAATCTTGCGGGGATTGCTCAGTACGCCACACCTCTAGCGACGAAGGTGACGAAAACGAGTGCGAGTGTGATTGCCACGGATGTTCCGACTGCTACGAGTGTGGATCCGACTGCGACTGTGAATGCCATGACTGCTGCGACGATTGCATGGAATGCAACTGCGACTGTCATGAGTGTGACGATTGCGATTCAGATTGCTACGACTGTTACTGTGAGTGCCATGACTGCTGTGAAGACTGTGACGATGGCGACTCAGATGAGGAGGATTATGGCCCAACCTATCAACCTCCGGTAAATAAGATCGAGCGAGTTACAGAGCGAATTCAGACTGCATTAGGTGTGCAACTTTCCATTGAAGAAACAGGTCCGATTGACGGAGCTAGGATTCAAGCGGCCGCATATCGTGATAAGACGATTAAGATTACTCGGGAGCTTGCAAATGTGATGACGGATGATGAACTAGCTTTTATCATTGGCCATGAATACGCCCACATCGAGCAGGAACATATTGCCAAACAGACTGCAAGTGACACAGCAAAGCGTGCAGCGTTCAAACAAACAATGAACCAGCTTGACGAGCGCCAAAAAAGACAAGGCTCAAGCAAGCTCAAACGAGTGGCGACACAGGTGGTGGGTGGCGTGTTGGGCGGAGCGAGTTTGGCTGTAACGAGCCAGCTCGAGTCTCAGCACCATGAAACTAAGGCGGACGAGCGTGCCCTTGAAGTTGTGGAGGCCGCTGGTTATAACCCTGAAGCCAGCGTTACTGCCTACGAAAAGCTCCATGGAGGCCGTGTACCTGACATCGGAGTACTACAAAGCATTGTTTCAACTCACCCTCCTCCTAAGAGCCGCCACAAGCATTTAAGAGAGAAATCCAGGGGACGTCGTGAGAACGGATAGTTCACGGACTCTGACTGGTGACGAGGATCGTAGATACACCGTGATCCGCATTGGGTCCCATACTAACGGAAACTCAAGCTGGCTTTATGACTATGAATAGGATTACATTCGAGTGATCGGCGTATCTAAAAATACTGCGACACCTATCGTTTTTCTAAGTTCGGTATTTGGCGGCTTCCTCAGCCAACGCGAAAAACTCCGCGCGATAATTGCCGATGAATTTGGATTTGAATGTCTAGCTTACGAATCTAAAAGTGAGAGCTTTGGCGGAGCTCCACGGCCAGCATGTTTGCACGCAGTAGACAGTGCTGACCTGTATGTTGGCGTTTTTTGGAAGCGCGCCGGCACCATGGTTCCCCCTGACAACTTAACTCTCACCGAAATTGAATACTATCGCGCGCGGAAAAATAGAAAGCTAATGCGGGTCTATGTACTCGAGGCAGATGCGTCTCGAGTGGAACTAAACCTTAAGCTTTTCCTGGAAACCATAAAACAGCCGGATAACGGAATCTGCCTTGAATTCTGTAAGAACTTCGCGGAATTAAAGTCAGTTCTCAGACGAGACTTGGAGTATTTCGGGAAATGCTGGTCGCAAGGGGAGACACCTCCATGGCGGCCAAGCTTTCTAACCGATAGAATTCTGAAGAACCTGAAATTCTTGATGAATCATGCAGACCTTTATAGCCTGTCGGCAGATTACCAAGAGCTGTGGACTGATCGCGAATACTTGCAGCAGCAGGTAACCGTGATGCAGTACCATTATTCTCGATGCGAGTTTCTTCGCTGTGGCGAAATCGGCTCGCAATTGCTTGTCGCATTCCTGACCCAGCATTCTAAAGTGTCAATCGACCGCATCCCTCAATTGTGGGTTGATTTCTTAACAATGTGGTCGGGCACCTGCACGTGGCTAAATATTCTAAACGTCCCGTACGGCGGTGTTGAGGCAGCGAGACTGGTAAGCGAAATCTATGAAGCAAAAGAGGATTGGCCCTCTCACTATAGCAACGCATCAATTCTATCGAATATGTATTATGTCGAGGCGTGTTCTTTAGCGGACGAACAGCAAAATTTAGCAATGCTGCCAAGCCGCTCGTTTCGTCAAGAACAACGTGATATGCGAAAGCTCCAACGGGAATTAGAACGGGAGAGGCAAGATCGCCTGGAAAAGGCGCTGAATTACTACAAACTCTTCATGGCTCGCTCTAGACCACGGTATCTTAATCTCTACCGCGCGTATATCTATCAGGTACAGGGACATTACGATCAAGCAATTAGCGATTTCAGTGATATGGCGATTGATCGGAGTTACGGGTCTAATGAACTTAGCTACCTAGACGTTACCGCTGATCTTGGGACAACTAAAATATTAAAGGCAAAACGTGACAGGCTTACACAAAGTGCGAAACGGAGCTTAATTTCTGAAGGCATGTTCTTGCTTAACGAGGCTCACGCAAGAGTACAACGATACTCTTCCTATCCGACGCTACCTATGTATCTCATCATCGAGAAAGAATATGCCAAGGGGTTATTGAACAGTGGTCAGCCACAAGCTGCGGCCGATTTGCTTACTTCCCTATATGTACTGGCGAGAAGAGAAGGCCTTTCTCAACAAGCCGAAAGCATTCTAATTCTCCTGAGCAGATCCCTCCGTGCCGAGGTCCGAAGACCTCAGCCTCGGCGTCGTCACTGAACGCCCGTAGGAGCACCTAACTGTAAGCCTCCCTTAAAACGCTGCCATTGAAACTAGAGGTTTCCGGGCGACTATGACGCTAGGGAGGACCTCAATGCGGAAGAGCAAATTCAGCGAACACCAGATCATCGCGATCCTGAAAGCAGTCAAAGCCGGACGGACTGCTAAGGACGTCTGTCGCGACATGAGATCAGCGATGCGACTGCGATGCACACTGGACTCATTTCCGGTTAGTGCCACACGCTTTGCGAAACTAATTGCTTTCTCCCAGATTTTCCGGTGTATTCTCACCTGGTGAAACATTCCAAACACGACGCTGAGTAGATTTATATATGCCTTTTCAAATTGGCGACAGATTTATACCCGATCGACATCTTCGACTCGCAGGTTATCTGTCAATCGCGCGACGCCATTACAAAAATGCGGGATTGTTGGATGTAAATCGATGTGACAGTCCAATCACTCAATATTTCCAAACCAGTCAAGAGCTTCTCAGAAACGGCGCCCTCGATCTTGCTGAGCTCAAAATAATGAATTTGCTTACAAAATACATGGAGTTTCGTGACGTCGAAAAATATGCTCCTCAACTGGCGAGCAGATTTAAGCAGCGATTGCGTACTAACAGATTTGATGATTATCTCGGAGTTCAATGCGAGCTCGCGGTTGCCAGTTCATTGCTCACCAAGAACTTTCAATTCACTTGCCCTGATCCTCCCGATTTTCAGATCAATACAGACGGATCAACACTAGCGGCGTTTATTGAGTGCACGAGTGTTCACGTTTCCGCAGACTCAGATCGAGATCTCAGCTACAAAATAGGTTCCGCGATCAACGGTAAGCGGAGAAAAGGATATTGCAAATCTGAGACCGGCTTAGTAATAGATGTAACTAATGTCATGTACCATAGTCTTTCGAGTGCCTCGCCATTAGACCCAACTGACATCAAAGACAGATTTTGCGATTTAGCAGCAAACTCCGGATTTGGAGCAGTGTTGATTATTTGCGAGCTTGGAGATGTTGATAGCCGCTGCTTTAAGACTGTGTATCAACACCTATCGATCAAGAATCCATCACCTGAATTGCAAACTGTACTCGATCACTGTTTCCCCAACGGCAAATACTCTGTGCCGAATGCCGTAGTGCCTCAGGCCAGCTAAAGCGACGACCGCAAACGCGAGCAATTGAAAAGAAAACTCACTGTGAAATCTTCGCCTTTTGGTATGGCGAGAGATTAAGAAGAGCAGCCCGCACTCGATCCGCCATTTCACTTTCATTGGCTGTACCCAACACCTCGGATCTGCTTGTCAGTGATTCCAAAAGGTCCGCTTGATTTGGTTGTCCCAAGGTCAGACGGTATAGAAGTCGCCGGCGCTGCAACTGTTCACGTTTGAAAATCTGTTCGCTTCCCGGAGTCTCGAACACAAGACCTTCGGTATCAGCATTAGAGGTTAACCACCACGGGCAAAGGCCTGAATCGTCGGAGAGCGTTTCATTCGCCCATTGTTCAAGTTGCAGCCATGGACTGCGATTGGGAACTAACGAAACCCGGCGCAGCACTGCTTCCCTGGCGATCGCAGACCTGACGTTGAGTCCAGCAAATCTTTGGACCCTTCCTTCTCGTTGTTCGATCTCTACTGGGCTTGAACAAAGGTCCCAATGCACAACCGTCCGACACCAATAATGGAAATCAAGCCCCTCTTGACCAACAGATGTTGTTGTCAAAACGTGAGGCCAGAATGGCGAGTTGAAGCTCCTGCGGATTTCATCCGGTCGTGGCGCAAATCCATCCGCTTGCTCGGTGGGCCTTAGTGATGAGGCAGCAGAAAAAGGTAACACCGCATGACACCGCAAGCGATGATGGATTCCGTTGAAGTGTGCGCCACCTGTAACACGAGATAAAGTGAGCAACAATCTTTCTGCAAGCTCATTTGTATCAGACGGCGGACTTAATATGCTCTCCAACCATAAATGTTCATCTATTACCGACTCCAGGTTTCCTTCAACGATGGCAGCTCCCAAAGCGTCTGCGTATCCCTGACCACGTTTGACTAATGCGGCTGCAAACCACGGCCGATCCAGATAAGTGCGGAGCCCTGTCCATGCGGCTCGGAACAGGACGTCGTAGCTTGCTTCAGGGCTGTATCTTCGGACCGCTCGACCCAGAACTATTCCAGGTGAATGGAGAGCATGCTGTGCTAATGCACGAAGCTCAGATTCACTGATCCAGGAAATATCTCGATAACTTTCCTTTCGCCATCGATCTGCTACCCGATGTAACCCCGTTTCACCTTTTGCAATGTTCTTCCAACAAGAAGCGTAATCTTTGCCGGACTCAATTCGCGAAAGCAGTTTCCATAATGGGCGGCTCGATTTGCGTCGCCGCACTCTGATGCCGCGTTCTTTTACCGCACGCCTGACTTGTGCCACTAGCAGTTTTTCAACATCCTGCCTCGAAGCAGAACTACCACTTGCTTGTTCGAACACCTGAGTCGGATCGGTCACTGACATTAACCATTCAGAAGGATGAAAAAGCGCGACCAGACCAAACCCACTCTTTCCTGTAACGCGAAAGTAGCGCTTCTTTTGAAGGTTTTGAATAAAACGCGCGGATTTCTTGCGGAAAGCCGGGAAGGCGGTTTCCACGCCATAGCTCAAAAGCGCGGCGACTGCGGGTGGCGTCGCACGAAAACGACTAAAAAGAAGCAGCTTGCTCTGGATGGCACTTCGCCAACGCGGTCCCAATTGCCACCAAGGAAACGATGGCGCGAGCCACGGAATAGCTAGTTTGTCGGGCGGAACGCAATCAGAGAGGGCTCGCAATCGCTGATGAGGCAGCATCTCGATCTGCTGCAATCCCTTTACCGTACTTTCTGTTAGTTGCGGAGTTCCTCTGGGCCACGGACGTTTTCCGATTTTTCGATGAATTTGATAAGTCGGTCCTAAAGTCTGAAGAGGAAGGGGGACTGAGCTCCAGAGCGCCACGGCTTCAGCTAAGGTTGAACGATCATTGTATGCATTGCTCTTTTTGGCTAGTGCCTCAAAACTCTGAATGTCGACAGCTTCGATTGGAGCTCGCACACTCTTAAATCTATGTCTATCTCTGAACTCTGGATGAAGGAACCTTTCGGTACGAGACATGACTTGTGCGAGAAGTGTTTCAAGCGTTTTTCTTGCTTCAGAAGCGCGTTGCGACTCTGGCCTGCCCGCCCAGAGTTCCACGTGCAAAGCCCGAAAGGCTTCATTGCAAGCCTCCAAATGCTTGCCGCCATTGCTGCTTCGCAAGCTTGCGCCAAATAGATAGCCGAGTAGTTGAAGCAGGTTCTTTTGGTGCTCGGTCCCACCCGGATCTTCGGCGGACGTTAGGTGCATCTTGTAGGGCGTCGCTGAAAGCAATAAACGAGCAGTGGGTCTGTTATCACAGTCGCCCCGAAGGTGTTGCACCAACAGAGAGTCATCGGTTCCAGTGAGTGTTTCTGAATACCCCTGAAATTCGTCGAAGATGATCAAGTCGGGTTGCAGTTGATGAAAAGCAGCTAGTGCGAGTGCGAGTCTCAGTTGTTTGAACAAGAGCTTTTTGTCAGCTTGAGTAAGAAGCACCTCTTTAATATGCCTTCCAGACTCGATATCAAACACTTTTCGAATCGCCGCGCGAAATCTGTCGTGCCATATGCGCGGGAGTACTTGTGTCATGCTTCGGATCAGACCATTGAATCTCTGGTGGTTGCGAACGGTACCCTGAAAAATTTTATATGAAATATGCTCAACCAAGTCGGGGTGAATTTCTGAAATCAACACATAGAGCAGTGCGCGTTCTTCCTTGCGACCGTAACCGGGTCCTTTCAATTTCGGTAACGATGTGCCTGGAGTGATCGGGTACAAGTGCAAACGTCGAGAAGTGAGAGGCTGCGCCAAGGGTATCATCGTCAAACGATCTACTGCGCTCCGAGCGCGCAGGCGTTCTTCGGTATCAGGCAACACCTCTAGCAGCTTCTTTGAATTCTGACTGGCGAGCGGCAGACTGCCACATACATAGAAGACGACAATTGCGCAATTATTTGCAGCGTCGAGGAATCGACGCACTATCTGCTGTGCGACGATCGTTTTGCCTAAACCTACCTCGTCTGCGACCATGAAGCGTCGCGGCCCAGCCGTCGATGTCAGTTGTCTCCAGGCGGCATCAATTGTCGCAAGTTGAAAAGCCTTTGGTTCGTTCAATGGATGTTATCCGCGGCAAGTAGCACTGTTCTGATCGTGCGCCACATCGTTTGGAAATCGGCTAACAACTCTCGCTCACGTTCACTCAACTCGCCGGTAATTGCTTGTTGGTGATCGGCGTAATGGCGAAAATACCGGTCGAATAAAACCAATCGTGCGCGATCGGATTTCAATATGTCTTCTAGTGTCGGGAAACGATGGTTCAGCTTGGACCATCCACGTGTACTAGCCTCGACTTCATCCTCATCCCATGACCGTCCATTACCTGACGGGACTTTGCCTAAAGCGGTTTGAAGCAACTCCAGCAACTCTTGATGATTCAAGCACCTCCTCACCACAGAAGCGTCGCGATCTTTGTCTAAAGGTGGCAAAAACCTAGCGCTCTGAAGCCACTCTAGAACCTGTTCTTCCAGTTGAAGCTGTATTTGTATCAACTCACTCTCCTGATGCAATTCGGCCGGCGGCAACTCGAGCGCTTCAGCGTCGCGAGGCCATGCGAACAGATCTCCGGTGATTCTCCCGATTCTCAATTCGACATCGGCGGGAATATCCGGCGGTGGAATTGCCCGGACTACTGAACGTGAAAATGAGCGTTTCTGAGTCAACTCGCACTCGCGAACGAACGAGTCACGCGTTTTTTCGAGTCGCTTCCTGATCTGAGCCTCAACTTCCTCTTCAAGCCTCGGGATTTCGTTAAGACCGAGCGTTCTTTGGCGACGAATAAAGTGTTCCAGCGATGCGGCCATTTCTTTCGTGATTTCCAGCCGAGCGGCGATCTCGGTATTTGGACCAGTCAATCCTCGCGTGGTCGCATTTGCACTTCCAATCCATAGTTTTCTTGCTTTTCCCACTTCGCTGTAGATCAACTTCGCATGCAAACTATCGGGTGGCGGTGGCTCCTCTGATTCACTGACCAGATCCTCATCCAATGCAGGCTTTGCCATGCCATAGATTCCATCATCAAATGAGGCTAGTGCCTCGGGTGATTCGGTTGCGATCCGAGACAGCTCGCAATCCAATGAAAGCAATAGCCGCTGCCCATTCATAGAGCCGAAATGCTTTAGTGTCGTTGCATCCAGGAAAGGGCTGACGAGGTATGTTTTAGATGAGTTTTGATCTACTTCTGGATACGAGCGTCTTTTACTTGCGAGCCACTTGATTTCCTTCACATCGACACCAAGAGGTATCTGCCAAGTCAAATCTTCCAAGTCTCTTCGCAATTTATTAATCGAGACGTTCGGCAATTCTGCCTGTTGAGCAAGAGCTACCGCCGTCTCAACCAGACCGGGAATCTGCGTACCCTTATTCAGTGGGTGACTTATAAGAAGCAATCCAACATCCCACGCTTCTTCCCGTGTTAGATTCTTGCTGCCCAACCAAAAGCGCCACTCCGATTGTCCATTAGATGTGAACTTCATCAACGAGGCTTTTGCGTGCCAGGAACTGCGGAAGTTTTCACTAGAAACTTCCCGCACAAATTGATCAAACAGTGGCGATATCGGTTTTAGTTTTCGGGGCTTGTGAATCTGGCCTTTTTGAACCAGCACGCGAAACCGATCGCGCAAATGTTCGACTGCATTGACGAGCGACACAACAGAACCCGTTCCGTCCTCTTCATCCTGGCGAACCAGTGCCAGTAAGGCCGCTGCGAGAGAGGCAATATCCAACGAATACGTCGCAATAATAACCAGTTCTGTGAGCTGATCGCTTCGCGGTCTAAGCGCATCCTGATACGCTTGTAGATCCCATTCTTTAGCTACTTTGTCTTTTACTGTCATTGAGGTCGGCGAGAAATTGTTGGGCAATGTGCCATCTGTAGTGCAGCGGCTCTGCCAAAGTTGTAAGACCTGGATTCCACTCGTTGCGGCGTTCGCGGGCTAAGCCCCTGGAAGGCAGCCGCGCACGATCCCGTTTACGAGAATATTCTGCCTCGGCGTACACATCTCGAAGAGACATAACTGGCGTTCGTAGGCCCAGGAGCCAATTACAGGTTTCTTCAAGAACACGAAAGACTTTGTCCGGCATTTTTGGCACGTCGGCGCGCAGCATCGTGAGGTCAGTTAGCAGCGCATTCTTTCGAAATCTAGGCACGATGATGTTAGACAAGTGATCTCGATGGAGCGTTCCTATCGTGTCTCGATGATCATAGGATTCGCAAACTTCTTCTAAAAGAGCAGCATAAACTGCACGGCCAATCGCACCCAGCGCTGCGGCACAGCTGGCGCGCATTAACGCCGGTCGATCTTCTTCGTCTGCGTGAGTCGCTACCTCGTCCGAATCTATCGTCGCTGGAGTGATCTCCGCCTGCGCCAGATTAGCGAGAAGTGAAGTCTGCGCCGTTTGGATTCCTGGCTTTCTCACAAGGCTGATTTTTTCTCGCAGGAATTTTCGCTCCTCATTGCTGAGACTAAAGCTGAGGCTAGCATCAGGTTCCTCCCAGGTTTTTGGTGGGTCGGGTAGTGGCCAGAACGGCTGATAGATCTCATCCGTCTCGAACTCATCACTTCTTCTTCGTCTGACTCCGTTCGTTCGCTCAAGCATTCGATGGACAAAGGTGCGTGATGGTGTGTTTCCTTCGCTTTCGCGGAGGATGCCCCATGTAGCCAGCGCTGACCAATAGATAAATGTAGATGGTTGTTTTGTGGGCCGCGGATAGATCGTTCTACCGATTACGCCTTTCATTTCAACCTGAGATAAGCGTGCGACAAGAATCAATTCTTCTCTTGTCAGTTGTTGTTCTACATCTCGCTTGATGCCGCGGTCGAAAAGGCGTCGGTAAATCCACGGCACAAAGAGAGCGTACCGCAGTCAAGTTTGCAAAACGGAAGTGCCAGGGAAGAAACGGTTGGCGTAGGCATCATGAATGTACAGGAATCCTATTTCATCACGCACTCCTTGTTGCGCAGGATCCATAGCCTGCTCCGCCCGACGAATCGCGGTACGCGAGGGCATAGTCCAGCCGAAGAAGGATTCTGTTTTGCGCATTGTCGTGATAAGTCAGTAAGTAAAGAACGTTCCCTTCAAGTAAAGGAACATTACCTACAAGTAAAGAATCGTTCGCACGTGTCCAACTTTAGATTTTTTTAAAATGGTAGTAGCGAGGACAGCAATGCATTGAGGCTAATATTTGAGTGACTTTCGCTATAGCCAACGAGGTTCCGTATGAATCCGGTCTAGATCGCTTTTCTGAAATTTTTTTGATTAGAGCAGATCCGTACTTGTGGGCCAAGTCGGCTGTAGCAAGGAGGCTCATAATGAAACCCATGATGGCAAGCCACCATTCCATGCGCGGCATTATACACCCGTTGTCAAAGATTCTGGGTGTTGACATGTTGCTACTCAGGAAGTAGCTCCTTATATCTATGTTCCCAGAAGTCTAGTGCAATGTCGCTATGAGCGTTCAAAAGCGTCCACAGTTCACGTGCTTTTTGGTTACGGCCAAAATGGAAATGCCCTTCTATCTCGGAAACAATAGCCAACATTAAAATGATGGCGAGCCAAACTTGTTTCTGTCGGTATTCTTCAAGTTTTTCGTTTCGTTTCTCTTCCCACTCTTCTTCCCCAAAGACAATTTTAGCTTCGTCAATGGAGAAGTGTATGCCCCTCATTGTAAGTCCACTGATGTTCAGGTGCGTTTGGCCTGATAACTCTCGGTACAGCCACGAATTTATGTATTCAATATAATCAAGTGTGTCCTGATCTGCTGTTCGGTCCCTGACAAGTCTGTCGTGCATTCGCCCAGGAGTGGGCCAGCGTCCAATGGTGTCCGGCCTTTTTATCTCATGTGGACTGATGTATCCAGTGGCCTCTTCCGCTGCAATCTTCTCTTGTAAGTGTTTGATGTAGTCGTTCCACGTTGCATCGGAACCGTGATACTTCTGAACGTGGGCAAGCTGTATTCTGTCTTCGTTGTATCCAGTTCTAAACATCCACGGAATGTACCTTGGCACATCCTGTATCAAGAAAATGAAACTGATGAGCTGTTCAAATAGGGTCCTTACAAGAGGAGGAAGCGCTAGCGAACATACTCGCCTGCGGCCATGATAGTCATCGTCTGCCACGATGAACATAATCGTATTAAAGGTATTGATTGCTATCCTGAGGCCCTGAAAAAAGACTACTCGCGCACTATCTACAGCATGGTATTTTGCGGGCCAATCTCGCTCCAGCAAATTCGCAGTGGCTTCTAGTAACTTTTCAAATGTGTCCTGAATGAGCTTGTAACTCATCGCGGGTATTTCACCGCCCGTTTTTGTTTCGTCTAACATTGACCTTGTAGATAACTCCTTATCCAAGAACGTCGATCAAAAGTAGTTCGTTTGAGGTTGCACTCCAGATGGGTACCGGACGCGTAGGGATGCCCATCCTGATCCATACAAAGGATCTAAGACAATCTCGGAATAGTCAGAGAAGTTCGAATATGGAGGAGAAATAATAAGCATGTCCATTCCTTACTCCTCAAGCTGCTTCGGCGACTTTTCATTTTTCTTAAACCGGAATCTCAATACGCTAAATTCTTCTAAACCACTCGTTTGAACAGCTTGGGCAAAAACCTTTATCAAAAAGCCCAAAACCACCAAACCTCCTATCCATGCTAGCGCTGTCGTCATAAGTTATGCCTCCCTTAGATAACCAATACAGTATCTTGGCTGGCTCTTATAGTTGGTCCAAAGTCCTTTGGGCGCTGGAGTAGCAACATGATTTATACGCAGACCCAATTTTTAGAGCAAATTTTTGTGTGTTTTAATTTTTCGTGAAAATGCTAAGTAAAATGACGGTGAAAATATTTAACAGTTCTGGCCATTTTTCGTAGAAGTAGAACAAAATCCCACGTCCTGGTGGCCAAAAGATTTCATCTCTTCCATCCTTTGATGATTTGCCGCGAACTGTTTTCGCGTAAAAAGTTGACGTTCCTCCTATCACGTCTGCGCCGGGATTGGTCTAGTCTTATTTTCAATAAAGATAAGAGTTGACAACTGCGTCCAAGGACGTTCTCAACAAGGAAGTAGAGAAAATTTACTTCTCCGGACCAGCAGCTTCAGAGGGCGGAGTTTATTCACTGGACCAATATGGCGATTTAAATTGGTAAGAGAAATATAGAATAATGCAAGCTCACGAAACTTAATCTGGTAGTTGTCAGCTACCGTTTTGGTAGGACAATCACCTTAACGATTGGATCAGCTTCGTTTCGACTCAACTCTTCAAGCCCGGCGGGATTCCGGATGTAGTGGTCAGGATCGTAAACGAAGCAATACACAAGCTTGCAATCGTTACGCGCTTTATATCTCTCGATGTCAACAATCAACTCTTTGCCGACCTCATTGTCTCGTAGATTTGAGCGTGTCTTTTTCACTTCGACGATAATTCCTTCTTTTTTGAGAACAAAGTCGGTTCGTGAAGATGCGCCGGCTCTTTGGGGAACAGGATCTTCTCGTCTGACATCGGTAAAAAAGATCCACAGTAATGCGTGCAGTAATTCCTGAACATCGTACTCGCTTCTAACGAACGAACGTGACGGTGATTTGTGTCCTCGTTTCGGATGATTCAGTTGGTTCACTACCGCATGAAAGCGGTTACAAAGTAGATCAACTTTGTCGAAGGCCGAGAGGGTTTCCGAAGATGTAAGATTGGGAAGGGCTTCTCCAGCTTGCAGGAAATGATTGTCGATCCTGCGCGCAAGCTCTTTGAACCACTTTATCTTTCGATCGATCCGCTTGTGGTGCAGTTCTGCCCTCTCGGTGCTTCGGTAAGTGCCGGTCAGAATCAATTTTGGAATCGCGTTATACTCTTTTGCTATTTCGTCTGTGTCAAACAATTCGATGAGGAGCTGGTAGTTTCGTCTGTCCCACGTACCATAA
>Ga0068864_100001043_pt1 | contig 23260 bp, 28 predicted proteins | sample KBSSwiS72_FD_66586 | JGI IMG/M metagenome (GOLD analysis project Ga0068864, IMG submission 66586) | Switchgrass rhizosphere microbial communities from Kellogg Biological Station, Michigan, USA - KBS Switchgrass S7-2 | ecosystem: Host-associated > Plants > Roots > Rhizosphere > Soil ... | reverse complement strand
GCCAGGACCGCCACGACGCCGGCAAGCATCGCCCATCCGGCCGGCACCGACGAGACCGCGATCGCCAGAGCGCCATAGCCGATCAGCACCGAGGCAATGCAGTCTCCCCAATAGACCAGCGGCTTCGGCGCTGCGAGGTCACGGGCAAGCTCCGCCGCCGCGCGCACCAGGGCGCGATCGTCGGCAATCGGCGCGCGCCGCGCGCGTACACCCGCACCTGCGAGGGGCGCGCGCGCTTCGAGGGTAAGCGAACTGTCCATGAGCTGGGCCATTGCCCTGAGATAGTGGCTATAAGGTGGCGTTAACAGGTCAGTGAATGTCACAGAACAACGACATGCTTGACAGCGCCCGGCCCGCGCGGGACTGCACGCACACTCCAGCAAGGTGCCTCGACTTGGCCAACACCGCCCCCCTCGCCATTCGCCCGATCGACAGCAAGGCCGATCGCAAGAAGTTCATCGACCTGCCGTTCCGCCTCTACAGGGACGACCCCAATTGGGTGCCGCCATTGAAGGGCGAGGCGCTGGGGCTGATCACGCCGGAGAAGAATGGCTGGTTCAGCCATGCTAAGGCGCAGCTGTTCCTCGCCGAGCGCGGCGGCAAGGTCGTCGGACGCATCTCGGCACATATCGACACGCTCGCGCTGGAAATGCCGCCTGAACAGGGCTTCGGTCCCGATTGCGGCCAGTTCGGGCTGTTCGACGCCGAGGATCGCAACACCGCCCGCGCGCTGATCAACGCGGCCGAGGACTGGTTGCGCGGTCAGGGCATGAACCGCGTACTCGGGCCGATCAGCATGTCGATCTGGGAAGAGCCCGGCCTGCTGATTCAGGGGTACGATCATCCCCCGACGATCATGATGGGCCACGCCAAGCCCGAATATCGCGAATGGATCGAAGAGGCCGGCTATCTGCCGGTCAAGCAGCTCAAGACCTATCGCCTCAACGTCGTGAAGGAATTCCCACCGATCGTGCAGCGCATCGTCCAGTCGGGCGAGCGCAACCCGCGCATCAATATCCGCATGGTCGACAAGTCGAAATTCGATGAGGAGGCGGCGATCATCCTGGCAATCCTCAATGACGCCTGGTCGGACAATTGGGGGTTCGTGCCGCTGACCCCGCCGGAGATCGCTGATGTCGGTGTCAAGCTGAAGCCGATCGTGTTCAACGAGCTGATCCGCATCGCCGAACTCGACGGCCGGCCGGTGGCATTCATGATCACCCTGCCCGATCTCAACGAACCGCTGAAGCCGCTCAACGGTAATCTCTTCCCGTTCGGCTGGGCCAAGCTGTTGCTGTGGCTGCGCAAGCCCAAGGCGCACACCATGCGGGTGCCGCTGATGGGCGTGGTCAAGGAACTCCAGGCGTCGCGCCTGGCGAGCCAGCTGGCCTTCATGATGATCGAATATATCCGCCGCGACGCGGTCGCCAATTTCGGCGCGCAGGAAGGCGAGATCGGTTGGGTGCTCGACGACAATCAGGGCATGAACGCGATCGCGGACGCGATCGATAGCCATGTCAACAAGGTCTATCAGGTCTACGAAAAGAAGCTGTAACCGCGATCGACGAGCATCAGCGCGGCAGTACCGAGCGCCCCGCCGCTGGCGATCAGCACGGCGCCGGCAGCAGCGTCCTTGGCCGCGGCGATTCCGGGCGCGATGTCCGGATGGACCTGGTCCGCGAGATATTCGAGCGCGGCATTGGCCATTTCGAGCGCGAGGACCAGCGCTGCCGATGACAGCAGCAGCGCCGCCCATAGCCAGCCGGGGCGCAGTGCGAGCAGGATCGCCACACCGAGACCGGCCAATCGCAACTGCGCGCGAAAGCTGGGCTCACGGCGCCATACCGTGACAATACCGGCAAGAGCGAAGCCGACCCGCTCGCGAACTGGCCTGTTCTTCATGAGCCCGCGTAACGCGTTGCCATGCAGTTTCATTGGCGGGCGCATGTCGGTCCCGTGAAGAACCGGCTCGCCGGGCGAAGGATGGCCTTCGCGGATCAGCGGATCAGCGGGTCCATCCCTTCAACGAGCCATTCCCGGCGAGTCCGGCAGGTCTTTCGCGCCAAGCGCGCCCCGGTGATCCGCTCGATCACGCAGTGACGCTGGTCCGCCCTGAGCCTGGTCTGCGCCGGCGTGGACGTCGAGTCGCTATTTGCCATGCTGTTGGAGCCCGCCGCCAGTGCCGGCGCGGCAAATGCCAGCGCGGCGCCGCCGATCGACGACCATATCAGTTTCGACATGATTTCGTCCTCTTGGGTCGAATGGGAGGCGGCACCGCGACGCCGGTCACGGCGTCGCGGGTCGCCGCGGCGCTTATTTGGCGAACGGATCGATACCCTCAGCCGCCCATTCCTTGCGCGTCTTGCAGGTCTTCTGCGGCAGGAGCGAGCCGGTGATGTTATAAACGACGCAGACACGCTGCCTGGGATTGGGCTGAACCTGTGATGTGTCGCGAACGGTGCCGTTGGCGGCAGCAGCGCCGTCCGGCCCCGAGGCGAGCGCGGGAACCGCGAAAGAAAGTGCAGCAACGGCGATTGACGATAGAATGATCTTCGACATGATATCCTCCACAAACCTGCCTGGAACCGTCCGGCAGCGACTGTGTTGGTGCATTACTCATGCCAAACACTAGAATTGTTTTATTTCAGTGCCTTATCAAGAATCTTGAACGGAAAATGAATAGCGAGTCACGCTATTACTCGGTATCGTTCGCCAGCTTCTGGTGGGATCGGCCCGAGCAGCCGGATCAGAAAAGGCGCGAAACACCGATGTACAATTCGATGTCCGGCGCGTCACGATTGAGCCCCGCAGCGCCACCGATGTCGAATTGCAGATCATCCTTCGCGGCCCAGGCCAGCGACAGCGACGCCAGCCCCTGGGTCGTCGCACCGCTCGGATCCGCGTCGCGCAGCAATTGGCCTTCGACCGTCGCGGTCAACGCGCTAGTGAGCTTGAAACCGAGCCCAAGCGTCTCACTGGCGGCGAAGTGTCGGCCATGTCCGTCCTGGTCAACTGCGGCGTCCGCTTCGGTCGTGGTGGCGAAATTGACCGTGTCGCTGAGATCGAAACTGGCCGGCACGACGACCCCGGCGCCCCAGTCGCCGGCACCCAGCGGCGCACGCCCGACCGGGAGCGTGACGAATGGTTGCACCGCGATCGACACGCCGCTGCCATCGGGATCGCGCACATTGGCCTTGAAGCCGAGCGTGACGTCACCCGTACGATCGGCGCTGTCTATCGTCCCGGCGAGCTTGTCGCGACTGCGGACGTGGCCGAAGGGTGTCCAGCCGATCTGCGCCTCGATCGTGTCAGTGAGCCCGACGCGGACGAAGGTGTCGCCGATCAGCAGGGTATCGCTGCGCTGCGCCGGATCCTGCGACATCGTCCAGTCGGCCAGCGCGGTCTCGACCGACACATGGCCCGGCGCGATCGTGCAGGGCGTCGTGCCAAGACCCGGGCGGGTCGGGCAATAACCGCGATCCTCGGCCTCAGCGGCGGCGGGGACCAGCATCAATAATGCGAGCATCGTCTTCTTCATGCCGTGGCCCCCCAAGCCGGCGCATCCCGAATCTACCCCAGTCGCGCCCAGGTCGGCGCGTGATCGCTAGCCTTTTCGCGCCCGCGATATTCCTTGTCGACGCCGGCATCGAGCAGCCGGTCGGCCGCCTGCGGGCTGAGCAGGAGGTGGTCGATGCGGAACCCGGCATCGCGCTGCCAGGCGCCGGCCTGATAATCCCAGAAGGTCCACACCCCACCCTTGGGATGGCGCGTGCGCAGCGCGTCGGTCCAGCCCTGCGCGAGCAGCGAACGAAAGGCGGCGCGGCTTTCCGGCTGCATCAGCGCATCGTCCTGCATCGCGCGGACCGAAAATGTATCGTCGTCGTTCGGAATGACATTGTAGTCGCCGGCCAGCACCACCGGCACTTCCTCGGCCAACAGCGCGCGGGCGCGGTCGGCGAGCCGGGCCATCCAGCCGAGCTTGTAATCGAACTTCGGCCCCGGTTGCGGGTTGCCGTTGGGCAGATAGAGCGAGGCGATCACCACGCCGTTCACCTCGGCTTCGAGATATCGGCTGTGCTCGTCCTCGGGATCGCCAGCAAGGCCACGGTGGCGCTCGATCGGGTCGACGCCCTTTGCCAGCACCGCGACGCCATTCCAGCTCTTTTGGCCATGCCACACGGCGCCATAACCGGCCGCGCGAATCTCCGCTTCGGGGAACATATCGTCGCTCGACTTCAGTTCCTGCAAACAGACCATATCGGGTTGCTGTTCGGCGAGATATTCGAGCAGGCGCGGAAGACGCGCCCTGATGCCGTTGACGTTGTATGTGACGATTTTCAATGCGCGATCAGACCGAGAAGCTGGTGCCACAGCCACAACCCGACGCGGCGTTGGGGTTGGTCACGCGGAACGCCGCGCCGCCCAGTTCCTCGACATAATCGACCGCCGCGCCGCGCACGAGATCGAGGCTGATCGCATCAACCACCAGCCGCACGCCATCGGTTTCCGCCACGGTATCGTCCCCGTCTGGCGCATCGGCGAAACCGAACTTGTACTGGAAGCCTGAGCAGCCGCCACCTTCGACCGAAAGTCGCAGGATCGCCGGCTTGCCTTGTTTGGCTGCGATCGCGGCAACGCGCGCCGCGGCGGAGGCAGTGAGCGCGATATCGGGAGCTAGGGTCGCCATGGCGACGAGATAGGCGGTCGCGGCGCTCACGGCAACCGCAGCACCGTTAAATCGCCGTCGGGATCAGTCGGCCGGGCCGCCGACGGCGACCGGAACGGTCTGGACCGAACGGTCCTGGGCCGCGAGCAGATAGTCGGCATTCTGCAGGAACGGGATCGGATTCACCGCCGCGCCGTCGATGCGAACCTCATAATGGAGGTGCGGGCCGGTCGAACGGCCGGTCGAGCCCATCAGCGCAATGAGCTGACCACGATGCACGCGCGTGAAAGGCGCGACGAGAATCTTGGAGAGATGGCCATAGCGGGTCTGGATGCCCTTGCCATGATTGATCTCGACCATGTTGCCATAACCGCCGGTGCGTTCCGCGCGATCGACGATGCCGTCGGCGGTGGCGTAGACCGGCGTGCCGGTCGGACCGGGAATATCGACCCCGGCGTGGAATGCGGCGGTCCCGCGAAACGGATCCGAACGGACGCCGAAGTTGCTGGTGAAAGCGAGATGCTCGACGGGCTGGACGGAAGGGATGGCGATCGTGCCCTGTTGCAGGCTGTCGAGCTTCTTCCAGGTCATGAACAGCGAGCGGAACTGCATGTCGGCGCGGATGTCAGCGGCGGCCTCGGCGCTGTTGGCGGCTTCGTAAGGGCCACCCATCGCGGGCATGGCGGCGACGAAACGCTCCGGCGCCAGCCCGAGACGGCGCACCTTGGCGGTAGCCGTGGCGAGGCGCTGCTCTGCAACCTTGCGGACCTTGGTCGCGGTGGCGATCTGGCGCTCCTCGACCTGCTTCAGCGGGGCGACGACCTCGGCGGCAAGCGCGTCGGCGGCGGGATCGATCGTCTGCGGCACGATTGCCAGCGCGCGCTGGTCGGCCTTGCCCGACACGACCGCAGTGATCAGCGCCTGGCGCTGTTCGACCCGCGCGGCGTGCGCGGCGGCGACTTCACGGATCTTTTCGACATCGGCCTGCATCGCGGCGACGCGCGCCTGCATCTGCGCGACCTTGGCCTCGGGCGACAGCGGCGTGCCGACCACACCGCTCAGTGCGACCGCGCCGACGGCCGCCTGGGCAACGCCATAGGCCGAGAAGCACAGGGTGACGGCGGCAATACCGGCCATCATCGCCTGGGCGCGCCCGCCGATGCTGAAGCGGCGCAGATCCCGGCCATCATGAAAGATGAAATCGCGCGTGGTGAAATAGGTGCGAAGCCGTGCAATTGCCTGCGTGCTCGACGCGAAAGAAAATGTGACCATTCGTTACCGACGACCCTAGCGATCACCGGAAACAACCGGCCCCGCCCCTTTGCGTCCTGGTGGCGGCCCCTCCGCGCCCTGGACTTCGGGAGCCTGTGTGACCTGTGGCATCAGGTCGAGGCAAGGCTCTGATAGTAATTCAGCGTCAAACCGGCTGACTGACGCGCCGAGTCGTTGAACGGCGGCTTAAGCACGCCACGGAAGTAGCGCGCCACCAGCGAGCGCCAGTGCGAATCAGGCGCGAATCCCTTTCGCGAGCAGGCGAATTCGAACCAGCGCGTACCCGCGCGGACATGGCGAATTTCGTCGCTGAGGATGCGCCGCAGGATGCGCGCGCTGGGCTCGTCACCCGCCGCGGCGAAGCGCTCGATCATCATTGGCGTGACATCCAGCCCGCGCGCCTCCAGCACCATCGGCACCACGGCGAGACGAGCAAGGGAATCGTGCGCCGTCGCGCTGGCCGCATCCCACAGGCCGTCATGCGCCGGCATCGCACCATAATGGCTGCCAAGCGCGCGCAACCGGCGGTCGAGCAGCGCGAAATGCATCGCCTCGTCGGCACCCACGCCGACCCATTCGTCGACAAAGGCGGGCGGGAACTCACCACCGAAACGCCCGATCAGATCAAAGGCGAGGTCGATCGCGACGAACTCGATATGCGCCAGCGCATGGAGCAGCGCGATACGGCCCCGCGCCGATCCGCCCTTGCCGCGCCGCGGCATCCGGGCAGGCGCGAGCACCTCGGGACATAGCGGGCGCGCCGGTCGGTCGGGCATGGCGACGTCGAAATGCGCGGTCAGCGCCCCACGACGCCAGGCCCGCGCCACCGCGCGCGCCGCGCGAACCTTGGTGGCGGGATCTGCGATATCGAGAACCTCGCGAACCGCCGCGGCCAGGCTGCGCTGCGCGATCAGTCCAGCTCCTTGACCGCTTCGAGCACCTCGACGGCGTGCCCCGGTACCCGAACCTTGCGCCACACGCGCGCCAGTATGCCGTTCCTGTCGAACAGGAAGGTCGAGCGATCGATGCCCATATAGGTCTTGCCGTACAGCTTCTTCTCGACCCAGACGCCGAATGCCTCCATCGCGGCGTTGCTGTCGTCGGTCGCGAGCGGCACCGTCAGGTCGTATTTGTCGATGAACTTCTGGTGCTTGATCGGCGTATCGCGTGACACGCCGAGCAGGTCGGCGCCGAGCGACTGGAATTCGGGATAGAGCCGGCTGAAATCCTGCGCCTCGCGGGTGCAGCCCGAGGTGTCATCCTTGGGGTAGAAATAGAGCACCAGCGTCTTGCCGAGATAGTCGCGCAGATTGACGCGCCCGCCGCCCGGCGTGGCCAGTTCGATCGCCGGGAGTTTCGCGCCTTCATCCAGTGCCATCACCGTCTCCATCAGGATGTGCGCCGCCGGCCGTGACCGCGGCGAGATAATGCGACACCTCCTGCCGATTCGCATCGAGCGACGCAATCACCCCGTCCCAGTCCGCCAGACCAAGCGCGCGCGCGACCAGGCGGCGCGTTGCCGGCGCGGGCGGCTGCGCGTCGGGTGCGACCAGGCGGAGCGTGACGAGCAGGCGGGTGAGGAAATCATGCGCGAAGCGCAGCGCGGGCGGCGCCAGGCCGAGCGCCACGAGGCGATCGATCGCCGCGCCGAGATGCGGTTCGAACCCGGCGAGGCGGGTCAACTGGACGATGTGCACGGCGAATTCGAGGTCGACCAGCCCGCCGGGCAGCAGCTTGGCGTCGAGCGGCCCGGCGGGCGGCTTGTGCGCTGCCATCTCGGCGCGCATCGCCACCGCGTCGGCGATGATGTCACGCGCCGGGCGGGCGCCCGACAGCACCGCGTCGATCACGGCCTGCGCCGCGGCGCGCGCGGGTGGCGTGCCGAACACGGGTCGCGCCCGGGTCAGCGCCATATGCTCCCAGGTCCAGGCGCTCTCGCGCTGATAGCGCTCGAAGCCCTCAAGCGACACGCTGAGCGGCCCTTGCGTGCCCGAGGGGCGCAGCCGCGTATCGATGTCGTAGAGCGGCCCCGACGTCGTCTGCGCGGACAGTGCGCCGGTCACCCGCTGCGCCAGGCGATTGTAATAATGCACCGCGCCGAGCGGCTTCTGGCCATCGGATTCCGCCATGTAGTCGCCGGTGAACAGATAGATCAGGTCGAGGTCCGAAGCATGGGTCAGCGCGCCGCCGCCCATCCGGCCGAGCGCGAGGATGACCAGTTCGCTGCCCGGTACGCTGCCATGTACGGCTTCGAACGCGGCGATCGTCGCGGCGGCGAGAACGTTGATCGCCGCCTCGGCGATGCGCGCATAACCCGCCGACACGTCGAGCGGATCACTAACCCCGGCGATGATCTGCGTCCCCAGCGCGAACCTTTTCTCGCCGACGATGCGGCGGACATGGTCGAGCTGCTGCTGATAATCGCCGTCCCCCGCACGGAGCCCCATCTCGCCGATCAGCGCCTCGACCGAGCCGACCGGATCGAGCGCGCTGGCATCGACCAGCCCGTCGAACAGCTCCGGCCGCCGGCCCAGCGCCTCGGCCAGCGTCGGGGTGTGGCTGAGGATCGCGCCGAGCAGCGGGGCCAGCGCGGGTCGCGCCTCGAGCAGGCGGAAGAAATTGATCGCGCTGCTCAACCGCCCGAGCATCACGTCGAGCCGGACGATCGCGGCATGCTGGTCGGGCGCCGCGCCGAGCGCCTCGACCAGCCCGGGCAGCACCGCCTCGAGCGCGTCGCGCGCCGCCGGGCTGCGCAGCGCCGGATAGGTTCCGCCGCGCCAGCGTTCGATCACCTCGGCCACGCCATCGTCATGCGCGAATCCGGCGGCAGCGAGTTGCGCGACGAGAATCTCGCGGTCGGCCGACAACCTGCCCGTGTCGCCCGCGTCGAGCGAATCATAAATCACTGCCACCGCCGACACGCCAGGGCGCAGCAGGTCGAGCAGCGCGGCGCCATCGCGCACGCCATGCAGCCGCGCGACGCCATCGAGCGCCTCGCCGCTCGGCAGGTGGTGGGTCTGGCGATCGTCGACCATCTGCACCCGGTGCTCGATCGTGCGCAGCACCGTATAGGCATCGGTGAGAACCGCGCTTTCGTCCGCACCGATCCAGCCAGTTGCAGCGAGGCGTGCCAGCGCATCGCGCGTGGCCGGCACGCGTAGCGAGGGATCGCGGCCGCCATGGATCAGCTGGTGGATCTGCGCGAAGAATTCGATCTCGCGAATGCCGCCGCGCCCGCGCTTGAGGTCGAAGCCGGGGCCGAACGCCTGGCCCTGGGCGTGATGGTCGCGGATGCGCCGCGAGATGCCGCGAATCTCGCCAATCGCCCCGAAATCGAGCGCGCGACGCCAGATGAAGGGCCGGATCGCATCGAGAAAGGCGTTGCCCAGCGCCACATCGCCACCCGCATGGCGCGCCTTGATGAACGCCGCGCGCTCCCACGGCAGCGCGAGCGATTCATAATAGGAGATCGCCGCCTCGACCGGCAGCGCGATCGGCGTCACCTCAGGCGACGGCCGCAGTCGCAGGTCGACGCGCAACACATAGCCATCGCCGTCGCGCGCCTGGAGCAGTTCGACGACGCGGCGCGCCACGCGCACGGCGGCCTCTTCCGGCTCCTCGCGCGGGCGGCACGGCAGGGTCAGCGGATCGAACAGCAGGATCGGGTCGATGTCTGAGGAGTAGTTGAGTTCACGGCTGCCCTGCTTGCCGAGCGCGATGCCGGTGAACCCGCGGATCGGCGCGCCCGGCGTCCGCTCGCCGATCGCGGCGGCAATCGCCGTGTCCAGCGCATGGTCGGCGAAGTCGCTCAGGGCGCCGGTCACCGCGGTAAGGTCGAGTAATCCGGCAAGGTCGCCGAGCGCGACGATCAGCGCGAGCCGCCGGCGCTCGAGCCGCAGCCGACGCGCAACCGGCATGGCGGGGTCGTCGATGCGCGCGGCGCTGGGCGGCGGTAGCGCGCCGCCCTCCGCCGCGGTGGCGATATCAGGCTCGCGCTCCAGCAACAGGCGCAGGAATGGCGACTCCGCGCACGCCCGTCGGCACGCGTCGGGCAACGCTTCGCAAGGGGTGCCAATCACCATAGAAACGCTTTCCGCCGTTCCACCAGCGCTTTGCAAGAAACAAAATGGCCATACCGGTCGTTGGGGGTGCGATGAAGCTCGACAACAGCCATGCAACGCGGTCGGTCGCACCCGATCCGGGAATGATCGCCGCACCGCATGCGAGCGACGCGCTGGCAAGCGTCTTTCGTACCGCCTTCGCCACGAGTGGCGATTTGCCCGACGATTTTCGCGCCATTCTCGCCCGGCTCGATAGCTGCGAGCCGGGCCGGCACTGATCGCTATTCGGCGCTGTCGCCGTCGTCGTGATGGCGGCTCAATTCGTCGACCTCGCTCATGATCGTGTCGAGCGCGGTCATCCCCGGCTCGTTGCTGTGCGTGCGCCGCGAGGGCAGCGAATTGTCGTTCATGATCGTTTCGAGCGCGACACGGCCGCGCGCGACACGGCTCTTGATCGTGCCGACCGCGACGCCGCAGATCTCCGCCGCTTCCTCATAGGCGAAGCCACCCGCGCCAACGAGGATCAGCGCCTCGCGCTGCGGCTGCGGCAGATGCAGCAATGCGCGCTGCATGTCGCCGAGTTCGACATGACGATCCTGGCTCGCCGGCGCCGCCAGGATACGATCGGCGACGAGATCGTCCCACTCGCCCTTGAAGCGCGCGCGGCGCATCTGCGAAAGGTAGAGGTTGCGCAGGATGATGAAGGTCCAGGCGCGCATGTTGGTCCCAGCCTGGAAACGCTGCCGCGCCGCCCAGGCCTTCATCAGCGTTTCCTGGACGAGATCATCAGCCAGATCGCGACTGCCCGATAGCGAGCGCCCGAAGGCGCGCAGGTGGGGAATCACCTGGCCGAGCTGCTGTTTGAACTCCGGGTCGGACAAAGCAACATGCTCTACCGGCGCCGGCGCGTCGTCCTCCTGATCGATGGTCTCGGTCATGCGGCTCCGTTTGCTGACCGCATCTTGCGGCCGGTCGCTTCTAACATGGATATCGATTCCCTCGCGCGCCAGTTCAGCGCAGCAGCCACACCAGGACGAAGGCGAGCACGACCAGCGCCAGTGACGCGACGAGGATATAGCGCGTCATGTGCGGTGTGGCGCCGGCGCGGGCGCTTTGTCCGGTGAGGTGAACGGATTCATCTGGATCTGACATGATCTCTCAAACCCACGAAAACCGTTTTAGGTCCGTATCGTTCACACGAAAACGTGACCGGCCGGTCGGCCTGCCGATCAGGCGACCGGTGCGGTCGCCTGATCGAAGAACAGCGCCTGGCTGATCGCGGCCTTCACGGTCGAGCGCTGGAACGGCTTGGTGATCAGGAAGGTCGGCTCGGGCCGCTCGCCGGTCAGCAGGCGTTCGGGAAAGGCGGTGATGAAGATCACCGGCACCTGGAACTCGGCCAGGATGTCCTTGACGGCATCGATGCCGGAGCTGTCGTCGGCAAGCTGGATGTCGGCCAGCACCAGGCCGGGCCGATCCTCCATCGCCAGCGCCACCGCTTCGTCGCGCGTCACCGCCACGCCGGTCACGTCGTGGCCGAGGTCGCGCACGATCGTCTCGATGTCCATCGCGATAATCGGCTCGTCCTCGATGATCAGCACCCGCGCGCGGGTCTGCTTGTCGATCTCGGCCAGCGCCTCGGCGACCAGCCCGTCGACCTCGCGCGGCTCGACCTCGATCAGATAGGCGGTGTCCTCGCTGGTGAAGCCCTCCATCGCGGTCAGCAACAGCGCCTGGCGCGACAGCGGCGTGATGCGCGACAGGCGCGCCCGCGCGATCGCCTCGGCCCCATCCGGGGCCTCGGCGCCGGGGCCTTCCCCCGTCTCGTCGAAATTGGTCGAACTCCAGATCGCCTGGAAGGTACGGTACAGGCCGAGCCGCGGATCGACATCGCGCGGGAATTCGTTCGGCGCGGCGACGATCGCCTCCAGCGTCGCGCGGACATATTTGTCGCCATGCGACTGGCTGCCGGTCAGCGCGCGGCCGTAGCGGCGCAGGAAGGGAAGGTGGGGGGCAAGCTGCTGTCCAAGCGACATGGCTGTCGGGATCTCCATCGAATAAGGCGCGGTCCTTGTGGAAGGGAGCCGGCACCAATGCAACGCGTTTCACCGGCCGGCACTGGTCCCCCCGATATTTCGCGCTGGACAGGGAACAAACGAAGCGGTTTTTAGTTTCATGACTTCGTCGACGATTGTAGGCGCGACATTCATGGTCCGGTTTGCGCCGGTTTTACCGTATGCCCGGCCCCGCCGGATGCTCAAGGGGGACTGATTTGCGTTCGGCCGACGTGTCTACGAAAAAGCCGCCAGTCGAGCGTGCTGCAAAAGTCCAGAACAAGGACCGCGACATGGGCGCGGCTCTACGCGGCGTCTATCAACGCACGGTCGAGGAGGCGATCCCGCCGGAGATGCTGGACCTGCTCGGCAAGCTAGACTGACGGCGGTGACCACGCTTTCCCGTGGCTGATCCCGATACAGACGCTCCAGACCCGCGCGAGGCATCGACGCTGCTGACCAGGCTGCCGACCGGCGCGAAGATCTTCCTGATCCTCAGCGCGGCGCTGCTGCCGCTGGCGATCATCGCCTTTCTCGCCTCGATGCGCACCACCCAGACCGCCGACGACATCGCGGCGGCGCAGCTGCGCGTGGCGCTCAACGAAAGCGGCCGCAAACTTGCCAATGAAATGATCGGCGACATGACCGCGCTGCGCGCCGCGCTGCTGGCGCTCGAGGCCGATCCGGGCGATGCGCCCAGTTGCGCGCGGGCCCAGGGCGTCTTCGCCCAGCAGGCGGCCAGTGGTACCAGCTTCGTCATCCTCGATCGGCGCGGCGTTCCTTTGTGTGGCAGCCGCCTGCCTGCCGCCACCGCGCCGCTGCCGCCACGCGCCGACCAGCCGATCACCGCGCGGGTCATCCCGGAGAGGGGCGTGACGCTGTCGATCGCCGGCAAGGCGCCGGGCGCCTATGCCGCCGCCTTCTTCTCCCGGCCCTTTCTCACCGACACGGCGCGGCCGAGCGCCTTCGCCTTGCCGCACGGCGCCCGGCTCATCAGCGGCGACCAGGCTCTCGCACTGATCGACGACACAGGTACCAGCCTCTTCACCAGCCGCGTGAGCCAGCATGTCGGGCTGGGCATCGACCAGCTGAAGCTGCAGATGAGCGTGCGCCGTGCGCCGATCACCTCGCCGGTGCTGCTGGCGATGCTGTTGCCAATCCTGATGTGGATCGCGGCGGCGTGCATCGGCTGGCTGGTCGTCGATGCCCTGCTGCTGCGCCCGTTGCAGCGCCTGCGGCGCAGCGTCGCCGCCTTCACGCCCGGCGAGGAATTCGATCCGGGCTCGATGCGCGGGGTGCCGTCGCAAGAGATACGCGATCTCGGCGACACCTTCCGCTCGCTCAGTCGCACCGTCGCCACGCATGAAGCCGGGCTGGCCGAAGGCCTGGTGCGCCAGACCCGGCTGACGCGCGAGGTCCATCACCGCGTCAAGAACAACCTCCAGGTCATTTCCAGCCTGATCAACTTCCACGCCCGCGGCGCGCGGAGCAAGGAAGCGAGCGAGGCCTATTCCTCGATCCAGCGCCGCGTCGACGCGCTTGCCGTGGTGCATCGCCACCATTTCGCCGAGCTCGAGGAAAATCGCGGGCTGAGCCTGCGCTCGGTGATCGGCGAACTGACCTCCAACCTCCGCGCGACCGCGCCAGAAAGCGCGCGGCATTTCGGCATCTCGATCGATATCGACCCCTATCTCGTCAACCAGGACGTGGCGATCGCCGTCACCTTCCTGCTCACCGAGTTGATCGAAATGGCGATGACGCTCAACCCGGCGACCCAGGTGCGCGTGTCGGTCAAGCCGGGCGACAGCGAGGACCGCGCGATTCTGCGCGTCAACGCACCGGCCCTGGTCGATGGCGACGCGCTGCGCCTGATCCTGTCGGAACGCTATGGGCGGGTGATCGAGGGCCTGTCGCGGCAACTCCGCTCCCGCCTCCATCACGACCCGCTGGTCGGCGCCTATGAGATCGCGATTGCCGTTACCGGGCGCGATTGAGCCGCCTCGCAAAAGATTCCAAAAAAATTTGAACATGCGGGAACCAAGCCGGGCGAGCGTCGTTTTTCACCTCGGATAGCGACTTTATGCCCCCCCGCTCTCGCTATCCAAGACATGGGTCCGGACGCGCTTACCCCTCCCCCCCCGGTGGCGCCTCCGGACCCAAATTCTTTTCGGCCTCCTCAGGAACCAGCTCGGCGCACGCCGTTTCCCACACGGAACGAAGCAGCGCGCGAGGCATTGGTCGATCGCGGGCGAACACCCGGCACATCTTTTCAGGAGAACATCATGCGCAAGTTCATCGGGCTAGCCGCCATCGCCGGCGCGCTGCTGGTCAGCGCCTGCAATACGGTTGAAGGCATGGGCCGTGACGTCGAGTCAGCCGGACAAACCGTCGCGAACACCGCCGATCAGGCGAAGTGATCAGATCGGAACCTTCCCACCGATCGTCCCGATCTCTGGATGACTTGGCGAGAAAGGCGATAGGGCAAACGCCCCTGCACCCTTACGCCCCTTCCCCCTCGGCCTGCGTTTCCTTGGCGCGCTTGCGCTCGGTGAACCAGATCGCGATCAGCGAGAGTTCGTAGAGCGCGACCAGCGGCAGCGCGAGCATGATCATCGATCCGGCATCGGGCGGCGCGAGCACCAGCGCGATCGCGAAGCAGCCGATGATTGCATAGCGACGCGCGCCGATCAGCTGCTTGCGCGTGACGATACCGGCGCGTTCGAGCAGCATCAGCAGCACCGGCAGCAGAAAGGCGATGCCGAAGCCGAACAGGAACTGCATCGTAAAAGAGAGATAATTGTCGACCGACGGCAATGCCTCGCGCGTCACCCCGCCGACGCTGCCCTGATAGCCGAGCAGGAAATGCAGCGCCGCAGGAATGGCCATGAAATAGGCCAGCGACGCACCGGCCGCGAACAGCACCGGCGTGGCCAGCAGGAACGGCAGCAGCGCCTTCTTCTCTTTGCGGTACAACCCTGGCGCGACGAACTGCCACAGCTGGTTGGCGATCACCGGAAAGGCGATCATCACGCCGGCGAAGAACGCCACCTTGAGCTGAACGAAGAACGCCTCGAACAGCTGGGTGTAGATCAGCTTGCTCTGACCCGCCTTGACCAGCGGACGCACCAGAATGCCGAAGATCGGCTCGGCGAAATAGAGGCAGATGCAGAAGGCGACGACCATTGCCATCAGGCTGAACAGCAGCCGTCGACGCAGTTCGATCAGGTGGTCGAGCAGCGGCGCACGGCTGTCCTCGAGCTCGTCGAGCGGTGCGTTCACAACAGCATCCCGGAATCGTCCGGCGAAGTCTTTTTCGCGGATGCCTTGCGCGCGCGCGGCTTCTTGACCGCGGGCTCTTCCACCGGTGCCGGCACTGATGCCGTCACGGGCACGCCATTATCGTCCACGTCCGGCACGATGACCGGCGGCTCGACCGTTACCGGTGGCGGCGCCTCGCCATCAATGTCAGGCCAGCTATGCGTCACCGGGGGATCGATCGCCAGCATCGCCGGGGTCGGGGGATGGTCGCGCATGATGCGCTCATTCTCCTCCGCCCACTTCTTTTCCATCTCGTGCAGTTCGGATTCGCGGATGATGTTGTCGAACCCGGCACGGAACTGGCGCGCGGCGCCACGCGCGCGCCCGACCCAATAGCCCGCGACGCGCATTGCCTTGGGCAAATCCTTGGGCGGAATGACGATGATCGCCACCGCGCCGAGCAGCAGCAGTTCGGTAGGTGCAATGTCGAACATCTAACGCCTGTGAGAAGAGGTAAGCGTCAAATCTCGCTGTCGCGCACGCGATTGCCGTCGCGGTCGAGCACGGCATCCGCGGCGGGCTTGGCGTCGATCCGCGTCGGCTCGCGCGGCGCCTCATCCTCCTCGGCCATGCCCTTCTTGAATTGCTTGATGCCCTTGGCCACATCGCCCATCATGTTCGAGAAGCGCCCCCCGCCAAGTACGAGGATCGCAACACCACCGAACAGCAGCCAGTGGACCAGGCTGAAACTACCCATGACAAAATCTCCTAGGACCCGCCATATCTAGGCCTCTTCGTCGGCATTTTCCACCTCGACGTCATCCTCGTCCGAGATTCCGGCATGTTCCATTGCGAGATCGATCGGATCGAGCAGCCCGGCCGCGCGCAGATCGTCGATTCCGGGCAGGTCGCGCCGGCTGGCGAGGCCGAAATGAACGAGGAATTCCGGGGTCGTAGCGTAAAGCAGCGGTCGCCCAGGTACCTCGCGCCGTCCGGCCGGGCGAATCCAGCCCGCCTCCATCAGCACGTCGAGCGTGCCCTTGGAAATCTGCACGCCGCGGATCGCCTCGATCTCGGCGCGCGTTGCCGGCTCGTGATAGGCGATGATCGCCAGCGTCTCGATGCCGGCGCGGCTCAGCTTGCGCGGTTCCTCGCGGTCGCGACGCAGCAGGTGCGCCATGTCGGTAGCGGTCTGGAACTGCCAGCGCTCGCCGCGCCGCACCAACTCGATGCCGCGCCCGGCATAGTCGGCGACCAGCTCCTCAAGCACGTCGCGCACGCCGGTCGCACCGTTGAGCTGCGCGACGATCGCCTCGACCGTCATCGGCTCGGTCGCCGCGAACAGCACCGCCTCGACCGCACGCGTCATCTCGTCAGGGCGCTTCATACCGCCGCCTCCGGCGCCTTGAGGTAGAGCGGGGCGAAGGGCGACTTCTGCTGCATCACCAGCCTGCCCTGGCGCGCCAGTTCCAGCGCGGCGACGAAACTCGACGCCAGCGCCGACTTGCGGAACACGCCGACCGCGCCCTCGGGCAGGAAACTTTCGATCGTGCTCCATTCGATCATCGTGCCGACCAGCCGCGAGACCCGCGTCAGCGCCTCGTCCAGCGTCATCACCGCGCGGTGCGCCACGACATGCATCACCGGGCGGCTGCGCGCGCTGATCCGGCCATAGGCGGCGATCAGGTCATAGATCTCGGCCTGCCACAGCGCCTTGCGCACGGTGCGCAACCCTTCCGGCGCGCCGCGCGCGAACACGTCGCGGCCGAGCCGGTCGCGCGCCATCAGCCGGGCGCCGGCCTCGCGCATCGCATTGAGGCGTTCGAGCCGCAGCTGCAGCCGCAGCGCCAGTTCCTCGGGACTTGGCTCGACCTCGGGGTCGCGCGGCAGCAACAGGCCGGACTTGAGATAGGCCAGCCATGCCGCCATCACGAGATAATCGGCGGCCAGTTCCAGCCGCAGCGTCTTGGCTTCGTCGATGAAGACGAGATACTGATCGACCAGCGCGAGGATCGAGATCTGCTTGAGATCGACCTTCTGGTTGCGGGCGAGCGCCAGCAACAGGTCGAGCGGACCCTCCCAGCCATCGAGATCCAGCGTCAGGGTTTCGGATTCTTCGTCCATCGCGCGCGACGCTACACGATCCGGCGGGCGAGGCGAAAGATCATGCCACCGCCAGCAGCGCGTCGCGCTTGGCAATCAACTCGGCCATGTCGCCCTGCGGCACCGCGCCGGCGATCGTCGCCATCGCCCGGTCGAGCCGCGCGCGCGACACATCGGCGATATCGCCGAGCCGTGCGATGATGTCCTGCATCTCGTCCATCCGGCCCCAGCAATCGAGCACCACGTCGCACCCCGCGGCGATCGCGCCTGCCGCCTTGTCGCCGGCGGTGCCGCTCAGCGCCTTCATGTCGATATCGTCGGTCATCAGCAGCCCGTCGAAACCTATCTGCCCGCGGATCACCTGCTCGATGACGATCGGCGACAGGGTCGCCGGGCGATCGGGATCCCAGGCGTTGAACACGATATGCGAGGTCATGCCCATCGGCGCCTCCTTCAACGCGGAGAACGGGTGGAGATCGATCTCCAGTTCCTCGGCCGAGGCGGTGACGGTGGGAAGATGATGATGCGTGTCGACCTGCGCGCGACCGTGACCCGGCATATGCTTGACCACGCCGACCACCCCGGCGCGCGCCAGGCCATCGAGGATGGCGCGGCCCATCGCCGCGACGCGCATCGGCTCCGCACCGAGCGCGCGGACGGTGATCGCCTCGGTGGTATCGGGTTGCACGACGTCGAGCAGCGGCAAGCAATCGACGGTGATGCCGACCTCGGCGAGCATCAGGCCGATCGCCTGGGCATTGGCGCGCGCCGCCTCGATCGCCGAGATCGGCGCCTTGTCGTACAGCGCGTCGAAGGCGGGGCCGCCGGGAAATTCGGGCCATTCGGGCGCCTTCATCCGGGCGACGCGCCCGCCCTCCTGGTCGATCAGGATCGGCAGGTCGCCCCGGCCCGACAAAGAGCGCAGGTCATCGGTCAACGCGCGGAGCTGCGCGCGGTCCGCGATGTTGCGGGCGAACAGGATATAACCGAGCGGATCGGCCTCGGCGAAAAAGGCACGCTCGTCAGGAGTCAGAACCGGGCCGCTCAGGCCGAAGATGACGGGTTTCATGCGGACGAGCTAATCGATCGGACGCCGTTGGGCCAGACCGGCACGGCCGATTTCGCCCGTGCCCTCACGACGCCAGTCGCGCTCAATCGCGCGGGACGAAGCAATCCTCTCCGGCGACCTTGAGCTTGCCGCACAGCTCGCCGGCCTGGCCGGCGCTGCCCGCGTTGACGCGCAACCGATAGACCGTGCGGCCGTTGACATCGGCCTTCTGCACGGACTTGCCGAGCGACGCGATGTAGCCGAAGCGCTTCGATGCCTTGGCCCAGGCCGCATTGGCCTCCGCCTCGCTCGGGAACGAGCCGAGCTGGATCAGCGCGCTTGTCGCGCCACCCCCGGCGACCGGTGCCGCCCGGGGCGGCGTCGCCGCGCCGAGCTTGCCGCCCGATGCCGGGATCGGCACCACGGTCTTGGCCGCGCCGCCGGTCGCTATCGGCTGCGGCGCGACCTTGGTCCCGGCGACCGGCGCCTCGGGCACCGCACCGAGATTGATCGCGGCATTGCCGGTGCCCGAACCATCGCTGGTGGCGATCGCGGTGTCACCCTCGCCGGTGACGTTCATGCCGCCGGGATCGTCGGGCTTGACCTTGTAGTCGCCTTCCTGCGCCGCGATCAGCGCGCCATTGCCGTCGGTGACCTGGTGCTTCTTGAACCAGTAGAAGCCGAAGATCGCCGCAGCGATGATCGCCAGGCCGATGATGACGAGCAGAATCACCCGGCCGATCGACGGGCCGTCGCTATAATCCTCGTCCACCGTCTCCAGCCACGGAAGCCGATCCTCGTCCCGCACGTCATAGTCACCGCCGGAGCTGGCCATCAGTTCATCTCCTCGACCGCCTGCACACCCATGATGGCGAGGCCGTTGCGGACGATTTGCCCTATAGCATCCGCCAAGAAAAGCCGTGCGCATGTAATCGCCGGCTCGCCCTCGATCACGAAGCGCCGTTCGGGCTGATCGTTGCCAAGGTTATACAGGCCGTGAAATTCGGCAGCCAGGTCGTTGAGATAGAAGGCGATACGATGCGGCTCGCGCGCCGTCGCCGCGGTCTCCACGATGCGCGGAAACTGCGCCGCGAGCTTCACCAGAGCGAGTTCCCGGGTATCAAGTTGGGACAGGTCGACCGAGCTGCAGCTGATCCCGGCTTCCGCCGCCTTGCGGTGCAGCGCCCGGATCCGCGCATGGGCGTACTGGACATAGAAGACCGGGTTGTCGCGCGAGAACTCGACCACTTTGGCGAAGTCGAAATCCATCTGCGCATCCGCCTTGCGTGTCAGCATGGTGAAGCGCACGACATCCTTGCCGACTTCACGCACGACATCAGCAAGCGTGACGAAGTTACCGGAACGCTTGGACATCTTGATCGGCTCACCGGCCCGGAGCAATCGCACCATCTGGACCAGCTTGACGTCGAACCGAGTCTTGCCGCCAGTCAGCGCCTGCACCGCCGCGACGATCCGCTTGACCGTGCCGGCATGGTCGGCACCCCAGATATCGATCAGCGCGTCGGCGCTCTGCGCCTTCTGCCAGTGATAGGCGAGGTCGGCGCCGAAATAGGTCCATTGCCCGTTCGACTTCCTGATCGGCCGGTCCTGGTCGTCGCCGAACTGCGACGAGCGGAACAGCGGCAACACCACGGGCTCCCAATCCTCGGGCGTCTCGCCCTTGGGCGCTTCGAGCATGCCGTCATAGACCAGCCCGCGCGACCGCAATTCCTTCTCCGCCGCCTCGGGCTTTCCGGCTGCCTGCAACTCGGCTTCCGACGAGAACAGGTCGTGATGGATGCCGAGCAACGCCAGATCGGTCTTGATCAGTTCCAGCATCGCCGCGACCGACGCCTTCCGAAACAGCACCAGCCATTCGCCTTCCGGCGCGGCGACGTAGCGGTCACCGAATTCCTGCGCCAAAGCCTGGCCAACGGGCACGAGATAATCGCCCGGATAAAGCCCTTCGGGGATCTCGCCGATATCCTCGCCGAGCGCCTCGCGGTAGCGCAGGTGTGCCGAGCGGGCGAGCGTATCGACCTGCCCGCCGGCATCGTTGACATAATATTCGCGGATTACCTTGTGCCCGGCGAACTCCAGCAGTGCGGCAAGCGCATCGCCGACCACCGCGCCGCGGCAATGGCCCATGTGCATCGGGCCCGTCGGGTTGGCCGAGACATATTCGACATTGACGGTGACGCCCTTGCCGATCGTCGAGCGGCCATAATCGGCACCCTCGTCGCGGATCGCCGACAGCTCGGCGCGCCATGTATCCTCGGTCAGCGCGAGGTTGATGAAGCCCGGCCCGGCGATCGTCACCGCCGCCACCTCCTCAAGCGCACGCAATTGCCCGGCAATCTTCTCGGCCAGTGCGCGCGGATTGGTCCCGGCCGGCTTGGCCAGCACCATCGCGGCGTTGGTGGCAAGTTCGCCATGGCTGGCATCGCGTGGCGGCTCGACCGTGATCGCGGCGCGATCCAGCCCGGCAGGCAGGTCGCCCGCCGCGACAAGGGCATCGAGCGCCGCATCGAGATGCGCGGCGAAACGGGTATACAGCGTCATGAAAAATCCGGTCGTAAAGAGCGAGCGCGCGCCTTAGCGGATCGGGTGATGCAACTCAAATTCGGCGCATGCGGGATTGAACTATGCTCGCCTGCGTTATATTGAAAGGTACTACCTCTCAATACCGGATGCTGACCATGGCGACCTCGATTAAGATCGACGACGAATTGAAGGGCCGGGTACTGCATCTTGCCAATGCCCGTGATCGCTCAGCGCACTGGATCATGCGCGAGGCGATCAAGCAATATGTCGAACGCGAGGAGGCCAGGGAGAGCCTCTATGAGGAAGCTCGGCTGGCATGGCAGGAATATCAGGAGACCGGGCTTCATGTGACCGGTGAGGAAGTCATCGCATGGCTGGAAAGCTGGGGCACCGATCGGGAAACGGCACCGCCTGAATGCCACGTCTGATCTTCAGCCCACGAGCGATCGGGGGCCTGAAACGATGCCGGGCTTTTCTTGCGGAAAAGAATCCCGACGCTGCACATCGCGCCAGTCAGGTAATCAATCGGCAGTTGCGGCTATTGACCGCCAATCCGGCAATCGGCCGCCCTTCTCCGCAGGAAATCGGCTGGCGGGAACTCATCATTCCATTCGGTGACAGCGGCTATATCGCACTTTACCGGCATATCGCGGCGAACGACACCGTGCAGATATTGGCCTTCCGTCATCAGCGCGAGGACGCTTACTGACCAGCGCTACACCAGCCCCCCAACCGCCGGCACACCCCGACTGTCGGGAAACAGCGCCGCCATCGCCCGGGCGGGATCGACCCCGAAATGCGCCGACACCGCCCCGCCGATGAACGCGTCGAGCTGGGTCGTCGGCTTGAGGTCACGCCCCTCGAACAGGGCCGCCTGGCCAAGCCCCGGCCAATCCGCCAGCACGCGCCCGCCCCTCACGCCGCCGCCGAGCAGCATCGCCGCGCTGCCGGTGCCATGATCGGTGCCGCCGGTGCCGTTGACCGCCACGGTGCGACCGAATTCGGTCGCGACCAGCACCATTGTGTCGGCCCATGACGGCCCGAGCCCGGTCTTGAGCGCGCCGGTCAGCGTATCGAGGTTGCGCAACTGCGCCGCCAGCCGCCCACGCTGCCCGGCATGGGTATCCCAGCCGCCGGTCTCGATCATCGCGATGCGCGCCCCATCGGCCGGCGCGAGCAGCTTGGCCGCCAGCGCGCCGGTCGCCGCCGCATTCTGCTGGTTGCCGGCCGCCATGTCGCCGGCCAGCGCCCTGGTACCCAGCGCCTCGCTCCACAGCGCATGGAGCTGTCTGTCGCCCTGATAGAGCATGGCAACGCGCTGGAGCAGGTCGTCCGACGCCTGGGGCAGCGACGACGGCGCGTAGGACGATACCTCGTAGCGCCCGCGCAGCGCCATCGGCACCGTCGCCGAAACGGCGATCGCCTTCGCGGCGCCCGACGGCAAAACGCCGAGCATGCGGTTCAGCCAGCCGTCTTTCAGGCTGTAGGCGCCAAGCCCGCCGGTCTCGAGCACATTCTGCCCGTCGAAATGCGAGCGGTCGCGATAGGGCGAGGCCACGGCGTGCGCGAACAGCGCCTGCCGCTCGCGGTACAGCGCACCGATATTCGCTAGCGATGGGTGGATCGCGAACATCGCGTCGAGCTTCGCCGCGTCGGCGAAATCGGCTGCCAGATCGCCGCGCTGGCCGGCAAAGGACGGATCACCGACCGGGGCGATGGTGCCCAGCCCATCGGCCGCGCCGCGCTGGATGATGAACACGAAGCGCCGATCGGTCTCCGCCTTGGCGAAGGCGAGACGGGGGGCGAGCATCGCCGCGAGCCCGCCGATGCTGGCGCTCGCGACGAAATGGCGACGATCCAGGACCATGGTCTATCTCCGCATGAATTCGGGGGCGACGAGCAGCAGCGCCAGTGCCTGGCCCGGGCTGTCGGCATTGGCCAGCGCCTGGCTCGTCGCCGGCGAGACCGCGGCCGGGAATAGCTTTGGTGCCAGCGCGCGCGCATCGATCGCGCCATTGGCGCGCGACGCGAAGCGCTCGGCCGCCTCGACCCGCCGCATCACCGCGTCGGGACCGGCCCAGCTCGCCGCGATATCGTCATAGCCGGCCGGCGAGCCCGGGCGCCAGATCGGCTGACCAAGCTGGTTGAGCAGGCCGGTGACCGCGAGCGGCTGGATCGTCTTCATTCCCAGCGCGCGCATCGATGATACCGACCATTCCCATGGCGTCTTGAACTTGAGCGGCTGCGGCGCCCA
>Ga0068864_100001038_pt1 | contig 23290 bp, 17 predicted proteins | sample KBSSwiS72_FD_66586 | JGI IMG/M metagenome (GOLD analysis project Ga0068864, IMG submission 66586) | Switchgrass rhizosphere microbial communities from Kellogg Biological Station, Michigan, USA - KBS Switchgrass S7-2 | ecosystem: Host-associated > Plants > Roots > Rhizosphere > Soil ... | reverse complement strand
GCGCCTGTGTGTAAGCGTGATAGTGACTGAGATCCGAGCTCACGAGCACGAGCGTCGTTGAGTCGCCCCAGACATTCGCAAGCGCAGCAGCGACGTGCTCCGGTGCCACCGAGCCGAGAACGAGCGGCAGCAACGTGAAATCGTCGAACAGCAGCTGCAGGAACGGCAGCTGAACTTCGAGGCTGTGTTCCTGCGCATGCGGAGTGTCGGACTCGATCACGGCGCCGCTCTGCAGGAGCGACGCCTTCAGTGTCTGATCGATCTCGATGTTGCCGAGCGGAGTCGCAAACGAGGTGGCGGCTGGCACCGCCATGCCGCGCAAGTAAACGCGATGACTGGGCCCGATCAGTACGATGCGACGAATCGTTTGCCGCAGTGACGCGACCGTCGCGTACGCAGCTGCGGCGATGCCGCCTGAGTAAACGTAGCCAGCGTGCGGAACGATCAGCGCCTTCGGCGGCGTGGACGACGTGGCGGCACTGTGCTGTCGAAGGTATCCCGACACGACATCGCGCAGCTCGCTCGCGTCGCCGGGATAAAAAAGTCCGGCAACTGCCGGTAAACGGGTGCTTGTGTTTCCTCGATCGCGGAGCATGATGCGCGTATGTATCACTCGACGAAGTACTGGCACAAGCTCGACGACGGTCGCGTGCAGTGCGACGTGTGTCCGCGGGCCTGCAAGATGCACGATGGTCAGCGCGGCTTGTGCTTCGTGCGCGGCGTCGAGGACGGCGAGGTGAGGCTCTACACCTATGGCCGTTCCAGCGGATTCTGCGTCGATCCGATCGAGAAGAAGCCGCTCAACCATTTCCTGCCGGGGACATCGGTGCTGTCGTTCGGCACGGCCGGTTGCAATCTGGCGTGCAAGTTCTGTTTTCATCCCGACACGCTCGTCTCGACAACGAGCGGCATGCGACGAATTGCAGAGTTGTTCGACGAATGTCCGGACAAAGTTACGGATGACCATGGGGACATCGGATTTCCAAATTCGCTGCACGTTTGGACGCGCACTGGTAAGAGTGCTCGCGTCGCCAAGGTCTTCTCGCATCGTCATTCCGGCTCGCTGTTGTCGATCAAGTCAGCGTGTTGTCCACCAATAGTCCTCACTGCGAACCACAAGGTCTTCGCTGCGCATCGTTCCAATCTCGAATCGGTCGAGCGGATCGAGGCTGGCAAGCTCTCGCCCGATCACTACCTTGTTGTTTCGAAACGCACAGCTGCGCGCTGCGAGGTGCGGATCGATGTCTCTGCCGTTCTTGCGAGCATCGAATGGTCGGCGCACGCACCTCGGGCCCGGCGCGTTCCTTTGACTGAACTGACTGCAGCGCTCCAAAGCACCGGTACATCTGCCCAACTGGGTGCTTCGCTCGGCTACCACCGCGCTTACGTTAGGACTCTTGGTAGCCGGTTAGCTCGCGGGCTGCTGGCCGATGAATCGCCGCGCCCGGTTCAGCTGCGCTTACACGAAGGTCGTGTGAAGTTCTCCGCTGAAAAGGGTCCTGGCTTGCCGCTGCATCTTGAACTCAGTCCTGATCTGGCCTGGCTGCTCGGGTTCTATTGCGCGGAGGGGTCGATCGGCCAGAACCGCAAGCGACCGAATTCCTGCTCTCTTGTGTTCTCCTGCGGTCATCACGAGCAGCCGCTCGTAGAGCGGACCGCGCGGTTGTTGACACAGATATTCGGCTTGCCGACGACCATCATGAATCGGCGGACGACTATAACGGTCGAGGCGCGCAACAGCTCGCTCGCGAGATTGTTCGAGGCACTTTGCGGCAGAGGAGCGAAGCGCAAGCAGGTCCCGCCGCAACTGCTGGAATCCCCAGCGGAGGTCATTCGGGCCTTCCTCGATGGTTACTTTGCCGGAGACGGCTATTTCTCACCGACGCACGTCGTCGGCAATACGGTGTCGCAAACGCTCGCGCTCGGCTTGTTCGAGCTTGGATTGCATCTCGATCTGCTACCGAGCTACTTCGTACACGAGGGGCCGCCGACATATCGCATCGAGGGTCGCGAGGTCACGCAATCAACGACTTTTATCCTCAAGTTCACCCGCCACCGCTACGAGCAGCGCCCGCCCAGTGTTCCGGAACGCACGATCTGGCGCGACGTCGGTGACAAGTTTCTGGTTCCGGTGAAGAAGGTCGAAACGATTCCGTACGAAGGTCCTGTCTACAACCTCGAAGTGGACGATCCGGATCACTCTTACCTCGCACCATTTCTGGCGGTCGGCAATTGTCAGAACTGGGACATGAGCAAGTCGCGGGAGATGGACACGCTCGCTGATAGCGCGAGCCCTGAGCAGCTCGCGGCGTCGGCACAGCGCCTCGAGTGTGCGAGCGTTGCGTACACATACAATGATCCGGTCGTATTCATGGAATACGCGATCGACGTCGCCGACGCTTGCCGGGAACGGGGCGTGCGCAGTGTTGCTGTCACGGCCGGCTACATGTGTTCGCCACCGCGCGCCGAGTTCTATCGGCACATGGATGCTGCGAACGTCGACCTCAAAGGTTTCACTGAGCGCTTCTATCGCAAGATCTGTGGCGCCGAGCTCGGCGAAGTGCTGGAGACGCTCGAATATCTCAAGCAGGAAACGAAGGTCTGGTTCGAGATCACCACGCTGCTGATCCCCGACGAGAACGACTCGAACGCCGAACTCGAGCAAATGACCTGCTGGATCTTCGACAAGCTCGGCCCCGACATCCCGCTCCACTTCACGGCCTTCCATCCCGACTGGAAGATGATGGACAAGCAGCGCACTCCCGCAGCCACGCTTACGCGCGCACGCGAGATCGCACTCAAGAACGGTCTGCATTACGTCTACACCGGCAACGTGCACGACCCCGCTGGTTCGAGCACGTACTGCGCCGCTTGCGGCACTCGTGTGATCGAACGCGATTGGTATGAGTTGGGCGAATGGCGGCTGGACGAACAGGGCCGCTGCCTGCAATGCGCCGCGCAGATTCCCGGCGTCTTCAAAGGCGCGCCGGGCACTTGGGGTGCCCGGCGCTTGCCAGTCAGGATTGCAGTCTAGTCAGAGCTTAGAAGCGCCACTGACCCGCGAACCAGATCGCGTCCGCATCGTCGACGCGGCTGGAGTCGATTCGCTCGTACTCGAGCCGTGCGTTGAGGTGCTGGAAGAACGTCATGCCAATGCCGCCGCCGTACAACAAGTCCTCATCGCTCGAGCTCGAGTCGAAGCCCGGACCGTTGTCGAGATCGACCTTCGCGTCGACGTTGTAGAAGTAGTAACCGATCTTGCCGAACAGCTCGACCGGGCCCAACGGAATGGTGCCGTAGACGGAAGGTGCGAAGCCGCTCAGGTGGGCGCTGAAGTCGCCGCCGGAGCCGCTCGCTGTCGTTGCCCGCTGGCTCGGACGACCGAAGTCGATGTATGCCAGATCCAGTGCGAAGTACGGATTCATGCGCCAGCCGACGAACGCTTTCCACGACGTGTCGCTGTCGTCGAGCCGCTGGATGGCCTCGTCCGTCTGATCGACGTCGTCGATCTTCACGTTGAACTGACCGACGCCGCCGCCGATGTAGAAGCCTGAGTCGTTCTGGTCTGCGCTTTGCGCGAAGGCGCTGCTGCAGGCGAGGGAGCCGACGGACGCTCCTGCGACGGCCATTGCAAAAACAACTGCTCGATTCATGTGCTCAATCTCCTGCGTGCTTGCGGTGGTACAAGCTCGTGACGGAGAAACGGGGCGGCGGCACGAGCAGTTCCGCTGCAGCTGTTGTAAAACAACCGCCACGTAAGACCGGCGTAAGAGTTTCCCCGTGAGGAAAGTTATTGGCCGAAGACCCAGCGAATAAGTTCCGCCTGAATTGCTTCGCCGCTGCCAGTGTGCGCGCCCGGATGATTGATCATGATGACGAGCACGTACGTGCGGCCCGATGCAGCGTTGACGAAACCTGCAAGCGCGCTGACATCGTCGATGCGGCCGGTCTTCAGACGAATGCGTCCATGCATACCCGGCGAGTTGAAGCGATTGCGCAGCGTGCCGTCCGTTGCCGAAAGCGGCAGCGACGCGGCGAATTCCGGCATGAACGGACTGTGCCACGCGACGTCGAGCATCTCACCGAGGCCCTTCGCGGTAACGCGCTCGGTGCGTGACAAGCCAGAGCCGTTCTCGAGCACAAAGCCGTTCGCATCGATGCCGCGCCGGGTGAGCCACGCCTTCATAGCGTTGCGCCCGCGCTCAGCCGTCGCCGGCGGACCGTACGCCTCGACGCCCAACGTCAACAGCAACGTCCGCGCCATCACGTTGTTCGAGAACTTATTGACGAGGCGGATGATCTCGGCGAGCGGCAGCGAGTCGTACTCGAATAACAACTTCGCGTCCTGCGGCACCGGCGCCAGGCGCGCGGCGCCGTCGATCACGCCACCCGACTGCGTCCACATCGTGCGAAAGGTGCCGTACGCATAGTCGGGCGCAGTCATGATCGCGCGCGACACCGAATAGACCCCGCACGAAACTGGAAACACACCGCGCACGACCAGCGTGTTCGGGTCGGTGCGATCGGGCATGTCGAACACGATGCCGCCATCGACGGGATTGCAGCGGCCCGTTCCGAGCTGCACCTCGTTCTTCAGCAGCAGGTTCGCGGGCAGCGGGCTGACCACGATCTGCGGTCGAGCACGCTGACCGAACGGATTCACCGTGAAGCGCGAGCTCTGGAAGTTCACGAGCAGCGCGTCGGGCAGTACGTTGTAGCTGCGGAACGGCTGCGCATCGAAGTCCGCTCGACTATCGGTGATCGGCGCGAAGAAGTTGTTGTCGATCACCACGTCGCCGGTGATCTTCGCCAGCCCGCGCTCGCGCAACCCCTGAACGAAGCTCCACCAGCGTTCGTCCGTCATGTACGGATCGCCGCCGCCGACCAGATAGAGATCGCCGTAGAGCACGCCGTGATCGAGGCGGCCGGCGGCGTAGGCGCGCGTCTTCCAGGTGTATGCCGGCCCGAGCGAGTCGAGCGCTGCGAAGGTCGTCAGCACCTTGAGCGTCGACGCTGGACTGCGCGGCGTCTCGCTGGCGAGATCGACGACGACCTCGTTCGTGCCGGCGTCGCGCACATAGATGCTGACGTGCGATGCCGGGACGCCGGCGCTTGCCATCGCGCGCGACACGGCGGGCGGCAGCTGAGCGCCTTGAGCGAGACCCTGTGTGCCGAGCGCCAGGAGCGCAGCCAGCGCGGTGAGACGGTTGAGCATTGACCGAAGACGTTTGATCAGAAGCGATGCGAGCGGAAGTTTATACTGCGCCACCTCTTTACGTTGGCGCGCAGCGGAGCCGCAATGCGTCGGTTGTGGAATACCTTCCTCAAGGGCCTGGTCGCCTTGCTGCCAGTCACCCTCACTGTTTATCTGGTCTGGTGGCTCGGCAGCACGGCCGAGCGGATTCTCAGCGGGCCGCTGCGTGCGCTGCTGCCGGAGGATCGCTACTGGCCCGGGCTCGGGCTGGTGATGGGCTTCCTGCTGGTCTTGCTCGCGGGCGTGCTGGTGAATGCATACGTCGTGCGCTACCTGTTGCGCGTCGGCGAGGCGTTCCTCGCGCGCATTCCCATCGTCAAGACGATTTTCGGCGCCTTCAAGGACATCACGCAGTTCCTGCCGGCGGGCGGCAAGGCTCGCGATCTCAAGCGGGTCGTGCTGTGGCGGTTCGGCGGCGCGCAGCTGATCGGCTTCGTGACCGAGGAGAACGTCAGCCCGCGTCTGTTCGGCGATAACGCGGAAGGCCTCGTGGCCGTGTACTTCCCCATGAGCTACCAGATCGGCGGCTATACGCTGTATCTGCCCGTAGCACAGCTCATCGAGACGGATCTGTCGGTGCAGGAAGCGATGCGCATGGTGCTGATCGGCGGTGTTACGAGTCACAGCGCCGAGCCGGCGACGGCCAAGTAGGTCTACCTCGCATGCTCATCGGTCACGTAGCGGTGCGCGCGCCGTTTCCCTGGCGCGAGATGCTCGACTACTTCGCGCACCGGCTCATCCCGGAGTTCGAGCGCATCGAAAATGATTGCTACCTGCGGCGCGTTGGAGCCCGCACGATCTCGGTCGGCTACGACCCGGCGACATCGCAGCTGCGGGTTGCGGCGAATGGTCGAGTCAAGGCGGCCCCGGTACTGCAGAACGTGTCCCGGCTGCTCGACGTGAGCCATGACGCCGAGCGAATTCACAAGCATTTGCGCCGCTCGCCGGTGCTCAAGCGACGGATCGCGAACGTGCCGGGCATGCGGCCGCTAGGCGCGTGGTCGCCGTTCGAGTTGTGCGTGCGCACGATCCTTGGTCAACAGGTCACAGTCGCCGCGGCAGGCACGCTGATGCGTCGTCTGGTCGAGCGCTGCGGCTCGGTGACGCCGGAGTGTGTCGCAGACGCTGACTTCGTCAACTTCGGGATGCCCGGCAAGCGCGTGGAAACGATTCGCACGTTCGCCCGTGCGGTCGCGGAAGGTCGCGTGGATTTCGAGCAACCGTGGGCCGAGGTCGAGACATCGCTCAAGGCGCTGCCTGGATTCGGCCCCTGGACGCGCGCGTATCTGGCGATTCGCCTCGGACGCGACCCGGATGCCTTTCCGGAAACCGACCTGGGGTTGATCCGCGCGGCGCAGGTGGATTCGCCAGTGCAGCTATTGAAGCTGGCCGAGGCCTGGCGGCCTTACCGAGCCTACGCGGCCACTTATCTCTGGGCGGTCAGCGAAAACAGAACGCGGGTGTGATCCGCGTCTCGACCTGCCAATTTCTGTCACCCGAGAATTGTGCTTGGTTTAACAATTCCTGCGTCTGCAGGGACGTGCTCAATTGCACTACTGCTAGCATTTGCGACCAGTTAAACCTTCGACTGCACATTGATCGTGTCCGAAGCAAATCTTCGACAAATACGCATTCTGCACGTTGTGAGCTCGGCTGCTGTGGCCGCAGGGCTGCAACAGTCATTGCTCATGCCGGTGCTCACACGCATGCCCAAGGAGCGCGTGAAAACGCAGGTGGTCTGCCTCGCGCCGGGTGCGGTGCCGGGCGCTGTGTTGCGGCAGAGCGGGGTGCCGGTTCACGACGTGGCGCTGTCGCGCACCAAGTTCTCGCTCGGCGGCTTCGGCGAGCTGGTCAAAGCCGCCAAGGCCTTCCGCCCCGACGTCATTCATGCGTGGGGCTACACGGCGCAGATTTTCGCGAACGCCGTGCGCAAGAAGGTCGATCGCAAGATCAAGGTCGTGTGGACGGTCGGTGCCACCACTCCGCTGCCGCGCGGCGCGGGAATGATCGATCGCCAGAAGATCAAGCACGTTGCCAAGGCCGCGGCTACCGCGGACCGCATCGTGTACGCGTCGGATGCAGGCGGTGCGCAGCATCGCCGCGTCGGCTTCCCGGAAGGCGACAGCCTGACGATTCCGCCGGGCATCGACGCCACGCGCTTCAAGCCCGATGCCGCCGCCCGCCGCAAGATCCGCGAGCAGCTGCATCTTGCGCCGGACGCGTTCGTCATCGGCATGGTCGCGCCGTTCCAGTCGGAGTACGACCATGCGACGTTCATCAAAGGCGTCGGCGAGCTGATCAAGACGAACCCGCACGTTGCCGTCGTGCTCGCCGGTCACGGCGTGCAGAAGGGCAATGCGCCGCTCATGGCCATGGTCGGCGGCGGCACGCTGGCGCAGCGCGTGCAATTGCTCGGCGAATGGTCCGACCTCGCGACGCTGTTCAATGCGTGCGACGTCGTGTGCTCCAGCGCGCTGAACGATGGCTCGCGCATGACACTCGTCGCCGCGATGCTGTGCGGCGTGCCCTGCGTCGCGACGGGCATGGGCGCGCAAGGCGAAGTGATCGGACATTACGGCGTGGCGATCGAAGCCGGCAGCCCGGCCGCCTTCGTCAAAGGCATTCAGCGCGTCCTGCAGCTCACGCCCGAGAAGCGGGCGGCGATGGCGCAAGGCGCTCGCAAGCACGCGTTGCAGAACTACGTTTACGTGCGCTCGCTGCAGCGATATCTGCAGGTGTACTACGACCTCATCGGTCGTCAGTCGCTCGTGGCGCAGGAGATGCCGACGCCGGAGATCGACGCCAGTGTGCCAGTGCCGGCCAAGGTCGGCGCCACTGCCGACAAGCGCAAGCCCGTGGTCACGATGGCCGAGCTCGCGGATCCGGATTCGCTGGAAACGAAGGTTGCGGAGGCCTCGGCCGAGTCGTTGCCCAAGTGGCGACGCGAGCAGGAGCAGGAACGCAGCAAGCGCGAGCAGGAACTGTCGGAGAAGATTTCCAGCTCGCAGTCGAACGGCGACGTGCTGGAAGTGTTCCAGGCCGAGATGGCCAAGCCGCAGAACAACGATCGGGCGTTCAACGAACGCGCGCGCGGTGTGGCGGACGAATCGGAAGAGCTGTTGTCGATGGATGCGATCGCAGCGCCGACGACGCCTGCTGCCGCTCGCACGACGCCGGCAGCCGCGCCGACGACGCCTGCTGCCGCTCGCACGACGCCGGCAGCCGCGCCGACTCTTACAGCTACACCGGCACCGGCGCCGGTTGCACCAACACCCAAGCCGACACCGACGCTGGAGCTGGCACCTGAACCGGTTGCGAAGGCGACGCCGGCACCAGCACCAGCAGCAGCAGCAAAAGCACCGCAGCCTGCCCCCGCACCAGTCGCGACACCGGAGCCCGCGTCGGTGACGCAGCCGCTCGCGGCACTTTCGCTACTCGAAACGCCCGTCGAACAGCCGCAACAGCTTGGACTCCTGGCTGATGACGCGCCGACGACGCCGGCTGCGCAGATTTCGCCGCAGCTCGAGTTGCTGGCTGATGATCGGAAGACGATGTCAGGCTGAAGCCTGACTCACGAGAGTCGTTGTGGGTCAGGCTTCAGCCTGACACTCTCCTCAGCGAGCTCGCGTCGCGCGCCAACTCTTCGATCGCTTGCCAATCGCCCGCACGAACTCGTTCCGGCGGCGCGACCCACGACCCACCGACGCACGCGACATTCTTCAACGCCAGATAGTCAGGCGCCGTCGCGCGCGTGATGCCGCCCGTCGGGCAGAACATCACCAGCGGGAACGGCCCGGCGAAAGCCTTCAGCATGTTCACGCCACCCGCCTGCTGCGCGGGGAACAGCTTGAACGTGTCGTAGCCCCAGCCCAGGCCAGCGAGCAGCTCAGTCGGCGTCATCACGCCGGGTAGCAGCGGGAACTGCACTTCGGCCGCTGCTGCCGCCAGCTCCGCAGTCAAACCGGGACTCACGCCGAACTGCGCTCCAGCGCTGCTGGCGTCGACGAAATCGCGCGGCCGCGTCAGTGTGCCGACGCCGACGAGTGCCTCGGGCAGCGCCTTGCGCAGCGCTTCGATCGCAGGCAAGCACGCCGGCGTGCGCAGCGTGATTTCCAGCGCCCGCAGCCCGCCGGCGCACAGCGCACGGCCGAGCGGCACGGCATCGTCGACTTTGTCGATCGTCAGAACCGGAATCACGGGCGCGAGGGCCAGCAGCGAGCGGATGTTCATGGGGGCCATTATCCGACACCGAACAGCGAGACTGCACCGGTTTCGGCATCGCTGGCGACCTGCCGGAACGTCGCGAACAACTCGCGTCCGAAACCGTGCTCGTTGCGTTCGAGGCTCGGTCGCGGCGCGGGGCGCGCGCGCAGCGTCGACTCCGCGACTTGCACTTCGAGCGTTCCTGCATAGCTGTCGAGTCGCACGATATCGCCATCCTGCACTTTGCCAAGCAATCCGCCGGCGAGACATTCGGGTGTGAAATGAATGGCTGCCGGCACGGCGCCGGAAGCGCCGGACATGCGTCCATCGGTGACCAGCGCCACTTTGTGGCCTTTGCTCTGCAGCGAGCTGAGCGTGGGCGTGAGCTGGTGCAGCTCGGGCATGCCGTTGGCGCGCGGTCCCTGGTAGCGCACGACGACGACGCAGTCGCGTGACAGTGCGCCCGACTTGAAGGCGGCAATGACCGACTCCTGATCGTCGAACACCGCGGCAGGCGCCTCGACGACGCGGTGCTGCGGCTGGACCGCCGACGTCTTGATCACCGCTCGACCGAGATTGCCGCGCAGGACCTTGAGTCCGCCGTCGGCGCCGAATGGATCGTGCATCGGGCGCAGCACGTCGCGATCGCCGCTGGTTTCGGGCGCTGCGCGCCAGGCGAGGCCGTTCTCCGATAGCCAGGGCTCGCGCGTGTATGCGTGGAGGCCATGACCCATCACCGTTGTCGCGTCCCCATGCAGCAGCCCTGAGCCGATCAGCTCGCGAATAAGGAAGCCGATGCCGCCGGCCGCATGGAAGTGATTCACATCGGCGCCGCCGTTCGGGTAAATGCGCGCCAGCAGCGGCACGATTTCCGACAGGTCGGAGAAGTCGTCCCAGTCGACACGCAGGCCCGCGGCCCGCGCAATCGCGACGAGATGCAGCGTGTGATTGGTAGAACCGCCTGTCGCGAGCAGCGCGACGATCGCATTCACGATGGCGCGCTCGTCGACGACGCTCGCAATCGGCAGGTATTCGTCGCCGAGGGCGGTGATGGCGACGGCGCGCATGGCGGCGGCACTGGTCAACGCATCGCGCAGCGAAGTATTCGGCGGAACGAATGCCGAGCCTGGCAGGTGCAGTCCCATCACTTCCATCAGCACCTGGTTGCTGTTCGCGGTTCCGTAGAACGTGCAGGTGCCGGGCGAGTGATAACTCTGCGCTTCGGATTCGAGCAGCGCGTCGCGGCCGACTTTGCCTTCGGCGAAGAGCTGGCGCACGCGCGCCTTCTCCTTGTTCGGGATACCCGAGGGCATCGGACCGCCGGGCACGAAGATGCCGGGCAGATGGCCGAACGCGAGCGCGCCCATCAGCAGGCCGGGCACGATTTTGTCGCAGATGCCGAGATACAGAGCGCTGTCGAACATGTTGTGGGTGAGCGCGACCGCGGTTGCCATCGCGATGACGTCGCGGCTGAACAGCGACAGCTCCATGCCCGGCTGACCCTGCGTGACTCCGTCGCACATCGCGGGCACGCCGCCGGCGAACTGCGCGACGGCTCCGGCCTCGCGTGCGGCCAGCTTGATGAGCTCGGGAAACCGCTCGAACGGGCGATGTGCCGAAAGCATGTCGTTGTACGACGAGACGATCGCCAGGTTCGCCCAGCGCGCGCTGCGCAGCCGGTCCTTCTCCGAGGTCTCCATCGCGGCGAAGCCGTGCGCCAGATTCCCGCACGACAGTGTGCTGCGGTTGGCTTGCGAGCGACGGGAGTCTGCCGCGCGCTCGACATATTCCGTGCGCGAGCCGGCGCTGCGGGCGCGGATGCGTTCGGTGACTGAGCGCACGCGCTCGTGCAAAGGGGCGGCAGTATTCACGCGAGTCCTCGATTCGATGGATCGAGCGGGATTCTAGAGATTTAACGTCGAACGTTGCATGTGTCGGTGAAAACGGAATTAGGATCCGCGTATTGAAATGTGACCGGGTGAGTTCACGAACCCGGTCATCCCGGCGAAGGCGGTTACGAAGTAGCCGCAGGCGGGACTTTGCTGACAAGTGGCTCCTTGGTTAACTTACCCGCGGATTTGGCCCGTCCCACTGAAGGTTCTGCATGCAGTCACTTCCCACGTTCGATCTCGTCCTGTTCGGCGGTACCGGCGACCTCGCCATGCGCAAGCTCCTGCCTGCCCTGTATCGGCGCAGCTGCGCCGGCCAGATCGTCGGCGCGTCCCGCATCATCGGCGCCGCCCGCAGCCAGCTCAGCCGCGAGGAATGGCTGGAGCAGGTACGAGCCAGTTGCGAAACGCACCTCGGCAGCGCCTTCGATCAGAAGAAATGGCAGCTGTTCGCCGAGCACCTCGAGTACGTGCGCGTCGACGCACAGTCCGACAGCGACTTCGTGCGGCTCGCGGAGTTGCTGCGTCCACAGTCGGAGCGGGTGCGGGCGTTCTTCCTTTCGACCGGCCCGGATCTGTTCGCGCCGATTACCGAAGGACTCGCGAAGCAGTCGTTGATCACACCGACTTCGCGTGTCGTGCTGGAGAAGCCGCTCGGCTACGACGGCGCCTCGTCGGCGGAGATCAACGACCGCATCGGCAAACTCTTCCCCGAGTCGAACATCTTTCGCATCGATCACTATCTCGGCAAAGAGGCGGTGCAGAACCTGCTGGCGTTGCGCTTCGGCAATCAGTTGTTCGAGCCGCTGTGGCGGCGCGGCCGGATTCAGCACGTGCAGATCACCGTCGCCGAGGATGTCGGCGTCGAGCGGCGTGCGAAGTTCTACGATGAAGTCGGCGCGCTGCGCGACATGGTTCAGAACCACATGCTGCAGCTCCTGTGCATCATCGCGATGGAGCCGCCCGCTGCGGGTACGCCGGATGCCACGCGCGACGAGAAGCTCAAAGTGTTGCGCGCTCTGCGGCCGCTCACGGGCCGTGACGTTCTGCAGAAGACCGTGCGCGGGCAATACAAGGCGGGAGCCAGCAACGGCAAGCCTGTCGTCGGCTATCTGGAAGAGAATGACGTGCCGAAGGACAGCACCAACGAAACGTTCGTTGCGCTGAAGGTCGAAGTCGATTCGTGGCGCTGGGCGGGCGTGCCTTTCTATCTGCGCACCGGCAAGCGCCTGCAGGAGAAGCAGGCCGAGATCGTCATCACGTTCGAGGACGTGCCGCTGTCGATCTACGAACGGCCGGACCGGCCGCATGCGCTCAACCGTCTGGTCATTCAGTTGCAACCGGAGGAGAGCATCACGCTGACGGTGCTCGCGAAGAGCCCCGGCCACGGCATGGTGCTGAAGCCGGTCGACTTGAGCCTCGACTTGAGCGATGCCTTCAAGACGCGGCAGCTCGACGCGTACGAGCGGCTGCTGACCGACGTCATCAACGGCACGCTGACGCTGTTCATGCGGCGTGACGAGCTGGAAGCGGCCTGGGCCTGGATCGATCCGATCCGCGCGGCCTGGCAGCAGCACGACGAGCGCCCGAAATCCTATACTGCCGGCAGCTGGGGCCCGGCGGCCGCCAGCTCGCTGATCGGTCGCGACGGGTTTGCCTGGAGAAACGAGCTGTAATGCCGTCCCGCTGGGTCCACGAGCACCGCTTTCCCGACCGCGAGGCGCTGGCCGCGGCGCTCGCGGGCGAGATCAAGGTGGACCTGGAGGAAGCGATCGCGGCGCGCGGTGCCACGAGCCTGGTGCTCTCCGGCGGCAAGACACCCGTGCGACTGTTCAAGCAGCTCCAGGCGGAGAAGCTCGACTGGACGCGAACCTGGGTGACGCTCGCTGACGAGCGCTGGGTCGAGACGACTTCCGAAGACAGCAACGAGCGCCTCGTGCGCGAGAACCTGCTGGTCGGCGCCGCCGGCGCTGCACATTTTGTCGGGTTGAAAAACCCTGCGCCGACGCCGGAAGCGGGAGCCGATTGGGTCACTCGCGCGTTGACTCGCGTGCCGCATCCGTTCGACGTCGTCGTGCTGGGCATGGGCCAGGACGGGCATACGGCTTCGCTGTTTCCGGGTTCGATGGCGCTTGCGCGCGGCCTCGATCCGGCGGCGCCGCCGGCGTGCATCGCGGTCAACGCGTTGGCGGCGCCGCATGCACGCGTGAGCTTGAATCTCGCGGCGCTGCTGGATTCGCGTCGCATCGTGTTGCACATCGAGGGTGACGCGAAGTGGGCGGTGTATCAGCGCGCGCGCACGCCGGGCGCGCCCGCCGAGTTGCCGATCCGCGCGATCCTCCAACAGAAGGAAGTGCCCGTCGATGTCTATTGGTCGCCATGAATAGCCCTCGCTTGATCGCCGACATCGGCGGCACCAATGCGCGCTTCGCGCTGCTCGACGGTAATGCGTGGCGCGACGAAAAAGTGCTCGCGTGCGCGGACTATCCTGACATCGTCAGCGCGATCGAGAGTTATCTCGCGTCGGTTGGCGCGGCGGCCGGCCCCACGCGTCCCATGGAAGGCGCGCTCGCAATTGCCGGACCGATCACCGGCGACATCTTTCGCATGACGAATCACGCGTGGCAGTTCTCCGCTGCGCGCACGCGCGAGGCGCTCGGCTGGCGGCGATTCATCATGGTGAATGACTTCACCGCGCTGGCGATGGCGATCCGCCATCTGCCGCCGCAGGAGCTCGAGCAGATCGGCGGCGGCCAGGCCATTCCCGGCACACCGATCGCGCTGCTCGGGCCAGGCACAGGGCTCGGCGTTTCAGGCTTGATTCCCGCGGGCGAGCATTGGATTCCGCTGCAAGGCGAGGGTGGGCACGTCACGTTGTCCGTGATGAACGAGCGCGAGGCCGCAGTGTTGCGGCAGCTGCACCAGCGCTTCACGCATGTCTCGGCCGAACGCGTGCTGTGCGGTCCGGGGTTGGTGAATCTCTACGATGCGGTGTGTGCGCTCGAAGGCGTCGTGCCGCAAGTCTTGACGCCGCCGGAAATCACGCGACGCGCGCGCGAGGGTTCGTGTCGGCTTTGTCTCGAAGCGCTCAGCATGTTCTGCGCGTTGCTGGGAACGCTGGCCGGCAATCTGGTGCTGACGCTCGGCGCAGTGGGTGGGTGCTACATCGGCGGCGGCATCGTCCCTGGCCTCGGCAGCTTCTTCACCAGCTCGCACTTCCGCGCTCGCTTCGTCGACAAGGGTCGCTTCACCGATTACCTGTCGCGCGTGCCGACATTCGTGATCCGCTCGAAGCTGCCGGCGTTCGTGGGGCTCGCCACGGCGTTCGATTCGCTGGGGCCGCGCTGGGAAGCCGAGTAGGCGTTTGCAACTGTGATGCAGGTCGCACTCGACGTGTGAGGGTCAGCGGCGTTCGGACGCCTTCGGTACTCTGCGGCGGCACGGCGCGGAAGGGCGCGCGAGGAGAACGATAAGATCATGTGGGCGACGGCCCTGACCATCTGTGCGCTCGTGGCGCTGCTCGCCGCGCTCGGCTACACCGCATTGGCGGCCCGCAGGCTCGAAGCCACGCTTGGCGCGCTGCTGCAGAAGCAGAACGAAGAGCGAATCCGCTTGGCGCGCGAGCTCGACCGCGTGCGAGCTACAGCCGTACCTGGCTACTGACTTCCAACAACCTGTGACTCGGCACGCCGAAGTGAATCGCGGCGAGCTGACTGTTGCGGCCCATGAATGCGAACAGCCGCTTGCGCCACAGCGGCATGCCGGAGCCGACGGCGAAGACGGGATTCTCGCGTCCGACCACGTACACGGTCTGCTCCGGCTCGTAAGGCACGCCGGCTTCCTCTGCTGAACGCAGAGCGGCGACGACGTTCGGGCTCTCCATGAAGCCGTAGCGCGCGATGACGCGACAGAGGCCTTCGCCGAGATTCTGGATCTCCACGCGATTCTCGGGGCTCACGAACGGCATCTCCGGCCGCACGAACGTCAGCAGCACATTGCGCTGGTGCAGGACGCGGTTGAACTTCAAGTTGTTCAACAGTGCGCGTGGCATGCCGCCGGCTTCGCTCGCGAGATACACCGCGGTGCCTGCGACTCGAACCGGCGGCTCCTCCTCGATCAGTGCCAGAAAATCACGCACGGGCATCTGTTCTTTCGCGACCAGCCAGTTGAGCGTCCGCCGCCCTTCCTGCCACGTCGTCATCAGCACGTAGGCCAGCACGGCCACGGCAATCGGCAACCAGCCGCCGTGGGCGAACTTCAGCGAGTTGGAGAGGAAGAACGCGAACTCGATCAGCACGATGAAGCCGAGCGCGCCCATCACCAGCCGGCGATGCCGCCACGGTCGCACGCGCAACAGCATGATCACGAGGATACTGTCGATGAGCATCGTGCTGGAGATCGCGATGCCGTACGCGCCGGCGAGCGCCGTCGAAGACTGGAACGCGATGATCAGCGTCATCGTGCCAGCGAACAGCAGCCAGTTGAGTGTCGGCACGTAGACCTGGCCGATTTCTTCTTCGGAAGAGTGCGCGATCCGCAGGCGCGGCAAGTAGCCCAGGTTCAGCGCCTGGCGCGTGATCGAGAACACTCCCGAGATGACCGCTTGCGACGCGATGACGGTTGCCGCAGTGGCGAGCACGATCAAGATCGGCAACAGCCAGCCTGGCGCCATCAGATAGAAAGGATTGGCGATTGCGCTCGGATTCTCCAGCAGCAGCGCGCCCTGGCCAAAATAGTTCAACACCAGCGCGGGCAGGACCACAAAGAACCAGCCGCGCCGGATCGGCGCGCGGCCGAAATGCCCCATGTCGGCGTACAGCGCTTCGCCGCCGGTTACGGCCAGGAACACGGAAGCGAGCGTTACGAATCCCGCGGTGCCGTTGTGCAGGAAGAACTGCACCGCGTACAGCGGATTGATCGCGAACACGACGTCCGGCTTGGTGACGATCCAACGTGCGCCAAGGAGTCCGAGCGTCACGAACCACACCATCGTGACAGGTCCGAACATGCGGCCCATCGCGCCCGTGCCGCGTCGTTGCACGACGAACAGCGTCGTGAGGATGAGCATCGCGCCCGGCAGCACGAAGTGCTCCAGCCGCGGCGTCGCGACCGCGAGACCTTCCATTGCGCTGAGCACGGAGATCGCGGGAGTGATGAACCCATCGCCGAAGAACAGCGCTGCGCCGAAAACGCCGACGGCACTCACCGGTCCCCATACGCGCCAGTTGCTGCTCGCACTCGAGACCAACGTGCTTAGAGCGAGCACGCCGCCTTCGCCGCGGTTATCCGCGCGCAGCACGATCGCGACGTACTTGACCGAGATGATCAGCACCAGCGACCAGAGAATCAGCGACAGGATGCCGAGGATGTTCTGTTCCGTGAATGGGATGCCGTGCTCGGGATTCAGGCACTCGCGAAACGCGTACAGCGGGCTGGTGCCGATGTCGCCGAAGACTACGCCGAGCGCGGTGAGAACGAGCTTGAGGTTGGCGTCGCTGCGATTATCCGCGAGAGCAGCGGCCGGCGAGCTGGCGTGCATGGGGCGCGCATTGTACAGGACCCCCAGGATCGGGGGTTATTCGACGACGCTACTCGACCACGCTGGCGAGCCAGCGCGCCAGCGTGCCGCCGAGGCCGGCGCCAAGCAGCGTCATCACGATCAGCTGGACCTGACTCGAATTGTTGGAACCGAATTCGGCCGCGCTCTGCACGATCAGCGTGCGCATCAGGCCCGCATCGTTGAGCCACCAGGCGAGGGCGAATGCAAGCGCGACACCCGCGACGACGCCGGGGATGACGAACAGCAGCGCGCGACGCCAGCCGCGCTTCAGGGCCTGCAGATTCTGCTGCAATTCCTGCTCGATGCGCTGACGCTGAGCGGCGCGCTTCGTATCGTCGACAGCTTCGATCTGCGCGAACAGCTTCGCATCGAACGCGTCGTCCAACGCCAGCCGCGGCGACGCGAATTGCAGGCTCTCATCGAGCGCTCGCAGCTCGTCGGCACGGGCGCGACACGCTGCGCAGTCAGCCAGGTGAGCTTGCAGTGTTGCTGCGGCAGCCGCATCCAGATCGCCGTCGAGCCAATCCTGCAGGCGATCGTTCCACGCGAGCTCGTGCTCGTGCGCGTCTGAAGGAGTTGCGATTCGGTCGGTCATGCGGCTTCTTTGGTCAGCTCGATTAGGCGCTTGCGGGCGCGGTGGAGCAAGGCCTTCACGGTCCCGAGCGGCAAGCCGAGGCTCTCTGCCGTCTGCTCATAGGATTTGTCTTCCATATAGAACAGAACGACGGCCTGCCGATAGCGTTCCGGCAGCTGATCGAGCAGCTGGCCGACGCTGACGGTGGCCGAGTCGTCGGCGTCTTCGGTAGCCAGCGCCCGGACCTCCGCGGACTGCTCATCCTCATCGGTGTCGATCGAGACCTGGGGACGGCGTTTGCGCAGCTCGGACAGGCAGGCGTTCTTCGAGATCGCATAGATCCAGGTCGACAGCTGCGACTGCCCGGCGAATCCCGGCAGGGCACGCCAGATCCGCAGGAAAATGTCCTGGGTGGTGTCCTCGGCCAGTGCGCGATCGCGTAACATACTGAATGTAAGCCGAAAAACCCGGTCCCTATAGTGGGGCAGAAGGATCCCGAACGCCTCTCGGTACTGCTTGGCCTGCAAACGCTCGCTGATCTGAGCGTCTGCCTGGGAAGCGGGCGATGACGTCATTGCCGTTTGGGACGGGTGGGAGGGGTGAAAGGTTGCGGTGAGGGGCTGTATGCGGCGGGGCGAGACTCTAGCAAGCGTGACCTGTGCACGGGTCACGATCGGCCGGCCGCTGACCGCAATTGGCCGACTGCAACCTTGCACCGGGGCGGCTGCGTCTGAACCGACAGTTCGGTTAAGGTTTTCATAGCGAGGCGGCAAATGGCTGAAGAACTCATTCCTATATTCGGCATCCTGTTCGGTATCGGCGGGCCAGCCGTGATCGTGATCGTGTGGTTCACGTTGAACTACCACAAGCGCCGCAAGCTGATGGAGCTGCATCACGCGGAGCGCATGGCGGCCATCGAGCGCGGCATGGAAATTCCGCCGCTGCCGATCGAGCTGCTCGACGGCCGCAGCACGCCGAAGCGGCGTCGCACGGCGCTGCTGCCGGGGCTCGTTTGGTTCTTCATCGGCCTCGCCCTGGTCGTCGGCGCGCTCGCCGATCACGACAACGAAATACCGGTGTTCGTGGGCATGATCCCGCTCGGCATCGGTCTCGCATATCTCATCTATTACTTCGTCGAGGGCCGCAACGTCGAAGCGCGCTGGCTGGAGCACGACCTGGCGCAGAAGGCAAACGGCCGCCCGCCAGGAACCTGACGTGGGTCAGGCTTCAGCCTGACATCAGTCCACCCAAACAGCCCGCCGTGTAACTTTGCACGGCGGGCTGTGTCTTTGGGGCATCCGAACAACATCACGGGATGCCCGCGCATGCTTTCCATTCGCAATCTGTCGAAGAGTTACGGCGACGTGCAGGCGTTGCGCGACGTCTCGCTGGAAGTACCGCCGGGCATGTTCGGCCTGCTCGGGCCGAATGGCGCGGGCAAGTCTTCGCTGATGCGCACGATCGCGACGCTGCAGGATCCGGACAGCGGCAGCATCACCTTCGACGGCATCGACGTCGCGACCGACAAGGATCGCATCCGTCGCACGCTCGGCTATCTGCCGCAGGACTTCGGCGTGTATCCGAAGGTCAGCGCGCTGGACATGCTCGATCATTTCGCGGTGCTGAAGGGCTACGTGCAGCGCAAGCCGCGCGCCGAGGTAGTGGCGGCACTGCTGCGACAGGTGAATCTTTGGGACGTGCGCAAGCGCAAGCTCGGTACGTTTTCCGGCGGCATGCGGCAGCGCTTCGGCATCGCGCAGGCGCTGCTCGGCAATCCGCGCCTGGTGATCGTCGACGAGCCGACCGCCGGACTCGATCCGGAAGAGCGCAATCGATTTCTCAATCTGCTCGCCGGCATCGGCGAGCAGGTCATCGTGATTCTCTCGACGCACATCGTCGAAGACGTTGCCGATCTGTGTCCGCGCATGGCGATCATCTCGCGCGGCCAGGTGCTGATGAGCGGCGAGCCGCGCGAGGCGATCGGCTCGTTGCGTGACCGCGTCTGGAGCAAGCTGGTCAGCAAGGCGTCGCTGAGCGAGTACCAGGAGCGCTACTCGGTGCTGTCGACGCGTCTCGTGGGCGGTCAGCCGCTGATCCACGTCTATAGCGACTCGCGTCCCGAGAACGGCTTCGAGCCAGTCGCGGCAGGATTGGAGGATGTGTACTTCAGGCAGCTGCGCTCGCACGGCGCGGCGGCACACGCCTGAGGCGCGCGCAATGTTCCGCGAATTCCTGCGCTTCGAGCTGCGCTATCAGCTCCGCTCCCCGCTGCCGTGGTTGATCGCGCTGTTGCTGTCGTTCCTCGCGTTTCTCGCGATGACCGGCGACAACGTGACGATTGGCGAGCCCATCGGCAACGTCAATCGCAACGCGCCGAGCGTGATCCTGGCGATCCTCGGTACGTTCTCGGTACTCGGCATGATCGGCGTGCTGCTGCTGGTCGCGCAGCCGCTGTTGCGCGATGCCGATCTGCGGACCGAGGAGCTTTTCTTCAGTGCGCCGCTGCGCAAGGGCGACTACCTCTGGGGCCGTGCGATTGGCGGCGCGCTTGCCACACTCGGTATCTATGTCGTCGTCGCGGCGGTGATGTGGATCGCAGCGTTCATGCCCTGGCTGGATCCGCAACGCGTCGGTCCGCACACTCTCGTGCCGTACTTCTGGATGTTCGGCGTCTTCATCGTTCCCAATTTGATTTTCATTGGGGCGGTGCTGTGTCTGCTCGCCGTCGCGACCAGGCGGTTGCTGCTGGTGTTCCTCGGGACCATGGCGCTGCTGGTGCTCTGGCAGATTGCCGGGACGCTGCTGAGCGACATCCGCTACGACACGATCGGCAGCCTGCTCGATCCATTCGGCGCGCGCGCGATCGATCGCGTCATGCGTTATTGGTCCGCCAGTGAGCGCAACACGCGGCTGCCGGACATCAGCGGGCTGCTGCTGATCAATCGCACCATCTGGCTGAGTGTCTCGGCCGCGCTGCTCGTGGCAGCGCATGTCTTGTTCCGCACGCAGCGCGCCGAGCCACACAAGCGCAAGCGGGGTAAGGTCGATGCGGACGTCGCGCCAGCCGAGTTGCGCGCCGTGGTCGTGGCGCCGGGCCATGCACGCTCATTCGATGGCGCGGCAACGTTACGGAAGTTCCTGCATCAGTTGTCCTTCGACACTGCGAGCGTGCTGCGGAGCCTGCCGTTTCTGATCCTGCTCGGGCTCGGCCTCGCCAATCTGCTGTCGGGCGCAGGACTGTCCAGCAGCCGGTTCGGCACGAGCTTCTATCCCGTGACAGGTCAGTTGCTGCGGTCGATCCATGGCAGCTATCAGTTCCTGCTCTACCTGATCGTTGCCTACTACGCCGGCGAAGTGGTCTGGCGTGAGCGTGACGCACGCGTCGCTGAACCCACCGACGCGAGCCCGGTGCCGAACTGGCTGCCGCTGTTCGCGAAGATGGGCGCGCTGTTCGCAGTCGTGCTGGTGTTTCTGGCGGCCGGCGTGCTGGCTTGCATCGGCTACCAGCTCTGGCATGGGTACACGAATCTCGAACTGGGTGTGTATCTGCGCGGCCTCTTGCTCGAGGCACTGCCATTGGGACTCATCGGCGCAGCTGCAGTGTTCCTGCAGGTGATGAGCAATCAGAAGTTCGTCGGCTACGCGCTGTTCATTCTGATCTTCGCATTGCAGCTGGTGATGCAGAGCATGCGGCTGGAGAACAACCTCTACATCTATGGCGGCACGCCCGAGCTGATCTATTCCGACATGAACGGCTACGGCCACTTGCTCCAAGGGTGGCTCTGGTTCGAAGCGTATTGGTACGTTTTCGCGGGGGTGCTGATGGCGGTCGCCGCGGCGTTCTGGGTCCGTGGCGTCGCGCCCGCGTGGCGAGGTCGCTGCAGCAACGCGATGCGAGCGCTGCGGGGGCGGCAAGGCGGCGCAGCTGCGGTGCTATTTCTCGCGTTCGTCGCGCTAGGCAGCTGGATCTTCTACAACACTCATGTGCGCAACCAATATTTGCCGACTGACGTCGTGTTCGATCGCCAGGCGCACTACGAGAAGGAGTACCGCAAGTACCTGGGTCTCGCTCAGCCGCGGATCGTCGACGTGCGCGCCGACGTCGACATCTACCCGCAGGAGCGTCGCGTGCAGATTCGCGGCCACTATCGTCTCGTCAACAAGCACGACGCGCCGATCAGCGAACTGCACGTCTCGATGGATACGCGCGCGCAGCTTCACATGAAGTCGCCGACCGGCATGCAGCTCGTCCTCGAGGACCGGCAGGCCGGCTATCGGATCTACAAGCTCGCGCAGCCCCTCGCTGCAGGGGCTTCGCTGGATTTCGATTTCACTGTCGATCGCGCCGAGCACGGCTTTACCAACACGGGCCTGCCGCCGTCGACTGGCGGCGGCGATCTGCGCTCGGATCTCAACTACAACGGCACGTTCTTCAACAACGTGACGATGTTTCCGCACCTCGGCTACAGCGAGGCCAATCAGATCATCGATCGCACCGAGCGCCGCAAGCGCGGGCTCGGCGACGTGCCGCGCAAGGCGAAACTGGAGGATGAAGCGGCGCGCGGCAGCATGGGCTTTCCCGATGCCGACTGGATCAACTTCGAGACCGTGGTCAGCACCAGCGCCGATCAGATCGCGCTGGCGCCCGGCTATCTGCAGCGCGAGTGGACCGAAGGCGGCCGACGCTATTTCCACTACAAGATGGACCGCCCGATGCTGGCGTTCTTCTGCTATCTGTCGGCTCGCTGGCAGGTCAAGCGCGGCGACTGGCACGGCATGCCGATCGAGATCTACTACGACGCCAAGCATCCGTACAACGTCGAGCGGATGATCGAAGCTACGCAGAAGTCGCTCGACTATTTCACTACGAACTTCTCGCCGTACCAGCACCACCAGGTGCGCATCATCGAGTTCCCGCGCTACGCGAGCTTTGCGCAGAGCTTCGCCAACACCATTCCGTACTCGGAGGCGATTGGCTTCGTCGCCGACCTGCGCGATCCCGAGGACATCGACTTCGTGTTCTACGTCACCGCGCACGAGATGGCGCACCAGTGGTGGGCGCACCAGGTGATCGGCGCCGACGTGCAGGGCGGCTCGATGATCACGGAGACGCTGTCGCAGTACTCCGCGTTGATGGTGTCGGAGAAGGAATACGGTCGCGAGCACATGCGTCGCTTCCTGCGCTACGAGCTCGACGCATATCTGAGCCGGCGCGGCGGCGAGCTGGTCGAGGAGTTGCCGCTGATGCGCGTCGAGGACCAGGATTACATCCACTATCGCAAGGGCTCGTTGATTCTCTACCGCCTGCGCGAGGAGATCGGCGAGGCGAATCTGAACCGCGCGCTCGCCGCGTACATCCGCGACAAGGCCTTCCAGCAGCCGCCGTACACGACGACGCTCGAGCTGCTCGATTACATCCGTGCGCAGACGCCGCCGCAGAAGCAGAACCTGATCGACGAGTTGTTCGCGAAGATCGTGCTGTACGACACCAAGGTCACCGCCGCGACGTCCAGGAAGCGCGCGGACGGCAAGTACGACGTTCGCATCGAGTACGAGTCGAAGAAGGTCGAGGCCGACGGCGTCGGCAAGGAATCACCGTTGCAGCTCGATGACTGGATGGAAGTCGGCGTGTTCGCGCGCAAGGCCGGCGAGAGCGAGCGCACCGAGCGCCCGCTCTATCTGCAGCCGCAACACATCACGCAAGGCAAGGGAACCATCGACGTTGTGGTCGACGCCGAGCCGTATGACGTCGGCGTCGATCCCTACAACAAGCTGATCGACCGGAATCCGGACGACAACCGCAAGCAGGT
>Ga0068864_100001035_pt1 | contig 23312 bp, 25 predicted proteins | sample KBSSwiS72_FD_66586 | JGI IMG/M metagenome (GOLD analysis project Ga0068864, IMG submission 66586) | Switchgrass rhizosphere microbial communities from Kellogg Biological Station, Michigan, USA - KBS Switchgrass S7-2 | ecosystem: Host-associated > Plants > Roots > Rhizosphere > Soil ... | reverse complement strand
TCGATGAGCTGGTCGATTGCGTCGACCCGCCCGGCGTCGGAATCGCTACAGTACTGTCGCGTCCACAGCGCGATTTGCCGCTCGATGAAGCCGGATGCCCTGCCGTAATTGGCCAGCCCGCCGCCCAAGTAATCGAACGCATGCAGCCTTGCGATCGCCTCGTTCATGGCTGCGAAATATGCGGGTTTGTCCTCCGCGGAGATCCCTGGAAAGGTTGAATTCCAGAAAATGCGCCCCTCGACCAGGTTCATCACGTAAAACCACCGCCCAATCACGCTCTCGTCGGCGCATAGCGCGAGCGGGTGCGCAACGGGATAATCTGCTTGGGCGAGCGCCGAAGTGACCCGGAATTCGCGATCGACGGCATGCGCCGACTTGAGGAGTTGCCCCGGCGGCTTTGATCGCAGGACGTAAGTCGCCGAAGGCGTCAGCAGCCGATAAGTTGGGTTCGACTGGCCGCCGCTGAACTGCTCAGCGGACACCGGTCCCCGAAATCCAGGAACATGGTCGTTCATCCAGGCTTCGAGCCGGACCAGATCGAGGGACTGACGGATCCTGTTGACCTCGGAGGAATGCGCGGTGTCACCGCTCATGATCTATTCCATATCCACGTAGGTCCATTGCAGGGCGCCCAGCCAAAAAATGGCGAGCCGTGCTTGCGGCACGGTTCCAAAGGCCATAGCCTAGGGGCCATCCAGCGTCGTTGCAGGAAAGCCGCCACGCATAATGCTGTGCCCCTCCGAACGTACGCGGCGGCACGCAGAACCCGATCCGCTCCGGTGAGTGCGTTATCGCGACGAGCTGTCGAGATCACGGTGTTGTCGCAGAGGTTCTTGATAAAGGCAGATGCGTGAAACCTCACCCCGAGCCTGGTATTGTCGCTGCATCGTGCGGAAATATGGCCGGCGCACTTCCGCACGATGCTACGAACCGAAGCCGGTCAGGCCGGCAGGGTTTCGCTGGTGGCGACAGTCGGCTCGATCCGGAACAGGCGCGCGGCGTTCAGTCCGAGCGCGTCGCGGCGGGTCTGCTCCTTCACGTCCAGGCCCTCGAAAAGCTCCTCGACGATCCGGCGGCTGATCGGGAATGTCCCTTCCGCGTGCGGATAGTCCGATCCCCACATGATGTTGCGCGAGCCGGGAAGGCCCTTGTCGGCTGCCAGGATGCAGGCACGGTCATGCTGGAAACTGGAAAAGACCTGCTCGTCGATGATCTGGCTGCAGGGCCGCGAAAGCTTCGGCCGGACAAAGTTGTGGTGTGCCACCTGCACCTCGTCCATCCGCTCGGCGAGCGCGATCAGCCAGCTCGCGCCACTTTCGATGAACGCCACCTTCGCGCCGGGATTGCGGTCCAGCACCCCGCCGGTGACCAGATACATCGCCGCATACTGCGCGTCCATTGACTGTCTCGTGTAGTTGATGATCCCCGCGCCGGGGCCACGCTCGACCACGACGTTGTCGAGCCCGGTTCCGGTGTGGAGCACGAAAACGATGTCCAGCTCGGCGGCCTTGGCGAAAATCGGGTCCCACTTCTCGTCGTTGTACTGCGGCAGCCTTGCGGGTGGCACCGCAGGAAGCATCGCGGACGTGAAGCCCTTGCTCGCGAGGTATTCGAGCTCCGCCATGGTGTTGGAAAAGTCGTTTACGGGGAGCATGCCGCAACGCACGAAGCGGTTGGGATGGCCGCCGAGGATGCCGTTGTTCCAGTCGTTGTAGATACGGGCCGAGGCCGCTTCTGCCTCCGCGTCCTCGATGCCGTAGAGCCACAGGCCGAGCGAGGGGAAACAGATCTCGGCGTCGATCCCCTCCAGCTCCATGTCTTCGAGCCGCCCGGGAATTTCCCGGTTGCCCTTGCGCTCGACATCGCCCAGGTCCGTTTCGCGGTTCTTGCCGACCCGCAGGCGATAGACGACCTTTTCCGCGGTGCCGCTGAGCCGGTAGTCACCCTCCACCCAGGTGTGCATCGCGTGGCGCTGCATGCTGGCGGGGAGGCCGTCCAGGAACAGGTTGTTCGGTTCCATAAGGTGGCTGTCCGCGCTGAACACAAAAGGCTTCATGGCTTGTCTCCCAATCGGATATCTGGCTTTAGGATATCGTAAAGCGCATCGATCGCAAGCCGCGCTGAGTTGAATAACTGACTCACCGGTCAGCAGCTGATGGGCAAGAGCTGCGCCGCTTCGGTGAATACTGCCAGACCTGATCGGCTCCCACCGAGTGGTCCGGTTTGATTGTCAGTGCATTGTCGCCTCCGGCGCCGTGGCGGCGTCTCCGTTTCCGGGGCCGGCGGCCGATAGCCCAGCGAGCTATGCGGCCTGACGGTGTTGTAATGCCGGCGCCAGGCTTCGATCAGGATACGGGCTTCGGCCAGCGTGTAGAAGATCTCGCCGTTGAGAATCGGCGCGCCCTCGGCCGGGGTGAAGCCGGCCAGTTCCATCGCGCGCGGGGCGTTGATGAATTCCTTCCGGATTTTGCGCGAGGAGGGTCGTCTGATCCCGCCGCGCGAATTCTCCGACCGGGTCGTGGGAAAGGATTAGCTTCGGAGAACTTCGTTGCGACGAACCTGGGAGTCAGGGCAATGTGGATGTTGGCCGGCGGGCAGCGTAGCCCGCCGAGAAGAGCCAGCGCCCTGCCTGGAACGCAAACCCCTTGCGCGGCTTGAACTCGTCGTCAACAGTGATCCGCATGAAGGTCACGGTCCACATCAAATACCCTTTTCCCTGCGCAATGTCGAAAACCTTCAGATCGAACGCGGGGTGAATATCTGGCGCCGGACAGTATCTTCCTGATCAAATCGATTTGGCCCGCGGTTCGCAGCGATGTTCGGCAGCACCGCTTGAGCCGAATGCGAGCTTGGGTGGCCGACTTCCGACCAGGCCCGGCGCTTATCAAAAGGCGGACGACTTAAATTCAGAACATATCAGGAGAGCAAGAATGAAAAAATACAGGGTTATCCAATATGGAGCAGGCGCCACGGGAAAGTTCGCACTGCGTGCTATTTTGACTCATCCGATGCTCGAACTTACCGGTCTTGGAGTGCATAGCGAACGTAACGAAGGCCGCGACGCGGGGTCGATCTGCCGCATGCCGGATACCGGTGTTCTGGCAACTCGCGACTTATCAGCTTTGCTCGCCCAAGAGGCCGATTGCGTTGCGTTTTTGCCTTGGGATCCGTACGCTGGCGACGTGATGCAAGAGGATACCCAGTCGGGCCGGATGTTCTCTCTGCTCTGTCAATTCCTGGCGACCGGCAAGAATGTAGTCGCATCCGCACCCAATTCTCTAGTCTATCCTCCCAGTCTTGCGCCAGAGGCGGTAGCCAAGCTGGAAGAGGCTTGCCGGAGGGGTAATTCCAGCTTTCTATATACAGGCGTGTCACCAGGCTTCATGCCGGATCGACTGGTGCTCGCCCTGACCCAGATCTCCGCCCGCATAGACTCTATCGCCGTACGAGAGATCATGAATTATGCCGACTACTCGGACTACGACACCATAGTAGGGTTCTTCGGCTTTGGCCGCGAACCTGAATCGGTAGATCTCGAAACTGTCATGGATAGTTTTTCGAGAGGCCTCGGGGGTTCGGTCGCGATGATTGCAGACGCGGTCAAAGTGAAATTGGACAACATACAAATGAACATACAGTTCGAGCGGGCTGACCGCGATGAGCAAATGCGCACCGGCTCCCTGGCCAAGGGGACGATAGGAGCGCTGCGGATAACCGCCAGTGGCATGGTGCAGGGTAAGCCGCGTATCGTCGCCGAGCACGTCACGCGCGTTTCCGATTTCGCTGCGCCGGAATGGCCCCAGTTCGGCCAAGGCGGCATGGAGGGCTATCAGATCGAAATCCACGGTGCGCCCGCCATGATGGTCGAGGTTGAACTCGGTGCCTTCGGACGCAATCCCATGGCTGACGCGGGATGGGCAGTTGCCGGAAATCTCACAAACTCGATTGTGAGCGTCTGCGAATCTGCTCCCGGAATTCAGACTTTCATGGACCTGCCGCTCACCGTGGGCGCCTATCGCATGTCCGCCTGAGCAAATGCGGTTTGAGAGATGGCGACCGTAGCGTCGCCAGCCACTCCAGCAGGCTGCTTGTTGCATCAGGTCAGACCGATTCCGGACGACCTGCGCGCCACAATCAGGCCTTGTCGGCGCGCTTCTTGTTTTCCGCAGCCATGGCCTTCCCATCAAGACCGGCTATGGAATTGCCCAAAGTAAGATCGTTCTGCGCGTGGGCAAAGTGGTGCATGTGGAATACGGCGTCCGTCGCTGCCCGCTTGCCGCGCAACTCCTCGACATGGTTGACGGCCTGCTTGGTGAGCCAATTGCCTAGACGCGGCTGCTTCACGATTTTGGCCGCCCACGATTCCACGGTAGACCGCAGATCCTCGCGCGGGACCACCTTGTTCACCATGCCAAACCCGTAGGCGCGTTCTGCCGTCATGCGCTCCCCGAGGAGCAAGAATTCCTTCGCCACGCGCGGCGGCAGTTCAAACGCATGGGCAAAGTATTCAACACCCGGAATACCCATTCGGACAACTGGATCCTGAAAAAATGCATCGTCCGACGCAACGATGAGATCGCATACCCACGCCAGCATCAGGCCTCCCGCGATGCATGCGCCGTGGACCATTGCGATGGTTGGCTTTGGGGCATCGCGCCAGCGGCGACACATGCCGATGTATTGCTCCTGCTCGCGGGTATAGAGCAGTTCCGCCGCCGGCTTGTTCACGTGCGGGGCAATCAGCAGGCGGTTCTCGAATTGCTTGTGGAGGTCCCGTCCGGGCGTGCCGATGTCGTGTCCGGCGGAAAAATGTTTGCCCGAGCCCGCCAGAACGATGCAACGAACGTCGTCATCTGCTACGGCGCGACTGAAAGCATCATCGAGTGCGTAAGTCATTTGACCATTTTGAGCGTTGTTGAACTGCGGTCGGTTCATGGTGACCCAGGCAACGCCATGCTGGACTTCATAGATAATAGGTTCATCGGTCTCGTAAACGATATCGACAATCTTCGGTTCGACAATATCCTCGTTCATGTTATTTCTTCCCAAACGCCGAGGCGCAGCCTGCGTCACAACGACATTTCAGTCAATTCCCCCAGCCATGGCCTTTGCTCGTATACAGCCCCATTGCTTGCCCGATCGCGAAGGCGTGGCGAGTGAAGGGCAGCAGGTTCAGCGAAGAGCTGATCATCGCGATCTCGAAGGAGCGGGAAGGCGGGGTGGCAACGGCGGTCATACGCGGCTGCCATGGTATCAGCTAGGCGACGCTCTACAAGTGGAAAGCAAAGTATGGCCGGCTGGAAGGGGCCGGCACCCCGCGCTTTCGGACGATTGAGGAAGAGAATGCCCGGCGAGGACGCTGGCGGCCGAGGCGCTCCGCGACAGCGTCGCTTCATCGCCTCTGTCAACCAAATTACAGGCCGAAGCGCAAGATGCCTGTAATTAGGTCACTGGCTTATGAGTCAGCCACTTGGGCGCTGTCGGTCGAGATCGAAATGGAACCAGGAGTCAGGTATGGTTGATGAAAATCCTTATTTTGAACCTGAGATCGAGACCATGCCGCGCGAGGAGATCGAGGCACGGCAATTCCCTGCTCTTAAGAAAGTCATTGAAAACGCCTATGCCAGCGCCGGGCTGGTGCGCAAAAAGTGGGACGCGGCGGGCGTCAAGCCGTCCGACATAAATTCGCTCAGCGACTTCACACGGCTTGTCCCTTTCATCACCAAGGACGACATCCGCGATTATCGCGCCGAAACGGGCGACCCGTTCGGCGGGATCTTATGCGTGCCAACCTCGGAATTGCGCTCGATCACTGGCAGCTCAGGAACTACGGGCGATCCCACGCTGCTCGCGAGGCGCGACCTGGAAGCGCCGCAAGCCAGAACACGATTCGATCGCTCCCTTTGGGACCTCGGCGTTCGTCCGGATGATCATGTCGTTGTTTGTACGCCGACCATCCGGGGAGCGACTCCTACCCTGTTTCTTCACTTCGGCGCCATTTCCGTATGCTTTGATCATAATCCGAACGAGATCGGTCGCCTGGTCGAGTTGAGCCGGACTTTCCGCCCAACGATCCTGGTCTCTTTGTCCACCGCGCTGCTGATGGCGCTCGAACAGTTTGAGATCGACACCGGCATCGACTTTGTCGAAGTTTTTTCAAGCTACAAAGCAATGATTTGGGGCGGTGAGCCGCTCGGCCCTCGTGGCCGCATGCTTACAGAACGTTGGAAAATGAACATCTTCGAGATCTACTCGCTTGGCGACTCGACGGTGACGATGGAAGCCGCGAACCACACCGGAGCATATGCCTGGGAGGATGAAGTGTTCGTCGAGCACCTGAATCCGGTGACGGGGACGCCAGCCGCGGATGGTGCCATTGGAGAGCTCGTCGCCACACCACTTCAAAACATGGTTGATCCGCTCATCCGGTTCCGAAGTGAAGATTTGATATGGCTGACACGTGAGCAATGTCCTTCCGGCCGTACGCACGCACGTTTCCGAGTCAAAGGGCGCACAGGTGATCAGGTCATGGTCGCCGGCAAGCAACTGCTGCCGATCAGCATCTGGCCTGCAATCGAGTCGCAGCCGGAGTCGAAGGCAGGCCTTTTCCAAATCGTTCGCCCAAAGGTTCAGGAAGACTTCCTCCGACTGCGCGTCGGCTACGCCGGTGAACCGGAGCTTGCTTCACTGGAGCACCGCCTGAAGATTGCAATCAAGCAGATGTTGGATGTCGAATCACAACTGGAGCTTGTACCAAACGATGACCTGCTAAAATTAGGGCCGCCGCATAAAATTCCGCGCATTGTGAAGCTGGAAAGCTGAAAGCGATGACCGCAGTTCGCTCAAGCGCCAACGATAGGCCTACTCCATGATCTACAACTCGGCGTCGTGCCCACGCAAGTCCTTATACTAGATATTTAATCCGGTCGCTTCCTTGATGGTGCGCACCATGCGTTCGGCTGGCCGTGGGTCCAGGGATGGTAGGGCTTGGTCAGCCGATGCTCGATACCATTCTCCTGGGCGACACGACCGAAGATGTGCGGGAAGATCAGGCCAGAGCCACGCTCGAAATGGGCGAACTGCACGCCATTGTCAGTCAGCACGATGTGGATTTGTAGGGCACTGTTCGGATCAGCGACTTGAGGAAGCCGGCTGCCACCATCTTGGTCGCCCTGCGATAAATGCGGGCGAAGACTGCTAGGTTATCGGCCGCCGGCCCCGGAAACGGCGACGCCGCCATGGCCGCCCTCCGGTTCCGCTTCGCTCCACTGGCGACCGGCCGTGACGCCGGAGGCGACAATGCACTGACAATCAGACCGGACCACTCGGTGTGGGCCGATCATAGTCATCCGGGTCAATTCTCGATGGAAATCCTTGGTCACTTCGCGGTGGCAATCAGCAAACAGAAGGCCGATTTGCTCAGCGTTGCTCCTGGAACAGGGTGCGTGCCATGATGTCGTGCTGGATCTCGGATGACCCGCCGAAAATGCTCTGCGCCCGGTCGTTCAGGTAACGGACTGTGGCAAGGCGGATCATATCCCGGGGCGGGAGGCGTTTCATCTCAGCGATACGCAACCCGCATCGCCTCCCGTTCACAGCTGTCTCAAGGCTGCTTGCAGGCTCCCGCTGAATACAAGGCCTTCCGTTCGGTCCCGCTGTAGCCGAGTTCATCCAGGATATCGTCGGTATCAGCATTGAATGCCGGGCCACCGCGCCAGATCTGGGTTGGGTTCACAGCCATGGGAGGGACGATGTTGGGGACCTTGATTTCCTTTCCGGTATCGGGGTCGGTCCACAACCTGAGCGTCTCGCGCAGCTGGTAATGTGGGTCGCTTTCCATTTCCTCGGGAGAAAATACCCTCGAACAGGACACACCGGCAGCGTTGAACATCTTTTCGACCTCTAAAGCGCTATGCTTCGAACAAAGTTCGGTGACGGCGGCGTCCGCCTTTCTCGCCTGCGGCGTGCCCGGCAAGAAACTGACCGGGACTTCGGCAAAATCAGGATCATCCGATAGACCCAGTAGCGGAAGCGCCTTGGCCCACATCGGCCGTCCTGCGATCATCGCGATGATATGGCCACCATCGGCACAACGAAAGAGCCCATACACCGACATCGTGGACTCTCGATTGCCCGTTCGCGTGAATACGCGGCCGCCGTTCAGGGCGTTTACCAGATAGGAGTATTGGATTCTCACCATTGTCTCAAATTGAGCAAGGTCGATGCTTTCTCCAACTCCGGTCTGCTCCGCACGACGGAGGGCTGCGACGGCAATGAATGCAGCATGAAGCGGTGGCACGAAGTCGGCAGCGTAGGGCTTGGTCCTCAGCGGCTCCCCGTCGTCCTCTCCGTTCCAGTGCATATACCCGCTGAAAGCTTGGGCAATGCCATCGTATCCCGGACGTGTGACGTATTCGCTCACACCCGCCTGACCATATCCGGACACATGAACGATGACCAATTTCGGATTGTATGACCAAAGCACTTCGTCGGTCAGGCCCCACTTGGCGAAGGTCCCACCTTTCGAGGATTCGATCAAAATGTCCGCCCAGCGGATCAGGCGTTTGAACACCTCACGTCCTTCCGCGCTGGGTATGTCCAAGGTCATTGCTCGCTGGTTGCGATGTTCGACGGCCCAGGCCAAATCATCGGACCGCGAATTTTCAGGCCGGTTAGGTGGCTCGAGGCTGATCACGTCCGCCCCTTGTTCCCCCATCAGGGTGGCCGCGAACGGACCAGCATAGCCGGCGCCCGAGGAGAGAACCTTGACCCCCTGCATTACACCAAACTGGGGAATTTGGTCAGCCTTCATGAATACATCCCTAACTTTCTAGAATATCAGGCTTTATCGCCCCTGCTGATCGACCGCTCCCGGCGCTTTGGGATGCGCATAAGCGTGCATCACCAGTTCCTTGCCGGTGGCGGCCACCTGCTCCAGACGGGCGCGCATGGGTTGCCACAGGTTGATCAGGTCATCTTCTGTCGCATAATCAAACGCGTCTACTGAACGTTCTTGCGCCGATCCGCGCTCGGGCGGATTATCGGCGAGCCAACGGGCTGTTTCCCTGACACCTTCCACCGGATCGACGACATCCCGGTAACCCAGCTCGGAGCGAATTCGGAATGTATCGAGATAGTGATGATGCCGAAGTCCGCCGTAGGCCACTTTCCTGACGTCGCCCACGTCAGGCAAGGAACAGACATCAAACCTGTAATCAAGTTCCTGGCAGACGATTTCCAATATCTCGCGATATGTCAGCTGGCGCGTATCGGCCATATTGTATGCCTGACCGGCGCTTGCCTCCTTGTGGTCCACCGCCAGCAGAACCCCGTGAGCAGCATTTTCAGCATGCATCGCACTGTTGATTGCCAGCCCGCCGTTTAACAGGAGGATATGCGGCCTCTTGTCGAGAATGCGGCCGACCAGCGACCAGGCGCTGGGCATTGGTTGCCTCGGGCCGTAAATGCCCGGGTAGCGGAAGATGGTGGCATTGGGGTGAAGCTCAAAAACGGACGCTTCAGTCGAAGATATGAGATAGGAAAACTTATGTTCTGACTCGTCCTTCACGACCTCCCGATCTTCGCCCGTGGGCACCTGCCAGCTGGATGGATTTTCGCTGTTGCGATATTCAAAGCCACGGTAAACCGAGAAGGAACTCATGGACATGAAGCGGTCGACCTTGCCGGCCAGAGCCTGGGCTACGTGGCGGATGCGCCCATATGCGGCGATTGCAAGATCGAAGGTGCGTCCCTGAAGACCCTGCTCCAGGGTTTGCTGGAAATGGGGGTCGGCATGAATGTGCTCATAATCATCAAGCTCGGGTAGCTCGTGCGTGCCACGATGCAGAATTACCACCTCATAGCCACGTTCCCGCAGGCCACCGACGATATGCGGTCCGGTCGGTCCTGTGCCACCGACGACTAGAGCCCTCATGTAACCTTTCCTCCAGTAAATTCACCGGCGCGGGCCGTATCGTACAACCGACATTTCCGTAATAATCTCGCCGCTCTAACTAACCGTCGTGCAATCCGACGCATATAGATGCGCATTTAGCAACGCGACTTGCATCCAATACGATAAGCAACGGCGGGCAGATATGCGTCGGGCCAATTTCTACGGCTAGCACCACGACATACGTCCTCGGAACGATGCATATACCGATGCCCATCTGGTCCCGGTCGTATTGGAACTTTACGCTGAAGCCGGGATTTCACGGGTCAAGCCAGTTAACGACAGAAGTTGGCGGTCGCTGTAAAGCGACCGCCAACTCACTCTATGCCGCCAGCTTGTACAGCTGTCGGACATTGTCCCGCAGAATCGCCGCTTTATCTTCGTCCGTCAGATGAGCGGTGTGCTTCGCCAGCAGCGTCTGGCTGTTTGGCCAGGTGGAATCGCTGTGCGGATAGTCGTTTGCCCACAGCATGCGCTTCGGGTTCATCAAATGGGTTACCTGGAACGCCGACCAGTCATCCTGGAAAGTGACGTAAATGTTCTCGAGAAAGAACTCGCTCGGCAGGCGCGAGAGCTTCACACCCTTCACGGTGCCATAGAAACGTTTGTAGACATGATCCATCCGGTGAAGGAAGTGCGGTACCCAACCCGCATCCGCCTCGGTGCAGACGAGCTTGAGCCGGGGGAAACGATCAAGGATGCCATCGAAAATGAACATGCCCATGATGTCCTGAACGCCACGAATTATGCCATGGAACGAGTTGAGCTTGCTATTCCCCCGAAACTCGTTCTTTGTCCAATCCTTGCCGGATTTCGGGTTATTGGTCGTCAGGATATGAAAGGTGACGGGCATATCCAGGCCGATTGCGGCTTCCCAAAGCGCATCGAAACGCGGGTCGCAATAATCGAACTCGGTGTCCGGATAACCCGGCAACATAACACCCTTGAAGCCCATCTCCTTGAACCGCCGCAAATCGGATACCGCCTCTTCGACGCTCCGAACAGCTGTCTGGCCCAAGCCGAATAGACGGTCGGGGTACTCTGAACAAAAGCTTTCCAGCCACCGGTTGTAAGCCGACATGCAAGCCTGCTTGTATTCACCATCCGGATGCGAGCACAGCACCATGCCAACGCTGGGGTAAAGGACTTCTCCAGCGACACCATCACGATCTTGAGCCGCGATTCTGTGGTTCGCATCCCAACCGCCCTGATGGGCATCTTCGACCGTGCCGGTTGAGAACGACTCTCTCGGATCACGCCCCGCGGACGAGACGCCCATTACTGGGATTGGCGAAGGCATACCGTCAATGAGATACATGTCGGTCGGCAGGCCTTCGTTTTCACGGCGCACTATGCGCGGAGCCACGTCCCGGAACCGGCTTTCGATGTTATCGATATAGCAATTGCCAGGTTCTACGATGTGGGAGTCTGCAGAAATAGGCCGAATTACTTCGCCCGTGCTAAGTGTGACACCTGTGCTCATCGTCCATCCTCTTCAACATTTCTTGAGTTTTATAATTCTGGAAATGTGTCACACGACTTTTTAGAAATGCGACATATCTAAGGGTCTGCACGTCGTCCTCACCGAGGTAGCCGAACCGTGGATTCAACACCGGCGAGAACCGTGAGAGGGTGACAGCCATTAGCACGCGAATCTCGCGGCCTGCTGGCCATCGAGGAAGTCCATGGCCCAAGCATCATTCAAGCGAGAGGCTGCGCAGCGGTGTTCCGAGGCTTGTTTCAGACCCATTCCTATACTTCGTGGCTCATCAGTCGCAATGTCGAGTGGCTGCCCAGACCATCGGGCTGGTTGCCGCAAGACCATACCAAAGAACCCAAGGTCGATCTGTCAATGCCTTGACAGGGCTGCGCTGTCTCGACAGGTTCATGACAAAGCAAGCAGGAGAGGCGGAAGTCCGCGTAGGGGTGCGGGATTCCGCAAGGAGTGGTGATGCAGATGCGCGCGAACCCCCAGGTCGATTTGCCCGATTCCGTTTCCTGCGGAAGCAGGACCGGCCCAAACGAGTGGCCGTTCAAGTCCCTTCTCAGCGCACAAGATGCCCGGCGGGTCACGCTGCTTCACGGCACACGGGTCGATGACTCGATTCTTACGACGTCGGTATTTCTCATCCTGAGCGGCTGCATACGCTGCGTAATGCGGCCGGACGATGAGCATGAGAATATTATCGCGTTGATGCGTCCGGGTAATGTTATCGGATTCCTGGCCGCAATCGACGGGCTGCCTCCGATACACGAGTACTATTCGGAAGGGCGGTGCGAGCTGCTCACGATACCTCGAGCGACGGTGAAGCGGCTTTTCGCTGAAGACAAGGATTTTGCACTCCACGTCGCCCATGTCCTTTGCGACAGGGTGCGGCAAAGCTACTCGTTCGTCGAGCAATATGCGGTCAATCCGCGGCGCCGACTTGCGCGTAAGCTTTTGATGGTAATGACGTCTTTTGGCCGCCATGCCAACGGCCGCTACGTGCTGGATCTTCGCTTGTCGCAAGACAATTGGGCCGCAATGGCTGGGCTGACCCGCCAAACTGTCAACAAAGAACTGGGACGGCTAAAATCAGATGGATTGATAGCGCTGGAGAATGGCAAGCTCGTAATCCTCAACCGGGAAGCCATCAAACAGATGGCATATTATTAGTACATTTTAACACAACGTTCTTCAAAGGCGATAGAATCGCCGTAAACCCGCCTTCGCAGCGCTTTTATCACTTATATTAATTCGGCCATATCCGGGTTGTAATGGTCGCGTATTTAGCGTTTACCATTTTGGCAGAAGTATTGACTGGCAGATCGTTGACCACTGCAATGAAGCGGAGTCTTTATAGTTAGACATGCCAGGACAGCGCAAACGGCTATTTTCGCGTTCGACGACGCCTAGCCGGCCTTGGAGCACGTTCGATCATGATCCTTCGGGCAGCTTCCAGGGGTGACCGCAAGCGAACATAAGGATGTCGCCGCATGGACAGCGCGGCCACCTCTCCTGTCGTAGATGGCGAAACGATCCGGTTCGCGAACAGGGGCACAGCCATTGATGAATGAGAATGAGATTGATACCGTCGAACTGGTCCTGGTGGCCACGGGACTGAAATTTCCCGAAGGCCCGGTGTCGAGGCCGGACGGGTCCGTGATCGTCGTAGAAATCGAAGGCCAGCAAATAACGCAGATCAGCCCGGATGGGGCAAAGACTGTCATTTGCCGGGTGCCGGGCGGGCCAAACGGCGCCGCGATCGGTCCTGACGGGGCACTATACATCTGCAACAATGGCCACGCGATGGACTTTGCGACAGACGGTGAAATCCGCGGGCCAACAGGCTCCTTGAGCTCGCAATACACTGGCGGATCGATACAAAGGGTCGATCTGCGTTCGGGCGACATCACCACGATCCACTCGCATTTCAACGGCAAACCGCTTCTGGCACCCAACGATCTCGTGTTCGACAAAGCCGGCGGCCTATGGTTCACGGATCACGGGTTCCGCCGCGATATGTCGCTCCAGCTTGGCGCTCTCTATTACGCCTCCATCGACGGCCAAGAGATCCGATGCGTTCGCAAGAGCATACTGTCTCCCAACGGCGTCGGCCTTTCCCCCGACGAGACCACAGTCTATTTCGCCGATACCCGTTCGGCACGGCTCTACCGATGTCCTCTCGCAGGCCCCGGCAGGGCCGTGAGATCGAACCAGGTGCCAGGCGAGGTTGTCGCCACTCTCCCGGGCAATGTCGGCTTGGACAGCCTTGCCGTCATGGCGGACGGAAGCGTCTGTGTGGCGACGGTGGAGAAGGGCGGCATTGCCCATATCGATGGCGACAAGATCAAAGGCTGGCTTCGCTTGCCCGACCATCTGACGACTAATATCTGCTTTGGTGAAGATGATATGCGAACGGCCTGGATCACCTGCTCGGGGACAGGCTACCTCTACATGGCACGGTGGCCCATTCCCGGACTGAGGCCCAATTTCTGGGATCGATGATCCGACTTCCTGTCCGCCGTGGCCGGCCCAGAGGGAAGGATTTGCCGTACGAGATGGGCCGCCGGGGCGCATCCCAAGAAGGCAATGACGGGAGGCCACCGGCAATCTCGGGACAGCTCATTTTGCCTATCGCGATGGTTCGCGAAGGCAGCCTGTCAAGCAGTTGACAGCACGGCCATTCTGGCACTGCTAGAAGGCAACCATGCCAAGACTGCTAGCCGTAAAGCGATCAACAGCATATTCTGTATTAACCTTGCCGGGGGCTGAATGGACTTCTCTTTAAGTGGCTCTCAGCGCGATCTGCAGAGCAGTGTAAGGAACATTGCAGAGAATATCTTCGCTCCCGAGGAGCATCGCTGGGAATCCGATCCGAGCTATTCGGTCGAGGCGCTGAAAAAACTGGGCGAGAACGACCTACTTGGTCTCAACATCAGTCCGACCTATGGAGGTATTGGGCTCACGCCGTTCGACAGTGCGCTCTGCATCGAGGAGATGGCGAAGGTCAGTCCGCCAGCGGCGATGCTCATGGCCTGCAACAGCATTGGTCAGGCGTACTACATCGAGCACTTCGCGCGGGAAGAACTGCGTCAACGGTTTTTGCCCGGCGTCTGCGCCGGGGAAGCGACGGTGTCCATCGCGATTTCGGAGCCTGGTGCAGGGACTGCGGCTACGGCGATGACGACAGTTGGCGAGCAAAGAGGGGACAAGATCGTGATCAACGGTCACAAGCATTATGTGTCCCTTGCGACCACCTCCTCGGTTTTCATTGTCTACGTCAGGTTGAACGAAACGAAAGGCGCGGGAGGAATCGGCGCGGTTCTCGTTGAACGGAACGCGCCGGGATTCAAGATCGCGCGCCTGAGCCGCAACATGGGAGGCGGTTTGCAGGCGGATTTGACGTTCGACAATTGCGAGGTGCCCGCCGACCAACTCCTCGTTGGAGCCGGGGCGTTTGCCAAGCTCACGCACTGCTATAACCTCGAGCGGGTTGGTGCTTGTGCGGCATTGGTCGGACTTGCAACGGGCGTTCATCAACGCGCGCTGGACTATGTCAAAATGCGTGAGCAATTCGGCCGGCCGCTCATCGACTTTCAGGCTGTCCAACTCAAGATCAGCGATATGGCCATCCAGCTCGAAGCGGCGAGACTTATGGTCTACAGGGCTTTGAACAATACGCCGGATGGCATGCCGACCGCGCTCGATGCGTCCATGACCAAGATATTCGTCAATGATACTGCCCGCATGGTGACGGATCAGGCCATCCAGTTGTTCGGCGCGGCCGGCTATCTTTGTGAGACGGGAATAGAACGCTTCTTCCGCATCGCACGCGGATATTCGATTGCGGGAGGTCCGCTCGACATTCATCGCGTGATGGTAGCCGGCTGGCTGGCGGGGCGCCGCTTCAGCCAGTGGCCTTCCGCAAAAGGCGCCTGATCAAGGAGGGCCCGGCTGCTCAGACGGCATCAGTCCATTCCCGACAACGCTGGCGGTCGCAAATCAATGTCTAGCATGGAGATAATTGTTGGACCCGGCAGAACCTGAAGAGATTACCGCCCTGAGACGGTCGATCCACCAAATGATCCAGCGCGAGGTTCCTCGCGAGCGAATCCAAGCATGGGATGCGCAAGGCAGCATTACGAGGGAAGAAGGTCATCGCATCAGCAAAATGCTGGCGGATCTCGGCCTCTTCGGATTGTGTATTCCGGAAGAGTATGGCGGGTCCGGCTGGCATGTCCGCGCTCTGGGCATGGCAGAAGTCGAGCTGGTGAAGTGCTCGATGGTGCTCAGCACGATTTTGTGCATGGGGTCACTATGGGGCGCCTTGCTGATAGCGGAGACGGGCACTGATGCTCAGAAACAGAAATTGCTTCCAGGCCTTCTGGCTGGCGAGACGCTTTTCTCGTTCGCAATGACCGAACCGGATGTTGGCGGCGATCTCGCGAGCGTGACCACGCGCGCCGAACGTCGCGGCGACAAGATCGTTATCAATGGCAGAAAGCGCTTTATTACTGGCGCGGCCATTTGCGACTACATGTATACGTTGGTGCGAACCGGCCCCCGGGAGGACCGGCAGAAGAATCTCTCGCTTGTGATCATTCCTTCCCAGACCGCTGGAATCTCCATCTCCCTATTCGGACGATGGGATCCCACGGAGTGCTGATGTTCAGCTTTTGCTGTTGTCCGCAGCCATCAACCGGCCCGACGGCAGCCTGCTGCCACCGTCCGCTGCTCTGGGCGGCGAACTCAGCGAACGCATTCGCAAGGCGATCACCGATCTCATGCGTCGCGGCCTCGCCGAGGAGCGCGCCACGATCCAGGCCGACCAGGTCTGGCGCGAAGAGGGAGACCGGCGCATCGGCCTTGTCATCACCGATGCCGGGCGCTCAGCCATCGCTGCCGAGAGTGGAAAAGAAACCGACAAGGGTGCCGGGGAGACCACGGCGGCTAGCCCGTCCCCGGCAGCCGGAGGCAATTCCGTCACCGCAAAGGTAGCCTCCCGCGCGACCCCTGCCGATCCTGCCGTGGATCCTAAGACCGAAAGCAAGATCGCAGGCGTAATCACGCTGCTCGAGCGGCCCGAAGGCGCCACGCTGCTGGAACTGGCGGATGCCACCGACTGGCTGCCCCACACCATCCGGGCCGCGATGACGGGCCTGCGCCACAAGGGCCATGCGATAGAGCGGTCGAGCCGCGGCGATACGACGTTCTGGTATATCGCGGCAGGGGCGTAGCCATGAGTTGCACCGATCATCAGCTGAACCAGCTGGCGGCCATGACGTCGGCAGAGCTGCACGCGGAATGGCGGATATGCTTCGGAGAGGCAGCGCCCACGCTGCCTTTCTCGCTGCTGCGGCGGGCGTTGGCCCATCATATGCAGAAGAAGGTTCATGGCGCCCTGCCCGCTTCAGGCGCGCAGATGGTAGATGCGCTAGCACGCGATCCATCGGCCAAGATCACCGACCCTGCCATCCGGCTGAAGACCGGCACACGCCTGCTGCGCGAGTGGAACGGCAAGGTTCATGCGGTGCTGGTGACGGAGGACGGCTTTCTGCTGGAGGGGCGGCGCCATGCCTCGCTTTCGGAAGTGGCCCGGTCCATCACCGGTGCCCGCTGGTCGGGCCCGCGCTTTTTTGGTCTGAAGCGAAGGCCGCCACCGCCTTAAGCGGGGACCAAGGGCATCGCCCTCAAGGACGGTAGCGGATAAGCGACAGGTGTGCTGCGCCATCTACACCCGCAAGTCGACCGAGGAGGGACCCGATCAGGCCTTCAACAGTCTCGATGCCCAGCGTGAGGCCTGTGCCGCCTATGTGGTGAGCCAGCGCCATGAGGGCTGGACACTGCTTCCGGACCCCTATGATGATGGCGGCTTCTCGGGCGGGACGATGGAACGCCCCGCGCTCAAGCGGCTGCTGATGGACGTCGAGAGCGGCCGCGTGGATGTGATCGTGGTCTACAAGCTCGATCGCCTGACTCGGGCGCTGTCCGACTTTGCGAAGATCGTGGAGATGCTCGACGGCCACGGTGCCAGCTTCGTCTCCGTGACCCAGGCGTTCAACACGACCACCAGCATGGGGCGGCTTACCCTCAATGTCCTTCTCTCCTTTGCCCAGTTCGAGCGCGAAGTCACCGGCGAGCGCATCCGCGACAAGATCGCGGCGTCCAAGAAAAAGGGCATGTGGATGGGTGGCCCCGTTCCGCTCGGCTATGACGTGAAGGATCGCCGCCTCATCATCAACGAGGGTGAGGCAGAGACGGTCCGCCTCATCTTTGCGCAGCATCACGCCCTTGGTTCGCTCCAGCGACTTGCTGCCGACCTCGCTGCCCCCGGCGTCTGTTCCAAGCTGCGCACAACGCGGGATGGCCGCATCACAGGCGGCAAGGCCTACACAGCCGGCGCGCTAGGCTATCTGCTGCGCAACCGGCTCTACATCGGTCAGATAAGACATGGCGATCAGGTCTATGCCGGCGAGCATGAGGCGATCCTCGATCAGGCGAGGTGGGATGCCGCGCAGACTCTGCTCGAGCGCAGCGCCCCCAGGCCACGCACGGGTCAGATTAGCTTGCTCAACGGACTGATGGGCATGGCCGGCGGATGATGTCGGCTCATGCCATCAGGGGCGACCGGCGCTACCGCTATTATGTATCCCGGCCTGCCAAAGAGATCGCCGCGCAGCCTTGGCGTCTCCCGGCGGGGGATATCGAGGCCATCGTCACACGAGAACTGAGGCAGCTGCTCGACGAGCCGCTGCACCACTCGGCTGACCTCGACCCAGCCTGTGCCCTTGTGCCCGACCTTGCCGGACGATGCCGTGAACTCGCCTCTCGCATCGATCAGCCGGCAGCGTGCAGCGTGCAGCGTGCAGCGTGCAGCGTGCAGCGTGCAGCGTGCAGGAATATGCTCCGGGATCTCGAGGTCCCAATCAGCATCGCGCAGGATGGAATCGAAATCGAACTCAGCGCTGCAGCCCTCGCCGGTATGATCACAGGCAGCGCGACGGCAGCTTCCGCCGAACGAAGAATCAGCCTGTCGGTGCCAGTCTCGCTGCGGCGGCGCGGCCATGAGTTGCGCGTGGTCCATGCTGCGCCGGATGCTCAACCTGCCGAGCGCGATGATGGACTGGTCCAGCTCCTCGCCGGCGGCCGGGCTGCATATGACGAGTTGAAGGCCCGGTCGGCTTTGATTGACTCGACGCGGCGCAGTCATCTCACCCGCCTCGCCCGGCTGCGCTTTCTCGCGCCCGACATCATCACCGCCATCCTCGACGGCCGTCAGCCGGTCGAGCTCACCAGCCGCAGCCTGCTGCGCATCGCCGACCTGCCGCTGGACTGGTCCGGGCAGCGGTACGTGCTCGGGTTCGCCTGAACCTCGCAACAGATCGCATCGTCAACTTTGTTCCGACAAGCACGGCGCCCCACTGCGTCGTGCTGGCTTTGGGTCCATACTGATTTTGTGGACAATTTTGCGCCGCCGGAGACGAAAATCGCAAAAGGCCGATTTGTGGCGGGCGCATGCCCGGTCTCTGGCCACGGGACCAATCGGCCGGGCGCGCAATCCCCCGGAACCGCGCCATTCTGAGGGCCTGTCAGGGAGAGACCGTCAAATACCCACTCCCCACTGACTGGGTGGTGCTGCCGGTGAGGATTGAACTCACGACCTCAGCCTTACCAAGGATGCGCTCTACCACTGAGCTACGGCAGCCCAAACAGTGCGGAAACCAAGCCCGCACCACCGGAGCCGGGCCTATGGCCGCGCCCGGCAGCCCTGTCAAGGTGGCTTGCGGACTTGGCCAGCCGCCCTCTATCTAGGCAGCCATGACGAACGAGCTGAAAGACAGGGCGAACGACCCCAAAAAGGAACGGCTGGCAGCGGCGTTGCGCGCCAATCTGCGCCGCCGCAAGGCGCAGGAGCGTGCACAGGACGAGACGCCCGCACCGCCCCCGGCAGCGGACGATTAAAGCGGGGCGCAGGCACCCTCGATCCATGCGTGTGCCGGCCCGTCGAGTTGTGGGCCGATCACATCGAGGACGCGTGCATGATAGGCGTCGACCCAGGCCCGTTCGTCCTCGCGGAGCAGCGAGACATCGATGAGGGCGCGGTCGATCGGCGCGAGGGTCAGCGTCTCGAAGCCGAGCATGTCCCGCTCCGCACCCGGAATGTCGCGTTGCTCCACCAGCAGCAGATTCTCGATGCGGATGCCATAGGCGCCGGTCTTGTAATAGCCGGGCTCGTTGGAGAGGATCATGCCGGGCTGGAGCGGCTCGTCCCCGTCGATCACGGTCGCGATCCGCTGCGGCCCCTCATGCACCGACAGGAAGCTGCCGACGCCATGACCGGTGCCATGGGCATAATCGAGGCCCTGCGCCCACAGATATTGCCGCGCGAGGACGTCGAGCTGGCCGCCCTTGGTGCCGGCGGGAAACAGGGCGGTGGCCAGCGCGATATGGCCCTTCAGCACCAAAGTGAAATTGTGCCGCATCTCCCCGGTCGGCGTACCGATGGCGACGGTGCGCGTCACATCGGTGGTGCCGTCGCGATATTGGCCGCCCGAATCGACGAGGAGAAGCGTGCCCGGCTCAACCGGCCGGTTGGTCTTTTCCTCGGCGCGATAATGGACGACGGCGCCATTGGGGCCGGACCCGGCGATGGTGTCGAAGGACAGATCGACCAGCTGGCCGGTCGCCGCGCGGAACTCATGGAGCTTCTTTACCGCCGACAGCTCGGTTTCAGTACCTGCGGGACCAGCCTCTGACAGCCAGTGGAGAAAGCGCGAGAGCGCCGCGCCGTCGCGCGCCTGCGCTGCCTTGTGCCCGGCGATCTCGACGGGGTTCTTGAGCGCCTTTGGCAATACCGCCGGGTCGCGCACGGGCAGGACCGTCGCGCCCGCCTGCTCCAGCGCCTCGAATATCGCCGCCACGGCGCGCTGCGGATCGACCGCCACCGTCTTGCCGCCAAGCCCGCCCAGCGCCGCCGCGAACTCCGCATGGGGCGCCGTGCGCACCGCATTGCCGAGATGCGCGATCACTTCGGCATCGATCTTGGCCGGGTCGGCGAACAGGTCCGCCGTGCCGTCGGCATGGACCAGCGCAAAGGCCAGAGCGACCGGGGTGCGCTCGACATCGCGGCCCCGGATGTTGAACGTCCAGGCGATCGAATCGAGCGCGGACAGCACCACCGCGTCGGCCTTTTTCCCGGCCAGCCACTCAGCGATCATCGCGCGCTTGTCGGCGCTCGTCTGCCCGGCATAGGCGTCGGGATGCGGCTCCAGCTTGGCCTTGCCCGGCGGCGGCCGGTCGGGCCAGACCGCATCCACCGGATTGGTATCGACCGGCACGAGAGTTGCGCCGCGCGACTTCAGGGCGGCGCTGGCATCCTCGACCCATTTGCGGGTGTGAAGCCAGGGGTCATAGCCGATGCGGGCGTCCGCCGGGGCATGCTCGCCCAACCAGACGGCGACACTGGTCTGCGGCACGCCGACAAATTCCCAGTTGTTCCCGTCCACCTGCTCGCGCACCTGCAGCGTATAGCGCCCATCCGTGAAGATCGCGGCCGCCTCCGGCAGGACGACGGCGCTGCCCGCCGAGCCCCGAAAGCCGGTGAGCCAAGCCAGCCGCTGCGCATAGGCGCCGACATATTCGCTCATATGCTCGTCGGTCAGCGGCACGACGAAGCCGTCCAGCCGGTCGCGCGCCAGCTGGTCGCGCAGGGCTTTCAGGCGATCTTCATAGGTCGACATGGGCAGGCACTTCCTCGATCGCTTTTCCGTAACATAGAAACTTCGCGCGCACTTGCCAGCCGCAAGGCGTAAAAGCGCGTGGGCGGGTCGAATGACCGTTAACCGCCCTTCCCCGTCAGCCCATTGTGGAATAGCATTTATAGGTGACACACACCGAACCGCTGCCGCTTTATCATAGCTGGCCCCTCTTTGAGGCGGTCGACCGGCTGCAGCTTTCCCGGATCGTGCCCTTTCCAGTCGACGAAGCGCCGCTCTCCCCCGCCTGCAAGCGGATCTACGACGCTATCGCCGCACGTGGCATCGGCATCTGGGAATGCGATTTGCGCGACAATCGCCTGACATGGTCGAGGGGTGTCTATGACCTGTTCGGCCTGCCGCGCGGCGAAGTGGTGTCGAGGGCGCTGGCCGTGTCGCTCTATTGTCCCGATTCCCGCACAGCCATGGAGCAGCTCCGCGCCTATGCGATCAAGCATCGCCGGGGATTCACGATCGATGCCGAGATCAGGCGCCCGGATGGCGACCATCGCTGGATGCGGCTGTCGGCCATGCCGGTTCTGGACGACGAACAGCGCGTTATCCGCCTGCGCGGCACGAAGCTGGACGTGACGACCGACTATGACACCCCCGCCCTATCCGGGGACAATGAACCCCGGCATTGAGCCGCGGGCCGCACGCCTCTATCAGCGGCCCATGACAGATAACAAAACACCGCCCAAGGCGCCGCAACGGCCCCATAGCATCACCCATCATGGCCGCACGATCAGCGATCCCTGGGCCTGGCTGCGCGATCCCGGCTATCCCGATGTCACGGACAAGGATGTGCTCGGCTATCTGAACGCGGAAAACGCGTGGTTCGAAGCCGCGATGAAGCCGCACCAGCCCCTCATCGACACGCTGTTCGAGGAAATGAAGGGCCGCATCCGCGAGGACGACGCCTCCGTGCCGCAGAAGGATGGCGACTGGCTCTACTGGCGCGCGTTCGAGACCGGGGCGGAATATCGCAAATGGTATCGCAAGGCGGTGACAGGCGGGCCGGATATGCTGATCCTCGACGAGCCCGCACTGGCCCAGGGCAAGGACTATTTCCGCCTGGGCGCGATCTCGATTTCGCCATGCGCCCGTTACCTCGCCTATGCGATCGACGACAATGGATCGGAACGGTTCGAGGCGCGCATCCGCGACCTCAACACCCGCGAGATGCTGCCCGATGTCATCCCCGGCACCCTCTCCTCCCTCGTCTGGACCAAGGACAGCAGCGCCCTCGTCTATGGCCTCGCCAATGACAATTGGCGCACGGACAATGCGCGCCTCCACCGGATCGGCACGCCGCTCTCGGACGATATCGAACTGTTCCACGAACATGACGAGGGCTTCCGGGTGTCCATGGGCCTCACCAGCGCGGAGAACTGGATCGTCATCGCGACCGGCGATCATGTGACCAGCGAAGTCTGGCTGATCCCCGCCGACAATCCCACCGCACCGCCGCTACTGGTGTCGGCGCGGTTGCCGGAGCGCGAATATGATGTCGATGAGCATGATGGCTGGCTCTACATCCGCACCAACGACAATCATCCCAATTTCCGGCTGGCCCGCGCGCGGATCGAAACGCCGGGCGAATGGGAGGAGGTGATCGCGCCGTCCGATCATTTCTACCTGACCGATGTATCGCTGTTCAAGACCTTCTACGTGACCGAAGGGCGGGAGGACGGCCTCGACCAGGTCGAGATCCGCGACTATGCCGCCAACACGCCCAAACGCATCAGTTTCCCCGAGGCCAGCTATGTCGCGGGGCTGGACGACAATCCCGAATATGACGTGACCAAGCTCCGGATCAGCTATGAATCCATGATCTCGCCCGAAACCATCTTCGACCTCGACCTGGCGACGGACGAGCGCACCATACTCAAGGTGCAGGAGATACCCTCCGGCTATGACGCCAGCGGATATGCGAGCGAACGGCTCCAGATTCCCGCGCGCGACGGCACGATGATCCCGGTGTCCATCGTTTATCCCAAGGATTTCCCCAAGGACGGGTCACGGCCGCTGCATCTCTATGGCTATGGCGCCTATGGTATCGCGATCGAGCCGGGATTCTCGACCAGCCGCCTATCGCTGATCGACCGGGGGTTCGCTTATG
>Ga0068864_100001032_pt1 | contig 23332 bp, 22 predicted proteins | sample KBSSwiS72_FD_66586 | JGI IMG/M metagenome (GOLD analysis project Ga0068864, IMG submission 66586) | Switchgrass rhizosphere microbial communities from Kellogg Biological Station, Michigan, USA - KBS Switchgrass S7-2 | ecosystem: Host-associated > Plants > Roots > Rhizosphere > Soil ... | reverse complement strand
GGTCATGCCCTACGTGAGGGAGCGGGGTGCCCGTCTGATTGGTCCGAACTGCCCCGGGCTGATTACCCCAGGGGCATGCAAGATCGGAATCATTCCGGGAAACATCTGTATTCCGGGCCGGGTGGGACTGGTCTCCCGAAGCGGGACCCTCACCTACGAGGTGGTGCACCAACTCACCCGCAATGGGATGGGCCAGAGTAGCTGTGTCGGAATCGGTGGCGATCCGCTGATCGGCACGAATTTCATCGACTGTTTGCGGGGCTTTCAGGACGACTCGGCAACCGATGCCATCGTCATGCTGGGCGAGATCGGTGGAACCGACGAGCAGAACGCCGCCACCTTCGTGAAGGAGTATGTCACCAAGCCGGTGGTCGGATTCATCGCGGGCCAGACCGCTCCGAAGGGACGTCGCATGGGCCATGCTGGAGCGATCATCTCCGGCTCGTCGGGGACGGCGGAAGAGAAGATGGCGGCATTCGAGGCGGCTGGAATCGGGGTCATGCGCCGACCTGCGGACGTGATCGCCCTCCTCCGACAAAAGATGTGACTGCTGCCGGGCTGCTGAGTTCCCGCCGCGTCCTCGTTCCGCTCGAAGCGCGCAACCTCCCCGAGGCGGTCATGAAGCTGGTGGCCGCGTGCGCCGCCGACGGAATGGTGACGGACACTACCCGGCTGGAGAGCGTAATTGCGGAGGCCTCCCCCGAAGACACGCTCACCGTGGGCGCGGATTTCTTCCTTCCGCACTTCAGGACCGACGCAGTCTCGAGTGTGGTCGTTGCGCTGGGAATCGCACCGAAGCCGATTCCCCGTTCCCCCAAGTCGAGGCGCAGGGCGCGCGGAGTGCTGCTGGTAGTGGCACCGGTGAAGGAGGCCGCGGCGTACCTGCAAACCGTCGCGGCGTTTGCGCGGGTGCTGGCTGATGCCGATTCGAGAAAGGCCATCTTCGGCGCGACCAGCCCGGAAGAGGTGCTTGCGGTTCCCGCACTGCGTGACCTGATCATCGAAGGCCCGCTTCGGGTGGGAGATATTATGGCGCCGGTGATCAGCATCGCGCCCGAAACCTCGCTGGGCGATGCCGCCGCGTTGATGGTTCGGCGGAGTCTCGAGGCCCTGCCGGTGGTGGGCCAACGCAATGAGGTCCTCGGAGTCGTCTCCCAGGCGGAGCTGCTCGATTACCTGGTGCCGTCTTACATCCAGCAGTTGACCACCGGCAAGGTGATGGCGGTGCGGAAGGTGACAGGCCGAGTGATCGCCGATCCACGGGCCTTGCCGGTTCGCGAGGCCATGCGACGAAATGTCATCTGCGTAGACGAGCATCAGACCGTCGCCGAAGCCGCCGCCCTGATGGCCCACAAGGATCTCGACCGGATTCCTGTGGTGAAAGAAGGGGCACTAGTCGGCATCCTGGCCCGCAGCGACCTGGTTCGGAAGCTGATTGGCAGCGTCAAGCGTGAGTCATAGCAATTGGTAACTACACCAACGGAGGCAGAGTGGCGGGCAACATCACCCTTGGCATCGTGAAACCCGACGCGGTTGAGACTGGGAAGACCGGCCTCATCATCGCGCACCTCCAGAAGGAGGGCTTCACCCTTCGCGCCGCTCGGCTGGTTCGGTTGACCACGGCCGAGGCGGGAGCCTTCTACGAGGTGCATAAAGGCCGGCCATTCTACGACGATCTTGTCGCCTTCATGACCAGTGGGCCCTGCCTTCCGATGGCCTTGGAACGAGCGGATGCCGTCGCCCATTTCCGGAAGGTCATTGGAGCCACGGACCCCGCCGAGGCGGCGGCCGGGACCATCCGGAAGCTGTATGCCGAGTCTAAGGGTCGGAACGCGGTGCATGGGTCGGACAGCGACGATAATGCGGAACGGGAGGTGGGTTTCTTCTTCTCGGAAGGGGAGCTTGCCGGCCTCTGGAGATAGGCCAAACCGGGGTCGGCGAACTTGACCCAAGTCGTTGTCCTGACTAACATTCGCGGCTATGTTGGTGATCGACCTGAGGGACCTTCATAAGGGGCCGGTGGAGACTGTGGGGCGGCTTGAGCCAGCCGACCCGGCCTTTGAGGGATTAGGGCTCGAGCTGGATGGGCCGGTCGAAGTGCGGGGCCGTCTCCAGGAGACCGGGCAGGCCGAGTTTTTCTGGCACGCCACGCTGACCGGCCGCTTTCGCGGGGCCTGCCGGCGTTGTCTCACGGAGTTCACCTATCCGTTCGCCACGGACGTGGATGCGCTCTTTAGCGCCAACCCGGACGCCGCGGACGACCCCAGCGTTTATCCCTTGGACCAGCCGGTGTCCCGAGTGGATGTTCGCCACGCGGTGCGTGAGGAGTTGGCGCTCTCGTCAACCGGGTTCCCGCTGTGCCGGGAAGACTGCGCCGGGCTCTGCAGCCGCTGCGGAGCCGATTTGAACGCCGGACCGTGCTCGTGCACGGCATCGGCCGAAACGAACTGAGGATCGGATGGCTGTTCCCAAGCGAAAACTCTCCAAGTCTCGCAAGCGGCTTCGTCGGGGTCATCACAAGGCCGCAGTGCGAGCCCACCAGGCCTGCCCCCGCTGCGGCTCGCCCAAAATCCCGCACCGCGTCTGCGGCACCTGCGGGTATTACCGCGGCAAGAAGATGGTCGAGGTCGAGGACGCCTGAGGGTGATTCGCATCGCTCTCGACGCCATGGGGGGCGATCACGCCCCGCGGGCCGAGATCGAAGGGGCGATCCTGGCCCTGACGACGTTGCCGGCGACCCTCCGGATCGTGCTGGTTGGTAAGGCGGACGTCATTGAGGCCGAGCTCGCCCGACATCCGGAGGCAGACCGAAGCCGCATCGGCGTCTGTCACGCCCCTGACGTCATCGCGATGGACGAGAAACCGCTCTCGGCCGTCCGGAAGAAACCACAGTCCAGCATCTCGGTCGGCCTCGGCCTGGTAAAGGCTGGTGAGGCCGATGCGTTCGTCTCTGCCGGCAACACCGGCGCGGTTCTCGCTGCGTCCACCATCCTGCTCGGGCTTCACGACGGCGTCGAACGCGCTACCGTCGGCACGCTCTTCCCGACTTCAGATATCCCCTGTCTCGTCGTTGATGGTGGGGCGAATGTGGACTGCACTTCTCGGGAGCTTCTGGGGTTCGCCTATCTCGGGACGGTTTATACCCGGGACGTGCTGGGTCGACCGTCTCCCAAGGTTGGATTGCTTAACATCGGAGAAGAAGAGGAGAAGGGGAACGCGACCGCCAAGGAAGCGCACCAACTCCTCAAGCAGGCGCCGAACCTGAACTACATCGGCAATATCGAGGGCCGCGACATCATCGCCGGACACAGCAAGCTGGGCCAGCTCGACGTAGTCGTCTGCGATGGATTTGTAGGGAATATCGTCCTCAAGTTCTATGAGTCGGTCGCCCGGCTCATCCTGAGCCTGGTGCGGAAGAAGGCTCCCGACGTTCTGGAACGGAAGGACATTCGTGAAGTCTTCCGGCACCTCGACTATTCGGAGTACGGCGGCGCGCCGCTCCTCGGGGTAAAGGGTGTCTCCATCATCTGTCACGGCACTTCGAGTCCCAATGCATTCAAGAACGCCATGCGGGTAGCCGCGACAGCCGTGGAACACGATTTGAGTGCTCGGATCGGCGCCGAGTTCGCGCGGCGGGAAGCGGCCAACACGGCATGATCCAGCGTCCCATTGTTTATATCGCCGGACTCGGCGTCGCTATCCCCGAGCGGGTCGTTACCAACGCCGACTTCGAGAAGACGCTGGACACTTCCGATCAGTGGATCGTGGAGCGGACCGGCATCCGGGAGCGGCGTTTCGCCGGACCGGATGAGACAGTCTCCACCATGGGCAGAGACGCTGCGGTGAAGGCGCTTTGCCGAGCTGGGACCACGGCATCCGAGTTGGACGGCATCATCGTCGCGACCGCGACCCCGGACAGTCCGTTGCCTTCCACTGCCTGCCAGATTCAGGCTTTGTTGGGAGCCGAGCGCGCCGCCACCTTCGACATCGCCGCCGCCTGTTCCGGGTTCATCTACGGTCTGACCATCGCGGAGGGACTGATAGCCACGGGCCTGGGAGAAAGGATCCTGGTGGTGGGCGGCGAAAAGCTTACCAGTATCACCGATGCGCTCGATCGCTCAACCGCGATCTTGTTTGGCGACGGGGCGGGAGCCGCGGTGGTGCAGCGCACCTCCGGTGGCGATCGCGGCATCCTCTCGACCTTCATCCGCTCCGACGGCCGGCTCAAACTTCTGCTCCACATTCCCGGCGGCGGCACGGTTGACCCGATCAGCGAGAAGGTCGTGCGGGAACGCTCCCACTACATGAAGATGGCCGGCCGCGAGGTCTTCAAGCACGCCGTGACCGAGATGGCCGAGGCCTGCGATGTGGCCCTTACCCGCGCAGGGATCACCGGTGAGCAGCTTGACCTGCTGGTTCCTCACCAGGCCAACATTCGGATCATCGAGGCGACGGCGAAGCACGCAGGACTGCCGATGAGCAAGGTGATGGTCAACGTCGACCGATACGGGAACACTTCCTCGGCCTCCATCCCCCTGGCCCTGGCGCAGGCCGAGGAGGAAGGTCGGTTGAAGCCCGGTATGCTGGTGATGCTGGTGGCATTCGGTGCCGGCTTTACCTGGGGCAGCGCGGTCATCCGGTGGTGATCGTTCTGCTCTGCCCCGGGCAGGGCGCGCAGAAGGTCGGGATGGGGAAGGATCTGGCAGAGCGCTTCCCGGCCGCGCACGACGTCTTCCAGCGGATTGATGACACGCTGGCAGCGCCGCTTTCCCGCCTGATGTGGGAAGGACCCGAGGAAGAGCTTACCCTCACCCACAATGCTCAGCCCGCGATCCTTGCCCACTCCGCTGCGGTCTGGGCCGTCGTCGGCGATCGTCTGGCGCCGGTACTGAAGGCCGCCGCGGGCCACAGCCTGGGAGAGTACAGCGCCTATGTGGCCGCTGGGTCACTCAGCGCGGAGAATGGAGCCCGGCTGGTGCGCCGCCGGGGTGAGTTGATGTACCAGGCCGGCACCCAGCGCCCGGGAGCGATGAGCGCGGTGCTCGGCCTCGCTACGAGCGAAGTTGAGGCCGCCTGTCGCGAGTCGTCGAGCGCAGAGGCGATTGCTGTACCCGCGAACCTGAATGCCCCTGATCAGACCGTCATTTCGGGCGATCCGGTGGCGGTGGAGAAGGCGGGAGAGGCTTGCAAGACCCGGGGAGCCAAGCGGGTCTTGCCGCTCAAGGTAAGCGGTGCGTTTCACTCCCCGCTGATGAAGCCGGCGGTCCCGGGACTGCAGCAGGCCTTGGAGCAGGTCACGTTCGCGGAGCCTCGGGTTCCAATCTTCGCCAACGCTACGGCGGGTCCGGTGACGACTGGCACCGATGCCAGACGACTCCTCGCCGAGCAGCTGACCGCGCCGGTTCGATGGGTAGAGTGCATGCAGGCCGCAGGAGCAGCCGTACCCGGTGCCCGCTTCATCGAAATCGGGCCGGGGAACGTGCTGTCTGGTCTGCTCAAGCGAATCGTGCCGGGTGCCAGCTCGACGGCTCTGGGTACGGCGGCTGAGGTCGAGAAATTCCTGCAGGAGGCGTGAGTTTGACGATCGACCTGACAGGAAAGACCGCATTCGTCACCGGCTCGACGCGGGGAATTGGGTTCGCCATCGCTCACGCGCTACATAAGGCGGGCGCCAAGGTGGCGATCATAGGGCGGGATCGCGCGAAGGCGGAAGAGGTCGCCACTCAGCTGGGGAAGGGCGCCGCGGGATTTGCCTGTGATGTGACGGTTGGCTCGCAGGTCGAAGCCGCTATTGCCGAGACCGAGAAGACCCTGGGACCGATCGATATTCTGGTCAACAATGCGGGGCTCACACGGGACAATCTCATCCTCCGCATGAGTGAAGAAGAATGGGATGCGGTGCTGGCCGCCAATCTCAAGGGCGCCTACTTCACGATCAAGGCGGTTACTAAAGGGATGATGAAGCGGCGCAGCGGGCGGATCATCAACATCACGAGCGTTGTGGGGATCACGGGCAACAAGGGACAGGCCAACTACGCGGCCAGCAAGGCGGGGCTCATCGGGCTCACCAAATCGGTGGCCAGGGAGTACGCCAGCCGCAACATCCTGGTCAATGCGGTCGCGCCAGGATTCATCGAGACGGACATGACCAGCGCCTTGCCGGACGAGGCCAAGGCCGCGATGTTAGGCGGCGTCTCCCTCGGCCGGCCCGGACGCCCTGAAGACATTGCGGGAGCGGTGCTCTTTCTCGCATCCGATCTCGCCGGGTACATTACCGGGCAGGTTCTGGCAGTTGACGGCGGCATGACGGTCTGAATTACACCACCCCCCTTCAGAGGACGCCATGAGCAACGTGGAAGATAGGGTCAAGGACATCATCGTCGAGGAGCTGGGCGTCGAACGGGAGAAGCTGACTACCGAGGCCAGTTTCATGGAGGATCTCGGCGCGGACAGCCTCGACACCGTCGAGCTGGTCATGGCGTTCGAGAAGGAATTCGATATCGACATCCCGGACGAAGAAGCGGAGAAGCTGCGCACCGTTGGTGACGCTCTCAAATACCTCCACGAGAAGATCGGGAAGTAACGCGTGCGGCGTGTCGTCGTCACCGGCCTCGGGCTGGTGACTCCGGTTGGCAATACTGTCGAGGAATCCTGGGCCGGCCTTCTGGCCGGCCGGTCTGGTGCGGCCCCGATCACCAAATTCGATACCGCACGGCAGGGTGTCCGGTTTGCCTGTGAGATCAAGGGGTTCGATCCGATCCAGTACATGGATCGAAAGGAAGCTCGGCGCTACGACCTGTTCGTCCAGTACGGGCTCGGCGCCGCGCAGCAGGCCGTCGCCCAGTCCGGTCTCGAGGGAAAGTTCCCCGCGCCGGAGCGCACCGGTGTTCTGATCGGCAGCGGCGTCGGAGGGATGCAGACCTTCGAGGACAATTGCCGCGCCTTCGTCGAGAAGGGACCGGACCGGGTCTCCCCCTTCTTCGTCCCAATGTTCATCCCCGACATCGCCGCGGGGGTCGTCTCCATCCGGTACGGCCTCAAGGGCCCCAACTACGCCACGGTCTCGGCCTGTGCGTCGTCGGCCCATGCGATCGGCGAGTCCTACCGTTATATCCGGGATGGCATCGCCGACGCCATGGTATGCGGCGGGGCCGAAGCCGCCATCACCGGCCTGACGGTCGCCGCCTTCAACAACATGAAGGCCCTCTCTACCCGGAATGATGATCCGGAGAAAGCCAGCCGTCCCTTCGACAAGGATCGGGACGGGTTCGTTCTGGGAGATGGTTCTGGAATGGTCGTCCTCGAGGCCCTGGAGCACGCGGAGGCGCGAGGCGCTGTCATTCTGGGCGAGGTGATCGGCTACGGTCTGAGCGGAGACGCCCACCACATCACCTCACCGCCGGACAACGGCGAAGGTGCCCAGCTGGCGATGAGGATGTGTCTCAAGGACGGACTCATCGACCCGGCCGAAGTTGACTACATCAACGCCCACGGTACCTCGACTCCGCAGGGAGATGTCGCCGAAACCCGGGCCGTGAAGGCGGTCTTCGGCGATCACGCGCGCAAGCTCGTGTTCAACTCCACGAAGTCAATGACGGGTCACTTACTCGGTGCTGCGGGCGGCCTCGAGTTCTGTATCTGCACACTGGTCACCTCGACCTGCAAGATCCCACCGACCATCAATCAAGTCACGCCGGATCCCGATTGCGATCTGTTCTCCGCGCCCAACAAGATGATCGAGCGTCCGATCCGGGTGGCGCTGTCCAACTCCTTCGGTTTCGGCGGGCACAACGTGACCCTCGCGGTCCGGAGGTTCGAAGAGTAGCAAGCGCCCTTTAGCGCCCGGTATTTCCAGACCCCCTCGTTCCCCGGGGGTCTTGTTCTTCGTCCCCGGTTGCCCCATCTCTGCACACGAGGGACTCCACCGAACCAGCTCGAGGGCACCCATGGCTACATGGCACCGGCTTGGCACCCGCGCCGAGGTGCTGGCGCGTGTCCCGTTCTCCGTGAAACTCGATCGGCATCAGATCGCTCTGTTCTACTACAAGGACCGCGTCTGTGCCATCGGCAACAACTGCAATCACAAGGGCGGGCCGCTGTGTGATGGCCACCTGAACGGTGAGTTCGTGATGTGTCCTTGGCACGGGTGGGAGTACAGCGTGCTGACGGGTCGTGGCCCGGCGGGATACGAGGAAGAGACGATCCCGACCTTCACGGTCGAAGAACGGGAGGACGGCATCTACCTCAACACCACGCCAGCCACTCCGCGCCATCTGGTGAAGCACGAACCGCATCCTCTGCTCCAGCCGACGCCGAAACCGGTCGGCTCACCACCTCGGGTCTTTGCGCTCTCCACCACCGCGATGGACGAGGTGAATCCGCGCTACTCCACCTCGGACGCGCTCCTGGAGGCCGCGGCCGACCATGCGAGGGAGAGCCTGGGAGCGGAAACCCGTTTTCTCCGGCTCACCGACCTGAAGTTCCGCCCTTGCGAGGGGAACTACTCGAAGGCAGCACACGCCTGCACCTGGCCCTGCGCTATCACCGAACGGGATCCCTCCGACCAGCTCACCGCGGTGTACGAGGGCCTCGTGAATTGGGGAGACGTGATCATCTTGAGTACCCCGATTCGCTGGGGACAGGCATCGTCGCTTTATCACCGCTTGGCCGAACGGCTCAATTGCGTCCAGAACCAGATCACCATCCACAATCGGGTACTCATCCGGAACAAGGTCGCAGCGTTCATCATTACCGGTGGACAGGACAACATTCAGTCGGTCGCAGGGGGACTGATGACGTTCTGGAGCGAACTGGGGTACGTCTTCCCGCCATTCCCCTTCATCGCCCACTCGCGCGGGTGGGACGCCGAGGACATGGAGCAGAACGTGGTCCAGGTCAAGAAGAGCGAGATTTTGCGAGAGGCCGCGCAGGAATTGGTAGGTCGTGCGGTGGAGTTTTGGAAGATTCTGGACCGGCATCGGGCCGAGTTGGAGCGCCCGATGCAGCGGGGAGGACGCAAGGCTCAGCCGCTCGACGCCTAAGAATCAGTGCAGTTGCGCCGTATCGGCAGCAGAGCGGGCAGGAGACGCTGGGCTCCGCAAAACCACCAAGGGCGGCGGCGGCGTCGCGGCGGCGGCCAGCCTCGCCATTGGCGCGTGAGAGGGGGTAGCGGTTGAGTCGAACGCCGTCAGGTGTTCGATCAGGGTCCGAATCCCGTCGTAGTCGGCGGCTGCGGAAACGTCGCTGAAGGAAATGGAGTCCTCGTCGCTGGTATACTTCCCCTCTTCCTCGGCCAGCAGCGTGAAGAGTTGATCGATCGCACCCAGCAGGCTGTCGCTTTGCGCCGCTTCATCCTTGTCCTCACTCGCGGATCCCGTCGCCTTCCAGCTGGTCAGTGCCCCAACCGGCCAGACGCCACTCGCGCCCAGCCGCTCCGCCGAGTCCTGGTAGGTGATGTCGATCTGGGCGACGGAGGACCGGTACTGGGTCAGCATTGTACGCAGCGGGCCGATCGCTCGCCTGGTAAGTCGAACGCTGTCGCCCGTGGCGAGTCTGGACGGAGTGAAGAGCCGGCTGAATGCCAGCTTTGCGATTCCCTGATCCAGGGCGTTGATCTGATGATCACGGGCCAAGTCTCGCCGGGCGGCCAACTCTTCCGGTGTTGGAACCTGGGGTCCGAGCTTGTGGACTGGTAGGGCAGGTGACGCCTCCAGGGATTCAACGGTCGTCGGGGCGGGGGTCGGCGTCAGGGGAAGCGGATCGGGATGTGTGGCCCCGATGTTCGGTGGCTTGATCGCCTCGGGAATAGGCGTTGTGGGCTTGGGGAGCACGAACAGGACGACTACTATCGCCGCCGCGGCGACTCCCCCGATTCCGACCATGAGGGGAGTGGGGTTCTTCCGCCGAAGCAGAAGCTCCCGCCCGCTTCGAGATTCCATGTGGAGAACGGGAGCGGCGAGCGCTGGGCCAGGTGCGTGAGGAGGTTGTTTCAGGGAACGCTCTTCCGGCGAGCTTTCCCCCTCGAGAGCCGCGGAGAGACCTCCTTCCGGGGAGGTTACCAGTTCTGGTTCTGATGACTCTGCGGGAGGTGTGGTAGAGCTCTCCGGCGTCGCGTCCGGCTCCTCTCGCGCTATCGGGCGTTGCTCGAGGGCAGCCTGGTAGTCAGGATCAGTCCGGATCGGTAACCAGCTACGGGATTTCTCGTGGTAGATCTCGGCATCCGCAGCTATGACGCCACTGGAAATGCCGAGGGAAAGCTCCTCTATGGAGCGGAAGACGGCTTCTTCGCCAGTAGTGAGGCGGATACGATACATGCGGTCCCAAGGGCAATCGCCGTTAACCTCTCTCTGGCCTTGAGTATACCGTCGTGGCCCGTGGGGGTCGAGGCGCAGGAAATGGCGCTATTTGGCGAATGGGGGAGGTGGGTTGGTGAGGGCGTGCACCATGAGAGGCACGGTTACCGCCGCGGAGCTGCCGGTCGAGTCGCGCCACGCCTGAGCCGTAGCGAGGAGACGGCCCCGAACCCGGTTCCATATCGTGGCCGCGGTGGGGTTGGTAAAGGAGATCGAGCCTTCCTGCAAGGTATACCGGCCCTGTTGAGACGTCAGCAGCGCGTAAAGGCTGTCACTGTCTTCCAGCATGTCTCGCACGGCCGCTCCTGCTTCATAACTCTCCCGGTGACTCCGAGTGGGGGAACGAGTCGCCCCAACCGTTTGTTCCAGCATGACCTCTCGCGCCCGGTAGGTGCTGACGATGTTGCCAGCCGCGGCGATTGACCGGCGGGTGACCCGAACCGCTTCCGCGCTTTTCAAGCTGGCCGGAGCGAAGACGTGGTCGAAGCGGATATAGTCCAGAGCGTCTTCCAGCTCGTCCCTCGCTTCGGCGTATCCAGTCTCGTAGGAATCGAGCGTGGGCGCGGCGGCCAGCGTTTCCCGCTCCTGCCTTGGCGCGTCACGCTTGGGGATCCCGGCTCTTTCGAGTTCGGCTGCTGCGCTATCCGCAGATGCCTCCTCGACATGAGCAACGGGCGCCGGAGCTGGCGCGGATGCAGGTCTCGCACTCGCGGGAGGCGTCATCCCCTCATGCGCTGTCGCGAGCAACCGCTTGCCGTTCGCGGCCAGATAGATCGTGAGCAGAACGCTGGCACCGATCACGAGAAGCAGCCCCAGATGCATCGCGAGCATCTCGCGCAGCTTGCGCGCGCGGGTTATGAACACGCTTGTGGGCAGAGGTGGCGGGGCCTGCGGCGTCGCGGCCGACACAGCCTCGGGGGTCTCTGTGGAGGCTGGCTTGGGCAGTTCCACCGGAACAATTGCAGTGCTCGGCGCGGAGAGTTGTATCGGTGCTGGCGCTGGACTCGATGGCGGAGCCGTCTCCACCAGCGGAATCGGGGCCAGGCTTACTGACTCGTGAGCGACAGCCTGCGGATTAGGAGGACTCTGCGCCGGGGTGTCGGCAGACGCCGGCTTGATCCGGGCGGCCTGAAAATCCGGATGCGATTCCATCTGCATCCAGCGATTGGCATCTGGAAGGTAGACTTCAGCCGCAGGCCCAACGACGCCCGACTGCACCGCGAGCGTCAGTTCCTCAACGGTCCGGAAGACGGCTTGTTCGCCTGAGGGTAACCGTATTCGGTACATTTCTCCGCCGGTTTCTGGGTCTGAACCCTGAATACGTTCCAATTTCCCTGCCGTCCCATCCACCGCCCGCATCGGAACGCATCACTACCCGGGGATCTCATGACTGCTCTGCCCATCACCGAGTCGGCCGCTGGAAATCCGTTGTCCCGACGCACTTTCGTGCGGGCCGCAATCGGGGTCAGCGTTACCTCGCTAGCCAATTCCGTGCCCGCCCCTCTTCATGCGTCACCTCAGAAGGACAGACCCCGGCTAAGTCCTGATGGATTCGAGCTTGAGGAGGTCTCAGTTAAACAACTGCAGGAGGGGATGGAGAGCGGAAAATGGACCGCCCGGAGCATTGCCGAGGCTTATCTCGGGCGGATTGAAGCGGTGGATCGCAAAGGCCCGAATCTCGGTTCGCTTCTGGAAACGAACAAAGAGGCCCTCGACATCGCGGACGCCCTAGACCGGGAACGGAAGGAGCGCGGGCCACGAGGGCCGCTCCACGGAATCCCAATACTCCTGAAAGACAACATTGACACCGGCGACAGCCAGCAGACCACAGCCGGCTCACTGGCCCTCGAGGGGTCCCATGCTCCGAAGGACGCGTTTGTCGTGGAGCGGCTTCGGACGGCTGGGGCTGTGATTCTGGGGAAAACCAACATGAGCGAGTGGGCCAACTTTCGCTCCAACCACTCGACCAGCGGATGGAGCAGCAGGGGAGGGCAATGCCGCAACCCATACGCGCTTGACCGCAATCCTTGCGGCTCGAGCTCCGGGTCTGGTGCGGCGATCTCGGCGAATCTTGGCGCGGTTGCAGTGGGAACCGAGACGGACGGCTCGATTGTCTGTCCCGCCTCGGCCAACGGCCTGGTTGGAATCAAGCCGACCCTGGGGTTGGTGAGCCGCAGTGGGATAATCCCGATCGCTGCAAGCCAGGACACCGCTGGCCCACTCGCCCGATCAGTTGCAGACGCAGCCGTACTTCTTGGCGCCCTGATCGGCGTCGATCCAGGCGACGGAGCAACCACAGCCAGCTCGACCCAGGCCGGGACCGACTACACCGTGTTTCTAAAGCCCGATGGCCTCAAAGGGACCCGAATCGGGGTACCACGCAAGCTGTTCTTCGGGTATCACACCGCCACCGATACCGTAATCGAGGAGGCGATCCGCGAGATGGCGCGCCAGGGGGCAACCATCGTCGATCCTTGCGACCTTCCTCATGCCGGAGAGTACGACGCTGCCGAGTTCGAGGTGCTGCTTTACGAGTTCAAGGCGGGCCTCAACGCTTATCTCGCGAAGTTGGGACCGGATGCTCCAGTACACACGCTCGCCGACGTGATTTCCTACAACGAGAAGGAGAAGGCTCGGGTCCTCCCATTCTTTGGGCAGGAGACCATGATCCAGGCTGAAGCCAAAGGTCCGCTGACCGAGAAGGCCTACAAGGAGGCGCTGGCCAAGTGCAGGAAGCTGTCTCGCTCTTCCGGCCTGGATCCGCTCTTCTCCAAGCACCACCTGGATGCCCTTGTCGCGCCGACCGGCCACCCTGCGTGGCCTACAGATCTCCTCAACGGCGACCACTTCCTCGGCGCCAGCTCGACGCCGGCCGCGGTCTCGGGTTATCCCAGCATAAGCGTTCCGGCCGGATACATCTTTGGCCTGCCGGTCGGTCTTTCGTTGATTGGCAAGCCTTGGCAGGAAGGAACCCTGATCAGAATGGCCTACACCTACGAGCAGACGACCAGGCAGCGGCGCGCTCCGAGCTTCCTCCCTTCGGTGGACCTGAGCGCGGGAGTTCCCGGGTGAGTCGTCGTTTTGCGGCCTGGCTGGCCTTAGCAGCCAACGGAACTCTGAGAGCGGCGGCGCTGTCCGCGCAGGACCCGGCCACCGATTCGCTTCCCAAAGTTTCGGTTGACAGCACTGCGGATTCCCTGACCGGGCCGCAGCGCTACAAGAACAAGATCTTCGGGCTTCCCTTCGTCGGTTACAGCCCGACGACCAAGTTCATCTTCGGGGCTGGGGGGCAGATTCAGTTCAAGACCGGCGAGAGCGCCTACGATTCGACGACCAGAGCGTCGAACATCTCCGCGGGATTCTCAATCACCACGGCGGGGCAGTGGGGCGTCAGTTTCTCCAACGATTTCTTCACGCTGCACAACCGTTGGTGGTTCAATAGTAGAATCCTGACCGGCTACGCTCCAACCGACTACTATGGGATCGGGCCGCTCACCGACCCCAGCGACACCAATCGGATGGAGCAGAAGGTGGTGCATTTCGAGGCCAAGGCGCTCCGCCGGCTCAGTTCGACGTTCTACCTGGGGCCATACTACCGACTCCATGCCGCGTGGGCAGTCGATTTCCGCTTTCCCGCACTGATACCCAATTCACTACATGGGGGGGATGGGAGCACAAGCTCAGGACTCGGGTTCTCCGCGCTGACCGATTCTCGCAATTCGTTCTTCACGCCGACCGTTGGGCATTTCGTTGTGGTGGACGTGCTCGCGAATCTGCAATTCCTGGGCAGCGAGTACGACTACCCCTACCTGCTGTTCGACGCCCGACAGTACTTCCCCCTCGATAGCAAAAGGAATCACGTGCTGGCATTGAACCTGTACGGCCAATTCAATGGAGCCGAGGTTCCGATTCAGACCATGGCGCAGATCAGCAACGTCACCACCCAGGTCGTGATGCGCGGCGTGTACCTCGGACGCTTTCGCGACCGGCATGAGTTGATCGCCCAGGCCGACTATCGGGTGCACGTGTGGAAACGATTCGGCGCCGTGGTGTTCGGTGCGGCGGGCAATGTATTCGGCTCCAACGGCGCCTCGTTGGGGGATGAGATGAAGTACACCTATGGCGGAGGGCTCCGATTCAACATCAACAAGCGCGACGCCCTCAACCTCAGGGTGGATTACACTTTCACCAGTTTCGGCGGGCAAGGGCTGAGCCTCGGCGTAGGCGAGGCGTTCTAGGGGGTGGCACCCGGCCCGTCCCGGTAGGTAAATTGAAACGCCGTGTTTAAGTGGCTTCACTTCAAGGACATACGATGCCGGCCTCGGTCCAGCTCGCTCAATTTCGGGATCCCGCTCTGGTTCCGGTGGGAGAGAAGGTCCTTAACGGCCAGCGGCTCGACCGCGCCGATGCTCTGGCGCTCTACGAAACAGCAGACCTACTCGGGCTCGGCAGCCTGGCCGCCTACGCCAACGACGTGAAGAACGGCGACCGGGTCTTTTTCTCCGCCAATCAGCACCTCAACCCCACCAACGTCTGCGTCCTGCGGAATACGTGCACCTTCTGCTCCTTTGCAAGGATGCCCCGCGAAGACGGAGCCTATACCCGCTCGCTGGAGGAGGTTTACGCGGAGGCTGATCAGGCGCACGGGACACCGACCCTCGAGTTCCACATCGTCGGCGGGCTGCACCCCAAGCTCCGGCTCAGCTACTACACCGACATGATCCGGGGACTCAAGGAGCGTCACCCCTCGGTTCATATCAAGGCACTCACTGCCGTCGAGATCGCTCACCTGGCAAGGATCGAAAAAATCTCCGAGCGCGAGGTCCTCAGCGCGATGCTGGAGGCCGGATTGACCAGCCTTCCTGGCGGCGGGGCAGAGGTATTCAGCACCGCGGTTCGCGCCACGATCGCCGAGCGTAAGCTCACCGGGCAGGAGTGGCTTCGGGTGCACCGCGTCGCCCACGAGCTCGGCATCCCGACCAACTGCACCATGCTCTATGGCCATGTTGAGACGGCTGCGGACCGGGTGGAGCACCTTGAAGCCTTGCGCGGGCTGCAGGACGAAACCGGCGGGTTCCTCACCTTCATTCCGCTGGCCTACCACCCCGATCACAACGAGTTGGGCGAGGAGTTGGGCCGGGTGGGAACTGCCACGACCGGTTACCAGGACCTCAAGAATATCGCCGTCGCGCGACTCTTCCTGGACAACATCCCGCATGTGAAGACCCACTGGCCCATGGTGACTCCCTTCCTGTCGCAACTGGCACTCAGCTTCGGCTGCGACGACGTCGAGGGCACCGTGGTCTATGAGCGGATCTATCACGAGGCCGGCGCCCAGACCCAGATGCACATGCCGTACTTCGAGCTGGTGCGGCTGATTCGGGGCGCGGGCAAGCGTCCGGTCGAGCGGGACAGCCTCTATCAGCCGGTTCGGGAGAGCTTCGATGAGCCGCCGCCCGATCGCCCGCTTGGGCTTGGCGCCAGCGCCCCGGTGGTGCACGCCGCATGACGACTGCTCCGTCGCTTCGCCTGGGCAGGATCCCCTGGATCAACTGCTATCCGATCTATGGCGCGATCGACCGCGGCCTGGAGCGGATTCCCGCTGCCTGTGTCACTGGAACAGCCTCCGAGCTGAACGATCTCCTCGCGGCTGGGGAGCTGGACGTGAGCGTGGTGTCTGCGGTCGAATACGCCCGTAACGCCGCTGCGTACCAGCTGCTCCCCGATCTCGCCATCTCCTGCGATGGCCCGGTGCACAGCGTAGCCTTGTTCTCCCGCCGCCCGATCAAGGAACTGGATGGCAGGACGATTCTCCTCTCTGCCTCGTCCCGGACCAGCGTTCTCTTACTGGAGCTGTTCTGCCGTCACCGCTGGGGAATCAGACCCCACTTCGCCACCGCGCGAGCGGAGGCCGGAGACCTCGAGTCGCTGCAGGGCCTCCCTCATGACGCAGTGCTGGTCATCGGCGATGCCGCTCTGATGCTGGGCTCCCGGCACAGTTACCAGGAGCGGGTAGATCTCGGATCCGAATGGAAAGCCTGGACCGGGCTCCCCTTCGTGTTCGCGGTCTGGGCCGCCAGGCGGGATGCGCCCCTCGCCGGAGTGCAACAGATTCATGCGGGGCTGATCCGGTCCCGGAGCTGGGGGTTGGAGCACCTGGATCAGCTGACCCGGGACGCGGCCCGCTCCAGTGGCGTGGCAGAGCAAGTGTGCCGGGAGTATCTGGACGACATGGACTACGCACTCTCCTATCGTCATCTAGCGGGACTCACAGACTTCTTCAGGCGGCTGGCTCAGGACGGTCTCGTGCCTGATGGGTCATTGTCGTTCATTACGGCGGCCTAGGGCTTTGGCGCTCGACGACTACCGACCATCGACCATCGACCAATGACAAACGTCGACCGCACCTCAGGCGAATTCCGCGACTACCTCGAGCTCTACGAGAAAGCCGACCTGCTCGAGCTGGGTCGCCTGGCCGACGTCGTGAGGTGGCGTCACCATCCGGAGAACACGGTCACCTACATCATCGACCGCAATATCAATTACACCAACGTCTGCGTCGCCGACTGCAAGTTCTGCGCGTTCTACCGGCGTCCCAAGCACAACGAAGGCTACGTGCTGAGCTTCGAGCAGATCGGGGCGAAGGTGGACGAGTGCAAGGCCATTGGTGGAGTTCAGATCCTGCTTCAGGGCGGGCACAATCCCTACATCCCGTTCGAGTGGTACCTGGACCTCATGCGCTACATCAAGCAGCACCATCCCATTCACATCCACGGGTTCTCACCCAGTGAGGTAGTGTTTTTCGGCGAGCGCTTCCGGATGCCGGTGTCGGAGGTGGTTCGTCAGCTCCGCGAGGCGGGGCTCGATTCGATTCCAGGTGGCGGCGGCGAGATCCTGGTAGACACCGTCCGCGAACGGGTGGCCAAGAAGAAGGCCCAGACCGAGGAATGGCTCGGAGTTCAGGAAGAAGCCCACAAGCAGGGAATGAAGACCTCGGTCACCATGATGTACGGCCTCGGCGAGAGTAACGCCGACCGCATCGAGCACCTGTTCCGCGTCCGGGAGCTTCAAGCGCGTACCGGTGGCTTCACTGCCTTCATCTGCTGGCCGCTCCAGCCTGATGGCACCGAGATGGCCGATCAGCCCAAGACCGATGCGGTGACTTACCTGCGCACCCTGGCGATAGGGCGGATTATCTGTGACAACGTTCCGAACCTGCAGTCCTCCTGGGTGACCATGGGACACAAGGTGGGACAGGTCGCGCTTCGCTTCGGCGCCAACGACTACGGCAGCCTCATGATGGAGGAAAACGTCGTCTCTTCCGCCGGGACGACCTACCGCACGACGGTGCAGGAAATGGAGCGGATCATCCGGGATGCCGGGTTCACAGCCCGCCGGCGGCGGCAGGACTATTCCATCATCGAGGAGATGGTGGCGGCGTGACCGAGGAGGAAGGCCAGCCACCCGTGAGTCAGCCTGCGATCCGGGTGGGAATCGGGTATGACTCGCACCGCCTGGTGCCAGGCAGGCTTCTCATCCTCGGGGGACAACGGATTCCCTCCGAATTGGGATTGGAAGGTCATTCCGACGCCGACGCGGTCGCCCACGCGCTCACCGACGCCATCCTGGGCGCTGCGGCTTCCGGTGACATCGGGAAACTCTTCCCCGACAGCCATCCCCAGTGGAAAGACGCCGATTCCATCGCCTTGCTCCGCACCGCCTGTGAAATGGTCCGCGGTCGCGGTTTCCGCCCGGTCCAGGCCGATGTCACGGTGATCGCAGAACAACCCAAGATCGGACCGCATGCCCTGGCCATGATCGCCACTTTGAGCGCGGCCACCGGCATAGCCCCTTCGGCCCTGTCGATCAAGGGGAAGTCCAACGAGGGGATGGGATTCATCGGGCGGGGCGAGGGCGTCGCCGTCATTGCGGTGGCGACGGTGGAGGCGTTCTGATCGAGCAGTTCCTGCAGAGCCTGACCGAGCTGTCGCCGCTGGCAGTCTACTCCATCATCGCCCTCGCGGCGTTCGTGGAGAATTTCTTTCCGCCTGCCCCCTGCGACCTGATCGTGGCTCTGGGCGCCTTCCTGAGCCATAACGGTGTCATTGATCCGTGGGCAGTCTTCGGAATCACCATTGGGGTGAACCTGCTCGGGACGATTGCGGTCTACGGCGTAGCCCGGAGGTTCGGGCCTGCGTTCCTCGCGAGTCGTACGGGGCGCCGGTTGCTGCCTCCAGCCGCAATTGTGTGGATGGAGCGGGAGTACCTGCGGTTCGGGATCGCCGGAATCTTCCTCAGCCGGCTCCTGCCGGGCTTTCGCTCGTTCGTCGCCCCCTTTGCCGGACTGGCGAATCTCTCGCCGGCCAAGACGCTGATCCCGATCGCGGCGGCCGCGACACTCTGGTACGGATTCCTGGTATACATCGGAGTCCAGCTGGGTGAGGAATGGGAGGCGATCAACCACCTCGTCTCCGGTCTCAACCGTACCCTGGCGATCATCGGTGGCCTGCTACTGGTGGGACTGGTTCTCTGGATGCTGCTGCGCCGGCGGCGCACTCGGCATGACCGACTGCGGAGCCGGTTCCAGGAAGCTCTGGCACGGGCCGGCGCTGGCGGTAAGGACCCAACTGCCTCTGCCGGGGCCGCGACCGTCTTGTTCGAGTTGGCTCAGGGAGACAAGCAGATTCCGCGAGAAGACCTGGCCGCGATCGAAGCGCGGTTACGCTCCGAGTGGAGCCTCGCCGAGCCGTCATATGAACCGGCCGAAGGCGCCGACACCACGACGCTGAAAGACACGGCCGAGCTCCGCACATTGCTCACCGAGCGTTACGACCTGGCGGCGCGCCTCGAGTTGGCCGATCTCCTGCTGCGGATCGTCTCATCCGACGGCGTCATCAGCCGGCATGAGAACCGGCTGATGCACCGCGCCGCCGACCTGCTTGGCATGACCCCCGAGGACCTGGCGGAGGCCCGCCGCCGGGTCAGAACGAGTTCGGATACACCTGGAACGACTTCTGCGAGCTCTGACCCGCCACATCAAACACCGTCAGGGTGACCGTATAGAACTGGTTGGGCGCCGTGTAGACGTGAGTCACCAGCTTTCCGCTTCCCAGCTTGCCATCCCCGAAATTCCACTTGTAGCTCCCGATCCCGACATCATCGGTGGAAGAGGAGGCGTCGAAATCCACCGTACCCGCGTTCGGCGCGGCCCAAAAGTTCGCGACCGGAGGATTCCCGGCGCGTCCACCGGCGGCAGGCAGCGTAAACGTCTTGGAGAGCGAGCTGGTCAAGCCGCCTGCGTCCTGAACCGTCAGGTGTGCCGTGAAGGTTCCCCCGGCGGCATAGTTGTGATGTGGTAGCAGACCCGAGCCATTGGTCGCGTCGCCGAAGGCCCAGCTTTGCGACACCACTCCCTGATCGTCCTGAGAGGACCGCGCGTCGAAGTCGCAGCCCAGAGCGGTGCAGCTGAAGTCGAACTTGGCGAGCGGCGGCAGATTGCCCGGGGAGGTACCGAACAGTCCGGTAAAGAGCTGCAGATTCGGGGTGCCGATTCCGGGATTGCCGATGACACCCGCGGTAGCCGTGCTGGCCAGGGCGTAGCGGACGTTTGCGGGAGTCGCTGTCGGGTGGGTCTGCAGATATAGCGCTACTACGCCGGCGGCGTGAGGCGCGGCCATCGAGGTGCCACTGAGAACCATCGTGGCGGTGTTACTCGCATTCCAGTCGGACTTGATCGCTACCCCGGGACCAAAGAGGTCCACACACGTGCCCAAATTGGAGAAACTTGCCCGTTGATCATTGCTGTCGGACGCCGCAACCGTGATGGCCGCCTTGGTGCTGGCCGGAGACACGGTGCATGCATCCAGGTTGCTGTTGCCGGCAGCAATGGTGTAGCTGACGCCCGCAGCGATGGAATTGGCAACCGCCGAGTTCAGCGCCTGAGAGAACCCGCCTCCCAAGCTCATGTTTGCGACTGCCGGCTTGATCCGGTGGGAAGTAACCCAGTTAATCCCGGCGATGACCTGAGAGGTGAGGCCCGAACCGGTACAATCGAGTACGCGGACCGCGTGGAGTCGGACTGCCTTGGCCACCCCGTACGTCGAGCCTCCGACAGTGCCGGCGACATGGGTGCCGTGCCCGTGGCAATCGGTCATGCCGTTACCGTCCTGGATTGCATCGAAGCCGAATACCGCACGCCCTCCGAAGTCGATGTGAGTGCGCAGGATTCCGGTATCGATGATGTAGACGTGGACCCCGCTGCCATTCGGCCCGACCGTGTAACCGTGGCTGAGCGGGAGCTTGCGCTGGTCTATTCGGTCCAGACCCCATGACGGTGCAGGGGATTGGGTTCCTGAAATGCTCACGATCTGATCGGGCTCAATGGCGGCCACCGCAGGGTCTTTTCGCAGTTTAGCGATGTCGGACGGTTGCATCTCCACCGCGAAGCCGCGCAGCGCGCTTTCGTATACCGCAGTCACCCTCCCGCGATGATCCTTGCTCAGTCGAGTTGCCTCTGATTGAATGTCCCGATTGCCTGACCGCAGGGTGATGATGTAGCGATTCGGGACGGCGCCGACAGGAAGAGTTGCGTCGGGCACCTGCGACGTGGGGGCGGTAGGTTCGTTCTCGCTCATGCACCCGCCAAGTAGCGTAGCGACGGCAACAAGAGCGATGGTACGACGGTTCACTTGACCCTCCTGCAGAGTAGTTCTGCCTCGACTATCTATTAAGTCACTATGGTGGAACCATTTGAGGTGGTTGGGGGCCAAATTGTCATACCGTCGAATATGTGGGTCCCCGACTCAGAGTCTAGTCGAATTTCGCTGACACAGTCTAGCCGCATTTCGCTGACACACGATTCAGTTTGAGGCGCACTCTGAAACGGCCGCCCGACTTGGACCACCAGTTCCATCTGGACCGGTTTCGGGACTATCTGAGCTTCGAGGCTGGCAGCAGCGGCAATACGGTCGAGAACTACCTGCGAGACCTCCGCCGTCTGGCCCAATACGCGATCGGGCGTAAGGTGAGCGGGCCGTCGGGATTCTCCCGGGCGCTGCTGCGCGATTTCGTTTTCGCCTTGAAAGACCTCGGCCTCAGTCCGGCCACGATTCGGCGCCAGGTTTCTGCCGTGCGGACCTACTTCGGCTTCCTCGTCGGCGAAGGGCTAGTGTCTGGCGACCCCTCCGACCGACTAGAGACCCCGCAACGAGGACGGAGACTTCCCGATACCCTCAGCGTGCCGGACATGGAAGCCATCCTTGCCGCCCCTCGCGTTGAGGAACCTTTGGCGTGGAGGGACCGCGCCCTCCTGGAGCTTGGGTACGGCGCCGGGCTGCGGGTCTCCGAGCTGTGCGGCCTTACATTGAACAACCTCTGGCTCAACGAAGGGCTGGTCCGCGTTCTGGGTAAGGGTTCCAAGGAGAGGCTGGTCCCAGTCGGTCGGAAGGTGATCGGAGCGGTTTCCGTCTACCTGCACCAGGTCCGGCCCGAGCTCGACCGCGGCAAAAGCAGGGACCGAGTGCTCCTCAACGCGCGGGGCCAGCCGCTCTCTCGGGTAGGAGCCTGGGGCATCGTGAAGGCCCGGGCGCGAGACGCGGGGATCCGCAAGCACGTCACGACCCACACCCTGCGCCATACCTTCGCAACTCATCTGCTGGAGGGTGGGGCGGATTTGCGCGCCGTGCAGGAGATGCTGGGGCACGCCGATCTGTCCACTACCCAGATCTACACCCACGTGGATCGCGAATATCTCCGGTCGGTACACCGCCAGTTCCATCCACGAGGTTGAGCTGGACTCCTCGCGGAGGATCACTACTCAGTGAGGAGACCGCAGGACACTCCTGATGTGAGCGCGCTGGGCGTCGTACAATGCCGCGCCATATGCCGCAGCTACCACCGACATCAGCAGCCTCAGTCCGCTTGCTCTGCTTCCTTCATGAACGGCGGAGGCCAGTTCCAGCACTCCGGCACATGCCGCACCGCGGAGAGCGGTGCGAGCCACCAACAGCCGCAATGACTCCTCACGACGGCCGCGTTGTTCGGCCAGGGCGTAACCCAGCAGCGTAAAGCCTGCGATATACTCGAGGAGACTCATGACATGCTCGGTCGAAACATGTTCCAGCTCCGGCACCAACCCCCATTCCGGAGGCCACCGCCAGGAGTGCAACGCCGGTGGCCATACCGCCAGGAACAGCAGGTAGACAAGGAACGCAGGAATGATCCGGTTGAGTGACGCACCTTCAAACCGGCGGTCGGCGCCGGCGTCCTGGCCCGGAATCAGAGCGAAAAGGAGGGTTGCGAACGCAACGGCGGTCGTGCTTAGCGCGAGGAGCACGGGATTCACTACGAATCCCGGAAGAGCCCCGACCAGGAACCCCAGTGCCGCGACCAAGGCCGTCCCCACCACACTGATCGCCCCGGCCGGCCCGAAGCGGTGGCGATAAAGGGCTGAAAGCACCGCGGCGCCGATGAAACCAATGAAGACGGTCAACGCCCAGCGGCCCGGTTGGCTTCTGCCCGCGAAACTGCTTACCCAGAGAAGTGGCACCAGCAGGTACAACAGCCCCATCATCGGGAGTTCGAGCGCCAGCCGGTCAACCACACCGGGAGTCAGTTGGATCCTGGGTTCGATTCCCTCCAGCAGAACCGCACCGAGAAAAGCTCCGCACGAGTTGGTCGCCACGTCTACTGGAGAAGGAAACCTTCCGGGCAGGAAAATCTGGCCCGATTCGATCATCCCGCTCAGTACAAATCCGAGACCAAAGACTATCGCGGGATTGCCGAGCCTCGGGCCGAGAGTAAGACGCGTGAGGAAGCCCAGCGGCACGAACAGCAGGACATTGGCGAGCACATCCTCTGCATTGATTCCGAGCGAGATGACGACCCGGTGGGGTTCCCGGAATTCGTAGGGCGCCAGGGTGACGAGAAGCGTGACTAGAGTGAGGTAACCAAGCCAGGCGGTCGCCAGACTCGTTCCCGTG